>ENA-OYZN01000712-OYZN01000712.1-human-gut-metagenome-genome-assembly--contig:-NODE-712-length-12960-cov-4.390159_pt1 | contig 12960 bp, 12 predicted proteins | sample MGYA00243294_ERZ653483 | MGnify/ENA primary metagenome ERZ653483 (study PRJEB26926, sample SAMN06165155) | human gut metagenome | biome: ENVO:00009003; feature: ENVO:2100002; material: ENVO:00002003... | reverse complement strand
ATGGTTGAGATGCCTTTTGCATAATTCCATACCAGAATCTTCCCGTACGCTGACTGCGGTGAACTCCTTTAGCTTCTGGGTGCAGAATCGGGTCTCTTTCTTCGAATATGCCCATTTGTCGATACCGAATGACGCCGCATAGGCAATTAATTTCGCTGTACGGCCGTCGATCGGGGAGAAGTAATAATCTTTGATTTCCTCCATACACCCTTTGCGCCATACCTGATCAGAACCTACGATGTAGGCGTCGCATTTTAAGTCGCGGATGCTTTTGTATGCACTGCTGTTATAATAGACCGGTGAAAAGGGTTGCAGCCATTTGTCGATAAATGGTTGCGTGTGTTGTGTAATTACGGGGTATTCGTCGTAGATTTTCTTGTCGTAGAAAACGCAGGCAGGTTTTCTGAATATGTATTTTTTGACACTTCGTTTTAAGATGTTCCAGCCGTTGAACCGCTTTTTTTTAACGAGACGGCGAATGAGTATGACTTCGTGCCCTTGCCGCGTCAATACCGTTTTCAGCGCATATGCCTGCAATATGCTACCGTATCCTGTTTCCAAGGGCAAGGTCAGCAAGCCGATTCGCATATCTTTTGATTTTGTTTATTAGTCTCAGTTTTTTGCTCTGCCGGTGCAGCGAAGACTTTGCAACCGCCTTATAAAAAGTATCTCTTCTCGGATCCTTGATAAGACTGGCGGTGATCATCGGATTTTGTTTGATGACTTTCTCATAGGATTGCTCCGAACGTAATGTGCCGGTAATATATTTGCTGCCTTGATCCGTATTGATCAGCAACAGACTTATACCGTTGTTGTCATCCGGAAAGTCCTTGGTGCCGCGAAATCCCCAAAAATCGCCGAGTGTGATGTCGCTGCCGCTTTTCAGTTCTTTTGCCGGACAGGCGTAGCATGAATATCTTTCGGTCACATGCGACAGGAAGCAGTAAAAGAATGGATCTTTATAGTGTATTCTGGACACGTCTGCCGTCTCCGGAAGACCGGACCCGGTTTCTCTGCGGAATGAGAACCGCAAACTGTAACTTTGCCATCCGGTAGTCTTGTCCCTGAAATTGATACTCGTAATTTGGGATGTGGACCGCAACTCGGAATTTGGATGTCGGCCCCCCCCCGTCGCTATTATTTCATGTAAATATTGTCGCCAGATTTCGGGGCTGGGAACACCGTGGCAAACTAAATCTACAGTCAATAGATTTTCATATTCTTTTGCCAAAAAAAGCTTTAAACCTCTTATTTGACAGGGAGTGCCCGAAAAGAGCACCGGACGGCCGGATTCCAGAAATTCTTTTGCCTGCCGGTAAGTGCGGCCGATACGGCTTTGCACATACTTGCTGCCCCGCATGGCCGCGAGTCCTTCGAGCGTTTCGGTACAGGCGTGTTCTACAGCCCAATTCTCGTCGAAACGGGCACCGAAAACCACGCCGTTCTTCTGAATGATCTGTTCCGCTATATGGGTGAAGATACCTCCCGAAGAACTTTGCAGCCGAATCCGAGTCTTTGTGTTTTTTGCCGCATATACATGGAGCGGCTTCCGCTTTTCGCCCTGATTGAGTACCGGACATACTTTTTCGCATAGGCCGCAACCTATACATTTCGACGTGTCTGTTTGCGGATAAAGAAATCCTTCCTCGTCTTCACGCATTACGATGCAGGACGTGGGGCAGCGCTGTTCGCATGCAGCGCAGCCGCAGCACATCTCCTTCGAAGCAATGGAAATCATTTTTTGAATTTTGATGCGATGGATGAGACTTTCGAGCAGATATAGATTTTCTCGCCGGGCGTAAGTCCGAACCAGTAAACGGACATGCTTGTCGATATGGCGCAAATCAGGCAGATCGTCAGAAGGTTCCATATTCCTTCTCCCGGCTGCCAGTATGCCACGGCCAGAGGTACTGCAAGCGCAATTGCCGTAACTTTGGATATACTCCAGATCACTTTGGCAAAGTATTCCCGCAATGACAACCGAATCATTCGCCGCAGCATCAGCAGCCGGGCGAATTGGGCTGTAATCTCCATGACAAAATGTACGATAAAGACGCTGTATGCAGGGAGCCCGAACCGCAAACAGAGATAGGAAATCGGCAGGATCAGCAGCAGCAACCCTCCGACGACGCTTTGGTATAGTTTGATCTTGCCGGTGGCGGAAGCGGCTGTAATCAACGGATTGGAGACGGCATACACCCATGTCGTGCATAACATGATCCGCAGGAATACGACTGTGTGGTCCGGGACGATTTTCAGCCAGAGCGTCAGTATCGCTTTTGTCTCGATAAGGACGGGAAGCGATAACAGCAGCAGCAGGAAAAATGAAAATTTGGCGCTCCGGAAAATCAGGCCATGCATGTATTCCATATCGCCGGTCGCGTACGATTTGGTTATTTGCGGGTTGAGGGCCGTCTGGAAGTTGCTGCTGAATTGACCGATGGCGGTTTGGGCCTGCACGGCGATACCTCTGGCAGCGTTGACAACCGGACCGAAGAACATATTCAGCAGCAGGTTCAACCCCTGTGTAAATGTGATGGCCGCCAGACTGCCGAACATATTCCAACTGGCAAATCCTGTCATTTCCTTGAATAACCCCTTGTCCCAGCTCCAGCGATATTTTGTTTCGTTGAAATGCCGGTTGCAATACCAGCTGTAACATAGACGTATGAGGAACTGGACAATAACGATTAACGCGGCGTACAATATCAGTTTGTCGGTGTGAAAATACCGAAGGAAACAGACGATCAGCAATCTCAAAGAGACTTCGATAATCGATATGTAGGCGAATGCGCTCATTCTTTCATGGGCGATGATGGCCGCATTATACGGTACGCTCATGATCATGATCACCGATGCCGCTACCGAGCACTGGAATACCCAGAAAGCGGCATTCATGCGGTCGGCCGGAATCTGCATTTTGTTCCATAAGAACCAAAGCCCGACCGTTTCCGCCAGCACTATTATCAGAAAGGATATGATGCCATGTATTGAAAGGCTGGTCGAAAAAACCTTTGTCAGTTGCGCCCGATTGTTCTGTCCCAGCTCAAAGGTCAGGTACCGCTGTGTCGCAGAGGTCATGGATCCGTTGATGAATCCGAACATGGCGACGATTCCGCCCACGACATTGTAGATGCCGAAGTCCTCCACCCCTAGAATATTCAATACCACCCGGCTGGTGTAGAGACTTACCGCCATGGTAACAAGCATCCGGAAGTAGAGCAGAAGCGTATTCTTTGCTATTCGTTTGTTGTTAGAGCTTATTTCCTGCATTTCGGAGCCGATGTTCATCCGTTAAGCGCCATATCTACCTCTCCTTATACATGCTCTGATAGTATTGCTGGTACTCGCCTGAGGTTATGTCGTCCATCCACGATTGGTTCTGGAGGTACCAGCGGACCGTCTTTTCGATCCCCTCCTCGAACTGCAGGCTGGGCTGCCAGCCCAGCTCGTCTTTGAGTTTGCGCGAGTCGATGGCGTATCTCAGGTCGTGGCCCGCGCGGTCGGCGACATACGTGATCAGCTTTTCCGAAGCGCCTTCGGGATTGCCCAGCAGCCGGTCCACGGTTTTGACGATCACCCGTATCAGGTCGATGTTCTTCCATTCGTTGAAACCCCCGATGTTGTACGTGTCGGCGACCTTGCCCTTGTGGAAGATCACGTCGATGGCCCGTGCGTGGTCCTCGACGTAGAGCCAGTCGCGGACGTTCTCCCCGCGGCCGTACACCGGAAGCGGCCGTCCGCGGCGGATGTTGTTGATGAACAGCGGAATCAGCTTCTCCGGAAACTGATAAGGACCGTAGTTGTTCGAGCAGTTCGTAACCAGCGTCGGCATGCCGTACGTGTCGTGGTAGGCCCGCACGAAGTGGTCCGACGAAGCCTTCGACGCCGAGTAGGGGCTGTGCGGGTCGTACTTCGTCTCCTCGGTGAAGAACTCCTCCCCGAAAGGACCGCCGCCGCTCTCGCAGCCCGCAGGGTCCCCCGCGGGGCGGGGCAGCTCCAGCGCACCGTACACTTCGTCGGTCGAGATGTGGTAGAACAGCTTGCCCGCCCAATTGCCGTTCCAATGCTCCCGCGCAGCTTCGAGCAGCGACAGCGTGCCCATGACGTTCGTACGCGCGAAGGTGAACGGATCCCTGATCGAGCGGTCCACGTGGCTCTCGGCTGCGAGGTGGATCACCCCGTCGATGCCGTACTGCCGGAACAGTTCACGCATCGCCTCGAAGTCGCAGATGTCGCCCCTGACGAAAGTGTAGTTCGGCCGCTCCTCGATGTCCCGCAGGTTGGCAAGGTTGCCAGCATAGGTCAGCTTGTCGAGGTTGACGATCCGGTAATCGGGGTATTTGGTCACGAAAAGACGGACCACATGCGAGCCGATGAAGCCCGCGCCGCCCGTGATGAGGATAGTGCGTTGCATAGTGATTGGATTATTCGGCGAGTTGTTTCAGGCAGTAGATCATAGCCTCCCTCCAGTGGGGGATGTCCATCTGGAAGGTGGTCTTGATTTTGGTTTTGTCCAGCACCGAGTAGGCCGGGCGCTGGGCCTTGGTCGGAAACTCCGACGTGTGGCAGGGGATGATGCGGCATGAGTCGTGACCCGCGGCCGCGGCGATCTCCGTCGCGAAGTCGTACCACGAGCAGACGCCCTCGTCGGTGAAGTGGTACACGCCCTCGTTGCCCGCGTAGCGTTCCGACTCGATGATCGAGAAGATCGCAAGCGCCAAGTCCCCGGCGTAGGTCGGAGTGCCGATCTGGTCGAAGACCACCTGCAGCGTATCCCGCTCCGAAGTCAGACGCAGCATCGTCTTCAGGAAGTTGTGTCCGTACTCCGAATAGAGCCACGCCGTGCGGAAGATCAGATACCGGCACCCGGATGCCATGACGGCGCGTTCGCCCGCAAGCTTCGTACGCCCGTAGGCTCCCAGCGGCGAGGGAGCCGTATCCTCCCTGTAGGGCGTATGGGCCGTGCCGTCGAAGACGTAGTCCGTCGAGACGTGGAACAGCGTCGCGCCCGTCGCCTTGGCCGCCGCCGCGAGATTGCCCGCGGCCTTGTGGTTCAGCAGGTCCGCACGCGGTTCGTCCTCCTCGGCCCGCTCCACGTCGGTGTAGGCCGCGCAGTTTACGATAACGTCGATGCGCCGCTCCTCGACCGTTCGCAGAACGGCTGCCGCATCGGTGATGTCAAGTTCCGCGACGTCCGTAAAAAGGTAGTTGTGGGGCGAAACGCCGCCCAGACGCCGCAGGGAGCTGCCAAGCTGACCGTTCGCGCCCGTAATCAGGATATTAAGCATAATAGTCTTCGTTATAGTCGAACAGTTCCCCGGCCTCCGACAGCAGCGGATGGGCGCTGTCCTTGGGCGAGAGGATTACATCTTCGGGGGCCAGACGCCAGTCGATGCCCAGCGACGGGTCGTTCCATGCAATGGCGCCCTCCGATTCGGGGGCGTAGGGGGTGTCGCACTTGTATTGGAACGTCGCTTCGTCGCTCAGCACGGCGAAGCCGTGCGCGAAGCCCCGCGGGATGAAGAACTGACGCTTGTTGTCTTCCGTCAGCTCCACCGCTACGTGGCGGCCGAACGTGGGGGAGCCGCGGCGGATATCCACCGCGACGTCGAGCACGCGGCCCCGGACCACGCGGACCAGTTTCGACTGGGAGTACCGCCCTTTCTGGAAATGGAGGCCCCGCAGCACGCCGTAGCGTGAGTGCGATTCGTTGTCCTGCACGAAGCGCACGGGACGGACCTGTGCGTCGAAGCGGCGCTGCGAGTAGCTCTCGAAGAAGTAACCCCGTTCGTCCCCGAATACCTCCGGCTCTAGAATAACCACGCCCTCTATGGCGGTTGTCAGAACTTTCATGGGATTATTTTTCGTCGAGGAGTTTCAAAAGGTATTGTCCGTACTGGTTCCTGAGCATCGGCTCGGCAAGTGCGCGCAGCTTGTCCGCCGTGATCCACCCGTTGCGGTAGGCGATGCCTTCCAGACAGGCGATCTTAAGTCCCTGACGTTTCTCGATGACCTCCACGAAGATCGAGGCTTCGGCCAAGGAGTCGTGCGTGCCCGTATCCAGCCACGCGAAGCCGCGCTGGAGCGTCTGCACCTTCAGCTCGCCGCTTTGCAGGAAACATTGGTTCACGCTCGTGATCTCAAGCTCCCCACGGGCCGAGGGCTTGATGCTCTTGGCCACATCCACGACCTTGTTCGGGTAGAAGTACAGGCCCACGACTGCGTAGTTAGACTTCGGATGGGCGGGTTTCTCCTCGATCGAAAGGCAGTTGCCCTCATCGTCGAACTCCGCGACCCCGTAGCGGCCCGGATCGTCGACGCGGTAGCCGAAGACCGTGGCCTTGCCATCCTCCTCGGCCGTGCGGACGGCCTCGCGAAGAAGACCCGTGAAACCGGAACCGTAGAAGATGTTGTCGCCAAGAACGAGGCACGCGGAATCGCCGCCGAGGAAATCCTCGCCGATCAGAAAAGCCTGTGCAAGACCGTCCGGAGATGGCTGTGCCGCGTAGTCGATACGCACGCCGTAGTCGGAGCCGTCGCCCAGCAGACGCCGGAAACCCGGAAGGTCCTCCGGAGTCGAGATCACGAGGATTTCGCGGATGCCCGCAAGAAGAAGCGCCGAGAGCGGGTAGTAGACCATCGGCTTGTCGTAGACCGGAAGCAGCTGCTTGCTGACCCCCTTTGTGATCGGATACAGCCGACTGCCGCTGCCGCCCGCCAAAATGATGCCTTTCATATTATTATATTAAGATTAATTAGCCACAATTCGATGTAAATAAGATGCATATTGTTCAGCAACAGTCCTCCAAATAAAACGCTCCTTGATCCGTTTAAGATTATAATATTCCTGCCAAGCTATTTTATCGTAATTAGTAGCCACGAAAATAATTTTACTTGCCAAATCGTCAACATCTTCATACTTGCACCACACGCCACTATCACCCAAAGCTTCTTTATTAGCAGGAATATCAGAAGCGATACAAATACGGCCATGACTCATTGCTTCAAGCAATGTAATTGAGAGTCCCTCGATCGTTGACGGAATACAAAACGCAAGACATGCCTCAAGCAATTTATCTTTATCCCGATCATATACAGCACCCGTAAAAATGATTGACTTGCTCTCTTTAGCCAACTCTCGCAAATATTGAACGTACTCAGGCATTACATCGTTACTACCTGCAATAACCAACTTTTTATCCGCAAGATTTGCTTGCATAAACGCTTTTATCAAATAATCGGGATTTTTATCCTGTACGAGCCGTCCCATATAAAGGTAATACGATTTTGGGAGAAGTCCATATTTTTCAAGAATCCCACTTTTAATCGGTTTCTTCGGCAGATTAGTTGCAGTCGAAATTGTTGTACAATGTTTTCCATAGTGCGCGGAGAAATAATCACTTTGTTCCTGACTGACCATTGTAAGATGATTATTCATTTTAGCAGTAACCCACTCCATAAACTTCATGATTCGCTGTTGTATAGGCGAATATTTTGTCCGCTTCCACTCTAACCCATGGCCCTGAAGTATTGCAATTTTACCACACAACCGAGGGATCCAAGATGCTAGCGACGGAGGCCAAGCATTATAATGATACACGTCGAAATGTTGGCGAGAGAATATCGACCCGATCGTTGCTTTATATGAAAGCAGAATTTTACACAAGAACCGACCTCCAATGGATTTCTGATGTATGACACAAAATCCATTTACTAGCTCTTTTTCATTACGGTCACTTTCACAATAAACGACAGGTTCATGTCCAAGTTTCACAAGTTCTGTCGCCAAATTGTACATATAGTTTTCTATTCCGCCTAATTTATGGATATCCCGCCCCCCGATAAACGCGATTTTCATGTTAATAATTTTAAATAATTGGCCATAAAAATTTGACGAGAATAATATTTTTCAAGCCGTTTATTGCTCTCCATGCCATATTCTATTCTTAGATCGACATCGTCAAGTAAAGCAGACAATGAGGCAACCATAGCACCAATATCACCGATTTTGTGCAAAGTCCCATTCTCATGATTGCTAACAAGACAATAATTATCGCCGACATCGGTAGCAACAATCGGCAAACTCCAGTTCATCGCTTCCATAATCGAATTACTGGTGCCTTCAAAAAGACTGGTAGATAAATATATATCTGCATTTTTAAGTAATTCGGGAATATTCCCCGGGTTGATCAAAATGCGTGTTATATCTATTATCCCATAATTTTTTATCCATTGCCGAATCTGCGTCTCAAGTTTACCATACCCTACAATACAAAATTCGAAATCAGATCTGACATCCCTCAACTTCGCCACGGTTCTGATCGCAGACAAATAATCCTTCTGTTCAACGAAACGTCCAATCACAATGATTGTTTTTACCTCTCGATCAACTCGCCGTATAGGTGTAGCTATTTTGTAGAAACAATTTGGGATCACCAAACCTTTGTCTCGGCGAAATCCATGGTTTACAAAATATTCATAACCAGAATAGCTATTAAATATCGTTTTCGAAGCTAAAAAATTACTACAATATTTTTCAACGATGTATTTAGGAATAGGAAGACGTGAATTTCGGATTCCATTATAGATATTTCGAACCCCGGAGATTTTTTCGACGATACAACCGATAACATCACAATATGTTAGATAATTAAATACCGTGTCAATCGAATTATTTATAAGTATGCGTCTCAGTTCTTTGATTTTAGTCCAAAAACTCCCATGCAACATATATATGGAAACGGTCGAATTTTCCAGCATCTCCATATTGCTGTGCGAAGCATTACTCGTTCCATAAAACGAAATAAAATGGACATTATGCTCCCCGGCTAATACCTCGGCAAGAAGCACGGCCTGTTTTTCAGCCCCACCCGATTTAATACTCGGAATAAATATGGCTATATTTCCCATATGCGATTTAATGCGCCCGATCCTTGATGTGGCGAGCCGGATTCCCAGCCCAAATTTGATATGGCGGAATATCTTTTGTAACGACAGCTCCTGCTCCAACGACAGCCCCCCGCCCAATTGTAACCGAATTGCATATAATTGCATTCATTCCGATAAAGACATCGTCTTCGATAGTAACATATCCTATGCGAAAATGTACGCAGGGCTGATTAGTATCCAAATAATGGGTAAGAATTTTCACACCGGAGGTGATTCTGACATTGTTTCCTATCGTAATATTCTCAGGAGCGATAGTATCTATTTTGACATTACTATAGATAAAAACCCGGGGGGGGGACTGCGTAAATTTCACCCCGGCCCATTTCAGAAAAACCCACCTGTGGTGCCCTCGCATCGGCAGACCAGAAAGTGCCAGACAGATATACCGGAGCAATCGTTTAAAAGAAAAATATCTGAACATCGAATGAATCTATTTCATATAAGGTTTCCGAATGAGTTTTGAGGCATCAACTGAAAGCAAGAATCGCATCTTCTCTTTTCGCCCCATACGCTTACAATGCAGGTTGTATTTTGTATTTCTAGTCATATATTCTTGCGTTGAACCGATTATTCTAGCCGGATTTCCTCCGACTACTGAATATGGAGGCACCGATTGGGTCACGATTGCTCCAGCTGCGACAATACTGCCCTTTCCGATGGTTACTCCGGGCATGATCTGGCTATTACACCCTATATAACACCAATCCTGAACCTCAATTCTTCCAAAAACATCGAAGTCCGGAACAAACAAGCGAATAGCATTCCCCCCCCCATGGGTATGAAAGTGAACATCTTTAGTTATCTGACAATTACTACCGATAGTTATAAGATAAGGCTCCCAACTCCAATTTTTCGTTGCAATAAAAGTATTCGGTCCAATCTTTACACCCAAAAGATGAGCATATAACTTACTTGGTAGAAAGCTGATAATAATTCTATATATTTTGTATAACATCTGTTCTACTATTACCTCATGAATATAAAAACCTATATTGAATCTATCGGAAATAAAACTTGATCTCTCGTACTATAATGGAAGTTTACAATTGAGATATGATAAACTCTGTAACATCATCAAGAGCCTGCCTCTGTTCCGCTGCAATAAATTTATAGCGCTCAATTCCTTTTTTTACATAAAATTCACGGATTTTCGGATTTTCCATCATCAGAATACGATTTTTTATTTCATCAATGCTATAAGGATTGAAATACAACACAGAGTCGCCACAAATCTCTGTCGTAGATGTGATTGCCGAACAAATAACAGGTGTTGCAAATTGCATTGCTTCTATCGGAGGATATCCAAAACCTTCGTTAAGCGTGGGATAAACAAATAGATAGGCATTTTGGTAGAGAGACGCAAGTTTCTCATATGACACATAATCAAGCAAAATAAAACGAGTCCTGTTTTTGATATATTTATAAAACAATTTCGGACAATCTATTCCCGTAATAACAACTTTTCCCTCTAGAGTAGGACGTTCTGAAAAAAGCGTATCAAAAGCAATAATGGCCCGAATTGTATTCTTTGTCCATCTATTTCCACTCGTCATCAAATAATATTTACCAAACCTCTCCATTGAAGAAGATACAGGCAACGCCATAGCCGGACTATAGAACATTCGAATTGAATCCGGCACCAAAGAGGGAAAAAACGAGAGAAGAGAATATTTGGAATGGTTGGAAACAGTGATGTATTTAATATTTTCCCGATTAAATAACTGCTCATATGTACGTTTATATTTAGCCCGACCAATAGCAGTCAAATATCTATCATATAAATATTTTATCCTCTCTTTTATCGCATACGGAGAACAATATGCAAACATATACCGATCATAAGGGGTCTCTAAAAAGCGTAATCCATGAACTGTTACAATACATTTGCAATGAGAAGGAAAGTTGATTATATCAAAAGGTACAAGAGGGCTATATAGAAGATAATCGCCCTGTTTCATAACCTCCGCTATAGAGTACGAATTAGAATCATACAATTTAAAGTTGCGTGACTTACAAATATCTATAATGTCAGGGTTTATATAAATGTTTGCATCATAATAACATGCTATAAAATCCATTTTTTCAGCCAGCGTCATGAAAATAACTTCACCATATCTACCGCCACCATGAAATTTGGTATGTTTAATAGGTTGACAACCTCGTAAATTATACAGAAGGACCATGATTGATCTCTTATAGATTATTTAATATTAATGGAAGCCGTACTAGGACGAGTATAAAGTTTTCAAACGAATTTTTAATCGTGTTATCTGATAAAATAATTTCATGCATGACAAATACAACCAACCGGCGTTTGTATAATTACGCAGATAATAATCCAAACTTTGAATTGAACATTCCGATATGAATTTATTGGGCTTTTGCGTCCGGGTTGTCGCCGCTCCAAGATGAATACACGAAACAGTAGTATCAATATAATTACTCAGCCCTAATCGTTGTACTTTTGCCCATAATATATTTTCCTCATAATATAAAAAAGTATGGGGATCAAAAGATCCTATTTGCTGAAATAGCATTTTATCGACCAGCATACAACTACCAGACGGTAATTCGATTTTTATTATTCCGGACTGAAACGGTTGTGTACCTAAAACATATTGTTTCCGGAGATAGCGATTCCGTATTCCTAATATATTCCTCCCACAAAACAAATTCGCAAAAAATAATTGAGCCAACGATGCTGCGTTTCTTGCACAATTGTAATCTACCGAAGTATTATCTTTTTTATACAATAATGGAGAAATAATAGCTGCATCCGGTAAGATCTCTAAATTTTTCTGCAAAACAGGAATAATATCGGATGTAAATAAAATGTCATTATTCAGAATCAGGATTTGATTTATTTCCGGATCACTATATAATAAATCGGCGCCCGCATTATTCCCCCGTGCATACCCCAGATTTTCTGACAAACATAAATAAGTCATCTGAGGCAGAGTCTTCATTCCGGGAACTTCACCGCCCTCTGTATAGGACAAGAACCTTTTTTTTAAATAATTTCTTACAGCTTCGACAACATGAATGCTCGAACCATTATCTACGACAACGAATTTTAAACCGTCCGTATCGGAGTTTTCAACGACCGATTCGATACAATTTATCGTATCGTCGATATTATTATAATTCAGAATAATTACGCCGACTTTAAACCGCATAAATAAAGACGCTTATAATTATATGTATCAATCAGATACAAAACGATTACCGTAACAATAATTTGGGAAGGATATAACAAAGCGCCGCTTGCAAAACTTGAAACGAAGAGCCATATAAAGTAATATCTACCAACAACATATTTTTGTGACCGGACAACAATAGCTTTATAGAATACCACCAGTAAGCAAACAATGGAAAAAATACCAAAACTCCAATTAAACCCGAATATTCCCACATCTACGGCGTATACCCGTTCTGATTCCGTTACTGCCTGCATTTGACGCCCCCAAGCAGATTTGAAAGTAAACACGCCATTCCCGAACAGACGGTTCGTCAAAGAGGGAAATTGCTCATATCCATAAAACTTTGCAGCCTGAATCCGGATATCTTCAGTTTCGTTCCCTCTATTTCGCTCATTCTGTTCTTGAGTTAATTCGATCATATTTTGCACTGCAGGAATTTTCGGGAAAATGGACATAACAAGTATACAGCCTAATCCCAAAATAATTACTTTTTTATACCAATGCACATGGTTAAACAACATCAGGAAACCTAAAAATGTACAAATTAGAATGTGCTGCCGCGTGTATGAAAGGAAAATGGCTATATAACAAGCCATTGCAAATATCCCCCATTTCGGGGCCTTCGTCCGTAACCACTTATCTATTGTAATGAAAAAACTCAATACGACAAAACTAAATCCGATCATTACCAACCGTATGCCACCTCGGGATAAATCATATTCGTCCTGCGGTGTCCCGAAAATAATAACCGGAAATGTTATAAGACTGTCTCTTATACACATCTGACGCTGCCGACGAATAGCCTTGT
>ENA-OYZN01000706-OYZN01000706.1-human-gut-metagenome-genome-assembly--contig:-NODE-706-length-13037-cov-11.480666_pt1 | contig 13037 bp, 13 predicted proteins | sample MGYA00243294_ERZ653483 | MGnify/ENA primary metagenome ERZ653483 (study PRJEB26926, sample SAMN06165155) | human gut metagenome | biome: ENVO:00009003; feature: ENVO:2100002; material: ENVO:00002003... | reverse complement strand
GATAGGCTCCGGTCTCGTGGGCTCGGAGATGTGTATAAGAGACAGTTCATATACATCCATACTATGTATATTTTGATTTAAAACATCCACTATTTTTTTCTTATTATCTTGATAAATATACGACAATGTTAATAATAAATATCCCTTCTCTAATCCTTTCGTATCATTTAACATTTGAAATAGTTTTTTTCGTACTAATTCTTGTTCACATGCATAACATGCTTCTATCATCTCAATTCTTACACCTTCATCGGTATCGCTTAATAATTTCAAGACAACATCTATATTGTCAAAATAGGAATTACCATATATTTTCTCAATATAATCATATTTTTCTATATCATTCATTTTTTATTTTTCCTTTTCTGAACATTCCTTAATTTTCTAAGTTTCTCTTCCTTTTTATACCTTTGTCTCTCTTGTCCAGATAACGATTTATCTCTAGCTAATGCCGAAATCTCATCATCAGATAAATCCATTAAACCCGTATCCGGTCTTTCAACACGTACTTTAGATGATAGAATTAATAATGTTTGCTCTGTTTCGTAGTCTATCTTAATTCCACTACTACTTTTTTCAAATGGGTCAGTTAAAATTTCATTAATATAATCATCCATTTCCATAATTGGAATTATATTCTCATATTTTGTAAAACAGTCTATAATTGCAGTTGCAATTGCATATTCTGCCACAAATATTAAAATAGTATTTATTGTAGAACATAAATTATGAAAAATGTTTAAATAAACCATATTTTGTTGTGCCTCAACTGCAACATCAACAAACATATTCCCGCTCGGGTCGCTATACTTCACCGGATTCCCGTTCGCATACAGATACTTATGCAAAGTATCCGGGTCATAAATGCTTCCCTCATAGGTATCCATGCTGATAAAGGTTCCGGTGGACGGATTCATATATCTCGCTCTTAAATAGTACAGGTTAGATGTTCCATCATAGTACTCCCCGGTATACAGATAGTGGTTCTCCGTATCCCCGGTCTGTTCCGCCAGTTCCCCATATGCATTATAGCGGTACCTGTCGGTTATCCTTCTTGCTTCGTTTAATAATACTCAAAAATAGTTTTTTCATGTATGTCTTTTTTATGATTATAACTTGAGAATATCTTTAATTATTGACCGTAAATATAAACATGCTTTATCTTCTGTATCAAATTTTACTAATTGGGATTTTAGTCCTCTCTCGCTATAATAAACTTCCCATCCTCCTTCTACTTTGTTTATACAATATGCCTCACTCGGTAATCCACCATCCAGGCTATATAAATTATCAGGAACATGATTAATAATTAAAAAATTTCTTAATTGTTCTATATGCATTTTAATTTCCTACCTTTCTTAGTATTTCTGCTTCAATCAATTCATTTATTGAAGAATTAAACTCATACTGTATCCCTCCCCCAGCTTCTCCAAACCAAGGAGCAATTTTCCCCGCCTGTACCTCAACTGGTAATACAACTTCAAAAACTGTATATGGCTTTGCATCTGTTCCCTTTGGTAATGACCTATTAGTATACGGTGTTCCCTCTGGGGATACAAAAGTTCCACTATCATATCCAAATCTATCCACCCTCGTTCCTGGCTCTAGCGAATAGTAGAAGGATTACCTTCAAATCCTCTATTTTCCGGCCATATCGGGCTTCCATCTGGATTATAGTATTTTTCATTTCCACCACTCGGGTCACATTCTATCGTTGCATATCCTTTATTACCATACACATCTATCAGCAAATAGTTTCCATATGCCCAGCACCATTCTGCCACTGACAAGATTGCCATTACACCAAATGCAACCGCTAAATTAGAATAGCCCTGCGTAATAGCAAATAGTGTTACCGTTGTAGAGAATATAAAGTTTGCAGAGGCAGAAAGCACATAAAATCTTGCAAGTGTCACAAGCTCTGCTCCTACAGCAAAGTATCTCACCGCACTGATTCCCGCTCCCATGATAAATCCGGCTACAAAAGAGGATTTTGCCTGTTCCCAGCTTCCTCCCATTACTGCTGTGAGGGTCATGTTGATTAATCCGCACATAACTCCCCTGTACGAAATCTGCACTGCATTATTCAGTATACTCTGAATTCCTGTTGCTAACGTTGTACTGGCGAAATCAAACATATTCCCACTCGAGTCACTATACGTTACCGGATTCCCATTCGCATACAGATACTTATGTAACGTATCCGGGTCATAAATGCTTCCCTCATAGGTGGTATCCATGCTGATAAAGGTTCCGGTGGATGAATCTCTCCTGTGTATAGATAGTGGTTCTCCGTATCCCCGGTCTGTTCCACCAGTTCGCCGTATGCATTGTAACGGTACTTGTCGGTTATCTTTCCGGCTTCATTCAGTAATGCCCTTACATCACCGTGTCCGTTAACAGGTAGCAGGATAAGTCCTCAACCATCTGTTTGAAATAGCATATTCACGAACCATAATTAAATATATTTTTTATCCAGCTCTTGTACAATCGCCATAATCTCTTTTTGTCTATCTGTAGTTACTTCTTTAAGAGCATCCCTCTCAATCCTCACATCCCTAACATCTATTATATGACCTTCTCCTAATTTTTCCCAAGAAACAAATTCAAAAAAAGTATGATTTAAAAACTTTTCAATGTCCAACTCTCCAAATACTATATCCATATATACATTTGTTTCTTTATCTAAAGGAATCGCCTTGTCATCAATAGAAAATAATTGTGTATAATAACCCTTATCGTCGACTTTTATAGTAATTCGAGTTCCTGCCTGTATATCTTTATTACCCAAGGTTGCACATTTTAATAATTTAATAGATGCTTCCACTCTAAGCAATTCCGCCCCCTCCCTTCTAATACACATGTTCAATGTCAATAATATTTTTATTAAACACATCTAACATATCAGGTTCAACAACAGGAGTACCAGACTTAAATATATAAATATCTAATTCCATATGATGTAATTGATTGTAGATATTTTCTGGAATTGTAACCTTTATAATAGCCACTTTATCCTTATTTATGGATTGATTTGCAAAATTCAAATTAATTCGTGTATTTCTCCAACTTTCCAGTATTTACGGGATTTCCCGCCCATCAACATCTATGTAATTTGCACTTTTCCCTTATTTTTTCCCTTGTGAGGAAGCTATAAGGGAAAAGTGTTGTTTTCGTCTTAATCGTTCCCTACTACCTTATCAAGAAGCCTTGCTGAATTCTTTTTGGCTTCCCTTGTAGCGTGGGCGTAAATATTCATTGTGGTACTTACTGCGGAGTGTCCCAAGAGTTCCTGCACATCCTTCGGTGGTGCTCCGTTTGCTAACAGATTGCTTGTGTAAGTATGTCGTAATGAATGGAAATGGAAGTTTTCAAATCCTTTCAGGTGCTTCCTGATTGACCTGCACATCCAGTCCAGTGCTTCCCTTCCTAAGTACATTCCGTCCTGTCTGACACACACCAGTGAAATCTCTGTGTAGTCCTCCGGCACTTCCTGCGTTCCGTCCAATGAATACAATTCGTAGTAAACTCTGTTCTTTTCTCTGACTTCCTTGTAGTAATTCCTCTGATAAAGCTGTCCATACTGAAAGCGTTGCTTATGCTGTTCCTTTTTCGCCTTTCGTAAGATTTCAGCAAGGGTATCGCCAAAATCCACGATTCTGACCTTTTTACGCTTGGTAGGTCCAAGCTCCAGCTTATGCCTTGCATTGTTCCGGCTTAAGCTCCTACGCACCGTCAGATACTGTTCCTCTAAGTTGATGTCATCCCAAGATAATCCGGTCACTTCCCCAATTCGCAGACCTGCATAATATGCTATCTGCACTGCCAACAATGAGGAGCTTTTCTTCTTGGTAAGATAATCTACGATTTCATTGTACTGCTGGTGGGTAATGGTCTTTTCCTGCGAAAAATCTTCATCTTCCGTAGCAAACAAATCCACTTCCTGCGTCGGTCTTCTGATTACTACATACTGCATAGGGTTGAAACTGATATACTGCTTTGGAAACACCGCATACCGGAAAGCCCTCTGTAACACTGCTGAAAAAGAATGGATACGGTCTATGCTTAACGGCTTTGCTTCCGTACCATCGGGAGCCGTTCCACCGAAGCTTAAATAATCCATATATTCCTGCATGTGTTCACTTGTGACTGTACGAAGCTTCCTTTTGCTTAATGGGTGTCTCTTAATAATCTTCACTACCCCAAGATAAAGGGTCACAGTGTTATTGCTAAGGGAACTGACTTTTAATTCCTCATCCACCCACACATCCAAAAGCTCTCCCAGTGTGATGTTCTCCGTTTTGGCTACGATTTTCTTACTTTCGTATTCCTCCATAGCCTTACGGAGCAATTTTTCCGTTTCCGACTTACTTTCTGTTCCTACGCATTCCTTTTGAACCAAGTTACCACTGGCATCCTCCACATAATAGCGGTAATACCATTTCTTGCCTTTTTTCCTTACAGAACCTTTTGCCATAATCGTTTCTCCTTTCGATATCGACAATCGGAACTGATGAAATGCTTCTTGCGTGTAGATATCTTACGGACAAGTCCGTAAGCCAATTCGTCGCTCGTCAAATCTGTAAACAGTTTGACTCGCTTGCACTCATTGTATCATAACTCCGGTTGTCTAACTATACCGATTCGGAATCTTCCGATAAAAGATTTGCAAGCCTCTGTGTGGCTGTCTCCGGTTTCTTGGAATAGAGCCTTATCACATCTGCCATGTCATTAAAGGCATTGACTGTGTGGGTAATCTCCCTGAGAAACATGATTTCGTTGTATTCCTTATTCGATTCAAAACCTATAGTGGCTGCTATGTCTGCATTCTCCGTGTTGCCCTTGAAGTTTTTGCAGGCAAACTGGAACGAATCCATAAACAGCTCATACTCCTGTAACATCAGTAGCAGTAGGTCTTTCGAGAAGTCAGCTTCCTCATTATTAAGGTCAAAGGGTAAGCGGCTCAAAATACTGCTCATTGCATCACGAATCTGTAATTCTCTCTTATCCGTAATGTCTGTTTCGTATTCCTCTGCCTCTCCCTTGAGCCATTCCACCGATACATGAAGTGCCTCTGAAAGTCCATCCAGCACCAGCTTCTTGGTGTTGTCGATTGTTCCGGCTTCATATCTCTGAATGGTGGAAGCTGTCACTCCCATCTTTTCAGCTACATAAGGCTGTTTCAATCCTAATTCCAATCTTCGCTGTTTTGCCCTGCTACCGATTAGCTTGCGTAATTCTTTATCCTTCATCTTCATACGCCTCCTTTTTCGGTATGTTACTACTATAACATACATCTTTTATAATTGCAATATGCAAGTTAATAATTATTTTTAAAATTTCGTAACGCTTGACAGAATGATATAAAAGGTTTATAGTAGGCTTGGTTTAAAAATTGCATAATGCAATTAACAAGGAGGTGATTCAATGACAGAAATGAAAATTGCCTTATCCATTGAGGAAGCAGCCGACTATACCGGTATCGGAAGAAATACGCTCCGCGACCTGGTAAAGTGGAAGAAGCTCCCGGTACTTCAGGTAGGACGAAAGGTTCTGATAAAAACTGATATACTGGAGCAGTTCATGGAAGCCAACGAGGGCAGAGACTTAAGGGATAAGAATACTGTCAAAGCAGTTAATCGAAAAACTGCTGTAACTTAAAAGGGTGGCTTCCTACGAAACCACCCTTTGGTATGTATCAGACCGAAGCCATGATATACCTACACGCAAATAGATTATATCATGTGCTTCCTCTGGTATCAACCCAAACTTATGGGAAAGGAGCAGGAATTTTACAGGACAATTTAACATTGAAGTGAGTGGTGCAGACCTCTCAACGCAGGTCTTTCATAAGCCCTCGGCGTTTGAGAGCGAAATACACCCTTCGCACAAATCTTCGATTTGTACTCTGGGCATTTCGCGATTGCATCGAGCTTTTAATGCCGGGTACGGCATAATGTTCGTAACCGGATAGCCTAAGCTATCCACTCACTTATATAATCCTTCCACCTCTTTCCCAAAGCAACATCTACGAGAGGAGGAAGCACTATCGAAAGAAATTCATTTATTCAGATGAGTAAGCTCCACAATGTCCGTGGCAGGATTACTTATATATCCAGTCACGCCAAGCAGGAAAATTTATATGCAGTCTATGAAACCACAGACCGCCACTACTGGACGGAGCTTGCACGATTTAATCAGCAGGAATTTCTTAAAAGCGGTACAGAGGGGAAATGTATCGAGGCAAGGGAACTGATTATAGCCCTGCCGGAATCTTTCCCAGACCTCTATGACCCCGACAGGCTGTTACAGATGTTTACCAACCGCTTTAAGGAAAAGTATGGTGTAGAATGTGTATCAGCTTTGCACCACAACAAACGCAAGACCAACTATCATATCCATCTCATCTTTTCCGAAAGGGAGCTGTTACCGGAACCTATAGAAAAGATTGCAACGCGCAATATGTTCTACACCGAACAGAAAAAGCATGTGCGCACCAAGAAAGAGATACTGGATGATAGTGGTAATGTCCGTAAGGGTTGTAAAATAATCAAAAAGGGCGAAGTCTATGAGCGAACCTTATTTACTGCCAAGAACAAACTGTTCAAACAAGAGCATTATTTAGATGAAGCGAAACGCTTCTATACTGACCTTATCAACCTTCTGATAGAGGACAATAAAGACAAGCTCCATGTGTTTGATAAAAACGGATTATACCTTGCCACCAAGAAAATCGGCAAGAACAATCCCAAAGCGGAACAGATAAAGGAAGATAATGAGGTGCGTATGCAATGGAATCACGAAGTAGACAGAGCCTTAGTCAGCCAAGTGCCAGAGGATGAGATACGGCAGATAAAGCAGAAATGGATTACGGAGCGTATCCGGTTATCCATAGATGTATTCGGCAAGTGTCCTGAGAAGCTGGCAGGCATTATCACAACAGCTACAGCGAAACTTGCACTTCTGATTTCTAAGGTACTGACCGCCGCAAGGGAACTGAAAAACAAGCTGTTCCATGAGGCTATTGAAAAAGAGTATGCGAGCAAGGCTGTTATAAAAGCTGAGGACACCGCAGATGTTGTTACAACTCCAGCTAAAGAAGTAATAGTTGAGCCTGAGCCACCAAGCGTTACACTCTCTGCAACTGTTCCGGAAACAGAGATTGCTGAACAGCCCAAACCACAGATACCTCCAAGACCGGTTATGCCACCGGAAGCAGCCGCTTTCCCAAGACTTCAAAAAATCAAGGTTACTCTTGATAAGCAAAATCATCTTATCTTTGAAGCAGAGCGTGAACGGGATAAACTGGAGATTGAATTAAGCGATTTAAAGGGACTTGCAAGGCTTACCAAGAAGAAGGAGCTTGAAAACAGGATTGCCACCAAAACTGAGGAAATCCGAACCTTCAAAGCCGGACTATCCGGTATCGTCAGACAGCATGGATTTGCAACGGTGCAGGATTTCTACACAGCATTCTATACCGCACAGCGTGCCAACGACGCATATGAGAAAGAATGTGCCAAGCGGGAGGAAGTCTATGGAGAGAAATCCACTCCCAAAGCCGAATCAATGCACGAAAAGTTACAGCGGTATCAGGAAAAGGCTGACAGACAGAATGCCAACCAACCTCACCGAAGCAGAGATAAAGGGGCGAGATAATCGCCCCATGCCACAAAAATAGCCGTATCCATACACATAATGGATGCGGCTATTTGAAGTACATAGTATGCGTAAAGCTGAAATTTATCTCTCAACCTCAACAATCAGCTCGGAGAATATGCCTGATATGTTGATTGTATTTTCGGCAGTTTCGTTTTCTTCAAGCTCAACAATTTCTCCGTTTTTGCGGGTGATGAGCTTGCATTTTCTGCCGTTATTTGAGAGTTTGTAGTTATCTGCATTTTCAAGGTGAACAATCGCTTTCGCTTTGAACTGGTTTATATCAAGTTTTGTGCAGTTACCTGAAATAAAAATTTCGTAGTCAGTCTTTGCGGTAAACTCCAGACTTCCCTCTGTGTCCCGGATAAAAACCTTTTCTGCGTCGCCGTCGTACTCAAGTCGGCTGAGGCGTAAATCCTCAATAAGAAGTTCCTTAACGCTTGCTGAAACCTCTGTATGCTCGGTAAACTTTTCAGGGAGTAAAAGAGTAATATCCACGCTTTCCTGTGCTTCAAAACGGCTGACGCCCTTTTTATTTACAAGTTCAACATCCAACTTATTACGCTTTTCGTCAAGTTTCACCTTGAAAAGAGAGCCAATTTCAGCAAGTATTTCGGAAGAAAGCACAATGTGGATTTTTTCATCCACACCTGTTTTGATAGTAATTTTCCTTGCACCGCCCAAGTTTATATCAAAATGCTTGCCGGTGTCGATGTCATAAACTGTTTCGCTTTCGAAAACCACCGGCTTTTCTTCCTGTTTTTTGACCTCTTCAAGCACAAGCTCATCGAGAGTGAGCTTGAAAAGCTCTGCGAGGATAATCATATTTTCAACATCAGGGAGACCTCGCTTGGTCTCCCATTTTGTTATAGCTTGACGGCTTACTCCTATTTTCTCAGCAAGCTGTTCCTGAGAAAGTCCCTCTTTTAATCTGTACTGCTTTAATTTATCACCAAAATCCATTTTTGTCTCTCCCTTATTCCTTAATGAGTACATATGCTGAAATCTTTCTTATCGGCATACACAAAATAATACTTATCATAATGTTTACTAAAATCTGAGCTACTGCAAATAGCATTAAAAAGCCAAATGAAATCTCAATGTTATTTTTCATGACACCCAAAGTCTCAAAAATAAATTGATAGATAGCCGGCATATAATAAATTGCCAAAAAGCTTGAAAGCACAATTGCCACCATCGACACAGGCATAAATGAACCTGTTGTCTGTAAAATAAGCTGTGAACTTGTGTAGCCCATTGCTTTGTAAATACCTAACTCCTGTCTTCTTTTTACAAGCAGAGACTTGATAACAATATATAAAATAAATAACACAACGAGAATTGTTACCGCACAAATTGATACTACAAGCACCACAGTGATACCCATATACATATCCTGTGCTTCAGTTTGAAGCTTGTAAGAATTCACTGTGTCTGCTACCAATGCAGAGTAATCGGATTTATATTCCTTTGTAATCTTTTCGGCATTTTCAGCATTTTCAAGATACACATAGAGGTATGGAGTCTGATTTTGGTTAAAGAGACTGTTGTATCCTTCTATGCTCAGTTCACAAAGCTCGCCCTGTAAATTTACGCTTTGCACAAAGCCTGTAACCTGAAAGCTTTTTGTGATACCGTCCACCGTCACGCTGACTGTATCACCGATTTTAAAATTTTCTTCAAAAGCACTGCCCAAAGCGATTTCATCTGCATCTTTCGGATTTTCACCCATATAACATACATCATTTCTCACCTTTGAGAAGTCCTCGCAGGCAAAAGCAGTCACTGTTTTCTCTTCAATTTTAACAATTGCAGACATATATTTCAATGAATTTTGCACACGATTATCGTTACCAAGTTTTGACTCAAGCTCACTCATGCTGTCGCTTTTAGGATAAATAATCACATCTGCTACTTCGTCTGACAAAGCAGACATAAAATTATCCGGCTCAACTACTACATTGTAGAACAGTGTGCCTGAAAATGCTATGAGAACCGTCAGCACAAAAGACACCAGAAAGAGCATTATATTCTGTTTTGTAGAAGCTATCATCTGCTTTAAGACAAGCAGGAATTTTGTATTGCCTCTGGTTTCTTCAAGCGGAAAATAATTTTTCTTTGTGTGCTTTGAACTTGTATTACCTCTTAAGCCGTCAATAGGCTGAGTTTTCTTGATTTTTCGTGCGGATATATATGTGAAGAACGAAACAACACCGCAAAGAATACAAGCCACACATACAAAGCTCAGCAAATCAAAGCTAACAGCAAACGAAAAACCTGACTGAACAGTAAGCACTGAGCAAAGCACAGGAAGTAAAGTGTAAGACAGACCAATGCCGAGAATTGCAAACAATAGCGAAACAATAGCATAAGGCAGTGTGATACTCGCTACAATCTGAGCACTTGTATAACCCAGAGCTTTAAGCACGCTCATATTTGTAATTTCGGACTCAATAGCATTTTTAACTTTGAAGTTACTTAGGAATACGCTAACTGCAAGGATGATTAGTGCAAAAGCGGTTAAAATAAGTACAAGCAGATCCGTAACCATTGTCCGTGTACCCTTTACGCTTTCGCTGTCAAGAATTGATAAAGCCATAACACCTTTGTTCTCAATTGCTTTGCTGACATCATCTTTCACTTCATCAAGGCTTGCATCGCTCTTTATGCTCATTGAATATTCAACCACAGCCTTGTCACTATAAGAATCCGCAAGCTCTGCAAACTCTTCTTTTGGTAAATAGGCACACAGCAAACCCGAACCATAGTTGCCGTACTGCATTTCTTCAATCACACCTGCCACAGTGAAACTATGGGACTTGCCGTCAATTGCATAAACGATTTCGTCATTCAAAGCAAATCCACCAAAGTTGGATACATAAAGTGGGATATAGATTGGATCGTCAACATTATTTTTGCTTTCACTCACAAGTTCATAATTGTTAAGAGTACGCTTGTCGTCAATGTTATAAAACACTGTGTTCATTGAAAAATCCGCACCATTGAAATCCTTGACAGTAGCTTCTGTCATAATAGCAGTATAGCTTTCGATTTTCTCTACCTTTTCGATTTCATCAATTGCTTTTTCAAGTTCACTGCTGTTCTGGACCTCAGGAACAATTGCGTTGAGCATTGCGGTGCTTAACTTTTCAAACTTTGTATCATAAGCCCTATCTACCTGACACAGCAAAACCGCTGCACAATTTAATATTAGAGCAGTTATCAGAATGATAACGCCGAATGATATAAAGGAGGTTTTTTCTTTTTTTAAGTTGTATAAAATCTGATTTGCTATTTTTTTCATATTACCATCCCATCTCTGTTAAAAAGTTGTTTAGCTTTGCTTCACGGTCTTTACTTTCATTTGTGTAACCCCCAAGGTCACACTCACCGTAGATCATGCCGTCCTTAACATATAACACACGGTTGCCTCTTAAGGCTGTTTTCTTGTCATGAGTTACCAATATAATGCTCTGACCATCATTATGAAGCTTTGTAAAAACATCAAGAACCGCAGTTGAGTTATTTGAGTTCAGTGCACCTGTGGGCTCATCGGCAAAGAGAATCTCGGGTTTATTTATAACTGCCCTTACAATGCCTGCTCGCTGAGCCTCACCGCCCGACACCTGAGATGGGAACTTTTTGCGTGTTATCTCAGGAATATTAACAAGCTCGAAAAGCTCTTTGGCATATTTCACTGAGTCCTTTTTGCTTGCTCCTGACAATGCACTCGCCGTAAGTACATTATCCATAAGGCTCATCTTATCAAGAAGATAGATTTGCTGAAAAACAAAACCACAGTTCTTTCGTCTGAAAATTGCCAGCCTATCATCACTTAAAGATGTAATTGTTTTGTCGTTCCAAACAACCTCGCCCGAGCTGGGCCTGTCCATTCCCGAAAGGGAGTACATCAGTGTGGACTTGCCTGCACCTGAACTACCCATAATCACAGTAAAGTCACCCCTATATATATTAAGGTCTAGATTTTCAAAAATTGTCTGCTCTGTGTCACCTGTGATAAAACTCTTTTTAAGTTTAGTTGCCTTGATAATGATTTCTTTTTTGTTACTCATAACAATGCCTCCATCAGTATTTTGATTTACACTCGCATCTTACACAAAATGAAAAAGTAGCACCACCAACACCTGTTTACAAATCAAAAAACGGACGCTACTTTCCGTAGCATCCGCTTAAAATCAAGTTTTTCAACTTATAATCCCTGAATAAATCTCCTCTCCAAGAATAGCCTTGTCACGCACATAGTAGGCAAAGCTATTAAATTGCCAAATATCTCCTACTCGATAATTCTCTAGTAAGTTAATTTCTTTTATTTTATCACACCAAGCCTAGATATTCTGCCAACATTTTATCAAAAAACATTTATAGAAATCACCAGACTGCCAAACTATCAATCGCATCCACCCATGCCTGCATTTCACCGTCCAAAGCAAGGCGAGCATATTCCAATGGCTCATCTATCGCCAAAGCATTAAGTGAATTTTGTGAGCAAAGAGTAGTTCTTAATCCATCCTCTGCCTTATTACAATCAATTCGCAATATGTAATTCTCAAATGTAGTTACATCAATACTATTTGTAAGAGGGTTATAATCTGCATATACCAATCTCATCTTATCCTTCCTTTCATAGAAATGTATTATAAGCATTTCATCCAGTTCCAACTGCCATTTTTATAATTTGTTATAAGTTGTTACCAGATTTTCTTTCCCTTGTTTTTTCCCTTATCAGAGTTCATAACCAAGGGTAAAACGATATAACACGATACAAGATGTGACGGAGAGGACACCCACAAAAACTTTAGTATTTTCAAGGGTTTGACGAGATTTTTATAACAAGATATAACAGTTATTAAATCCCTTAAAATACCTCAAGTGAGAATTCAAAGTTTCTTCAAAGCTATTACCAAACTCTTTAGCAGCAAAAGTCCCTTCGCTCCCTCTAAACTCATGCGTAGTCATGATGTCTTCATATTCTTCTGCACCTACTGCTCTATATATATCTTTAGTGTTACTATCTTTTTCAATCTGCACCTCCTCTGGATTATTATATTCCCATCCTATTCTTGCACTGCCCTTATCTCCTATCACATCAACTGTACAGTTATAATTATACAGCTTACAAAACGTAAACAACGACAGTATCGACAATGTTCCATAGACGATTGCCTCTTTCTTATTTCCAGACACAATAGCGCCAATTGTCATTACCATACTCATAGTCGTATTAGCCGCAGCCATTATCATACACATCTGCGCAATCGTCATTATCTCATATGCCGCCGCCACATACATGACAGCTCCTAACCCAAACCCTGTCAGATAACCAGTCACAAACGCCTTGGTAATCTCCATATCGCTTC
>ENA-OYZN01000705-OYZN01000705.1-human-gut-metagenome-genome-assembly--contig:-NODE-705-length-13038-cov-5.533775_pt1 | contig 13038 bp, 10 predicted proteins | sample MGYA00243294_ERZ653483 | MGnify/ENA primary metagenome ERZ653483 (study PRJEB26926, sample SAMN06165155) | human gut metagenome | biome: ENVO:00009003; feature: ENVO:2100002; material: ENVO:00002003... | reverse complement strand
TCGCTATCAAAAAATGCCGAGTCCGCAAAAGCGGCTCGGCATTTTTTTTTCGCGCGGACGGGGCTGGCGGTTGAGACGCATCATCCCGTAAAGAGGGGAAGATATCTCGACTTGCCTACAGCATTTCGTTGGCGATTTCGATATCGTAATGTCGCTCGAGCTCTTCCTTGAGCGCAACGCATTCCTCGTGCCATACGCGAGGAGCCCATTTAGCATTGCGGGCGTGCGGAAGGTTCATGACGTGGACATCTTTGATGTCGTTGAGGAGCTCGTACATCTTCTTTTTGCCGTCGCATGTGGTTTCGCCGATGATCAGGTCGGCAAAGTACGTAAAGGGGCAGTGTTCGCTTACGGCAAATCCGTAGGTGCCTTTAATAAGCGGGCAGATGTTTTTCGGGAGAAGTTCTTCTGCTGCTGCATCAGCTGTAATAATAGATCTTGGTTAGGATGTCTTGATTGAGCATCGGCAAGTACGTAAGTGGAACCAGTGGTCGGCAAGATTGCTCTACTTGCACCGTCCATTGCAAATGCTTGGTAAGGAATGTGTCTTCTTTCTCCATTTTGTTGCACGTATCAATAAGGCTGATATACTGCAAAGGCTGTTTTAATACACATGCGTGAAGGACCTGCGTTCGCTAGTGGCCGCCATGGCGGTTGCGAACAAAGGAATGATCTCATGCAGAGGCACAACGAATGGAGAAAGAATGTCCAAGATTACTGTACAGACCCTGCTCGACGCAGGCACCCACTTCGGTCATCAGACCCGTCGCTGGAACCCCAAGATGAAGCCCTTCATCTTCGGCAACCGTGGCGACATCTACATCATCGACCTCAAGGAGACCATGTACGGTCTCGACGCTGCTTACACCGCAGTTTCCCGTTGCGCTGAAAAGGGCGGCACGGTTCTGTTCGTAGGCACCAAGAAGCAGGCTCAGGAATCTGTTGCTGAAGCTGCTAACCGCTGCGGTATGCCTTACGTTAACGCTCGTTGGCTCGGTGGTATGCTCACCAACTTCACCACCATCCGCTCTCGCGTTCAGCGCATGGAAGAGCTCGAGGCTATGGAAGCTGACGGCCGTATGGAGCTTCTGCCCAAGAAGGAGCAGATCCTTCTGAAGAAGGAACTCGCTAAGCTGCAGACCAACCTCAACGGTATCCGTAACATGAAGAAGACCCCTGACATGATCTTCATCATCGACACCAACCGTGAGCAGATCGCTATCCACGAGTCCCATCGCCTCAACATCCCCGTTGTTGGCACGCTCGACACCAACTGCGATCCCGACGACGTTGATTTCGGCATCCCCGCAAACGACGATGCAATCCGCTCCGTCCGTCTGCTCGCAGAGTTCGTTGCTGATGCTGTTATCGCTGGCACTGGCGCTCCTGTCACCGTTGAGGACATGACCGCAGAGCCCGCAGCTGAAGCTGCTGCAGAGGCAACCCCTGCTGAATAAGCACTAAACGAATCCATTGCAATTTCTCCCTCGCCCGTCTAGTGGGCGAGGGCTCTATCTGAAAGGAATTACCATGGCAGAAATCACCGCAGCACTCGTTAAGGAACTCCGCGAGATGACCGGCGCTGGCATGATGGAATGCAAGAAGGCTCTGGTTGAGGCTGAAGGCGAACTCGAAAAGGCCGTAGACGTGCTCCGCACCCGTGGTCTTGCTGCTGTTGCTAAGAAGGCTGGTCGCGCAACCGACGAGGGTACCGTTCTGGCTCTCGTTTCCGAGTGCGGCCATGATGGCGCTCTCGTAGAGCTCAACTGCGAAACCGACTTCGTAGGCATGAACGAAAAGTTCCGTGCATACGCAGAGAAGATCGCTAAGGCCGTTCTCGCTAACAAGCCTGCCGACCTCGAGGCTCTCAAGGCTTCCGAGATCGAAGGCGAAACCGTAGAGGCTGTCGTAACCGACGCTATCCACACCCTGGGCGAAAACATCCAGCTCTCCCGCTTCGCTTTTGCTGAGCAGCCCGAAGGCGCTGTTGCTTCCTACATTCATGGCGGCGGCAAGATCGGCGTTCTGGTTGAGTTCAAGCTGGGCGACGCTTCCTTCGCAACCAACGACGACTTCAAGAAGTATGGCCGCGACGTTGCTATGCAGGTTGCTGCTGCAAGCCCCGTATCCGCAACTCGCGAATCGGTAGATCCCGCAGTTGTTGAGCACGAGATGAGCATCTACAAGGCACAGGCCGCAGAGTCCGGCAAGCCTGAGAACATCCAGGAAAAGATCGCTACCGGTCGTATGGAGAAGTTCTACAAGGAAAACTGCCTCACCGAGCAGGCTTTCGTTAAGAACCCCGATCAGTCTGTAAACGAGTACACGGCTGAGGTTGCCAAGGCTCTTGGCACCACCATCGAGATCGTTTCCTTCACCCGCTTCATGCTGGGCGAGTAAGCGAACTTAACAACGCTTTTTCTGCAAGCCCTTCCAGAGATTTGGGGTAAAACCCTTCTCTGGGAGGGCTTGTCTGCATAATAGGGCTATAAATAGAATAAGCATGCCTTGTTTCGATTTGGCATGGCTATGAAGAATCCGCATCAAGTAGATTGGGTGCATGAGATATGTCCGAAGAAGTAATTATTGCGCGTGAAACCGAAAACGTTTCAGGTACGGTACAGATCAGCGGTGCCAAGAATTCCGCGTTGAAGCTCATTGCGGCAACAATGTTGGGCCAAGGTAAGAGCACGCTCCACAACATTCCCCATATCTCCGATATTGAGATCATGAACAACGTAATTCGCAGCTTGGGCGCAACGGTTGAATGGGATGGCCATTCGCTCATCATCGATACTGAGCATGCGGAAGGTCACGATACGCCCTACGAGCTCGTTTCGAAGATGCGCGCTAGCATTTCTGTGCTGGGTCCGCTCGTGGGTCGTTTTGGTTGCGCACGCGTTGCGATGCCTGGTGGCTGTAAAATCGGTGCCCGTAAAATCGATATGCACCTTAAAGTGCTTGAAGCTATGGGTGTTGAATTTGAAAACAGGCACGGCTACCTTTACGCCTCCACCCCAAATGGGCTGCATTCGGCCGATGTGCTGCTCGAGTTCCCGAGCGTTGGCGCTACTGAAAATATGCTTATGGCTTCTGTGGTTGCTCCTGGCACCTCAGTTATCGATAACGCTGCGCGTGAACCTGAAATCGTCGACCTTGCCAATATGCTGAATGCCATGGGCGCTCATGTGGAGGGTGCGGGTACGCCTACCATCACGGTAAAGGGTGTCGCTCTCTCCGAGATGCACCCTTGTGAGCACACTACGGTGGGCGACCGTATTGAAGCGGGCACATTCCTGACGGCGGGTGCGTTGCTTGGCGGTCCTGTTACCGTTCAGGGAATAGATCCGTCTTATTTGCGCATGGCACTCATGAAGCTCGAGCATATGGGGTGCGATATCTCCACTACGGAGGATTCCATTACCGTTTCGCGCACTCAGTCTTTGCGCGCCACCGACATTCAGACGCTTCCTCATCCTGGATTCCCCACCGATCTTCAAGCCCAGTTCATGCTTTTGGCTTCTTTTGCAGAAGGCAACTCCGTCATTTCTGAAAACATTTTCGAAAATCGCTTTATGTTTGCCAGCGAGCTCAATCGCATGGGATCCCGTATTGCTGTCGAGGGGCATCACGCACTGGTCCAAGGCGTTAGCAAACTCGAGGGCGCTCCTGTTTCCTCGCCTGACTTGCGTGGCGGTGCCGCTCTGGTAATTGCCGGCCTCGCCGCAGAGGGCGAAACGGTTGTGCATGACATTCATCATATCGATCGCGGTTACGAAGACTACGTTGGCAAATTGCATGCCATCGGTGCGAACGTCGAACGCAAAACGCTGTAGGTAGGCGCGATGGCAACAAGGAACAATAGGGGAATGCATGGTGGCGGCTCGGGCCGTCGCCGTCCCTCGTCTCGAAATAAAGCCGATTGGTCTTCCTCGGTAATTGGGTCGCATGCGTCTGGTTCTCGTGGGCCTCAGTCTCAGCGCCGAGCCTCTGCCCATTCGCGCCGTCCTCGTACCTCAGCGGTGCCGAGTCGCCGAACCGGCGAAGTGCGTCAGATCCATATTCAATCTCGTTCGGTTGACGAACGCACGTCACGCCGAAAAGTAGGGCAGTCGCGAACCGAAAGCTTTATGCGCCACCGCGACAATGTGAGCCGTATTACGTTGATTGTCGGCATCATCCTGATTGTGGTTATTGCGTTGAACCTCGGTACATGCGCCTATCGTAACTCGCTTTCTTCCTCGATGGCGCTTGACGACAGCAGCGTATCCAGTGCGCTTGTTTCGGCAAAGAATGATGAGCCCACTTATACGTTGCTTGCGGGCCTCAATGGGAGCGGTGAAAACGAGTGCGCCAGCTACTTGGCTGTTTTACGCGTGGATTACCAGAACAATACGGTTTCATTGTTGAATATACCCAGCAATATTACTGCCACCTATTCCGATACCGACTCTAAGGGGACCATGCTGCGAGATGCTCCCCATATTAAGGATGAGGGCGAGCTGGTAAAGCAGGTTTCTTCGCTTGTCGGTCAGGACATCAATCACTATGTAAGGATTACGGGCGAAGACTTTGCCTCGCTCGTTGACTCTCTTGGTGGGTTGAATGTCAACGTAGAGCAATACGTTGATGATCCAACGGTGGGAACTGCAGTACTCGACCCTGGTCAGCAAACCTTAAACGGGGAGCAGGCCCTCGTTTATGTAAGTGCCAAAAACTATACCGATGGATACGGTCAGCGCGCCAATGTTCAGAATCAGGTGTTTACTGCATTTGTGCAGGCTCTTGAAGACAAGGGCGGCCTTGATTTCGCCATGAGCGCCGACGATATCGCTGGCAAGATCAAAACGGATATGAGCTACGACGAAATCGGTAAGATTGCTTCGTTGTTCCCGAATGCGACGTTCTATTCGAATACGGTGCCGGGAAGTCAGTCCGTTTCAGGTGACAAGGTTTCCTGGTCGGTAGCATCTTCTTCGTTCTCCCAGATTTGCGATCAGTTCAAGAACGGCCAGAACATGGATACCTCCGTAGACACCAGCGGGGTTAACAAGGGATCGGTTTCCATCGTGGTTCTGAATGGCGCAGGTGCCGATGGTTACAGTGCGCAGGCGGCTCAGGTTCTTACCAATGCTGGCTATACCATCAAAGATACGGGCAACGCGGAATCGTTCGTATACGATGAAACCTTGGTAATCTACCGCTCCGACGACGACAAGCTGGCCGCCGAGGCTATCGTCCAGGACCTTGGAACGGGACGCGCAGTTGCTGCAGGTGTGTATTACAACCTCTCGACCAATATCCAGGTTGTAGTTGGCAAAGACTGGACGAGCCATGTTTGATCCAGTTGCCTATATCAACGAACCGCGTTGGCGAAGCATGAGCTTAGGCCTCGAACGTATCGAAGAACTGTTGGCTAAGCTGGGCAATCCACAGGATGCCCTTCGGTTTGTGCATGTTGCGGGCACTAACGGCAAAGGCTCAACCTGTTCGTTCATCTCAAGCATTCTGGAAGAGTCGGGCTATAAGGTTGGCTTGTTCACCAGCCCCTATATTGAGCGTTTTGAAGAGCGCATTCGGATCAATGGGGAAAACATCTCCTTGCAGCGTCTTTCAGAGGTAACGCTGAAGGTGAAGGATGCGGCAGAGGCTATGGCCAGCCACCCGACCGAATTCGAGCTTATGACGGCTGTGGCTTTCGCCTATTTTGCCGAAGAGAAGTGCAACATTGTCGTTGCGGAGGTCGGTTTGGGTGGAAGGCTTGATTCGACCAACGTTATCCGCACGGTCGAGGTTTGTGTGTTTGCCCCCATTTCGTACGATCATTGCGCGCTTCTGGGAAACACGCTCTATCAGATTGCGGGCGAGAAAGCGGGCATCCTGAAAACGGGGATTCCTGCAGTGAGCGCGCCTCAAGAACAAGAAGCCCAACGCCGCTTGAATGAAGAAGCAGATCGTTGTGCGACATCCATTCGCTACGTTGATGCCGCATCTATTGTTGGCGATACTTCCGATTTCTCGTACGGCGGGTTCAGCCACTTGTCCGTTCAGCTGCAAGGATCGTTCCAACGCACCAATGCGGCGGTAGCTTTGGAAGCGTGCAGGGTTCTTGTTCAGCGCGGTTGGAGCATCGACGAACAAGCGATGCGGAGCGGTCTGTCTCGGGCTTCATGGGCAGGTCGCTTTGAGTTTCTTCGTCGCAGCCCCGATGTTCTTATAGATGGTGCTCACAATATCCATGCCATGCGCGCTCTTAGCTCCGAGCTGGCATCTCGCTACGATCGGGGGAGCGTGGTGTTTTGCATAGGTGTAATGGCCGACAAAGACTATGCGGAAATGCTGAAGCTGCTGGTTCCATTGGCCAAGGCGTTTGTATGTTACCGCCCCGATAATCCTCGTGCGCTTTCGGAATCCGATTTGGCGGACGCGGTTCAAATTGCCGTAGGAAGCCATCCTGTAGAAGTGGTGGCGGCCTCTACGCCTCATAGCGCAGTAGAGCATGCCCTCGAGTTTTCCGAGGGCAGTTTGCCCATTTGCTTCTGTGGCAGCCTTTATGGAATCGCCTCTATCAAAAAGGCCTGGCATCACTTCGAGAACGCCAGGTAGCGAACCTGTGCGCATTTGATGATCAAAGCCCCTGCTGGATGGCAACGGTATTGCGTGGGTTATACTAACCACTGTTGAAGTATCCCGAAAGGGCTTGGGCGGCGCCAAGTTCTGAACCTGGTCAGGTCCGGGAGGAAGCAGCCATAAGGGGCCTCTGACGAGCGCCCGGGCCTTTTCGGGATACTTGGTTTCGCCGGTCAATTTGATCGGCGAAACGTGTATATGGGCACATTTGCAACAATCAAGACGAAGGATCGCATGGAAATCATCAATTTTATTCTGGGCTTGCTTCACGATCCGCGTGGCGCAATTGCAGGCTGGATCGTAACGCTGGGTGCAGTTTGGGTGTACACTCCTCTGTTTCTCATCGTGTTCATTGAAACGGGTTTGGTATTCTTTCCCTTCCTGCCCGGCGACTCCCTTTTGTTCGCGGCGGGTGTGTTCTCTGCCGATGGCGGTGGTCTGAACCTTGGGGCAACGCTCTTGGTGTTCTATGCTGCGGCTATCCTGGGCAACACTTCCAACTATTGGATTGCCCGTTTCTTCGGTGCCCGTATTATCGACTCGGGCAAGATCAAGGCTCTTACGCCCGAGCGTATGGCGAAGCTCGATCATTTCTTCGAAAAGTACGGTGGGCTTACTATCGTCATTACGCGCTTCATGCCGTTCTTCCGCACCTTTGCCCCCTTTATTGCTGGTACGGGGCATATGAATTTCGGTAAATTCACGCTGTTCAATTGTATTGGCGGTATTTCCTGGGTTTCGCTGTTCGTGTTGGTGGGTTTCTTCTTTGGCGGCGTGCCTTTCGTGCAGGAGCATTTCGAAATCATCGTATTGGGAATCGTGGCTGTTTCTGTTGCGCCGGCTTTCATTGGTGCTGTTAAGGCGGCTATTTCCTCTCGCAAAAGTGGAAAACGCGATTTTGAGGTTGAAGCGGCGGTTGATGCAGAGCGTATAGCTCGTGCAAAGCACGCTCGCTCCGAAGAGGAAGCCCGCTAAAATCGGTAAGGCACAGTAACATCCCATATGCATAAGGGCGTATGGGCGGGATCCGCTTATGCGGATGTGAAGCGGAAGCTTGGCTGTCCGCGAAGGAGGCTCTACATGGAGGCGCTGTATCGCAAATATCGTCCGTCCACGTTTGCTGATGTCGTGGGTCAGGAACATATCGAGCGTACACTGAAAAACGCAATCGAGCAGGATAAGGTCTCCCACGCCTATTTGTTCTGCGGTCCGCGTGGTACTGGCAAAACAACCACTGCGCGCATTCTTGCCAAGGCCTTAATGTGCGAAAAGGGTCCCACTATCGAACCTGACGGAACCTGCGAGGAATGCCAGGCTATCGCCCAAGGCACTCACCCCGATGTGTACGAGTTGGACGCCGCAAGCCGTACGGGCGTTGAAAATGTACGTGAGGAAATCATCAGCCGTGTAAGTTACGCGCCAACTCGCGGTGCCTGGAAGGTCTACATCATCGACGAGGTGCATATGCTCTCGACGGCGGCCTTCAATGCGCTTCTCAAAACCATCGAAGAACCGCCGAGCCATGTTGTCTTCATTCTCTGTACCACCGATCCGCAGAAGGTTCCAGAAACCATTCTCTCGCGATGCCAGCGTTTTGATTTTCATCGCATATCAATCGAATCTATCGTGGCTCGTTTGGGCGCCGTATGTGCCGAAGAGGGCGTTGAGTTCGAGGCCGAAGCGCTTGATCTTATTGCGCACCGTGCCGAGGGCGGAATGCGCAATGCACTTACTTCGCTTGAGCAGCTCATTGCGTACTGCGGAGGTAAGGCAACTCTCGAAGGAGCCCAAAGCCTTCTTGGTTCGCTCGATAATGCCGATCTCTCTGAAATCGTAGAGGCTATTGGCCGCAGAGATGCAGCAGCATGCTTCAATTGGGTTGCCCAGTATGTGGAAACCGGTGCCGACCTTGCCCAGTTTGTCCATGATTTGGCGGAGCATGTGCGTACGTTGTACCTGATGTCTATGGCGGGCCTTGATGTGGAACTGCAGATCAGCGAATCGATGCGCACGGTAATGATCGGGGAACTGAAGCTCTTTGGCCAAGATCGCCTTAGCCGCATGCTTGTCCTTTTGGGTGATGTATCGAAAGAATTGCGCGTTTCGAGCAATCCTCGCCTAACGTTTGAGATTGCCCTTACTCGTATGGTTCGTCCCGAATCAGACCTAACGCTCGAAGCCTTGGCGGAACGGGTTGAAGAGCTGGAGCGACGTTTGTCGATGCTGGGGAACGCCTCTTCTTCCGCTGAAGTCGCTCCGGCGGCATCAGCCCGTGTTGGCGGCGGCGCTCCACAATATGCGGCTGTTCCCGCTCAGTCCGCATCGCATGCGCCTTCCGCTCCGGTGGCTGCGTCAACTGGTTCTTCCGGCCAGCCTGCTCCCTCTGCCCAAGTGCCTGCAGCCCTTGTAGCGCAGGACGCTTCGGGTCGCAATGCCGCCTGGCCCCAGGGTTCTGTTTCGGCACCTGTTGCCCCGTCGGCACCGCAGACGCCACCGGCCGTTGCTTCGTCGGTACCGCAAGCATCGGCGCCTACTCCCGCTGTTCAGCCAGCTGGATCGTTTTCCCAGGTGCCCGAAACGGTTCAGCCGCGCCAGGCAGCAGCGCTTACCGCTCAGGTTGACCTGTCCAATCCTGCTGCCGTGCAGCGCTTGTGGCATTCGGTCACCGCTTCGCTCAGGAAGGTTAATCCTGCGCGCGGTGTCCTGTTCATGAATGCTAAGGTTTCCGCCGAGGCGGATGGCCAGGGTATAGTGGTTGAATTCGGAAAAGATAGCGCTTTTGCATTCAACGCAGCTCAAAAGGCTGAAGTCCAAGAGCTGCTCGCGAAAACTATCCAGACGGTCGCAGGTGGAACTGTGCCGTACCGTTTGGCGTTGGCTGGTAACAGCTCATCGGCTGCGCCTGTTGCCGCGCAGCCTGCGAGTGCTCAATCTGGAATGGCGTCCCAGTCAAATGCCGTGCCGCCGGCTGCCAAGAACCCTTATGCCGCCAAGGCGGTCGCCGCAGTGCGCGCGGCGCAGGCGGCGGCAAAGGCAAACCAGGCACCGGCGACGCAGACGGCAGCAAAGGTGAACCAGGCGCAGGGCTTTCAGTCTGCACCCCAAAACGCCACTTCCTATGCGGCTCCATCTGCTCCTCAGCAGATGGGGGGCGGTGTAGCCTCTTCTTCATCGCCCGAATTTCAGGCGTCATCTATGCCAAGGCGTTCTGCGGCGGTACAACAGGCTCCTGCGGCAACGCCTTCAGTATCCGCCGTGCCTGAACCATACGACGATCAAGTCCCCCTCGATGTGTATGGGGCAAGTGTTTCTGCTGAATACGACGAAGATCCATACGCTCAGCAGTATGGATCTTCGCCAAGCCAGCAGTCCTCGGTATCGGCTTCTTCTGCGCAGCCTTCCAGTGGCTCGGTTCCAGCGTCTGCGGGTTCTGCCCAGGCGGTAGCGCCAGTTGCGGCGGCATCCACCCAGGCCGGTGGCGTTCCTAATGTTGCTGCTCCTGCTTCGGCGCAAGCCGCAGCTCCATCTGCTTATGGGCAAGACGAGGCGGAGCGGATCAAGAGCATCCTCACTCAGAGCTTTGGTGAGGGGATAAAGTTTGAGGAGCTTCCCGAATAGCGTCAGCCTTTCGGTACAATGCAAAGATATGTGGCCATTTTGGCTAATCGGAACGAAGCGCCCAACCCCTAACAAAGGAGAAATATGGGAATGAATATGCAGCAGATGATGCGTCAGGCGCAGAAGATGCAGAAAGAATTGCAGAAGGCTCAGCAGGAAATCGCTGAAATGACGTTCGAGGGCACCGCTGGTGGCGGCATGGTAACCGCCGTTGCGCGTGGAGACAAATCCATCGAGTCCCTTACCATCAACCCTGATGTGGTTGATCCCGAAGATGTTGAAATGCTTCAGGATATGGTTTGCGCGGCAGTCAATGAGGCGCTTCGCGGCGTTGACCAAATGGGCAGTGCCCGCATGAGCTCCGTTACCGGCGGTCTCAACATCCCGGGTATGAGGTAATTGCGATTCAGTGAACGCTTCATCGGCAATACAGAAGCTACTTGATGAACTGGAGCGCCTTCCTGGGGTAGGCCCTAAATCCGCCCAACGAATTGCGTATTGGATTCTGAACGAAGAAAAAGCGGATGCTCTTCGTTTGGCCAATTCCATCATCGAAGTGAAGGACACCGTCCATTTTTGCTCACGATGCTTTAATTACGCTCAAGGTGATCTTTGCGATATTTGCTCTTCTGAAAAGCGCGACCATTCCATAGTCTGCGTGGTATCGGAACCGCGAGATATCCCGCCAATAGAGCGAACGGGTACGTTTTCGGGTGTATACCATGTGCTTGGGGGTGCCCTTTCGCCGCTTGAGGGCATCGGTCCAGAGCGCCTTCGCATCGCCGAGCTGATGGCCCGCCTTACGGATGCCTCTATTAAAGAAGTTATCTTGGCAACAAACCCAAATATTGAAGGCGAAACAACGGCCAGTTATCTCGCACGGCTTATCAAGCCCCTGGGTGTAACGGTATCGCGTCTGGCAAGTGGTTTGCCTGTAGGTGGTGACCTCGAATTTGCGGATGAGGTTACGCTTGGTAGGGCAATCGAGTCCCGATTGGAACTATAGTGCTAGGAAAGGCGCTGCACCGAATGATGGTAGAAGTCGCGTCGCCTTATCAGGTGACCAAACATGGCATCCTCGCATAGCCAATGCATGAATTCTACTTCCGTCCTCAAGGGTGGCAATGATTAAAAAGAGTCCCTCGGTATATCCAAGGGACTCTTTTTCGTAATAGCACCAGAAACTATTGGTGTTGTTCCGGTGCATATGCGGCAAAGAACAAAGATAGGAATCCTAGTCCTGATTCTTTTCGTGTTGTAAAGAATAGTCTCTTATAAAAGAGGGAACTTCTTCTATCTCCATATTGAGCACAACGGATAGTTCGCCGTAAATACGTCTTTGAGCGTCATCGAGCAACTTCTTATAGGTTAAGGATGCTCCATGTTTCTTGCTTTCTTGCTCCTGTATGCGTACGTGCATCGATTTGCAGACTAATAAAAGTGAAAGAAAGTCGTTTGAACGAATCAGCTCGCGGAAGTGTTCTTGAACCAAATGGGAATTGGTGTCCTGAAAGGTATCCGGCTCAAGGTCGAAAACCATGTCAAGCGAACGTAATGCCTCTTCTTTATTAAGGGTGTGTCGTAATTCAGCACTGCGTGAGTGGGGCACATAGGCCTTTCCGAGCCGTTTCTCTATTGGGGCAAGTATGTAGTAGAGCTCGTTTTCGTCTCCGGCGAGAGAAACGTGAGCATCGTTTTGAATTACTTGGCAGATTCCCAGAGATGAGTAGATGACGTATTCGCCGACTTCATAAGGCATACAGTCGCCTTCTTTCTAAAACAACTTTGCAACAATGATAAACCTACGAAGTGTCATGTATGTGTAAATGCACACAACTTAAGGCGAACGGCAGTTTGCTGACCTGGGGTTTTGCAAAATAGTAAAGCAAAGTTGAAAAAAGTTACAATTTTCCCCTTGCAATCACCCCGAAGCGGGGTATTATAGCTAAGCCTTCTGACGAGGGGGCGCCCCCAAAGGGGCGGCACCGAGTCGGCGAGCGGCCCGCAAGGCGGGGCGCGGGGCCGGGAAGAGGAAACTTTCTCAAAAAAAGTCCTTGACACGGCGGGGCCAAGAGAGTAGATTACTTTCTTGCGCGAACGGCGGAGCCGATTCGCGGCCGGGGCCCACGGGCCCGGGCGGGAACCTTCAGAACCGGATACTGTGAGAGACGGAACATAAGTCAGATTCAAACCTGTCGATCAGCCGCCCGCACCGAAGCGGGAGAGGCGAGTTGACGTACTTTTTTATCTAGAATCAAACATCTTTTTCAACGGAGAGTTTGATCCTGGCTCAGGATGAACGCTGGCGGCGTGCTTAACACATGCAAGTCGAACGATTAACCCGCCCTCGGGCGGTTATAGAGTGGCGAACGGGTGAGTAACACGTGACCAACCTGCCCCTTGCTCCGGGACAACCCAGGGAAACCTCGGCTAATACCGGATACTCCGCGCAGCCCGCATGGGAGGCGCGGGAAAGCCCAGACGGCAAGGGATGGGGTCGCGGCCCATTAGGTAGACGGCGGGGTAACGGCCCACCGTGCCCGCGATGGGTAGCCGGGTTGAGAGACCGATCGGCCACATTGGGACTGAGATACGGCCCAGACTCCTACGGGAGGCAGCAGTGGGGAATTTTGCGCAATGGGGGAAACCCTGACGCAGCAACGCCGCGTGCGGGACGAAGGCCTTCGGGTTGTAAACCGCTTTCAGCAGGGAATATAGTGAAGGTACCTGCAGAAGAAGCTCCGGCTAACTACGTGCCAGCAGCCGCGGTAATACGTAGGGAGCGAGCGT
>ENA-OYZN01000698-OYZN01000698.1-human-gut-metagenome-genome-assembly--contig:-NODE-698-length-13191-cov-11.944656_pt1 | contig 13191 bp, 13 predicted proteins | sample MGYA00243294_ERZ653483 | MGnify/ENA primary metagenome ERZ653483 (study PRJEB26926, sample SAMN06165155) | human gut metagenome | biome: ENVO:00009003; feature: ENVO:2100002; material: ENVO:00002003... | reverse complement strand
AAAGTGACATTATCTCAAGTGAATCTTAGGGAGACATTATCATAAGTTAATAACACACAAAAAAATTGAAGCTTGACAGTTCCCTGACTTCTGTCTATAATAAATGTTAGTTCAGACTAACTATTAGGAGGATGAATGGTAATGTTTTCATATGATAGAGATGCTAAAATGAATATGTTTATTTAACCCGGAGATATTTTCTCCGGGTTTTTTACATAACAAAACGTAACGTTTGTTATGCTGTCAGATATTATATATTCAGGAAAATTACCAGGGAAGATTCTCTGTAGATGGAAGAACAAAAAACGGAAAGGGAGGATGCAGATGGAAGAGGAAAAAAGGACAAGGGAGTATTTGATAGAAGCTGCAACGGAGGAATTTCTGGCGCAGGGCTTTGAAAAGGCTTCTCTGAGAAAAATCTGTGAAAGGGCAGGAGTGACGACGGGAGCATTATACTTCTTTTTTGAAAATAAAGAGGCACTTTTTTGTCAGATTGTAGAGCCTGTTCTGGTGCAGATAGAGAGATTGGGAAAGGAGCTTGCGGATACAGAACGAAAGGATATCAGCCTGGGACCGGATATGGATAAAAAACTTATGGAAATGCTGTGGCGTAATAAAAGAGAAGTGCAGCTGCTTTTGGAAAAGTCAGCCGGAACCAGATATGAGAATTTTGAAAGTCATATTTATTCCCAGATGGAAGGAGTGTTTTCCGAATTTTTTCAGGAATTTGGAAATATGGGGGAGGAAAAGGAGCTGATACGGATTCTGGTGAGAATGCGGATAAAAGGATTTATGGAGCTGCTTCATGGAGAATATTCAACGGAAGAAATGCTGCGGCTGACAGAGATGATTGGATGCTATGCAGACAGTGGATTTCAAAGTCTGATAAAAAAGTATAATAAATATCTATAGGAGGTAATACAAAAATGAGTAGTAAAGAGGTTATGAGTAGTGAAAAGGCGGGAACGGATTATGGCAATTGGGTTCCGGCGGCAATGATGCAGTTATGTGTGGCTATTTCAGCAGTTTTATTTATTGTGGAAATGGTGGGTGTTTTTCTGATACATAGTATGGTAATGAATGTGATTGTGGGAATTTTGTTTTTGATTATGCTTGTGTATACAATCTATATGTGGCGGTGCAGAGTTTTGTTTGATTTTAACAAGGGCGGCTTGATGGGAAAGGTTCATGAGTATCTGGTAAAGCATTTAGAGTGGGATGGCGAAGGCTTGCTGCTGGATATCGGCTGTGGTGCAGGAGCGCTGACTATCCGCTGTGCAAAGAGATTTCGGAAAGCAGAGCTTATTGGGATAGATTATTGGGGGGCAGAGTGGAGCTATGCCAAGGAGCAGTGTGAGCAAAATGCAAGGGCAGAGGGTGTAGCTGACAGAATACATTTCAAAAAAGGAGATGCGGCAAAGCTGGATTTTGAAACGGAGACCTTTGAAGCGGCTGTCAGCAACTTTGTATTCCATGAGGTGCGTTCCGAGAAGGATAAGCGGAAGGTTGTCAGGGAAGCGCTCAGAGTGGTAAAGAAGGGTGGCTCCTTTGCATTTCAGGACTTATTTGAACAAAAGCAATTATATGGTGATATGCAGGAATTCATAGAAGAGCTGCGTAAGGAAGGAATTGAGGAAATCCATTATATTGCCAATGTGGAGAAACAGGATTTTATTCCAGCATTTGTGCAGGCACCGTGGATGCTGAAAGGAATCGGATTACTCTATGGAAAAAAATAGAGGTTTAGGTATAACAATAGCAAAAAGCTGATAAAAATGTGTGGTGGATTTATAAATGTGCTCTGAATATAAGTTAAAGCTTGTATTCAGAGTGTTTTTTTGGGATTTTTAACTTGCGTAGTAATAGGATGGATGCTATAATTATATTTGGTAAACAATGTTTACTAAATTTGATTTAAGTGCAGGTCTAGCAATGAGAGAATCAACAGAATTAACCAGAAAGCGAATATTAGAGGCGGCACAAGAGGAGATGCTTCGTGTCGGATACCAGAAGACTTCCATGCGGAAAATTGCAGCGGATGCCGGCATCACTGCGGGTGCCCTCTACAAGCATTTTCAGGGAAAAGAGGAAATCTTCGAGACAATCTGCGATGATATTATCAATCAGTTGTTTGCAATGCAAAAACAGCTGCTTCCAGATGATTTTGAGAATAAGACAGACGAAGAATTACTGCAATTATTCAGGCAGAAAGCATCGGTACAGATGTTTACAAAATTTAAAGATTATTTTCCGGTTCTCCGGATGATTGTATTGCATGGCAGTCCGGAATATTATGCACGTAAAAAGGCAGAATATCTTGAATTTAGTGTCTCATATGCGTTTCGTTATTATGAAGAACTGTATAAGCGTGGCTTGACAAAGAAGAAGTACAGCATAGAAGAGGTACATATGCTCAGCCAGGCAGAGTTTCTTGCTTTGTGTACCTTTTTGGAGAGTACAGAGAATCAGGGCGGCATGGATGAAAAGAGTGTGCAGGCATATGAAACTCTGCTTCGTATCATTCAGATTGGAATACAAATAGATAGCGGAATTGGATTATAGAGTATAGATATATGCAATTGCGAAACGCTGTTTTCGTTACCGACTGTTGTGCAATATATACAATATCAACGCTGGGCACGCTTTTGCTGCTTGTCGCTCGTAATGGTACGTAGGGTGCCAAAAAAATACGGCACCTAAGTACCAACGGCTCCAAAGCACCCTGCTTATGGTATTGTATATATTACACAACTGGGTTTTGAAAATAGAGCGTTTCGCAATTACCTAAATATAGATAAAAGAAAAGGAGAGGGCACAATGGAAAAATATAAAATTCAAAAGGATTCCGTTCAGGAAACGCTAATCATCCCATTATATGGACGGAAGCTGGCAATGGATATGTACCCGGAAAATTTTGCAGACCATCACTGCCAGCAGCTGTTTGACCGGATTGATTATGATTTTCCGAAGCAGGGAAAATTAAAGGCTAAGGTGGGAGCGATTATGGCAGCAACGAGACAATATGACCTAGCTTCTGTGTGTAAGGAATATTTAGAGAGGCACCCGAAAGCATGTGTCGTAAATCTGGGATGCGGTCTTGATACTACCTTCCGTCAGGTGGATAACGGTACAGCAAAGGGCTATAACATTGATTTTCCGGATGTGATTGCCGCAAGAAATGAATTGCTGCCGGAGACAGAACGGGAAAAAAATATTGCAGGGAATTTAAATGATATTTCATGGTTTGACCAGATTGATTATCAGCAGGAGGAGGGCGCAGTCTTTTTTGCATCGGGTGTTTTTTATTATTTTAAGAGGGAGGATGTAAAGAAGCTGTTTTGCAGTATGGCAGAGCATTTTCCAGGTGGTAAGCTGGTATTTGATGCAACCAACGCCAGAGGGTTAAAGAATATGCTTAAGACATGGCTGGAGCCTTCCGAAATGGGGAATATCGGCGTATACTTTAGTCTGGAAGATGAAATGGAATTAATGACCTGGAGCAATGCTTTTTCCGGTGCAGCCAGAAAAGGCTATCTGACAGGCTATCGCCCACTGGATAAGAGATATGGAGTAATTTTAAATTTTGTGTTCCGGTATTTGGACAAGCATAAAATGTGCCAGATTATTGAGCTTACGTTTTAAATGTGATAACAATTTTAGTAAGGATTTATTAGATAATTGCGAAACGCATATCTACTTTTTTGAGTTTCTCAATTACCTATGAGAGTTTATTGCTGAAAGGAGGATACGATGAAAAAAATTTTTAAACGTATAGGAATTTGTATAGCAGCGCTGCCGTTTCTGGCAATTATTCTCTGGATAGGATTTGAACTTGTGGGAATGATGGTTAATTCTTTGGCTGCTTCAAAACAAACAAGGCAGATACAGAGAAATCTTCAGGACGCATGGCAGAATGTGACCATTATTGACACCTATTCTGAAACCGGAAATACATCGGGAACCGGAAATCATGTTGATATGTCTTCGGTGGTAGCATTCAAAGTAGATAAGGATTTGGATGAAATAATTGAGAAAATGTCAGGTGGATACGAGTTCAATGCAACAGATTGCTGGATTCAGGAACTTGATGTCGTAATCGCTTATCACCAAAATGATAGTGCATGTTATCGTTTTCTGGATGATATGGAGCTGCCAGAGGATACGGAGTACTGCTTTATTTTTGTACGGAATCAGCCTGCACCATTTGCAGATAATATTAAAGGGCATTAAAAGGAGTTTTATGCTCGGCATGGACTTAAGCTGTATTTGGATTGTTTTAGGATTGAATATTAAGTGAAAAGCAAGGATGAGCGGAAGGTAGAAATTTATGAAATATACAGGTTTATACAGGCTTTATGGTGCCTTCTATGCAGGTGCCTGCAAAAAGGAGCTAAAAAGCAGGTTTCCAAACGGTAATATGCCAAAAGCAGTGAAAACAGAATATAGAAATATCGTATTGAGAGCCAAGGATATAGGGAAATCCCGGTTGCTGAGTTCTTATATGATGGGAGCATATTTTATTGCACTAAACAGAAGTATCGGTTTGTCACCGGAGGATAATTATAAGATATTTAAAGAGGGATTATATGCCAGCAGGCTGTTTCATAAAGCCCTGGGAAATGCAGACAGCTATCTGGATGTTAAGAAGATGCCGGGGAGAAAAGAGTGGGAAAGGAAATCCCATGAGCGGAAATACGAAAATGACTGGGTCGTAGACGTATTAGAAAAAACAGATGAGTATGAGCTTGGATATGATTATCACGAATGTGGTATATGCAAGCTGTGTCAGGATGAAGGCTGCTTTGAATGGGCACAGTATCTATGCCGGCTGGATTTTGTACTGGCAGATATAATGGATATGAAATTAGAAAGAACCAAAACGCTTGCAGAGGGCGGGGATTGTTGTGATTTCAGATACAGCAGGAAGGGATAAACGATAAAAAATCAGGGCTGTCTGTGTTATGGTGGTGGTGACTGGCTGATGATTTACGGAGATACCGCACATGCCGATGTGCCATACTGGCTGACAACAGGTGCTGCAGGCATTGTTTTGTGGAGAAACGGTCGTGCAATGTTTCTGGCGTTTCCCGGAATCATCTGCTATGGGACAGCACTGTTTTTCATGGAGAATTTTATAAAAGAAGAAAAACAGAAGAAGCTCTATCATTATCTAAATGCGTTCGGACTGACACCGTGGATGTGTCTGCATCTGTTTTACATTATGATTTTGTATCTGTTTGCATGGATGAACCAAAACGGTTATGTGGAGGCGGCATTACAGGTCTGCTCGGCGCTATACAACCATTTGGCATGGATTGTTATGCTGAGTGAAGCATTTATGCTGCCAGTATTTATTTACTGGTTTATATTGCAGGCTTGGGGAAAAACCTATTTTCCGAAGTGGATGGCAGCTGCAAATGTATTGGTAATTTATGGAATCCTTTATGTGGTAAAATCCTTTATGCCGGATTGTGTATTCCGTATTGGATTTACAAATGGATTAATGAGCGAAAGCATGCTTGTTTTCTTCCTGATTATTTTGATTGCGGGAAGGAAAAACAGTGTATTTATTAGCAGCCAGAAAAATGTCTGATTGGAACAATAATGTCTGATTGGAGTAGAAAAGAAATGGAATATCATATATAATTTATTTTGCACCGGAAAGGTGCAAAAATTTTGCTATGTGGTTAGATGCGACTAACCTTGAATTGCCAAGCATATGAAAAAATGGTCCGGTGGACCATTTTTGAGTGGAAATGCTTTTGTAAAGGAGGGAAATGAGTGGTTACGGTTAATGGCAACATGCAAAAAAGCGTGTGGGAAATGCTTCGCTGTATAGACCCCGGCACTAATGTACATACCGTGGTGGAAACGGAGGAGTGCAAGGTACTAAAGGCACAGGACAGCTCCGGTGAGGGAATCATGACGATGTACCAGGTCTTTGACGGTGTCTATCTGATGTACAATGATTTTCATATGAAAGAATGTATGTCACAGTTTCAGACTGTAGAAACACTTCTATGCATTGACCATTGCAGAGAGGGCAGAATGGAGCACATGAATGAAAAAGGTGCCTTTTACATGGAGGCAGGGGATTTGCGTGTGGACCGCCGGGTACATCATGAGGGACATGTACGGTTTCCGCTATGCCATTACCATGGAATCACAATCGGTTTCCAAACCGGAATTGCGGAGAAAGCCATCAAAAAGGCAATGCCTGAATTTGAAGTGGATTTTAAGGGACTGGCAGAAAAATTCTGTAATGAGGAAAAGCCCTTTGTAATCCATAAGGAGACTGCCGTGGAGCATATTTTCTCAGAGCTTTATCAGGTGCCTGCAAAGGTAAAGAAGGATTATTTTAAGATTAAGGTGATGGAACTTCTGATTTATCTGGATGCCTTGGAGCTTTCCGACCACAAGGAGGAACGTCCCTATTTCTTTGTCGGACAGATTGAGAAGGTAAAAGCCATTCATGAGCTGATGACATCTGACCTGACAAAAAGCTACACGTTGGAGGAATTATCAAAGCGTTTTGATATTGCACTGACATCCATGAAAAACTGTTTTAAAAGTGTGTATGGAAGTCCTGTTAATACTTACATGCGCAATTATAAGATGAATTACGCCGCATCCCTGCTGCTGTCCAATCGGGAAATGAAGGTGGCGGACATTGCACTTTTAGTAGGCTATGACAGCCCGAGCAAGTTTTCAGCGGCATTTCATAAGACGATGAAAATGACACCGCTGGAATATAGGAAATCCCAGTCGGTGGCAAGCAGGTAAAGGAATCGGCTATTTTATATGAATTTGCATTGCTCTAAACAATTATAAATTATATAGAGGAGGATAAATCATTATGAAACAGGAAAAAGAAAAATCCACTTTCCAGTGGATTATGGAATTTGCAAGCATACGTAAGGGTATGTATATCCTGAGTGTTATCATTGCAATACTTGGAGTGGTATGCAGTATCATACCGTTCTTTTTAATCGGAAACATAACCACGGAATTGTTATCGGGAAACCATGACTGGAGTTTTTATTTGAGAGAGGTTCTTGTGATAGCGGTGCTATGGCTTTGCAGGGGCATCTGCCACTCCATTTCTACAACCTGCTCCCATAAGGCAACCTTCCATGTGCTTGGAACCATCCGGAAAAGGTTGTGTGATAAGCTGGCGAAGCTTCCGCTGGGGTATGTGTTAGATACACCCTCCGGGTCACTGAAAAATATTATGGTGGAGCGGCTTGACAGTATTGAAACCACACTGGCGCATATTCTGCCGGAGTTCACATCGAATCTCCTGGCGCCCCTTTGTATTTTGATATATTTATTTGCCATTGACTGGCGGATGGCACTGGCATCATTAATTACCCTTCCCCTTGCCATGGTCTGTTATATGGGAATGATGATAGGATATGAGGATAACTATAAAAATGTCATTACCAAGACAAAACGGTTAAATGACACCGCAGTGGAATATATCAATGGGATAGAAGTGATTAAGGCATTTGGAAAGACAGAAAGCTCCTATGAGAAATTTGTAGTGGCAGCGAGAGAGGGTGCGGAGTGCTATGTGGAATGGATGAGGAGCTGTAACGTGTTTTTCAGCCTGGCGATGACCGTTGCACCAAGTACAATGATTGCCGTTCTTCCGATAGGAGGGCTTCTCTGTAAAAATGGTTCCCTGGCGCCGGATGACTTTATTTTAACTATCATTTTGTCAGTAGGACTGATTACACCACTGATTACCTGCATGTCCTATTCCGATGATATTGCCAGGGTCAAAACGATTGTAGGTGAAGTGACAGAGGTGCTTACCCAGCCGGAATTAAAGCGTCCGGAAAAAAGCCGGAAGCAGCCGGAAAATGATACGATACGTCTTAACAATGTAACCTTTGGCTACCATGAAAAAGAGATTTTGCACGGCATCAATATGGAAATCAAGGCGGGTACGGTCAATGCACTGGTGGGACCTTCCGGCAGTGGGAAATCCACCATTGCCAAGCTGATTGCCTCCCTGTGGGATGTCAAGGACGGAAGTATTTCCGTTGGGAACGTGGATATCAGGGAAATGGCATTAGAGGATTATAACCGCAGGGTTGCCTATGTGTCCCAGGATAATTTTCTGTTTGATGAAACCATCCGGGAGAATATCCGTATGGGCAGACAGGGAGCCACGGATGCAGAGGTGGAAGAGGTAGCAAGGAAAAGCGGCTGCCACGATTTTATCATGCAGCTGGAAAATGGCTATGATACCGTTGTCGGCGGTGCAGGAGGACATTTATCCGGCGGAGAGAGACAGCGGATTGCCATTGCAAGAGCCATGCTGAAGGATGCACCGATTGTTATATTGGATGAAGCTACAGCCTATACGGACCCGGAAAATGAAGCTATCATACAGGCTTCCGTGGCAAAGCTGGTAAAGGGGAAAACGCTGATTGTTATCGCTCACCGGTTATCTACGATTATGAATTCGGATAAGATTTTTGTGGTGAAGGACGGGAATATTGATTCCCGGGGAACCCATGAGGAGCTGCTGGCGTTAGGCGGGCTTTATAAAGAGATGTGGGAGGCTCATATTTCCGTTAAGGATGCAGCAGAAGGAGGTGCTTTATATGCTTAAGATTTTATTTAAGTTTTTTGATTTTTGCGGAAAGGAAAACAAGCGGAAATTATACATTTCCCTTCTGTTAGGTACACTGCTCGCACTCTTTGAGGCACTTCGGATTCCTGCCATTTATGTTATGCTTGGCGGTGTGATAGAGGGGGAGATTACAAACAGTATTATATGGGAAAGCTTTGGTATTATGCTGGTAAGTGTTATCGGAGGCTCCATAATCCGGTACCGGTCTACCATGCTGCAGACAGAGGCGGGATACCGTACTTGTGCCAATAAACGGATTGAGATTGCGGAGCATTTACGCTACCTCCCGATGGGCTATTTTAACAAGAACAGCTTAGGATATATCACATCGGTTACAACGAATACAATGGAGAGTTTGGCTGATGTAGCAACCAGAGTCGTTATGCTGACCACTCAGGGAACTTTGACTACTGTGTTGATTACATTGATGATACTGATTTATGACTGGAGAATCGGGATTGTGGTTGTAGTCGGTGTCTGCCTGTTTTTTTTGGCAAATACCGGATTGCAGAGACAGTCCCAAAGACTGGCACCTAAGAAACAGAAGGTGGACAGCAGGCTGGTGGAAAAGATTCTGGAATATGTGCAGGGAATCTCGGAGGTAAAGGCATATAACCTGACAGGAGATACCAGCGAAAAGCTGAATCAGGCAATTGATGACAATGTGGACTGTAATTTTGAATGTGAAATCCGGTTTATTCCATTTATGTTTCTGCAGAATCTGGTTACAAAGCTGACCGGAGTGGTTATGTGCGGATTGTCTTTGTATCTGTTTATTCAGGGGAGCATGGAGCTGCTGGTATGTGTTATCATGATGATTTGTTCCTTTATCCTTTATTCCAGTCTGGAAAGTGCAGGCTCTTATTCTGCCCTGCTCCGGTCTGTAGATGTGTCCGTGGATAAAGCAAATGAGATTCTAAGCCTTCCGCCAATGGACATTGACGGAAAAGATGCAGTACCGCAAAATTGTAACATTGACGTGGAGGATATTACCTTTTCTTATGATAAGAGAAGGATTATAGACGGAATTACAGTCCACATTCCAGAGAAAACCACCACCGCTATTGTAGGTCCAAGCGGAGGCGGAAAGACAACCCTTTGCAACCTGATTTCTCGGTTCTGGGATGTCAGTGACGGAAGCGTGAAGTTGGGCGGCATGGATGTAAAGGATTACAGTATGGACAGCCTGATGAAAAATTTCAGTTTTGTATTCCAGAGCGTGTATCTGTTCCAGGATACCATTGCCAACAATATCCGGTTTGGACAGCCGGAAGCACCGATGGAGCAGGTGATTGAGGCGGCGAAGAAGGCCTGCTGTCATGATTTTATCATGCAGCTGCCGGAGGGCTACGACACGGTAATCGGAGAGGGTGGGGCATCTCTTTCCGGAGGGGAGAAACAGCGGATTTCCATTGCAAGGGCGATTATGAAGGATGCACCGGTTATCATTTTGGATGAGGCAACGGCGAATGTGGACCCGGAAAATGAAAAGGAGCTTGTGGAGGCGATTGAAGCGCTGACGAAGGAAAAGACGATTTTGATGATTGCACATAGGCTTAAGACGGTAAGAAATGCGGACCAGATTTTGGTTGTGGATAAAGGAAGGATTGTCCAGAAGGGAACCCATAGAGAACTGATGGAAGAGGAAGGGATTTATAAGAGGTTTGTGAATGCCAGGGAACTGGCTGTGGGGTGGAAGTTGTAGAGAGGATAATGATAGTATAATATGATGATAGAAAAAGGATTGATATGTATGTGTCAATCCTTTTTTTGGCGTACCACATTAAAAATACATATTATGAGTGACTTGCTGGCTAAAGCTATGGCAGGATGTATTTAGTGATTATAGAAATAAAATATAAAGATTTTTGACAACAATTCGAGAATCCAAATAAATAATTGCGATTATAAAAGTAATGTGATAGAATATCACTAAGATTTTGGTGATTTATTTGTATGATAAATGGAAATAACTATTTGTCATACTTTAATGTAACAGTAGACGATAAACCATTATAAAAAATATTAATAGATAAGGAAAAGTGAGGCTTTGTAATGGCAGAAAAAAACAATGTAAATATTGGATTTGAAAAACAAATATGGGATGCAGCATGTGTGCTTTGGGGACATATTCCTGCGGCAGAATATAGAAAAGTAATTGTAGGACTTATTTTTCTTAGATATGTTTCCAGTGCATTTGATAAGAGATATAAAGAACTGGTGGCTGAAGGCGATGGATTTGAAGATGACCGTGACGCATATACAATGGAAAATGTATTCTTTGTTCCAGAAGATGCGAGATGGGATAAGATTTCTTCTGTGGCACATACAGAGGAGATTGGTACTGTTATTGATAATGCAATGCGTGAGATTGAAAAAGAAAATACAACTCTTAAGAATGTATTGCCAAAAAATTATGCAAGCCCAGACCTTGATAAGAGGGTTTTGGGAGAAGTTGTGGATTTGTTTACTAATCTTGATATGGAAAACAATCAAGGAAACAAGGATATTCTTGGAACAACGTATCAATATTGCATACAGCAGTTTGCGGCTTATGAAGGAGTAAAAGGTGGAGAATTTTATACACCGGCAAGCGTTGTTAAAACGATTGTTGCAATCTTAAAGCCTTTTGAAAATAGCCGAATTTATGATCCATGCTGTGGTTCTGGTGGTATGTTTGTTCAGAGCTCGGAGTTTGTTAAGGCACATGCAGGAAAAAGAGGTGAACTCTCTGTTTACGGACAGGAATCAAATGCGGATACATGGAAAATGGCAAAAATGAATATGGCCATTCATGGTATTGATGCTGATTTTGGACCATATCAGGCAGATACTTTTTTTAATGATTTGCATTCTACATTAAAAGCCGATTTTATTATGGCAAATCCTCCGTTTAATCTTTCTAACTGGGGACAGGATAAATTATTAGATGATGTGCGTTGGAAATATGGTGTGCCGCCAGCGGGAAATGCAAACTTTGCATGGATTCAGCATATGATTCATCATTTGGCACCAAATGGGAAAATTGGTTTAGTGCTTGCAAATGGTGCATTGTCAACACAGACAAGTGGAGAAGGCGAAATTCGAAAAAGGATTATCGAAGATGATTTAATTGAGGGTATTATTGCAATGCCTACTCAGCTTTTTTATAGTGTAACAATACCGGTAACTCTTTGGTTTATTTCAAAGAATAAGAAACAGAAGGGAAAAACTTTATTTATTGATGCCAGAAAAATGGGACATATGGTGGATCGAAAACATCGTGATTTTGATGATGTGGAGGATATACAGAAGCTAGCGGATACATTTACAGCATTTCAAAATGGGACATTAGAAGATGTCAAAGGATTCTGTGCAGCAGTTTCTACGGAAGAAATTGCAAAGCAGGATTATATACTTACACCTGGACGTTATGTAGGTATTGAAGAGCAGGAGGACGATGGAGAACCTTTTGAAGAGAGGATGACCAAACTTACATCTGAACTTTCGGATATGTTCAAGAAATCTCATGAGCTGGAGGAGGAGATTAGAGAAAAGCTTTACAAGATTGGATACAAAATTTAAAGGTGGATATAATGTTTGAAAAAATAGTTATTTTTTTTGATACGAATGTATTAGAAACGCGATTTTCTAAAGATTTGTTTTTGTCTAGATTTACCTTAAGCAAAACATATTATGAAATTCAGAATATGGTAAAGGATTATTATTTGACGGATAAAGTGCTACTTTATATTCCAGAAGTTGTATGGCTCGAAATGTTAGAACATTTTAAACAGAATTTTAAATCACAAAAGCAATCATTAGAGACAAAAATAAGAGAGTATAAGAAAGCATTTGGGGATTTGATTAGTATAGAATACGAGTTTTCAATAAGAAATCAAGAAAATTATAATGAGTATATTACTGCAAATGCAAATGATGTTTTAAAGGATAAAAAAATATTGCAAAAATTATTCCTTATCCAAAAGATTCAAAGACAATGAAGATATTACTAGAAAAAGCAACCAATTCGATAAGCCCTTTTTCTAGTGCTAAAGGTATAAATAGTAGAGGGAAAGTATATTCAGATGCAGGATTCAAAGATGCATTGATTTTTGAAACAATGATACAAACCGTTAAAGATGAACTTTGTATATTTGTTACAAAAGATAGTGATTTTAATAATGCATTTAGAGATATTGGTAAAAATAATTTTAAGTGTGTTTCTGCTGCAAAAGAGGTTCTTGAAATTATCATTGAAAATTATGGTATAATTGCTAAGGAGCGTTTGGAAGTTTTTCTTAAAAACGATGACTACATAAAAGAAAGAATTTTAGATGAGGCTGGCTTTGATTCAAATTTGGGATGTGACTATGTAAATTTGGAGGTTTTCAAAGAAATTGATGATGGTCAAGAGTTTGTTCTTAATTTAAGAATAGAAGGAATAATATATAAATATGATATTAAGTATAATTTGTTGGCAAATGAGCTCATTGAAGTAAATTTGATTGATGAGGAGATGTAAGATAATTGAGATTACTTGATATCTGTCTCTTATACACATCTCC
>ENA-OYZN01000694-OYZN01000694.1-human-gut-metagenome-genome-assembly--contig:-NODE-694-length-13248-cov-4.238308_pt1 | contig 13248 bp, 10 predicted proteins | sample MGYA00243294_ERZ653483 | MGnify/ENA primary metagenome ERZ653483 (study PRJEB26926, sample SAMN06165155) | human gut metagenome | biome: ENVO:00009003; feature: ENVO:2100002; material: ENVO:00002003... | reverse complement strand
ACGAGATAGGCTCCGGTCTCGTGGGCTCGGAGATGTGTATAAGAGACAGTGTATGCGGTCCACGGGGTTGAGCTCCGCCAGCGGGGCCGCGTCCAGAAAAGCGCAGCCCAGGCGTTTTGCGCCCTGTTCATAGAGCTTTGCAAGCTTGAGCGTCTTTTCGCGCGCATATGGTCCGAATTCCGGGAAGCTTTCCGTCTGCTCATAGCCCTCGCCGATGGGCGGAGGCGCGATGACCAGGATGTTCGGCCCCTTTTCCGTCCAGCAGGGCGTGTTCTGTGCGCGGCAGACAATGTATTCCATCCCGGCGCAGATCTGCAGCGCCGTAGCGCCGTACCACTCTTTGGCGTCGTTCGTGCCGAGCATGAGTATCAGCAGATCCACAGGCTTGTGGCTCATGAGGCAGGGCCAGATATATCCGGCGCCGGTGAGGCCCTGGCGGTAGGGGTCCTCAAACACGGTAGTCCGCCCGTTGAGGCCTTCGTCAAGGATGAGGTAGTCCTCGCCGAGCTTATCCTGCAGGAGTCTGGGCCAACGCGAGGACTCCGAGTAACGCATGGAGCCGCTGGGCTGCGGCAGACCGTCGAACTCAGCGGGGTCGCCGCAGTAGCCGTGGGTGTTTGAGTCTCCGAAGCAGATGACGTGCTTTGCGTTCATGCGAGCTCGGGAAGGGAAGCGGCGGCGGCGGACTGGCCTACGCGGCGGAACTTTTCGTCAGGCAGGGAGGGGAAGATGTTGCCCGCAATCTCGGGGTACTCGTCCGCGAGGACGGCCTTGCAGGTGGAGAGCACGAGGTCGCCGCCCTTGCCGGACATGACGCGGCCGAGCAGCAGGACGTGCTTGAACTCGTAGAAATCGTAGTAGAGCGCGAGGGCGTGGGCGAGGTAGACGCCGATGCTCTCGTAGACCTTCGCGGCGCGCTCGTCGCCATTTTCCATGAGGCCCTGGACGACCTTGAGCTTCTCGGCGGGGGAGAGGGCCTCATCGAGCTCTATGCCCGCGCGGGGCGCGAGCTTGATGACGCCGTCCTGGGAGAAGTACTTGACGCCGCAGCCGATGTCGCCGGACCACTCGTCGGCCATCGCGTCCGGGTTCGCGTCCACGGGCATAAAAGCGAGCTCGTTGAGCCAGCCGGTGACGCAGCCGTTCTTATCGACGTAGCCGACGGCCTCGCTGGTACCCATGGCGATGCCGAGCACGTTGTTGTCGTCGAGGCTCATAGCGCCGGCAAGGGCGGTGACGTCGCCGTCGTTGGCGACTACCAGGGGCACGTCGCCTATCTCCTTCGCAGCGCGGATGTAGATGTCCTTGACCTTCTTGTCGAACTCGTCCTTCGGCACCTTGAGGAAGAGGGAAGCGACCATGGCGCGGTTCTCGATGTAGATGCCGGCGGAAGAGACGCCGATGGCGTCCACGCGCGGCATGTGGGCGGCGGCGGACTTGAAGGCGTCCACGATGCCCTGGAAGTGATAGTCAGGGTCGGCTGTGGTTTTGGGGAACCAGACGACCTCTTCGGAGAACACGCTCTCGCCGTCGATGACGGCGGAGACCTTGCGGTCGGAGCCGCCGGCGTCGAAGCCGATGCGGCAGCCGGCAAGGTGACGGCCTATGGCCTGCGGGTTGGACTTCTCTGCGGGGAGCTCGGTGCAGGAAACGACCTCAAAGGGCCTCTCGTAGACGCCGGCCATGAAATCAGCGTCGAAGGCGCGGCTGCCTTCGGGGGTGTAGGCGGCGCGGATGTATTTGTAAATGCTCTCGTCGCCGCTGATATAGACCTTCCAGCCGCCGAAGAGCCAGAGCATGGTCTTGACCATGCGGTCGGCGTAGTATTTGTCTGCCTCTGCGAAGTCGGGCGTGCCGTGAATGAAGGTATTCACAACGGCAACCTCGCCGCCCGCGCGCTCGACGGCTATGCCGAGGGGCTTTTTTGCGCCCTCGAGGAAAGCGGCGTTGAACTTGTGCAGGGGGATATAGTTCTTGTCCAGTTCGGGGATGTTTTTAATGTCTACCTTTATTCCAAGATGCTCCATGTCTGATCTGCCTCCTGAATTTGATCTTTGGCCTCATTTTAACACGAACTTTTGCACCTGTCGATGATTGCCCGTCCGAAGAATTGGTGCTATAATCCGCTTAGAAAAAATTTTTTCCGGGCGTGCAATAAAACGATGTCGCCATGCATTGTTATGGCAGAACGGGAGGAAGCCATGCTGCTCATACTGACAGCCTTTGGCTCGCCGCTGACGGCGGCGGAGACGGAACACATTGACCGGTGCATCGCGGAAATGGGCCGCGGGGACACCGGGGCGCTGGCAAAGGTCTATGAGAGGACGCACGCGGCGCTGTACGGCTTTTCGCTCTTTCTCCTGAAGAACCCGCAGGACGCGGAGGACGCGGTGCAGGAGACCTATGTCAAGGCCTACCAGTCCGCGGCGCAGTACCGCTCCCAGGGCAAGCCCATGGCCTGGCTCATGACCATAGCGCGGAACGAGGCGCTTCAGCTCCTGCGCGAGCGCCGCCGCACCGTGGCCATTACGCCGGAGGACTGGCAGGAGCAGTTCTCCGACAGGCCGGACTTCTCCCAGGAAGACCTGCTGACGCTCAGGGCCCTGCTTGAGACGCTCTCGGAGGAGGAGCGGCAGATAGTCTCCCTCCACGCCCTGGGCGGCCTCAAGCACCGCGAGATCGCGGCCATGCTGGATCTTGCGCTCCCCACCGTCCTGTCGAAATACCACCGCGCCATGAAAAAACTCGGAAAAGCAGCAGAGGAGGCGGAATGATGGATAACGAGAAGATTGAAAAGCGCATTCGCCGCCTTGCCGAGCACACGGCACCGGACCAGCTCTCCGGCATCCTCGAAGCCTGCGAAGCCCGGAAAGGAAATGTAATAACGATGAACGAAGTCAAAAATAAGAAGAAAAAGAACCGCTATCTGCCCATAGCCGTCGCCGCCGCGCTGCTTTTGGTGTGCCTCGGCGGATATATAGGCTTCAGCTACGGGCGCGGCGCCGGATTGGGTGCCGCCTCGGTCATCACCCTGGACGTGAACCCCAGCCTCAACATAGTCATGGACAAAAATGACAAGGTCCTGGAGGTTCAGCCCCTCAATGAGGACGCCAAGACCGTCATAGGCGACATGGACTTCACGGGCTCCAGCCTGGACGTCACCGTGAACGCCCTCATCGGCTCCATGCTGGTGAACGGCTATCTGGACGATATCAGAAATTCCATCCTCGTCTCCGTTGAGAACGGCGACGCGGCCAAGGCTGCGAGCCTGCAGGCTGAGGTCAGCGACCTCATTAGCAGTGCGGTGGGCGACGGCGGTTTTGAGGCCGCGGTGCTCACGCAGACCGTGACGGCGACGAGTGAGAGCACCTCCATCGCTGAGCAGTACGGCATCTCCGAGGGCAAGGCGGAGCTGATACTCAAGGTCGTAGCAGCCGACCCGACCCTGACGGTAGAGTCCCTGGCGCCGCTGTCGGTGAACGACATAACGCTCATTGCCAACTCAAGGGGAATCAGTGACAACACTGTGAACCAGACAGGCACGGCCAGCGCAAAGGGATATATAAGCGTAGACGACGCCAAAGAAGCGGCCTACGCTCACGCGGGTGTCAACGCGAGCGACGTGGTCTACGTCGAGACCGACTTCGATAGCGAGCACGGAGTGATGGTATACGAAGTCGAGTTTTACGCGGGCAACGTGGAGTATGAGTACGACATCAACGCCCAGACCGGCGAGGTCGTGAAGTACGAGCAGCAGAACACCGGTACGAGTCTGCCTTCAACGAACGTCAGCGGAGATTATATAGGTGAAGCAGCCGCCAAGACAGCCGCACTCACACACGCGGGCGTTTCCGAAGCGGATGTCTGCTGGCTCAAGGCGGACTTTGACCGCGACGACGGCGTATACCTCTACGAGCTCGAGTTTGCTGCGAACGGTGTGAAGTACGACTACGACGTGAACGCCGTCACCGGCGATATCGTGAAATTCGAGCAGGAGCAGACCGGCAATCTCGCCGGAAACGGCAACAGCAGCGGGACCGGCACGGGTACAGGCGCCGGCAATCAGTACGGCAACGGCGGCGGCACCAGCACCGGCGATCTCATAGGCGAGGATGCGGCGAAGGCGGCGGCGCTGTCCAACGCGGGCGTTTCCGAGAGCGAGGTCACGCGCATGAAGTGCGAGCTTGACCGCGACCACGGCAGCTATATCTACGAGATAGAGTTCGACGTCGGCAGGATGGAATATGAGTACGAGGTGGACGCCTGCACTGGGGCCATCCTGAAGGCTGAGCACGACTACGACGACTGAAGATATCGCACAACACAGACCCTCCCTGTGCAGAAAATTGCGCAGGGAGGGCATTTTTATCCCCCCGGGGGGCTTGCGAAGGTTTTGACGAGCCTTTAAAATGATATCAGCGAAAGGGTACCCGGAAAGGAACTTATATGAAAATACTTAAAAGAGCCGCTGCGTTCATCATAGCGGCAGCGACAGCATTGTCCCTCGGCGCCTGCGGGACCGCACCTGTACAGGAGACGCCGAATGGGTCGGATACAAGGACGATTACGGACGCGTTGGGCAGGGAAGTGACCATTCCCGAGAGCGTCGAGAAGATAGTGCCGCTGGGCAACACCCCCAGGATGATAACTTACCTTGGGCTTGCGGACAAGGTGGTCGGCATAGGAGACTGCGAGATAGCCGGCAGTCCGCTCCAGGCATACGCATATGTGAACCTGGAGAAGTGGAAGGACCTGCCCATAGTCGGATCGGACAGCATGGGAGAGACCAGCTATTACCCGGAGGAACTCATAAGCCTCGTGCCGGACGTCATAGTGTGCACCTACGGGCTGGATACCGTGCAGGATATAGAGCGGCAGACCGGCCTGCCCGTCGTAGCCGTGACTGATGCCAGCCTGTTTTCGGCCGAGTATGAGGACAGCCTGCGCATCCTCGGAAAGACCTGCGGCGTGAGCGAGAGGGCCAAGACAGTCACTGAGTTCATAAACTCCGTCATAGCGGACCTCAGGGCGCGGACGGAGAATATCCCGGACGACGACAAGCCGAGCATACTCGCGGCGGCTGCGACTTTTAAAGGCAGCCACGGTATCGAGGGCGTGTACTCCAATTACGCGGTGTTCGACGTCATTTCCGTGAACGATGTGACTCGAGCTATGATGGACAGCGAGTTGCCCAAAGGCGTGCTCGTGGACAAGGAGCAGATACTGGCGTGGGACCCGGACATGATCTTCCTCGACTACAGCGGCCTGGAGCTGGTGCGTAAGGATTTGGCGGAGAACCCGGACTTCTATGCGCAGCTGAGCGCGTTCAATAGCGGGAATGTGTATCAGTGCCCTAACTCGACCTGGCACTGGTCGAACGTGGAGATACCGCTTGTGAGCGCCTATTATATGGGCTCGCTGCTGTACCCAGAGGCGTTCGCGGACGTGGACTTTGAGGCAAAGGCGGCGGAGATATTTGAATTTTTCCTGGGAAAACCGGACTATTTAAACACTCTGGCTGAGGCCGGAGCCGGTTACATGAAACTCGATTTGGAAGGCTGAACGAATGACAAAGGAGAAGGACACGCAGCTTGAAGTGTACTGCCGCTTTGTACGGAGAAAGCGCGCGGCGCTCATAATAGCGGCGCTTGCGGCGATAGTCGCGGCGGTGTTCTCGGCGGGGGTGGGTTCCATATCCATCTCCGCCTGGGAGATATTAAAGACCATCTTCGGCGCGGGCGACGCGCAGCAGAACACGGTCATATGGGGAATAAGGCTGCCGAGAGTCACGGCGGCGATACTGGTCGGGGCAATGCTGGCGTCCTCCGGCGCGGTCATGCAGTGCGTGCTGCACAATCCCCTGGCCTCGGCTTCCACGCTCGGGGTGTCGCAGGGCGCGGCCTTTGGCGCGGCTGTCGGCATCATTGTTTTTGGCGGTGGAGTTGTCAACTCCGCCTCGGCTTCTACGGCGGTGACGGTGAACGACCCTTATATCGTCACACTCTGCGCCTTCGTCTGCGGCTCCTTCTCAACGGTTGTCATTATCGCCATATCGAGATTCAAGAGCGACATAGGTCCCGGCGGGCTGGTGCTTGCGGGCGTAGCGCTCAGCTCGCTCTTTTCGGGCGGCAGTACGCTGCTGCAATACTTCGCGGATGAGCAGAAGCTCGGGGCCGTGGTGTTCTGGACTTTTGGCAACCTCGGCAACGCCAACTGGACGGAGTTGGCCGTGCTGGCTGTCATTTTCGTGTTGTCCATGCTGTATTTCCTCTTTAACCGCTGGAATTACAACGCGATGGAGGCGGGCGGCGACACGGCCAAGAGCCTCGGCGTGAACACTCGGGCGGTGATGCTGGTGAGCATGGGCGTGTGCTCGCTTTCGGCGGCAGTGGCGGTGTCCTTCGTGGGCATAATCAGCTTCGTCGGTCTCGTTGCGCCGCACATCATGCGCAGGTTCGTGGGCAACGACTACCGCTACCTTGTCCCGGCCTCGGCGGTTGCCGGTGCGCTGCTGCTCATACTGGCAGACACCTTCGGCAAATGGGTCATCGCCCCGGTGGTGCTGCCCATAGGGGCTATCACATCCTTCCTCGGCGCACCGCTGTTCCTCATACTGCTTTTCAGGGGAGGAAAGACCTATGGTTAAAGTCGAGGGCCTGAGCTTTGCTTACAATAGAGCCGCAGGCGACGTGCTGCACGACATAAATTTCGAGGTTGAGAACGGCAAGTGCCTCGCGATCCTCGGCAACAACGGAGCCGGCAAGTCCACGCTCATAAAGTGCATCGACCGCATCTGCCCCGCACGCGACGGCCGCGTGATCGTGGATGGAGAGGACGTACACAAGATGAGCGGCAGCGAGATGGCGCAGAAAATAGCATATGTCCCGCAGAGTGCCGGCGCCGTGAACATGACTGTGTTCGACACGGTGCTTCTGGGCCGCAAGCCGTATATCAAATGGGACGTCACCAGTGAGGACCGGGAGATCGCGGCGGGAGTGATACACAGCATGGGCCTGGACGATTACGTGCTGCGCAAGGTCTCGGAGCTCTCCGGAGGCGAGGCGCAGAAGGTAATGCTCGCGCGCGCACTGGCTCAGGAACCGAAGCTGCTGCTGCTCGATGAGCCCACCAGCAATCTCGACCCGCGCAACCAGCACGAGGCGCTCAGAACTGTGCGACGGGTGGCAAAGGAGCGGGACATCAGCGTCTGCATCATCCTTCACGACCTCAATCTGGCGATACGTTATTGCGACCGCTTCCTGTTCCTGAAGGACGCGGGCGTCTATGCCTACGGTGGGCAGGAGGTAATGACGCCGGAGAATATCGAGGCCGTGTACAGGATGCACGTCCACATAATGAGCTACATGGGCATACCGCAGATAATACCATTTCCGGACATCAGATTATAGGAGGAAGAGACATGAAAACAAAGACCTGGTCCGACTGCGCCGCCTTCCACGGCCACGAATGCGGCGGACTTACAATAGGCTGGAAGGCTGCGCTTTATGCGATAAAGCTGCTGGACATCGGCCGCGCGGAGGACGAGGAGGTCGTCTGCATCTGCGAGAACGACGCATGCGGCGTAGACGCGATACAGGTTATGCTGGGCTGTACGGCGGGAAAAGGCAATCTGCTGTTCCACCTGACGGGCAAGCAGGCGTTCAACATCTACGAGCGAAAGAGCGGCCGCTCTGTCCGCCTCGTGCTCCGTAAAAAGCCCGAGGGCCTGACGCGGGAGCAGGGCTTTGAGTACTACCAGACCCGAGAGCCGGAGGAGCTTTTTGACGTCAAGGAGACGAGCATCGCCCTCCCGGAGCCCGCGCGCATCTTTCGCTCCGAGGACTGCGCCGTCTGCGGCGAGAACACCGCCGAGAGCTTTCTGCACGTGCATGACGGCAAGCTGCTTTGCCGTGACTGCTACAAGGCCTACTCGCGTTTCGACGTATGAAAGGTTACAAATTCTTAAATTTTTTGAGCCGATTGACACTAAAAATTGAATATGGTACAATTGAGTCCCCAAATGTGGGGTAGTTCAATGAAAAGCTGAGGTGAGCGCAAGTGGAAGGCGGTCCCGGACGAAGTTTCGGAACTGGAAAAAAGGGATACGGCCTTGCAGGTGCGCTCATTTTCGCATGAATTGAGCACACTCTTTTTCCGTGCGCCTGCGCCGCCGTGTCCGCAAAGACATGGCGGCTTTTTTGCCGCCGGAAGGAGGGTGTGACTATGACTGTAAATGTGCTCAAGGCCCTTCTCGAGGAGAAGAGGCTGAGGTCGATCCATGACGTGCTGTCCATGTATAACCCTGTGGACCTGGCAGAGCTGCTCTCTGAGCTGGACGACAGAGAATTGGCGATGGTTTTCCGCATACTCGATAAGCCAAAAGCTGCGGAGACTTTCAGCTACATGGACAACGACCTGCGTCAGGAGCTTATCAAAACTTTTTCCAGCGCAGAGGTGAAGAGTCTGTTCGAGGAGTTGTTTGCGGACGACGCTGCGGATTTCCTGAGCGATATGCCGGCGAATTTTGTGACTCAGCTGCTCGAAAACGTGGATGCGGAGACTCGCAAGACGATAAATTATCTGCTCCAGTATCCGGACGACAGCGTCGGCAGCATCATGACGGTGGAGTTTGTGGAGCTTGACCCGGACATGACCGTGGACAGCGCGCTGGAAAAGATACGCCGCGTGGGCATTGACAGCGAGACGGTGTACAACTGCTATGCCGTGAAGCGCCACAAGCTGCTAGGCGTTGTGACGGCAAAGGACCTGCTCACGCACGGGCGCGAGGAGCCCATCGCACCGCTCATCTTGGGAGACTATATTTCCATCCACACGACGGATGACAGAGAGGATGCCGCCAAGCTCTTTCGCAAATATGGGCTCATATCGATACCCGTCGTGGATACAGAGGGCTGCATAGTCGGGATCGTGACTTTTGACGACGCCATAGGCGTTCTGACCGAAGAGACCACCGAGGACATGCAGAAGATGGCGGCGATGGAGGCCAACACTGAGCCCTATCTCAAAACTCCAGCCTGGAAACACGCAAAGCATCGCATAGTTTGGCTGCTGGTGCTGATGCTCTCGGCCAGTATCACGGGAGCGATCATCTCAAAATACGAGGCGGCATTTGCAGCGGTGCCTCTGCTCGTGTCTTTTATACCGATGATAATGGACACCGGCGGAAACTGCGGCTCCCAGAGCTCGACCCTGATCATCCGCGGCCTTGCCGTAGACGAGCTGCGCTTTGCAGACACGGCACGTATCATTTGGATGGAGCTGCGTGTGGCGCTGCTGGTAGGTTTGGGCCTCGCCGTTGCTGATTCAGCGTTTATCATGCTGAGGTATAATGACCTTCGCCTTGCGGGTGTTGTGTCCGCAGCGATGCTTTGCACGGTGGTCTGTGCAAAGGTCACGGGTGGGCTGCTGCCCATAGCGGCAAAGCGACTTGGGATGGACCCCGCGCTGATGGCAGCTCCGCTCATAACAACGGTTGTAGACACGGTGGCCATGTTCATTTACTTCACAATTGCCTCCGCGGTATTTGCGATCTAAGCGAAAAAACGCCCTCTGCGACTCACAAGAGACGCGGAGGGCGTTTCACTATTCGATAACCGGCGGCTCAACTTCATTTGGAGCCCTGGAGGTTATGTTGTTTTCAGCCATGTAGTTTAAAACCGAGGGTAGAGTGGCGTCTGTGGCTTCGTTACAGAGTATCCTGGGGTCGAGCCGTTCGGGCCGGTATTCAAGGTAAGCCGTAATGAGAGAGAGATAGCTCAGCCCGGCGCCAGATTTGATGCAGTCCGTGTCGTAGTCCCAAAAGACCAGGCCGGCCTCAGCGGCTGCGTTTTTGCATACCTCGTCATAGAGCTTGTCCCCGGCAGCGATGAGCACGGTTGTGGCGTGAGCCGCCTCAAAGAGCAGGTCGCAGAATTCGGAATACTCCGAAATGGGCTCGGAATAACAAAGCACGCCGATGCTGTGACCCTCTCCGACGATTCTGCGCACGGTGTCTGGGCTTTCCCTCAGCTCGTCTGCGGTGAGGAAGAAGCCGGCGCTCACGGAGTGCTCTTTGAGCTGATCCAGCAGCTTGGAGGAGGGCAGGCCGACAAAGCTGAGATAGACTATGCAGTCTGACTGCGGGTCAATACCTGGTATCGGGTCATCCGTTCCGCTCGGATTGTTGTTGATATAGGCCTCATAGCGAATTGACATGAGCTGCTTAGCTGCTGTGAGGAACTGGGCATCCGTCAAGTGGACGTCTGAATCAACAATTCTGCACACGTCTCCGTAATCGCTGCCTTCGATATATGACCAGGATAGGCCGTATTGCTGGCAGACGAACTCGACGGGGACGTAGACAACGCCGCCGCGCGAGATGGGCGTGACGTTATAGTAGTTGCCTTCGCCGTCATAGGTCTCGCCAGTGTTCATATCGAAATAGAGCTGCTTGGACGAGCTGTAGAGGGAAGCGGTGGAGCTGCCCTGGTGATAGGTGTTGTATATGTTGAAGTTGGCGAAAACGGTGTACGGCACATAGATGGTGGAGCCGCTGAAATATGGCTGGTAGGTCAGCTGTTCCAAGCTGTCGTTCGTGGCGATGAAGCAAACGTTGGAGGCTGCGGCGGCGGAGCCTAACGGCAGCAGACAGAGCGCCAGACAGCAAATCAGGAAAAGCGAAACAAGTCTGCGCATTTAAAAAACCTCCTGAGTAATACCAATATTTTAGCATAAAAAAACTAATACCGCAAGAAATGAAAAAATTCAAAAAAGCTCTTGACATATTCCGCGGGATTTGGTATATTACAAAAGCCGCTTGTGGCCGAGTAGTTCAGTCGGTTAGAACGCTAGCCTGTCACGCTAGAGGCCGAGGGTTCAAGTCCCTTCTCGGTCGCCACTCCCCACGGCGAAAGCCGTGGGGAAAGCTATGCTGCTGTAGCTCAGCAGGTAGAGCGCATCCTTGGTAAGGATGAGGTCCCCGGTCCGAATCCGGGCAGCAGCTCCAGCCCGCAGTCTTTTGACTGCGGGCTTTGCTTTTTGCGCAGAAAATGATTTAAGCCCCGCTGTAGATTTTTGCAGCGGGGCTTTTATAATAGCTCAAAGAAATCTTTCTCAGAACCCGTACAACATGTCGTGACCTGACCACCGGTGCGCATGAGTGAGTCGAGCCTATATCACGGCATTAGGTGTTGCGGTAACGTGCAGATCAACACTGCTGTCTTTGATTATATACTTGTCGTATAACCCTGCCCGGAACTCGCGCGATACCCCGGCGTAACGGCTGCGGCTGGTCAAAACAGGACCAAAGCCTTGGAATGTGATAAATAACGGTCTATCACAGTGTTAAAAGTGGAAAATGCGCAATATACCAGTGGCGTGTTGAAAAAATGTGTTTGACAATTAACGAATGCTTTGATATCCTTGACAATAGATATGGCGATTTAGCGTGACTGATTTGGCAATATTTTAGAGGGGGATTGGAATGAGAGACCTAAAGCACCTGATTTTCTTTGAAGATCTGCTGCAAGAGGCGAACAATCAGCTGGTGAAGCAAGCTAAGGATGAAGGCAAGCGCGCTCTGGGTTACACTTGCTATTTCATGCCGGAGGTATTGCTTGACCTGCCGGGTTGTTTTGGAGTCAGGCTCAGGGCGCCCAGATGCACGTCGCCGGACATAGCCACCTACTACATGTCCGGACGTACCTGCCACTACGGGCGCAGTCTGCTCGAAAGAGCGCTTGAGGGGGGCTACAATTTCCTTGACGCGCAGATGGCAACCGAGACCTGTACCGTCACCTGCCGGTTTCAGGAGCATCTGCAGATGATGGACCTGATCCAGAACCCGGACTTTTTCTGCGAGTTCACGGACGTGCCGTTCAAAAAGACAGAGAACAGCTTTGAGCACTACCGCGAGCAGCTCCGGGCGCATGTTCTGAAACCGCTGAGCGAAAAGTTCGGCATTGATACCTCAGACGAGGCTCTGCTGAAAACTATTGCCGAGCACAACGAAGTATGCCGCCTGATAAAAGAGATAGGCGACTACCGTAAACTCGACAACCCGATAATAACGGGCTATGAGTTCCACGTCATACAGCTCGTGACGCTGGTATGTCCAAAGTATCTGATACTTCCGTACCTGCGCGAAACAGCTGAGGAGCTGCGTACGCGTGAGCCGGACCCAAAGCCCTGGTTCCGCTGCAAGGTCATGCTCTCGGGCTCCGAGAACGATGACCCCGGCTTCACTCAGCTCATTGAGGGCTGCGGCGCCATGGTCGTCGCGGACCGCTACTGTTACGGCTCGATACCCGGCAGAGAGGAGATCGTCGTCGAGGCCGGCCAGGAGCCGCTGGACGCCATCGCAAGACATTATATCAAGACTGGCATGTGTCCGCGCTTCATGGGCCAGGACGAGATGCGCGGCCGCAAAAAGCAGCTCGCGGACATCGCGAAGGAGTACCACGCCGACGGCATCATCGTCGAGTCGAACAAGTTCTGCGAGTATTGGAGCTATGAGCGCACGATAAACACCATTGTGCTGAACAGAGATTTCGGTATCCCAGTTTGTTCAATAGAGAAAGAGTACATAAACAGTGCCTCCGGCCAGCTCAGGACACGCTTCCAGGCCTTTATCGAGAGCATTGAGATAAAGAAGATACAGGAGGGCAAGTGAAGATGAAAATGCAGAAGGTCAAGCAGCTTGCCCGGGACTTCTGGTACGGCAAGCCGCACCGTGAGCGCAAACTCGGAGAGCTATACGTCCCCAAGACCGGCCTCTACAAGCACAGGGAGTGGCGCGGTTTTCTGGACACGATGTACTATTTCAACAGGATATGGCTGTACAACTACGGCATGCTGGTCTACGACGTGATGCGCTACGGCGGGCCGGTGCCGCTCATGAAGGGCATCTGGCGCTACCGCTGGGTCGGTCAGACCTACCTGACGGTCATGCACTGGTTCGACCGCGGCTTCGAGGGCATGCGCGGCGAGGCCATGAAGGCCACCGGCTGGCACTACAGGGCCATGGTCAACGAGACGATCCGCCAGTTCATGCGCATGTTCACGGCGGACGCAAACCTCCACGGCGGCAAGCACAACGAGAAGTGGCACCACACCATCGCCCATGACGAGACCGTGGCCGGCGCTATATTTTACCCCTGGCGTGACAGAATGGACGACGTGCCTCTGCAGATGATACCCTACCTGTCTCTTATACACATCTCCGAGCCCACGAGACCGGAGCCTATCTCG
>ENA-OYZN01000691-OYZN01000691.1-human-gut-metagenome-genome-assembly--contig:-NODE-691-length-13269-cov-5.671031_pt1 | contig 13269 bp, 9 predicted proteins | sample MGYA00243294_ERZ653483 | MGnify/ENA primary metagenome ERZ653483 (study PRJEB26926, sample SAMN06165155) | human gut metagenome | biome: ENVO:00009003; feature: ENVO:2100002; material: ENVO:00002003... | reverse complement strand
TTGCCACAGCAAACACCCCCTAATAAATGTGTTTGCAGTTTCTCTGCTTCTCTACTTTACACCAAAGCCCTCCATTTGTCTGTCGAATTTCGACGAAGAGCGGAAGTTATTTTACCAAAGACACTGTGCACGCGGAAGAAAAGACGAATTACGGCGAGAAAGAGCGAGTGGTTTTCCTTTACAAAGCATATGCTTTTTCTTATAATGGACAGGTAAGTTTATTAACGCTTTGCGGCGGTATGGAGGCATTTTATGAGTTTAAAAGTCAGTGAATTGAGTAAATCCTTCAATGGCAAAATTGCTGTGGACCATGTTTCATTTGATATGAATGAACCGGGGGTTTTTGGATTGATCGGTACGAACGGCGCGGGCAAGACTACTACGATCCGTATGATATTAGGAATTATGTCGGCTGATCATGGCACAGCACAGTGGAACGGAAACCGAATCCGGAGAGAAACGCTGAGTTTCGGCTATATGCCGGAAGAACGTGGTCTTTATATGAAAAATAAAGTAATTGATCAACTTGTATATTTTGGAATGCTTCGCGGAATGGAAAAAAACGCCGCAAAGCAAAGTGCTTTGAAGCTCATGAAACGCCTAGAAATATCTGAATACAGCGATATGCAGGCGGAGAAACTTTCAAAAGGAAATCAGCAGAAGGTACAGCTCGCGGCGACACTGATCCATGACCCGGAATTAATATTTCTGGATGAACCATTTTCTGGACTAGATCCGGTCAATGCGGAAGTGCTCAGAAACCTGATTTTGGAACTTGTGGAAGAGAAGAAATATATTGTGCTCAGTAGCCACCAAATGACAACCGTAGAGGAATATTGCAGAGATATCTTGATTCTGCATCACGGGAAAACGCTTCTGGAGGGAAATCTGAGTAAAATAAAAAGCGGCTGCGGCCGTACGAATCTGATCATCAAACCGGAAGATAAAGACAGAGCAGCATTTGAACAAATTCTTGAAAATGTAGGGCTGAAACTAATAGAAAAGCGCGCGTATGAATACGAATACAGAATTAACGGCGAAGACGAGGCTGTCAAGGTATTGAAAGCAATGCTCGCCCAGAATATATATCCCTTAAAATATGACGTGAAAGAACCGTCACTCCAGGAAATTTTTGTAAGAAGTGTGGAAACTTCTGAAAGGGGGAACGAACAATGAAACAAATCGGGACAATCATGCAATATACATTCCATGATGCGATTAAGAAAAAGGCTTTTAAAATTTCTACGATCATAGTTGTATTGCTTATCGCTCTGCTTTGCGCGCTGCCGCGTGTCATATCATTATTTGACATGAGCGAGGAAAACAACGGAAGTAAAGAAGAACAGAGCAGCACAGTACCATCATTTTCCGATAAATGCTATTATATCGACAACGAAAATTTGATTCCTGGCGGCATTGAGGCACTGAAGACCTATTATAAAGACGCAGAGATCCAGACGGGATCTGAAGAAAAACTCCATCAATATAAAGAAGAAATTGGCAAAGACGGAGCCGTGTCCGCGATCGTAGTATCCAGACAAGAGGGCACTGCAATACCGAACATCCGGATCATAACAAAAGACTTCATGAGTGGAATCAATGGGGACGCTGCAACAGAAATACTGACAGAAACCTATGTCACGGATATTCTAACAGCGCAGGGGCTTGACGCTGAAATGATCGCGCTGACAAAAATAAAACTGTCATATCAAAACGAAGCGGTCGGGACGATGAATTTAAGCGGCTATATCATGGGGATTCTCGTAACGATACTGATCTTTTATGCAATTTATTATTATGGATATGGGGTATCAATGTCGATCGCGACAGAAAAAACTTCCCGTGTCATGGAAACACTTGTGGTATCCGCGAAACCTTCCAATATACTAATCGGAAAATGTCTCGGCATGGGGTTGCTGGGAATCTGCCAGTTTGCGATCGTACTCCTGTCCGGCGTCGTATTTTACAAAGTATTTATTCCCGAAAATTTCGTACTCATGGGAATGCCGCTCTCGCTAGATGCATTCACTTATAAATCCGCGATATTGATCGGTGTATATTTTCTTCTTGGATATGCGCTCTATGCCGTATTAAATGCGGTATGCGGAGCGTCAGTCAGTAAAATAGAAGATCTGAATTCCGCAATGATGCCGGTGATGATGGTTGCAATGATCTCTTTCTTTATCGGTTATTTTACGGCAATTTCCGGATCCGGAAGTTCACTCTTTCAGAAAATCGCAATGTATATCCCGTTCTGCTCGCCGTTTATTATGCCGTTTAAACTTTTGAACGGAGACGTCGCCGCGTTGGACATCACGATTTCTATCGCATTACTGATTGTAGCGATTGTCATTGTGACAATGATATCAATCCGGATTTATTCCGCATCCGTATTGCATTACGGTAAACGGATGAAATGGAAAGATTTGTATCATACAAAAATTTGAACGGGGGTAAATAGAATGACAAAACACAAAGCGCCGGTAAAATTCCTTCTGCTGTGTCTCGCGTTTCTTTTTGCAGCGTCGGCGGTTATCGGTGTCTCTGCGCAAAACGAAACAAGCATAAACACCAAAGCGGGTACCGAACAGTATTTTACCGAAACGTGTACAGAATACGTCAGCGACTTCTCCTCCGCACCGAAGGGTTGGGACTTTTTTTCAAAATCAAATGCCGTGATAACGAACGGCATTTTGACCTGCGAAGAAGGAAAGAGTTTCACCCTTGCAACAAAAAAAGTACTCGGCGACCAATATGGGCTTCTGCCGGCAGAGCTGTCTTTCAAAATGGCACTTGCCGGCGGTTCTGTTACAATTGCAATCCGAGATTTCACGGCAAAAACAAAACGCGACGAACTTGGGCTCCGCATTACAATTGACACGGAAAAGGTCATTGTGACGGAGCCTGTCTCCGGTTTTCGCGCGGAAGCTGCGCTGCCTTTTGCAGTTGACGGAGAATGTATCTATACATTGAAAGATAACAGGAATATCGTCGAATTATATATAGAAAAAGAAGGCGAAAATAAATGCGCGCTTTCTATAGAACATAAATGTTTCGGCGACGAAAACAGCATCGCTGTGCTTGGTAAAATATCCGATACGAATTTGAGTGTGATCGGATATGCGAAGCTCTATGTAGATGATTTAAAGGGGTATATCGATGATCTGAAATATGCCACCTCCGAACTGGTTTACAACGGGGCCGGACAGCAGGTAGATTATACTTATTGGGTTTCGGCAGATGACCTAGACAGAACCACACCGGAACATCAAAAAACAGGAGATCCAAAAGAAAATAAATATGTCGGGGTTTTTTATTTTATTTGTCATGTGGGCGGATGGCCGATTATAGATCATACGCAGCTCTACCAGGAGCGCGGTCTTGACGGACTGAAACAATTCTTATCGACAAAAGAACAAATATCATACGGAAATTATTGGTCGGAACCGTATTTCGGATATTATATCGATGTGGATGAATGGGTACTCCGGAAACACGCGCAGATGCTCTGCGATGCAGGCGTCGATTTTATATTTGTAGACATCTCCAATGCAGAAACGTACAAAAGCGCACATACCAAACTATTTGAAACTTGGTATCAAATTCGGCAGGAGGGAGGACAAACACCGCAAATTTGTTTCCTAACGGGCGACACGGAAGGCCGGTTGCTTGACCATTTGAACATCCTGAAAACAACGGTTTATTCCAATAAAAACTTTGAGAAATATAAAGATTTGTTCTTTCTGTGGGAGGGTAAGCCGTTGATTTTCGGCAATGCCGGGCGAAATCTTTCCGAAAAAGAGCAGAAATTACTAGATCAATTTACTGTACGCCGCTGCTGGGCCTGGAAGAATACAGATGGCTACTGGAACTGGCTAACGGAATCACCGCAATATGAGGGACGCGATGCAAACGGCATCTTTGAACAGATGTCTGTTGTAATGGGACACCACGCGTCGACAAGTAAAGGGAGAAGCTATACAAGTGCAGGCGGACAGCCCAATAACGGGAAGCAGGACTTTGAATTTTCATCGACGACTGCAAAATATGGCTATTGCTTCGATGAACAATTCCAGTATGCCATCGAAGCGGACCCCTCTGTAATTATGATTACAGGCTGGAACGAGTGGATTGCGGGCTGTCAATCTGCGGACGACGCGGCAACGATGGCCAATACGCAGGTAAATAATTATATGTTTGTCGATGCCTTCAACACGGAATTCAGCCGAGATGGCGAGCCGATGAAAATACGGGACGGTCTTGGATTCGGAGATAATTATTATTACCAGATGGTAAATTACATTCGTCTTTTCAAAGGCACAAACGAAATGAAAAAAGCGGAGGGGCGCGCCACGATCGATATAAACGGCGGTTTACAACAATGGGACAACATTTATCCGGAATATACAGACACGGCGGGAGACACCGCGCCCAGAAGTGAACTTTCCTTCGACAGCTCTTTTAAATATGTGAATAATACAGGCAGAAACGATATTGCTACTGCAAAAGTCGCACAAGATGACGCAAATTTCTATTTTCTGGTACAGACGGTGAAAGACATCATTTTAGATGACGGGGAGAACTGGATGAATCTGTATCTGGATATCGATCAGAACAGCAAAACAGGGTGGGAAGGATATGATTATGTAATTAACCGTTCCCGCAGCGACGGTAAAATGACGGTGCAGCGTTTTGTTGATAACAGCTGGCAATTCGAAAATACAGGAGAAGCGGAATATTCACTTCGCGGAAACACAATCATGCTTCGTCTGCCGAAATCTGTTGTGAACACGAAGGTAAAATACTTGTCATTTGATTTTAAGTGGGCAGATCATTCTACGGTCGATGGAAATGTAATGGAATTTATGGATCTTGGGGATGCTGCGCCAAACAGTAGATTCAATTTTCGTTTCGTTGGAGACGATCCTTATTACGCGAAACGGAATACGACAATGATCATTCTGCTTTGCGCCGCAGTGCTGCTCGTAATTGCGGCAATTGCTGTTCTTGTCGTCATAGTAAGAAAAAAGAAATGGAAGAAATAACAAAACATTAAAATAGGAGATGCGTTTATTATGCAGATTGGCTGGAGTGAAATTGACATCACACCGAAAAAGAAAATAAAACTTGCCGGACAATTTTACGAGAGAATTTCCGAATATACGGAAAGCCCCATTTGTGTCGTTGCCATGGCAATCAGCACGGAAGCGGATCATGCGGTATTCTGCGCGTGTGACTTGGAAAGTATCTATCCAAACCTACTTGCGCTCGCGCGGAAGAAAATCGCAAAGGCAAACCGTGATAATGCGCTGGGCCTGGATCCCGCGAAAGTAATGGTATCGGCTACCCATACCCATACTTCTTATGAATACAAGGGAGAAGATAAGCGAGATTCCTCTTTGAATGTACTGAGTCGTGTATTGCCGGACTCCATGAAATACGTACCGAAAGTTACGTCAGATGACATTATGACTTCGGAAGAAGCGCTGGAATTTCTTTCGGATAAAATCGCAGAAGCTGCTTTAAAAGCATGGGACAACCGGGAAGATGCATTTTACGCAAACGAATTTGGCAGAGCTGCTGTCGGCATGTGCCGGCGTGTCGTGTATGATGACGGAACCGCAAAAATGTGGGGAGATACCGATCTTGCAAACTTTGACTGTCTCGAAGGAGGAAACGATTCGGGCATCGAGCTGCTTTACACATTTGACAGGAACAAAAAGCCCACGGGTGTCGTTGCAAATGTAGCGTGTCCGTCCCAGGTCGTTGAGCAGCGCAGCTTTATTTCTTCAGATTATTGGGGGAAAGTCCGTCAATATCTCAGAGAAGAATTCGGTCCTGATTTCAAAGTGCTTGGACTTTGCAGTGCGGCAGGCGACCAGTGCCCGCGGGACCTCGTCCGCTGGGTTGAACCGGAAACGCCGATCGATGATCCCAATGTTATAAGGAACCATCCGCTGCTTCGTAAAGCGGACCCTTCCATGTTCGATATTAAAGGCTGCTGCCAAGTAGGCCGCCGTATTGCAAATGAAATTCTCACCGTATCTAAAGAAATTGAAGAATACCAAAAAGATGGTATTTTCAAACATTGTGTGCTCAGCCTGAATCTCCCACTAAGGCGTGTCACGATTACAGAATATGAAGCGGCTAGGCGCAGCCTTGACGAATATATCAAAAGCTGTGGAGACAAAGGTGAATTTACCTTTAAAGACAATGCGGCAATGCATGTTTGTGCCGGGGTAATGGCACGTTTTGAGCATCAGCAAAAGGTTGACTTACATAATGTAGAAGTTCATATTATCCGCCTTGGGAACATCGCATTTGCCACGAACAGCTTTGAACTATTTCTGGATTATGGAAACAAGATCCGGGCGCGGAGTAAAGCGCAGCAGACATTCTTGATTCAGCTTTGCTGTGGCTCGGATGGTTATCTGCCAACGGAGAAAGCAGAACGTGGAAGCCATTACAGCGCGTATGTTTCCAGCGGTGTCACCGGGCATGCCGGCGGCGACCTACTTGTGCGCGAGACACTGGAGACGATCAAAGCTTTATTTGCAGAGCCTTAAAATACGTCACGCAGCAGACTGTAAGCGAAACTTATCTTTTTCTGCAAACGGAACAGCGCCGTGAAGCGTTCAAAAAAAGAATGCATTCTTGAAAGCTTGCGGCGCAGGATCGTTTTCCCAAACAAAATTATTTAAAAAACAAAAAATTTATATTTTCTATGCAATAAAATTCCTTTCTGAATCATTATTTAACTGAACAGGAGGAAATTATGTTTCTTTTATCTATACCAGCAGAACCTGTTTCTTCAAGCAAACAGGCAGAACGTTTAGACAATTATATTCTCGGAATTGCAAAAGGAGACAAAGAAGCATTGGCGGGGCTTTATGAGTCGACCCATACTGCCGTATACGGATTTGCCCTGTCCCTCTGTAAAAATGTACCGGATGCAGAAGACGTCCTGCAGGATGTTTTCGTGCAGATTTGGAATGCGGCAGAACAATATACCCCTGCCGGCAAACCAATGGCGTGGATTTTTACGATCACTAGGAATCTTGCGTTATTATGTCTCCGGCAGAAAAATAAAATGATCCCTTTTTCTGCTGAAGATTTGCAGGAACATCTCGAAGAAATCTCGCAAGTCACCAGTGACGACCGAATCGTTCTGGAAGCACTTCTAAAATCGCTTCAGGACACGGAACGGCAGATCCTGGTATTGCATGCATTATCAGGGATGAAACACAGAGAAATTGCATCGCTTTTGCAAATTCCACTTCCGACTGTTCTTTCTAAATATCATCGTGCCGTTAAAAAGCTCGGCAAGATAATGAAGGAGGCAGATATTGAATGAAACAACAGGAACTAGAACAGCGCGTCACCACTGCCGTGGAACATGCCACACCAGACAAACTGGAAACTGTACTTTCTGAATGTGAGACGCGACAGCATGCGATAGCCAACCTGGCTCCGCAGCGGAAAAAGAAAATTACAGGCTGGCTGCGCGTTTGCGCAGCGGCCACTGCAGTCGTAATCCTTTTTGTATCCGTATATTTTATTGCCAGATTTCGTAAAGACACAGCAGTAGATTCCATTGTAATGCTAGACGTTAATCCCAGCTTTAGTTTATCTATAAACTCAAAAGAAAAAGTATTATCGTTCGATGCTTTAAATGAGGATGCAAAAGCGGTGCTTGGCAATATGGACTTATCCGGGGTCTCGTTGGAAGTCGCAGTCAATGCATTGATTGGCTCCATGCTACAGAACGGTTATTTGGATGAATTGCAGAATTCCATTCTGGTATCCGTGGAAAATGATAATTTCGAGCGGAGTGAACGTCTTCGGGAGAAAGTGGCGACGGCCATAAATCATTGTATGAGCAGTGACCAGCTAGAAGGCGCCGTTTTAAGTCAAACCGTCCGCAGCACCGATGCACAGATCAAGGCGCTTTCTGAGAAATATAAAATTTCTTTGGGAAAAGCAGTACTGATCCAAGAATTGATTTCTCAGGATGCCACGCTCCGATTTGAAGATTTAGCAGCGCTTTCTGTAAATGAAATTGCATTGATCTCTCATTCCAAGAAGCTGGCGGCTGATTCAATTTCCCAGACGGGAACAGTAAGCGCTAAGGCATATATCAGCAAAGACGAAGCGCTTGCCATTGCTTGCACTCATGCCAAAGTTTCCAAACAAGATCTTTCGGAATTAGAAATCGAATTTGACAGTGAAAAGGGCGTTATGATTTATGAGGTTGAATTCCGTGCTGGTACGCTGGAATATGAGTATGACATCGATGCCAAAACGGGAGCGATTTTAAAGCAAGAAACAGAGAATAAAACGGGTGCTGCTTCCGGAAGTCAAGACTCCTTCATTGGGGAAGCCGCAGCAAAAGACGCTGCACTGCAACATGCCGGCTTTCAGGAAACTGGCGTCACTTTCCTACATGCTTCAATCGAGTACGATGACGGGAAACCTGAATATTATGAAGTGGAATTCAACGTCGGAAATAAAGAATATGAATATAAAATTGATCTGTACTCTGGCGCTGTTTTGTCTTTTAAAACGGAAACAGACAACGCAGTGGCGCCTACTGCCGATCCTGCCTCACCGACAACAGCGCCGGGCTCCTATATCGGAGAAACAGCCGCAAAAGCGGCGGCGTTTGCTCACGCCGGTATCGACGAAGCAGCCGTAACAAAGATAAAAATAGAATTTGAGAGCGACAATGATGACGGACCGGTGTATGAAATAGAGTTCGAAAAAGGCAATATTGAATATGAATACGAGGTTGATGCGCGGACTGGTGCAATTCTGAAATATGAATCAGAAATCGACGACTGATCTTGTAACTCTGATCTTAGCGCCCGGGACGTTTTACCGGGCGCACATCATTTCTGCAAACATCCGGTGAATCCCGGAATTGCCTCCCAGCTCAGGATGAAACGCCATAGCTAGTTGATTTTTGTATTTCACAGCAACGATATTTTCATCTACTTTCGCTAAAATTTCAACATCTTTCTCCACACTTTCGATATAGGGAGCGCGGATGAACGTCATTGGAACGCAGCCGATTCCGCCGAATTTTTCCTCGGTGTAAAAACTCCCCAACTGTCTTCCGTAAGCATTGCGGCGCACAGTAACAGGCAGTGTACGGAAGTAGGAACGGCTGTCGTTTGTAATCTTGTCTGCAAGCAGAATCAGCCCGGCACATGTCGCAAGAACAGGCATACCACCCTCGATTTTCTCTTTCAGGGTGTCAAACATGTCGAGTTCGCGCAGCAGTTTTCCCTGGGCGGTGCTTTCCCCACCCGGGAGGATGAGACCGGTAAAATTCTGCTCCAGATCTTTTGGTTCCCTCAATTCTACGGTTTCTATACCGATTTTGTGCAATGCTTTTTCGTGTTCTATAAATGCACCTTGAACGGCAAGCACGGCGACTTTCATCATTTCCCTCTTTCTGCCATCAACAAGCTGATTTCGTCCTCGTTGATGCCGACCATCGCTTCTCCGAGATCTTCCGAAAGCGTGGCAAGTAATTTCGGATCCTGATAGTTCGTCACGGCTTTTACAATTGCCGCGGCACGTTTCGCAGGATTTCCCGACTTGAAAATTCCTGAGCCTACGAAAACACCTTCCGCCCCTAGTTGCATCATCAGCGCGGCATCCGCAGGCGTTGCAATTCCACCGGCAGCAAAATTCACGACGGGCAAACGGCTGTTTTTATGAACAAACAGAAGCAGCTCGTAAGGAACTTCCAATTCTTTCGCAGCATGATACAGCTCATCTTCCCGCATAGCGGAAATTTTTGCAATTTCACTGTTCATTTTGCGCATATGGCGAACGGCCTGCACCACGTCGCCCGTTCCCGGTTCTCCTTTTGTCCGGATCATAGCGGCGCCTTCGCTGATCCGCCGCAGCGCTTCCCCGAGATCTTTTGCTCCGCACACAAATGGAACGCTGAACTTTGTTTTATCAATATGATACGTGTCGTCAGCGGGAGAGAGCACCTCGCTCTCGTCGATATAGTCAATTTCGATCGCTTCCAGAATCTGTGCTTCCGCAAAATGACCGATTCTGCATTTTGCCATAACAGGAATACTGACTGCCTCCTGAATTCCTTTGATCATTTTTGGATCACTCATTCTGGAAACGCCGCCGGCTGCCCGGATATCCGCCGGAATCCGTTCTAACGCCATGACGGCGCAAGCTCCGGCGGCTTCGGCGATTTTCGCCTGTTCCGGCGTAGTAACATCCATAATCACGCCGCCTTTTAGCATTTGTGCCAGCTGTTTATTGAGTTCGTATTGTTTCTTTTTCATATAAAATCCTCTGCTTTCTATCTTATTCTTGCATTCTGCACGGTAAAATATTATAATCCCATCTGGATATATTAAAATATCCAAAATAAATATAGTCAGTATGGTCAGATTGCAGAGGAAATGAAAAATGTTGACGTATTCTTTTACGAATATAGGGTCAGATCATTTATACGAACACCTATATAAATGTATAAAAAATGATATTATTACAAGCGTTCTTACTCCCGGGACACGGCTGCCGTCGAAACGAAGTTTCGCCGCGAATCTGGGAATCAGTACGATCACGGTAGAAGCGGCGTATGCGCAGCTTCTTGCGGAGGGTTATATCTATTCGCTTCCCAAGAAAGGTTATTATGTGGAAGAAATCCACAGTGAAGGAAAACTGAATGGTACGCAGGAAAAGTTTCCGCAAAGAAAGCCGGAACCGCCGGCATATTTTGCCGACTTTGTAAGCAACCAGACGGAACCGGAGAATTTTCCATTCTCCGTATGGGCGAAAATTTTACGCGAAGTCATGCTGAACAACAGTACAGAACTGATGACGAATCCGCCGGCGGGAGGTGTTTTTCTTTTACGAGCGGCGATTGCATCTTATCTGAAAGCTTTTCGCGGGATGCACGTTCTGCCGGAGCAGATCGTCATAGGGGCAGGGACAGAATATCTTTACGGACTGCTGATTCAATTGCTTGGCTACGAAAAGTGCTACGGTGTGGAAGATCCGGGGTATCGCAAAATAACGAGGATTTACGAGAAGCACGAGGTAAAATGCGTTCATCTCCCGTTGGATGCACAGGGAATTTCTATGGATGCGCTGGTCGAAAGCGGCGCAGATATTTTACATGTTTCCCCTTCCCATCATTATCCAACGGGAATCGTGACACCTGTAAGCAGAAGATACGAACTTCTTGCGTGGGCCTCCGGGGCGGACGATCGGTATATTTTGGAAGATGATTTTGATTCGGAGTTCCGGATGAGCGGAAATCCTTTGCCGACGCTACAGAGCATCGATGCGACGGAACGCGTTATTTATATGAACACTTTTACAAAAAGTCTTGCCTCAACAATCCGAATCAGTTATATGGTTCTCCCGCTGCACCTTGTGGATCGCTTTTATAAGGAACTGGGATTTTATTCTTGTACGGTGCCTACTTTTGAACAATATACGTTGGCACGTTTCCTTTCAGATGGCTATTTTGAAAAGCATATCAACCGTATGCGAAATCTTTATCGCAGGAAGCGTGATGCCCTGATCCGTACAATCCGGGCCGCGCTTCCTGCCGGTGCTGCGGAGATCTCCGAAGAGGAAGCAGGGCTTCATTTCCTGCTTCGTGTCTCCGGAACGAATACTGACGGCGAGCTGGTACGGAGTGCAGAGCGCAGAAGTTTACGCGTGGCTTGTCTTTCGGCATATTATGCCAATTTTCCCGGAGATACGCATACGCTTGTTCTCAATTATTCCAATATTCCTGAGGAACGACTGGCTCCCGCAGCAGAAAAGCTTGCAGAAACACTTTTAAATCCTTAATTTTTAAATTGGCGATGTGATGAACGCGTCTTCAAGCCCGAACCGAGCGTAAACGCGTTCAAACGTTTCTTTCCCCGTACGAAGCTCCTCGCTCTGGTCGTTTTGCAAGTTGCCGCTGATCAATACAGCCGCGCTGGGCGCAATTTCCTGCCAGACGCTTTGCCCGGTGCCCCAGGAAGAATTTTCAAAATCAAGATCAAGAATGCCACAGTAAAATTCCTGGCTGTTCGGGTTGTCGGGCGCCTCATGAAGCTTTACGATTTCTTTTCCGACATCCGCCTCCTCTTCACTGCGCAGTGCGCCAGACAGAAGGTAGCCTGCCTCTTGTGTTGAAATATAACAAACATCTAAAAGAACGGCATTGAAAGACATCCCTAAACTATTTGTGAAATTTTGAACGCCTCCGAACGCCGGTTCATAGATTGTCAATTGGGAAACGTTACTCAGAAAACCACTGACGACGACGAGCCGTTCCTTTGCGGTAGCTTTATCGTAATAATAGGCAAATACAACATTTTTCTCATGGGAGAGAAGAGAGACGGAACTGCTCTTCCCGACGCCTGTTTTGACAGCTTTCGGAATTTCGTCAACTGCGGGCAGAGTGCCTGGAGGCAGCGGTACGGGGTCCTCCGGATCATCGGAAGCAGTTCCAGAGGGTTTCCATTCCGTATCTTCTGTACTCACTGCATTTGTGATACCGTAGCGTTCATATACGCGGCGGAATGTTTCCATACTTTTTTGTAAACTGATACTGGCGGATGTTTGCAAGTTGCCGCTGATTAATACAGCTGTGCCGGGAGCAATTTCCTGCCAGACGCTTTGCCCGGTGCCCCAGGAAGAATTTTCAAAATCAAGATCAAGAATGCCGCAGTAAAATTCCAGGCTGTTCGGGTTGTCGGGCGCGCCGGGAAGTTTTACAATTTCTTTTTCGACATCTGCCTCTTCTTCACTGCGCAGCGCGCTGTGTTTTATATATGTGGCCTCCTGTATGGAAATATAGCAGGTTTCCAATAAAACGGCTTCAAACTGCGTTTGCAGATTTTTTGTAAAATTCCGGATTCCTCCAAAGTTAGGGGCATAGATTGTAAGTTGGGAGACATCTTCTACAAATGGGCTGACGACGACCAGCCGCTCTAATCCCGTTTCCTTATTATAATAATAAGCAAATGGAATATCTTCTCCCTGCGAGGGAAGAAAAACGGTTTGCGTCTTTCCTATTTTTGTTCTAAGAGCCTTCGGCAGCGCTTCTAAAGGAGGCAAAGTATCCGGCTCCGGATCTCCTTCCTTGGAAGAAGCGGGCGAATGTGGGGCAGAGCGGACCTCTGTATGGCGGCTGTCAACGGATGTAACACACGAAGTCAGAAGCAACAGGGAAAAAGTATATATCTGTCTCTTATACACATCTCCGAGCCCACGAGACCGGAG
>ENA-OYZN01000688-OYZN01000688.1-human-gut-metagenome-genome-assembly--contig:-NODE-688-length-13339-cov-6.788844_pt1 | contig 13339 bp, 9 predicted proteins | sample MGYA00243294_ERZ653483 | MGnify/ENA primary metagenome ERZ653483 (study PRJEB26926, sample SAMN06165155) | human gut metagenome | biome: ENVO:00009003; feature: ENVO:2100002; material: ENVO:00002003... | reverse complement strand
CGAGATAGGCTCCGGTCTCGTGGGCTCGGAGATGTGTATAAGAGACAGATGAAGAAGCTGTCCATTACTTGAAGGAAGACGGAACCTGGCAGGAAATCGATAACAGGATGACAGAATGCGGCGCGGGGGACGACGGGTTTGCCGGAGCGGAGAATCGGGAGAATAATGTAAAAATCAAATTTGCAAATCAGAGTGCCGCGCATTATCTATACCGGATTAAAGACGGCGCTTATTCTATTTATATCGGAGCTGGTCAGAAGGGCGCATTAAAGCCGAATAAAGTATGGGCCGTAGTTCGCCAGAATGAGGCGGTGAAAGGGACGCCGGAAGGGCTCAGTGTGAAAGAGGCGGCGTCGCTTAAGAAAAATATTGCGGTGGTAATGTATCCGAGGATCTGGGAGAATACGGATCTGGAATATATTGTAAATGGAACCTCCGTCAAAGAAAACATCCTGATCCGGGAAGCTGGTGGGGATTACACTTATACTTTTACGATAAAACTGAAAAATTTAACACCTGTATTGAACAAAGACGGAAGTATCAGCCTGAATGATGTGGAAAACGGGAAGCAGGCATATCTGATTCCCGCGCCGTATCTGTATGACGCAGGCGGGGCTTCTTCCGGGGCGGTGACGTATGCCCTAACTGCACAAAATAGAACGGGAAAGTATACGCTTACTATAAGCGCGGATGCGGACTGGATCGAAAACGAAGCGCGGGTGTTCCCGATCACGGTGGATCCGATCCTGGTTAAAGACGGACTGCGCACAGAAGTGCGCGATACATTTGTGAAAGAAGGTTCTCCAAATTCGATTTCCCCGAACGGAGCGGACATTCTGTACTTAGGGTATGACAGCCTGAATGCAGAACAGCGGCGGCGGGTCTATACAAAATACAACAGTTTGCCGGAACTTCCCTCATCCGCGATCGTAACGCAGGCGATGCTGTATTATTACCAGATGCCAGCATACAGTCCCGGGTACAGCGGCACCGATGGTCTGGTGGTGACTGCACGGGAAGTATCGGGCAGCTGGGATTCGGCCACGATCAAATGGAGTAATCAGCCTTCCTTTGGCTCTACGATCCTGGACTATGTCGTTACGGGAAGTAATACGAATGGTACCTTTCTGACGTGGGATATTACCTCCGCAGTACAAAAATGGTACGCGGGGAGTGCAAATAACGGCATCGTGCTGATGCCGGATGTGGAGAAAACCAGTTCCTCTTCAAGCGGGGTCGACGCGAATGTACGGCTTGCATCTTCGGATAATGCGAATTTAAATTATGTGCCAGCGCTGGTCATCAGCTACCGGGACAGCAAAGGTCTGGAGGATTACTGGACCTATGAGGCGTTCGACTGCGGAGACGCCGGCACGGCTTACGTCAACGTATTTAACCGGAACCTGACATTCGTACACGACTTGTATCAGACGCCGGGAAAGATTTTACCCATCAATGTGTCCATCGTATACAACAGCTCTTTAGCAGGGAAATGGGGTAGTGACAACTGTCCAGTGAATGGGAGCACGCTCTGGGCGGGAGCGGGCAATAAGCTAAATGTATATGAAAAAATGTATGAGAAGACGATTTCAAACCGGCTGTATTATGTGCACGAAGATGCGGACGGCACGGAACATTATTACTATGATAAAGAGAATAACGGGAAGTTTATCAGCGAGGATGGGTTGGATTGTACGATTGTAAAATCGGGCTCTATCTATTCTATGACGGATTCCAACGGAACAAAGAAAACATTCAATGCGCAGGGAAATATCACAGAGATAGAAGATAAATACGGAAACAAAAAGATCTTCGAGTTGAATCCGGCGGGATATCTCTATGGAATTTCAGAACAAAATGCAGGCAGCACAACGCGGAAGCAGCTGATCACATTTTCCAATCAAGATAACGCATGTATGCACATTTACGGCACGCCGGGAGGCACGGATAAGTATTCCCTGGGTTACTATGTCGGTAAAATGACGATGATCACGCATTACAGCAGAAATTCCGGTAGCGAAGTCTGGGAGAATAGAGTCTGGATCGGGTATGATGAAGAAAATAACAACAGAATGACATACGTGCATTCTACGAAGCATGACGACAAACTGGAATTCACGTATGACAGCGGGAACCGGCTGACACAGATTGTAAAGACGCGAAACGGCGTGTGCGTAGGAAAGATCGGGATCTCGGATTATGGCGATAAAACGGTGCGGTTCCGTACCTGGGGGAAAGATGAGATTTACGGAAACAGTGACGACCTTTACACGGTATATACATGCGACAATTACGGCAGAACGATCAGCAGCTATGTAACGGATGTCAATGGGAACGTGCTGGGGGCCGCATCGGCAAAATATAACAACGCGGAAGGCACAAAGAAACACAACACCGTAGCGGAAAGTGCCGTAAAGAATGTGACATCAGAAAATCTGTTTCTATATTCCAATTTTGAAGAAGATTCGAATGTCAACCCGTTTCACGACCATGCGTTCCATGCGACAAACGATTGGATGTACTATACGACTGAAAAGGCATATTTCGGGAAACGCTCATTAAAAATTGATTTTCCGGACGGCGACGTAAATGTGGGCTATACCACGCTATCCTTAAATGCAGGAAAAACATATTGTTTTTCGACCTATGTAAATACCGTCAATATGAGCGGCGAGTTCTACTTTTACCTTGTAAGCTCAATGACGAGGGAAGAACTAGGCAGGGTGAAACTACAGGAGGGAAGTACCGACCCGTCGATTGAAAACGGCTGGCGTCGGATCTATTTGACAGCGGAGATTCCGGCGTCAGGAGATTATCTTTTGTGGATGTCCTTCAGCGGATCCGGAGCGGTGTATCTGGACTGCATGCAGTTCGAAGAAGGGAGCGCGCCGGGCAGATACAATCTGATGGAGTGGACGTCATACGGGAAGGGACAGTATGCCACGGGGAGCACATACAGCGAGAGCGGTTATCCGATTTCCAAGGCCTGGAAAATGAACGGGGGACCGAAATCTTCTTCGTTTTTCAATCAGGAGATCGAGATCAACCGTCCGGGAACAGACACGTATATGCTGTCGTTCTGGGCGCAGTCAAATTCGGTGCGTCTGGGAACGGATCCGACAAGGAGCAGCTATAAACGGACATTTGAAGTATATGCAACGGTAAGCTACACAGACGGAACGAGCGAAACAAAACGAGTGGAAGTCAACCCGCAGAACCGAAACAAACAGTTGGTAACGCTACCGATTGTGCCAAACGCGAGCAAAACGGTAGAATATATCCGGATCGGAGGAAACTATAACTACAACGCGAATCTTTCGTATTTGGGAGGATTCACGTTAACGCCGGAAGCTGCGCAGGCGTATACATACGACAGTGAGGGGAATGTCAAAACCGTGCAGACGGCCACGGGGGAATCTCTTCTGACGTATGCAGCAAACAATCTAGATTTATTAAAGGCAAAGCAGCCAAACGGAGATGAGTATACCTATACGTATAACAGCAGTCCGGCGGGAGTGCGGGCGGACGTGAAGAGCATCACAAACAAGAATCTTGTGAAGGTTTCTTATCAATACGATCAATACGGGAATATTACAAAAATTTCCGGGAAGAATACGGCAGGTGGCAGAACGTATGTAAACGTATTCGAATACGGAGACAACGGAAATTACCTCACAGTCCAAAAGGATGCAAGGCTGCGGAGCACGAGATATACATATAACTATAACAATGGACTGATAGAGAAAATCGTAGACGCGGAAGGAAATGCTACAGCTTATCAGTACAATGGGCAGGGAAAAACAGAAAAAATCTTTGATGATCAAAATGAAAATGGAATCCAGGACAGCAGTGAGGCCTATGTGCAATACGCCTACAACGGCAACCTTCTGACAAGCCTGAATAAAGGCAACCTGCAGTACGGCTTCCTGTATGATAGCAGGAACAACGTATCAGAGATAAAGATTACAGGGCGGGAAAGCGCACTTGCAAGCTATACGTACAGCACAGGCGGCGGATATCTTACGAAACTGACTTATGGAAACGGCGATATCGTAGAATATACGTATGACAGTCTGGGCCGACTGACAGCCGTTTATAACAACGCTGAGAAAACGTGTGAATATGTGTACAACAGGAATGGAGACCTGTATTGCATCAAAGATATCGAAAACGGGATCACACAGAATACGGATTACGACAGCCTGGGCCGACTAATCCGGCTGTATGAGACAGACGCAGATGGCGCCGTTTTATCCCTGGAGAATCAATATGACGCACATGGAAGAGCGATAAAGACGACGTATTTATATAACAACGAAACCAGAGCGTACAGCCTGCTGTACAAGGCCGATTCAGACCTGATAGAAAGCATCCATCTGCCAAACGGAGCGACAGTATCGTATACATATGATCATTTGGAACGTATCAATGGAAAGACGATAAAAGATCCTGCAAATCCAACAGTTCTGTCAGGAATAGCCTACGAATACAGCATCGGTTACGAACCGGGGATCACGAGCAATAACATTCAAAAGGTCACCTTAGGAGTCAGCGGAAGCGAATATACCTATGCGTACGACGGACGAAACAATATTGTTCAGATCAGAAAAAACGGAGAGATCATCCGGAAATACACGTATGACAGCCTAAATCAAATGACGAGCGAAATCCTCCTAGAAGCAGGAGCAGAGACAGGAAAGAAATACACGTATACGTATGATCAGTACGGAAACATTTTAAGCAAGAAGGAAGAAGAGTATACGGTTTCTACGGAAGCAACGTCAAACGCAGTGACGAAGCAATACACCTACGGAGACAGCACGTGGAAAGATCTGTTGACAGGATTCGGAGAGCTGACATATACTTACGATGAAATCGGAAATGTAATCAGAACGGAAAATACAAGGACGGAAGAGGTGACGGAATACAGCTGGTCGAAAGGACGAAGGCTGGAAAAAATAGAAAGAGGAACAGAGAAAACAGAATATACGTACAATAGGGATGGAATCCGGATCGGGAAAAGCGTTCAGGGAGGTAACGTTCGCTATATCGTAGACGGCACAAAGATCCTGAAGCAGATTGGAACGGGAGCGGGGAAAACGCTGGAGTTCTATTATGACGCAGGAGGGGAATTGGTCGGCTTCAGGTATGAAGGAAGCGATTATTACTACGGGAAGAACGTGCAGGGCGATGTGACAGAGTTATACCGGAATGGAGTTCTGATCGCGACATATGAGTATGGCGCATGGGGAAAGCTAATCAGCCTCAGAGACGCAAACGGCGCAGCAATAGCGGATAGGATGGATTCTGCTCACGCGGCGGCAGTGAATCCAATCCGGTACCGGGGATACTACTACGATGCTGAGACGGGGTACCATTATCTGAACAGCAGGTACTATAACCCGGAGATCGGTAGATTTATAAATGCAGACGGTTATGCAAGCACCGGGCAGGGACTAATCGGTCATAATATGTTTGCTTACTGTGGGAATAATCCGGTGAATAGAAAGGATCCTACAGGACAATTCTGGATTACTGCCTTGATTGTTGGTGGATTGATGGTTGGCGGTGCGTTGCTTTTAAGCGGCTGTTCTGCAAAGTCTGAACCTTATGAAACGGCAGATGATGCAGCAAGAGCTTTTTCGGAACAAGTATATAGTTCGAGCGCATATATTCGCCATGAATATTCCACTGAAATTTATTCTCGTACAGTGAATGGAAAAACTACGTATAACTACAATAAACCCCGAGCAGGACAGCCACATTCGGCATCTGTTGGAAATTCGACACCAAAAGGAACAACAACTGTTGCTTATGCTCATACTCATCCTAATTCAAACGTCTTTTCGAGAGCAGATATACAGGCAGCCAAAAATTTGAGAATCGATGCATATGTAGTAGGACCGAATCTTGAATTGCAGCGATATAATTTATCCTCGGCATCAACAACGAATCTTGGCGTTATATCGCCAATTGCTTTGACAGATGCGCAACGTGCTTCTCTTGTAACAGAATTTCAAGTGTCATGGGATGCCCATATTGCTGCTGGATGTGATTTTGACTGTGATAGAATGATATGGCCAACCCCATAGGAAAGGAGTATTCTATGAAAAGAAAATTAATATGGTTACCTATCGTCATCTTAAGTATTGTATTGCTTTCGGCGTGTGAAAATCGAAAAAAGGAGAATAATATGGTTAAATACGAATCAGGAGACTATCATGATAAAAATTGGAGCGAAACCTTAGGAACTTATGCGGGAGTAGCAATACCAGACAAGGAGACAGCACTTGAAATAGCTGAAGCTATTTTTAATGGAATGGATAAAAGTAAAGATGCACAGGAATATGTGCCAAAATCTGTCTTTTACGATACCCAAGATGAAATATGGATAATATCCTTTTGGAAAGATTCTGATGAAATCACTCTTGGAGGAGATTGTAGCATTGCTATTCAAAAGAAAGATGGAAAGGTGCTGAGAATATGGTTTGGTGAGTGATTCACTTTAAAGATTTCAGAATCCTCCTGACAAATGCCGTGGTATCCGGGCGGCGATGCTTGCTGCCTCATTCGCCCTTTTGTGAACACCCCAAATTAAGACTTCTATTTTTTCTTTTGCACCAAGAGATCCGAATACGCCATGGTATATATAATTTTTAGGAGATGATAAATTTGGCAAAGAAAAGATGGTTTTACATCAGTGTGATACAATCTGGAATCTTGATCCTAATTACAGTATTCACATTGATTAGCGCATTTAAAACGCAGACGTATCAAGAAAGGAATTTAAAGGCTTATATAGATCAATTCGCTGAAGAAAATAATTATTTTTCTGATAACGGCTATATTCCAGATGCCAAAACGGCAAAAATAATCGGATCACAGATAATCGATAAAATGACTGGGGGCAACAGATACGAAATAAGCGGTATGACGGTGGAATATGACCCGGAAAATAGGTTATGGATGGTTTCAAAGGAATATTTAAACGGACGGCATGGTGGTTTCGTTATTATGGAACAGGACAGCGGGAAAGTAGTGAAAGCATTATTGACAAAATAATGAAACTGAAGTAATTATGAGGGGAGAAACGCTATTTATTGCATTTGTGTATTTAACAGATCGCTTCATTTGTAAGAAAATGCAAAATTATTTGGTTAAACATCATTTTATTGTCTTTAATGACTACTTTGATATTTCTTTTCAGGAAATGAAAAAGTTTGAAAAAGGCGATGCTTGCTGGCTGGTAAGCAATACTTATTTAATGAACAAATAGATTTGATTAGAAGGAGCTATTATAAATGAAAAAATTCCAGAGGTACCTGTGTATCCTTATCGTATTTTTTCTTATTTTGGCGGCAGGATGTGACGATAGCCTAAAAAAGAGATGATACGCAAACCAATCGCGACTCACAGTCACCTTGGACAGACGATATTGTGAATATTGACAAGGGATTGATTGAAAATGGAGAAAATATTTTTTATATATCAAAAGATGGGATTGTAAAATATAACAAACGGAAAAATGAAAAGAGGCTTTTCGTTGAAAGTAAATTCATCGATTCCTTTTGTCTCTCGAAGGGTCTGGTCTATTATTGCGAAAATGGTACAATCATTTACAGTGTGGATTTAGATGGAAAAAATTTAAGAATCATGGTAGAACTGAGTGCGGTTGAAGATCTGCTGATTGAAAAATGTCTTGCTCATTTTGAGGTCTACAAGGATTTCATTTATATTAAATCTGCCGGAACATCGTTGATCAGATTTTGTATGTCAACAGAAAAAGCAGAAAGTTTTGCTGAGGATGTTGCGGAATATGCCTTTTTAGGACAGAACTTTTTCTATATTGATCATGCGGAAAAAGTTTTTCAATCTACCGGAAGAATTTAGATACGAAACAGACGGATTTAATCCGTGGGGATGGAATTACCAAAAGGGACATTTTACCGGAGGATTTTGCCAAATATGAATGGTTTGATAATGTCATTTTGTTAAATGAAAAGTTATATTATACGATGCGCGGTCCTGCTAAACTATTCAGGCTGGAACCGGATGGGAAGGATGTTTTAATTGAAGATTTCAGTACTGCCAAGGATCAGAGTTTTTGACTGTTGCCGTAAATAGAAATACACTTTATTATGTTTTAGAGTCAGGTCCGCTGGCAGGACACTTATTTGCATATAATACGGAAAGCGGCGATCAGAAAGAAATTGCAGTGTACGACGATATCAATTATGCTCGTGGAATTCGGATTGTAGATAACTATGTTTTTTACAATTCTACAGTTGATAACAGCATTGTGTACTTTCGCATATAGATTTCATTGTTTGCAGCCGCCGGAATATGAAAACGGTAGTACAAACATATCGTTTCTTATTAAAATCCTTTCAGACGGGAAGCTGAGACGTCATATTCTGAATCTGTGGAAATGCGGATCACTGCGAAAAGAGGGCTCGAACATGGAAGAACTTTTTCAAGTAAAAGATATATGGATAAATACAAAAGCTTATGTTCCTTTATTTGACAATGACGTTTTACGCCTTTACAAAATCTGCCCTCGCGGCTATAATCAATTTGGTAGAACGGGAAACAAGGTGTATTATCAGTGAGGATTTTAGCAGCAGAAATATATAACAAACAGAAGAAAATTTCTTTGATTTTCGAACATGAAACCATGCCGGACGCGGCGGAAACCGAACGGCTGAAATATGATTGGAAGAATAAACTGAAAGCCGGAAATGCAGTACAGATCGAGATCCGTGTACAGGTACCGGAACAAAAACCAAACCAGCGGGAGGAAATTCCGCTGCCAGAAGAACCGCCGGTATTCCCACAGGAAGAGGCGGTAGAAACGGTTGCTGTACCGTTCAGCATCGAAGAATACGAAGCAGCGCAGAAGGAAAGTATCCGGCTCGCCGCCAGAAATTTGAGCGGCTCCGCGGGTTCCGAAAGCAGCTACGGCGGCGGGGGCGGCGGAACGTACGTCAAGAAAAACAGGGGCGAATACAACAACCGCGGCGACGGGAAATATTCCAAAAAAAAGAAGCTTACCCCCGAGGAAGGAGAAGAGCTTCGCCGCGATTCGAACGGAAACAAAATTTATCTCGGGACGGAAATCGACAGCATCATCAGTAAAATGTCCGAAATTGACGCCGATTCCGGCTATGTTGCCGTGTCTGGTAAAATATTCCGCTATGAAGACCGCCAGATTCCAAGCGGCTCCTATATTGCAATGATCGAAATGACGGACGATACGTACTCCGTCGTGGCAAAGTTTTTCTTCGATGAATTCGATCTGAAATTCGTGCACAATACTTTTAAAGAAGGCACATATATTACCGTATATGGACAGGCATCTCAGGACAAGTATACCAGAGAGCTTACGATCATGGCCAGAAGCATCGTGGAATACAAACCCGTATTCCGGCAGGACAATGCGCCCGTGAAACGCGTGGAACTCCATTTGCATACAAATATGAGCGCACAGGACGGATTGACGCGTCCCGCGGATCTCGTAAAGCAGCTGGTAAAATGGGGGCATGACGCCGTAGCAATTACGGATCACGGTACGGCACAGGCATATCCTGATATGTTCAACGCCATGAAAAAAGCCACGGCAAAGGGCGAACCGGATGCGCTAAAATTGCTTTACGGCTGCGAATGCTACCTGTGCGACAGAACGCCGGAAATGACGGAAGAACAGGCCAAAAAATTGCCTTCTTGGCACTGTATCATATTGGTCAAAAATCTGACTGGTTTAAAGAACCTGTATAAGCTCATTTCCTATTCCAATTTGAAATATTACCACAAAAGGCCGCGGATGCCGCGTTTCGAAATTGAAGCACACCGGGAAGGCCTGATCATCGGAAGCGCCTGTTCCGAAGGTGAATTATTCGACGCAGTACTGCATGAAGAACCGGAAGAACAACTCGAGAAAATCGCAGCATTTTACGACTATCTGGAAATTCAGCCGTTAGAAAACGACATGTATCTCGTGCGAGAAGGCGTAGTAGAAAGCCTGGACACCGTCAAGAAAATCAACCAGCACATCGTAGCGCTTGGGGATAAGCTTGGCAAAATGACGGCAGCTACGTGCGATGTGCACTTTTTAAATCCGGAGGACGCAATCTACAGAAGTGTTTTACAAGCGGCGCAGGGCTTCCGGGACGCGGACAACCAGCCGCCGCTCTACCTCAGAACGACAGAAGAAATGCTGAAAGAGTTCGAATATCTCGGGGATCGCGCGTATGAAATCGTCGTAGAAAATACGCGCAAAATCGCAGACCAGATCGAAGTGATTCGACCGGTGCCGGATGGATTTTACCCGCCGGTCATAGAAGGCTCCGACGAGACGCTTCGCACAAGCTGTTACGAAAAAGCACACTTGATCTATGGAGAGACACTGCCGGAAATCTTGGAAACGCGGCTGGAGAAAGAATTAAATTCCATTATCAACAACGGATATTCCATCATGTATATCACCGCGAAGGAGCTTGTTGCGGAATCGGCCCGAAACGGGTACCAGGTAGGCTCGCGTGGCTCCGTCGGATCATCCGTTGCAGCGTTTATGGCTGGCATCACGGAGGTAAATTCCCTGCCGGCGCACTATCGGTGCGACAAATGCCATTATTATGAATTTCATGAAAACGAGGGTTTTGACTGTGGTTTTGACATGCCGGAGAAAATCTGCCCGAATTGCGGCACACCGCTGATCCGGGACGGCTATGATATTCCGTTTGAAACATTCCTGGGCTTCAAAGGAGATAAGGTGCCGGATATTGATCTGAACTTTGCATCTGCTGACCAGCCAAACGCACATAAATATACGGAAGTTCTGTTCGGGAAAGGCAAAGTGTTCCGTGCAGGTACGATCGCGGGCCTTGCCGATAAATCGGCGCGTGGCTATGTGCTGAAATATTTGCAGGAACGTGGAAAGCAAGCTTCCAATGCGGAAATCAACCGGCTTGCCAGCGGTTTTGAAGGGGTGCGCAAAACAACGGGACAGCACCCAGGAGGAATCATCGTAATCCCACGTGACAAAGAAATCTATGATTTTACACCCGTGCAGCATCCGGCAGAAAAAGAAAATTCTGACACGATTACGACACACTTTGACTATCATTTTCTGCATGACAACATTTTAAAACTGGACATACTGGGACATGATGGCCCTGCCATGCTGAAACTACTAGAAGAGTATACGGGAATAAACAGCCTGACGGTGGATATCAACGACCACGACATGCTGTCGCTCTTCAACTCCTCCAAAGCATTGGGGCTCAAAGAGGAATTGCTCAAGAAGCCGATCCCGCTCGGTACACTTGGAATTCCGGAGATGGGAACGAATTTCGTAACAAAGATGTTGCTCGAAACAAAGCCATCCTCTATTTCCGAACTTGTAAGAATTTCGGGGCTTTCCCACGGGACAGACGTTTGGAACGGAAACGCGCAGACGCTGATCAAGGAAGGCACCTGCACTCTGTCACAGGCAATTTGCTGCCGAGACGATATTATGTTATACCTGATTAATAAACAGCTGGACAAAAAAATGTCTTTCGACATTATGGAATCCGTGCGAAAGGGAAAAGGCTTGAAACCGGAATGGGAAGCTGCCATGAAGGAACACGAGGTGCCACAATGGTATATCGATTCCTGTAAGAAAATCAAATATATGTTCCCGAAGGCGCATGCCGTAGCATATGTGACACTTTCCCTACGGATCGCATGGTATAAACTTTACCAGCCCGTCGCATATTATGCTGCCCGTTTTTCTTTAAAGCTCGATGATTTCGACGGCGCTTCCATGATCCACGGCCTCGATCGAATGTATGGTAAAATGGCAGTGCTAAACTTGATCAACGGGCCGGACGACGCAGACCTCGGTGATGATGTGGAAAATGATCCGGATGATGAATCCGGCGCTTCTGGCAAGAAAGGCGATATCAGTGCGAAGGATAAAGCGCAGGCAGCACTTTATAGCTTATTAGTAGAAATGTACGCCAGAGGGATTGAATTCCTGCCGGTAGATATTTATCAATCTGACGCAAAGTATTTTAAGCCGGAAAATGGAGCCATCCGTCCGCCAATTGCGGCGTTCCAGGGCGTCGGAGAGGCCGCCGCAATGAGTATCGTGAAAGAACGCAATCGCAGACTTGAGAATCATGAGCGGTTCTTGTCAGTTGAAGATATACAGATGAGTGCAGGCGTGAACAAAAGTGTCATTGAAACGCTGCGCGCGGAGGGGTGCTTCGAAGGCCTTCCCGATACAAATCAAATGTCACTGTTCGACATGTTTGGGTAAGCTGTGCTTGACGTTTTCAGAAAACGATTATAAAATTATGATGTAATTTTGTTTATAAGAAGGGGTTTGAGGACGGCTTGTATATTTGTGCGCTCGTCGGCCCGAGCGGAACTGGCAAAAGCCACAGGGCGCTCTGGGTGGCAAAAGAACACAATATCGATTATATTATTGACGACGGTCTTTTGATCCGGGGCAACGGCGTTGTCGCAGGCAAGTCTGCAAAACGGGAGAAAACGCGTGTCGGCGCCGTCAAAACCGCAGTTTTTACAGATGACGAGCATGCGTTTGAAGTTTCTATGGCACTCAAGCAAAACAAGGTGAACCGTCTTTTGATTCTGGGAACTTCGGACGGCATGGTAGCGAAAATCGCAAAAAGGCTCGGCCTGCACGGAATCGACGAAACCGTTTATATTCAGGACATATCCAGCCAATATGAAATACAGCAGGCGCTCAATACGCGGCGCACGGAAGGGAAACACGTTATACCGGTTCCGACGCTGGAATTGAAAAAGGACTTTTCCGGATATATGCTGGATCCTCTGAACCTGCTGCGGCGAAAGGGCCTTGGAGATTACGAGATGGTGGGGGAGAAATCCGTGATCCGCCCTACATTCAGCTATCTCGGCCGATATACAATTTCCGACTATACGATTTATCAGCTTGCGGAGCATATCACCAGAAAATGTGAAGGCGTGTCAAATATTACGCGCTTCCGCGCCGAGAAGTCGGAAGACGGCATCCGGATCGAAATGGATCTCGTGCTGTATTATGGCTATAAAATTCCGGACGTTTTCCGCAAAATTCGCGGCGCGGTGATCCGAGAAATCGAAACGACAACTTCCCTGAATGTCTCCGCCGTTTGTTTGACAGCCAAAAGCATTGCATTGAAAGAAGATTATAAAAATAAAAATAAGGATTTTGTGATATCATGAAAGAAACGATTTATACTATTCCGGTAAATGAAGCATTTGAAAAGCCGTGTGAATGTCCCTGTCTCTTATACACATCTGACGCTGCCGACGAATAGCCTTGTGTAGA
>ENA-OYZN01000685-OYZN01000685.1-human-gut-metagenome-genome-assembly--contig:-NODE-685-length-13384-cov-5.932028_pt1 | contig 13384 bp, 14 predicted proteins | sample MGYA00243294_ERZ653483 | MGnify/ENA primary metagenome ERZ653483 (study PRJEB26926, sample SAMN06165155) | human gut metagenome | biome: ENVO:00009003; feature: ENVO:2100002; material: ENVO:00002003... | reverse complement strand
AGATGTGTATAAGAGACAGATATAACAGTGCTATATATCACTGTTATATTATGCAGGGAGGCGATAATATGAGTGAAACAGAACAAACAACACTCGAATTGATTCATACGGCAGCAAAAGCGGAGTTTCTTATCAAGGGCTTCCAATCGGCTTCTCTGCGAAATATCGTGAAAACAGCGGGGGTAACCACCGGTGCCTTTTACGGCTACTATAACAGCAAGGAGGAACTATTTGAGGCGCTGGTCGGCGAACATTATGAGCATTTCATGCACTGTTATCGGGAAGCACAGGAGGATTTTGCGGCGCTTCTGCCGGAAGAACAGCCGCGTCGTATGAGCGAAATCAGCGGGGAATGTATGTATGATATGCTTTTGTATGCCTATGATCATCTCGAAGAATTCAAGTTGCTTCTCTGCTGTTCGCAGGGAACGCGCTTTGCGGGGATGATTGATGAGATGGTGGAGATCGAAGTCAAAGGAACGCATGATTATCAGGAGTTACTGAACAAGCTTGGTCGCCCGTCCCCGAAAATCGATCCGAGGCTGGAGCATATTTTGATTACAGGAATGTTCAATGCCTATTTTGAACTGATTATTCATGAAATGCCGCTTCGGGAAGCGGAAAATTATCTGCTGGAGCTGCGTGAATTTTACACCGCAGGGTGGATGAAAATTATGGAACAGTGAAGTTCTTTCATTTTTGCCGAAAAGTTAGCTTTTGCTAACTTAAAATTGGATATCAGAAGCCGGCTGCAGCGGCTTCTCTATCATAAAATTTTATTATAAGGAGGACGGAATGTGAAAAAGAATAAAAATTTTTCAGAGCTTATGAGCTATGCCGGTAAGCATAAGTATCTTACCTATTCATCGCTCATATTATCGGTCATCAGTGCAGTCTTTCTGCTGCTGCCCTTCGTTTTTATCTTCTTTGTCATCAAGGAAGTCATAGAAGTCACCCCGCACTATTCGCAAGCGGTTCATGTTGTTCACAACGGCTGGATGGCGTACTGTTTGCGCTGATATCTATTGTCATATATGTAGGCGCTCTTATGTGTTCCCATTTATCAGCGTTCCGCATCGCAGGCAATATGCGCAAAGAGCTGATGGCGCATATTGCAAAGCTGCCGCTGGGATTTATCGGAGAAATGGGTAGTGGTAAGATTCACCGGATCGTAAACGACAGCAGCGCAGCGACGGAAACCTACCTTGCCCACCAGCTCCCGGATATGGCGGGAGCAATCGCTACGCCGCTCGGTATGATCATCATGCTGTTTTTATTTGACTGGCGGTTCAGACTGGTCTGCCTTGCACCGGTCGTTCTCGGCTTTGTGGCAATGTTTAAAATGGCAGGGCCGAAAATGGCGGAGGATATGAAAAACTATCAGGATGCACTTGCCGATATGATGGATGTAAACTGTAGTACCCCTTTAGGGTGTGTATTCAGTGCATAGTGTAAGAGGAAGGGTGAGAAATAGAACTGCGCACACAGAACGGGATCTATAGCCGTATGGTAAAGTTGCAAACTGAAAGTCAAAACTGGGTACTGGACTGAGTTTGCGATCCACAAATAACAAAGCAATCCGCACGGGAAACGTGCTGCCTGTGCGGATATTTTACATGCAGATGTCGAAACTTTTTGCAAAATTCTCCTTTTCCCCCCTTGACAAATCTATTGGGTACGTAGTAGCATATGTTATTGGTTAGCAGCAGCTAACTTTGGACGGCAATTTTTTGAAGATGTTAGTTAGCTTAAACTAACTCAATGCACTGAGATGAAAGATACCGGTGGAAGGGCATAGCCCCTTCGGACGAATGCTGTTTTAAAATGAGGCGGGAGATATGGAAAAAAAAGATAACAAAAATTTTTGGAGCCGATGGGCGGTAAGGTATGACAAAACGATGTCCGGCAGCGAAAAGCTCTATCAAAATATCACTTCGCATATGCAGAAGACACTGAAGCGAGATATGACAGTGCTGGAGCTTGCTTGCGGCACCGGCTTGCTTTCAGTAAAAATTGCCCCGATTGTAAAGCATTTGGAGGCAACCGATTTTTCGGCGGAAATGATCAAGCAGGCAAAAATGAAATCATATTCCGCAAAGCTGCATTTTTCCGTGCAGGACGCGACACAGCTCCCTTATGCGCCCGAAAGTTTTGACGTGGTGGTGATCTCCAATGCGCTGCACATTATGCCCGATCCCAAAGCATCGCTCCGAAATATCCGCCGTGTACTGAAGGATGACGGTATTCTGATCGCCCCGACCTTCACGGCGGCAGGAAGTATTGGAGGCAGGATAAGAATCCGAATCATGGAGCTGTCCGGTTTTCGGGTATTTCATAAGTGGACGCCGGAAAGTTTCCTTGCATTTTTGCGGGAAAATGGATTTAAAATTCAAAAAGGCGAAGTATTCAAGGGCGGTCTTACACTGACCTATGCAGAAGCAAAAAAGGAAAATAACAGATTGGAGGAATTGTTATGATAAAGATCACATTAGATGTAGAAGGCATGGCCTGCGGGATGTGTGAGGCGCACGTCAATAACGCCGTGCGGCAGAATTTTGCGGTGAAGAAGGTTACCTCGTCCCATACGAAGGGGAAAACCGAGATCATCGCACAAGCGCCCCTGGACGAAGAAAAGCTGAAAGCAGTGATATTAGGGTTGGGTTATACCGTTACCAAAGTACAAACCGAGCCTTATGAGAAAAAAGGCTTTTCACTGTTTGGAAAGAGAGGAAAATAAAATGGCAATCGTGGAATTTAAGAATGTGTCGCGTGTATACAAAAGCGGTGATCATGAGCAAAAGGCGCTGGACGGCGTGAATCTTACACTGGACGAAGGAAAGTTTATTGTGATTCTCGGCCCCAGCGGAGCGGGAAAAAGTACTCTGCTCAATATGCTCGGCGGGCTTGACAGTCCCACCAGCGGAACAATTATTGTGAATGGCAAGGACATTTCCACTTTGACCAATAATGAACTTGCCGATTACCGTGCCTCTACGGTCGGCTTTGTATTTCAGTTTTACAACCTGATCCCCACGCTTACGGTACAGGAAAATGTGGCGCTGGTAAAGGATATTGCACCAAATGCCTTGAATGCAAAGCGGATGCTATCGGAGGTGGGACTTGCCGACCATATCAAAAACTTTCCTTCTGAATTATCAGGCGGTGAGCAGCAGCGGGTTTCCATCGCCCGTGCGCTTGCAAAGAATCCCAAAATTCTTTTATGTGATGAGCCAACCGGCGCGCTGGATTCCGAAACAGGTGTGATGGTGCTAAAGCTTCTGCTTTCCATGGCGAGAAATTACGGAAAAACCATCGTTATCGTTACCCATAATCAGAACATTGCGAAAATGGCGGATGTGGTCATTCGTGTAAAAAACGGAAGGATCAAGTCCTGCGAGGAACAGCAGAATCCTATGAGTGCGGATGAGGTGGAGTGGTAATGCTGATACGAAAATTACTCCGAACCGCATGGAGCTACAAAGCGCAGTTTATCTCTATGATCATTATGATCGCCATTGGCTCCGGCGTATTTCTCGGCTTTAATATTGAATGGAAGAGCATCGAAGAGGACACCTCTACCTTTTTTGAAAGTACAAACTATGCCGATTTTCGTCTGTATTCCGAAATCGGATTTACGGATGAGGATATCAAGGCAATACAGAGTATTTCCGGTGTAGACGCTGCTACAAGGTTTTTATCTGTGAATGCGGATATTGCCGACGCAAAAAAATCACTTGCACTGATAGTTTCGGAGAACTATACAGTTTCTACCATGCATATCTCCGAGGGCAGCCCGTATGATGCGGATTCGGATAGCATTTGGTTGTCAGATCAGTTCGCCAAAAAGAACGGCTATCATATAGGCGATACACTGACGCTTTCCTATAAGGGCAGTGAGATCAGCGGTGAGATTGTCGGGCTTGTCAAAAGCGGCGAAATGATGATCTGCACGGCGGATGAAAATCAGCTGATGCCGGACTTCACGAGCTTCGGCTTTGCTTATATCACACCACAAAAGCTGGAAGCTGCGTTGGACGACGTATTTTATCCGCAAATCAATATCATCTCTGATATGGAAAAAGCGGAAATAGAAGAGACCGTAAAGGACAGCTTGGGTCGAACGATCCTCGTCACATCAAAGGAAGAGCACACCGCCTATGCGGGAGCGCAAAGCGAGGCGGAGGAAGGAAAAACTATGGGTGCGATCCTGCCGGTGTTGTTCCTTGCCATTGGCGTTCTGACGATGGTGACCACCATGCACCGCATTGCAGCAAATGAAAAAACGCAGATCGGCACACTGAAGGCGCTCGGTTTCCGAGACCGCCGAATTCTGTGGCATTACACCTCATATGGCTTCATGATCGGACTTTTTGGCTGCGCCCTCGGTGTGGCACTCGGCTATGGGATCGCCGCAATCGTCATCAGTCCCAGCGGAATGATGAGCACCTATTTTGACCTCCCGGATTGGTCGCTTATGATGCCCGGATTTTGTATTCCGGTTATTCTTATAACGATTACTTTACTGACGCTGATCAGCTTTCTTTCGGTGAAAAAGATGTTGAAAGGGACGGCGGCGGACGCACTTCGTCCCTATGAACCGAAGGTGATGAAAAAGAGTATGATTGAGCGGTGGCGACTGTGGGGCAGGTTTTCCTTTGGCACAAAGTGGAACCTCCGCGATATTATACGCCACAAATCCCGCTCGGCTATGACGCTGATCGGCGTGGTCGGCTGCATGGTTCTACTTGTCGGCGGGCTGGGCATGAAGGATACAATGGATGATTTTATGCGGATTCTAGATCTGGAGATCAGTAATTACACGACAAAGGTAAGCCTTTCCGAGACGGCGCAGAACAGCGAATTGGTATCGCTTGCTGCGGACTTGAACGGCGATTGGGTTGCCTCTGCCGGAGTCAGTTTAGAGGGAGAAACCGTCGTACTTGAGGTATATCATGCAGAAAACGGTCTGATTCGTTTTATTGATGAAAACAACGACCGCATGACGCTTACCGACGACGGCGTATACCTTTGTCAGCGGCTCAAGGATATGGCAAAGATCGGTGATATGATTGAATTTTCGCCATATGGAAGTGAAAAGACCTACTCTGTCAGGGTAGCAGGCTATCTGCGTTCTGTTTTGTCCGAAACAATTGTAATGACCGATACATATGCCGGGCATGCAGGGATCGATTATCATATCACATCTGTTTTTACCGGTAAGGCGGCGGAAGAAATCGAAAATTCTCCTATGATCGCAGGCAAGCAGGAGAAGCAGAGGATCATGGACACCTACGACAGCTTTATGGATATTATGAATGTCATGGTACTGATGTTTGTGGCCGCGGCGATTGTTTTGGGAATCGTGGTGCTGTATAATCTCGGTGTGATGAGCTATATAGAGCGCAGCCGTGAGCTTGCCACGCTCAAGGTTCTTGGCTTCCGTGACAGACACATCGGCAAGCTGCTGATCAGCCAAAACATCTGGCTCACCTTGTTGGGGGTGATCCTAGGATTCCCGGCGGGCATCGGCGTACTACAAGCATTGCTCGTAACGCTTGCGGATGAATATGAACTAAAGCTGTGCCTCGGCATACTTACGTATTCAGTCAGCCTGCTCGTTACATTTGGCGTATCGCTGGCGGTTGGCTTGATGGTCACGCGGAAAAATAAAAAAATCGACATGGTCGGAGCCTTAAAAGGCGCAGAATAATTTCAAAAAAAATCGCTGAGCTGCACATGACGGTTATATGCTTTGATTGCATCTACACGGCGGTGCAGCCCGGTAGCCGTATGAATGTAGTCGTTATGCTCATGCAGTTCTATCTGCATGCAGAAGCATCAAATCAATGTAATCCAAATCTAATGCTTCAAGAGCGTCTGCAATGGCGACTTCCGGATTTGCATATTGATTTGGGTATAGCTTTGTGGTGATAAACATCTCGTCTCTTGTAACGAGCCTTTCATTTATCGCCTTACGCACCCCTTCTCCGACCTCTTTTTCATTGTGATACATATACGCCGTATCAATCAAGCGGTACCCGGATTTTATTGCGGTATATACCGAATCTACACATTCGTCATTCAATAATGAATATGTGCCAAGTCCTAATACCGGGATCTCGTATCCGTTGTTCAGAACGAGCACCGGGCTTCTTGTCCGTCCGCTGATATTAGGCTTTCGGGGTATGCTGTAATCGTTACGCGCCCGGCCAGTTCTCCGATTTGCTCAACTCCGGCCATAGCGGTTCCCATGGGATATAATCCTTTATATTCGGGTGCATCGCCGTAATACATAGCGATATTATTCCATGGAGAAAAATAAGCGATGCTTCCTGTAGGGCAGCTTCCTTCCCAAACATTGCTGACATCCAGTTTCTGTGACGGCTCAAATACTTTCTCATTTTTGCCATAGTTTTCCACGGTTACGGTGAGTGGCAACTGACCATAAAAAGATTTTGACGCAGAACTGTCGTTCAGTTCAAATATCACTTCCGCGGTTTCTGAGGTTACTTTAATTTTCATGACATTCTCCGCCTTCACTGTATCATCATTGCTGTTTGAAGGAAGAGCTTCCTCCTCTCTGATTTCTGAATCGATACTGCCATTTTGATCGGTATTGGAAAAAGTACAGCCTGTAAGGAGCAACAGTTGAAATACTGCGGCAAAAAAGACAGCCGTATATCTGTATTTGCGTTTTGTCAATGCAATGCCCCCTTTATTTCAAATGCTCCCCAAAGAACTGTGCCAGTTTATCAAAGGGGATCGCATCCTTTCCGCCGCCGTCATACAGGTCGGTATGAACAGCATCGGGAATGATGAGAAGTTCTTTATTGCCGGAATATGGATTGTCCTTTATCATATTTGCATATGCATCCCTGCTGAAATAACAGGAATGTGCCTTTTCACCGTGCATAATCAGTACAGCACTGCGGATTTCATTGCTGTATTTTAGAATCGACTGATTCATAAAAGACATACAGCCGATCACATTCCAGCCGCCGTTGGAGTTCAGCGAACGCTTGTGATAGCACCGGTCGGTTTTATAATAATCATGATAATCCGATACAAAGAACGGTGCGTCTTCCGGCAAAGGATCCACAACGCCGCCGCCAAGTTCGTAACTGCCATTTTGGTAATCCACAAGGCGCTGTGCGTTCAAAGCTTTTTTCTTAACATAACGCTGTTCTTCACTGTTTTCGCAGTCAAAATATCCGTTCGCGTTCACTCGTGTCATATCATACATAGTTGAAGCTACCGTTGTCTTAATGCGCGTATCCAGAGCTGCCGCATTCAATGCCATACCACCCCAGCCGCAGATTCCGATGATGCCGATTTTTTCAGGATCAACATTGTCCTGCAGAGAAAGAAAATCAACAGCAGCCTGAAAATCTTCAGTATTGATATCGGGGGAAGCCATATACCGAGGCTCACCGCCGCTCTCTCCGGTGAAGGATGGATCGAATGCGATCGTCACAAATCCATGCTCCGCCATTGTTTGGGCATACAGTCCAGCAGCCTGTTCTTTCACTGCGCCAAAGGGGCCGCACACGGCAATGGCAGGCAGCTTTCCCGCTGCGCTTTTAGGAACATACCTGTCTGCCGCCAGCGTAATACCATAGCGGTTGTGAAATGTCACTTTACTGTGATTGACCTTTTCGCTTTTGGGGAATGTCTTATCCCACTCATTTGTCAGTACTAATTTTTCGCAATTCATTTCAAAACTCTCCTTCCTGTTTTTTGTTAATTTCATATACAAGAAAATCCAAACAGTCAATCTGCTTTTCTCTTTCATGCAGCAAGGAGAGCAGATACCTTTTCTGATTTGCGAGTTCTCTCAACAGTTTATTCCACTCTCCGTCTTCTGCAAGTTTTTCATGCTGTTCTGCCTTTTCAGCATTGAACCCGGCATCCAGTAAATTTTGATATAAACTGTTATTTTCTCCTGCCTTCTGCACCAGTGATTCCTCCTTCTACTTTTATTATACTCACGTTCTTAAGATATGTATAATACTTATAATTCATATCATGGTATTCTTTACATAAATATCATTGCGTTGTATACTGTAATAAATAGACCAAAGGGAGGATTGCCATATGGAACTAAGAATTTTGCGATATTTTCTAGAAATTGCACGGGAAGAAAATATGTCGAGAGCAGCCGAACGTCTGCACGTATCACAGCCGACTCTTTCCAAACAGATAAAAGATTTAGAAGCGGAACTTGGAAAAAAGTTATTTCGCCGCGGCAGTACAAGCGTCCGTTTGACAGACGAAGGAATGCTTCTTCGCAAACGCGCGGAAGATATTCTTGATATGGTAGATAAAACGGCAGATGAGTTTAAATCGCTTGGAGAGATTACAGGAGGCGATGTCTATATAGGATGTGCGGAGTCATATCAGATACGGTATCTGGCGGATATGATCAAATCTTTTCGTGAGCAGTATCCACTTTTGAAATACCATATTACGAGCGGAGATACGGCGCAGGTGGCGGAACGGCTTGACAGAGGGCTTCTCGATTTTGCTGTCATCGTAGAACCGCCGAATCTGCAGAAGTATAATTATATCGAACTGCCCGCTTGCGATACTTGGGGGGTAATTATGAGAAAAGACAGTCCTCTTGCTGCAAAAGCCTCCATTACTGTGGATGATCTTATCGGACTGCCGCTTCTTTCCTCGCCCCAGTCCATTGCGTCGGATTTCCCACGCTGGTGCGGAGAAAAGCTGGACGAACTTACCTTTGTCGGAACAGTTAACCTTTACTATAACGGCAGCATATTCGTCCGGGCCGGAGACGCCTATCTGCTGACATTCGACAAGCTTGCCAACATGGGAAATGACAGCGAGTTGTGCTTCCGTCCCCTTGCTCCGAAGCTTGAAACAAGGATGTATCTTATTTGGAAAAAATATCAGGTTTTCTCACCGATAGCGGAACGGTTGCTCGACGAGATAAAAAGAAATTTCAATGCTGCTTTGAACACGGACAAGAGCATTCCTATCTGACGGCTCTCCTTTTTCAGAATGCATACTCCGTATGACAATCCCTTAATGGATATTCTGTAGGAAAGTAGGAGCGCGGGGTTTCCAAAAGTTAAAGATACCACACCCAAAACCCACGCTTACGATACTTCCATAAATCAAATTTTGGAGGTAACCCCTTATGAAAAGACTTCTTTCCTGCGCCTACAACATGGATAACTGCTGTATAAAGCTGAAATTCAGCGATGGCAGTATGATCGCCATTGGTACCATTGCCGTGGAAAATGAAATTGCCCGCAATATATACGAACGGTCGGAGCTTGACTATCTGATATACAATGCACCGCTTGATTAACATCCGTCCCCTGCAGTATTCTGTGGGGGATTTTCTATTCTTTCAACCGCTCTAAACCAGAGGTTTAAAATATTTTAAACTAATTGTACTTGTGATACCTTCTTTATCCACAATTTTGTGGTATATTATAGTTGTCGATTAAAAATGGAGGTACATAAAATGAAATTATCACTTCCTACAAATATAAGTAAATTACGAAGAGAACACTCCATGACACAGGAGCAATTAGCGGAAGCCTTGGGGGTTACTTTTGCTTCTGTTTCAAAATGGGAGCGTGGTGTTGCGACACCAGAATTAAACTTAATTGCGGAAATGGCAGATTTGTTCAGGGTCTCGCTTGACGCTCTTGTTGGGTTTGGGGTACAGGATGGATCTGTGGTTGCGCTTGAAGAAAGGATACACGGGCTCCAACGTGAGAAAAAATATGATGAAGCGATTTCTGAAACAGAAAAAGCATTACTGCGTTATCCAAACGATTTTCGCATAGTGTACCGTTCTGGAGAACTGTACACGGTTGCAGGTATTGAGCGATGCGAAGAAAGATATATAAGGCGTAGCATTGAACTTTTGGAACGCGCGGTTTTGCTTTTACCGCAAAATACCGATCCCGACATTAGCGAAGTCTCGATCAGAAACGAAATTGCACAAAGCTATATTGTACTTGGTCAGCATGAGAAGGGTCTTGAAATCCTAAAGAAATATAATGTCAGTGGAGTTCACAATGCTCTGATTGCCATCACCTATACCGGCAACCACGGCCTTGATCCCAAAGATGCCGAGTCGTATATGATGGGAGCCTTTGGCAGTATTATTACTTCGGCTGTCCGCACGATGATGGCTTATGCGAATTATTATTTCAAAGTCGAAGATTATGCGTCAAGTCGTGAGGCACTGATCTGGCTTGCAGAAATGCTGGAAGGCATAAAGCTTGATAAGAACTCCGTAGCATACGTGGATAAGGTGACTGCACCTTGTTATTCCGAGTGTGCGAATTTATCTTTTCTTCTTGGAGAGGAAGAAAAAGTAGAACCTTATTTACGTCGTGCATATAAGATTGCAAAGGCGTTTGATGCAGCACCTACCTATAAGATGGAGAATATAAAATTCTGCGTTGGTGATGTGGAAAAAGCTACCGCTTACGACGATCTTGGAGATTCTGCAATTACCGCAGCGGAAAACCAGATCACGCAGGAGAACCGCGACGAGATACTTTATAAAATCTGGAGGCGGATTGTCGCAGAAGAATCAACCGGAGGTGCAGAATGAAAAAGTCCAAAATAGATATACTTCCATATACGAGACAATTCTATAAAGGAAACATTGTTTGCTTTATAGCAGTCTTATGCGAAATTCTGCTTAGTGCAGTTGGTTCATTACTTGTTTCGTGGCTTATACAACAACTGATCGACTTGATTGGTGGTTACGATATAAGATTCACTTTGGTTGAACTTACCATTATCACATTGATACTGATTGCAGGAATCGCGGTAGGCAGTCTTATTTCCTACTACTCTAAGCCCAAATTTATCACACGGGGAATCTCTCAATATAAGGAGTTTGTTTTTGGTGAACTAACGAAGAAAAATATATCTGCTTTTTCGAGCGAAAACTCCTCAACTTACATCTCTGCGCTGACAAACGATATTCAGACCATTGAACAAGGTTATCTGTGGAATACCTTTTCCATGCTTGAAAGTCTGTTGACATTTATCGGTGCAATAGCGTTGATGATATGGTATAGCCCCTTGCTGACATTGATTGCAATCGGACTCTCGCTATTGCCATTGATTGCGTCTGTTTTAACGGGTAGCAAAGTGGCGGAAGAAGAAAAGAAGGTGTCTGATAGGAATGAAGCGTACACTTCTACATTAAGAGATAGCCTTGGTGGTTTCTCGGTGATTAAATCCTTTAAGGCAGAAGCTCAAATGGTTCGCATTTTTAAGGATAATGTGAAAGAACTTGCCAAGGCTCAATGCGGCAAGCATAAAATGCGTATCCTTGTCCAAATGTTTGGTTCCGTTGCAGGAATCACAGCACAGCTCGGCGTATTTATTTTCGGAGCGTATCTTGCACTATCCGGCAAAGGTGTTACCGCAGGTACGACAATGATCTTTGTGCAGTTAATGAACTATATTCTCAATCCGATCGGAACGATACCGACTTGTATTGCGGAAAGAAAGGCAGCAAGGGCGCTGCTAGAAAAAATTGCAAATGCGCTGAATGTCAACGTCAGAGAAGAAACAGAAACCGAACACAAGGAACTGAAACACGGCATTACGGTAAAGAACCTTTCTTTCAGCTATGAACCCGAAAAGCAAGTCCTCAAAAATATCAACTGTGCATTTGAGCTTGGCAAAAAATACGCCATTGTCGGTGCATCGGGCAGCGGCAAATCCACTTTGCTGAGTCTATTGATGGCATCGTATCAGAATTATGAGGGAACGATCTGCTATGACGATACCGAGCTGCGAAAGATAGGCAGCAGCAATCTATATGAAATCGAAAGCATCATTCAGCAGAACGTATTTGTCTTCAATGCAACGATTAGGGATAACATCACCATGTTCCGCGACTTTCCCGAAGACGAGATCGACGAAGCAATCAGACTCTCCGGTCTGTCTGCGCTGATAGAGGAAAAAGGTACTGATTATCTTTGCGGTGAAAACGGAAGCGGACTCAGCGGCGGTGAAAAGCAACGTATTTCTATCGCACGGAGCTTGCTCAAAAAATCGCAAGTCCTCCTCGTTGATGAAGCCACAGCCTCCCTCGATGCAGAGACCGCATACCAAGTGTCAAGTGCCATTCTCAGACTTGAAGGTATTACAAGCATCGTAGTTACGCACTCGCTTGATGAAGGATTGCTTAAACAGTATGACGGTATTCTTACGTTGAAAAACGGTTGTATCGTTGAAGCCGGAACCTTCGATGAGTTGATTGCAGAAAAGGGATACTTCTACTCGCTTTTCACAGTTTCGCAGTAATCATATTTTACATGTGATGCCAACGCCGCACAAATGCCATGAATGGTTACATAGTGCGGCAAAAGAAACCGCTGAAATTTTCATCCCCGTGCAAGATGAAAGTTACAGCAGTTTTGTATTTTCAAGGCTGAGTATGACAAACGGAAAGCATTGTTTGTATATTATACACAGTCGCAGAAAATAATGGGGTGTCCGGAGGGGTGAAATCCCTCGGCTCTGGGTTTCCAATAGGGGCGAGAGCAACTCTGTTGGCAAACGATTTTCCTTTGGAAAGTCTAGTGTGTTATACCTTTGTTATACCTTTGGCGACCGCTGATGCTGAAAAGGGGCTGCCCCACGCCGGACAGACAGTTTACGGCGGCAGCAGAACAGACGGATTTTATGGGTACCCAAACCACAAAAACAAAGGATTTAGCATGAGCAAAATCCGGCTGTTCGAGTGTAGTTGGCATGGGAAATCTTGTAGCTCTATGAAAAGATTTTCTGTGCCAACGGGGAGCAAAAGGTATATAAAAACCCGCCGCAGCGATACGCACTCACAGCTCGAAGCCGAGCAGCGTTTCTTTCGGCAGCCTGTCGTTTTCGCATTTCGAAATAAACAGGATTGCCCTCTTTGCAAAGATGTTGGAAATCATCGTGTCCCAATCAGCAAGACGAACGATCTCCGCTGTGCCGTTTTCAAAATCAAATACAATTTCGCCCATTCGCCATCGCAGTCTGCCTGATATTCGTAGACAGCGGCGGCGATTTTCTTTTTGCGCTTTTTCTGAGATTTTTGTTTCAGCCTGATTACACGGAGCGTTCCATCCTCCACTAACAAGTTGGTCAAATGCTCAACCGCTTTCCGATAGGCTCTCTCCGTACCGCTTGCTGTGCTGCCCTCAAAGATGACCGCCAGTTCCTCAAAGGTGGGACGTTTTTTCCATGAGCTGACACGCCCATAGGGCATGCAGATGGCAAGCCGCTTTTCAAGCAAGGTCGGTGGTCAGAGCGTCTCGAAAGAGAAAGGAAAAGAAAAAAGATGAGAAAAAAGAGAAAATAAGGTAAGAAAAAAAGAAAGAAGGGGCGA
>ENA-OYZN01000684-OYZN01000684.1-human-gut-metagenome-genome-assembly--contig:-NODE-684-length-13395-cov-4.254648_pt1 | contig 13395 bp, 12 predicted proteins | sample MGYA00243294_ERZ653483 | MGnify/ENA primary metagenome ERZ653483 (study PRJEB26926, sample SAMN06165155) | human gut metagenome | biome: ENVO:00009003; feature: ENVO:2100002; material: ENVO:00002003... | reverse complement strand
GCAGCGTCAGATGTGTATAAGAGACAGGTCCATGATGGGCATCATCTGGCGGCCGAGCTCGGTAAGGCCATACTCAACGCGGGGAGGATTCTCGCCATAGTCATGGCGAAAGACCAGCCCATCATCCTCCATCTGCCGCAGGCTGTCGGTAAGCACCTTCTGAGAGATTCCCTCAAGGTCGCGGCGCAACTCGTTGAAACGCCAGGGGCGTACGCGCAAGTTACGGATAATGAGCAGCTTCCACTTGCCACCAATGAGCGCTACCGCCGTTGCGACTGGACATTCCGGGAGTTCCTCTTTTGCCATCATGACAGACCCAACTTCCTTGACCTCGGTTTCATAAAAAGGCACGCAGTTACAAATATGTGCGTACTCGTATTTGCATGCGCTTTTGCGTTGAATATATCTCACGCAGGAGATGCCTGCAAGGCAAATCAACCCCAAGAGAGGAGCCGTTATGGCTAATTATGCAAGGACCCACATCAGTAACGAGGGCCGCGTCGAGCTGCACGAAGTGCTCGGGCTTACCGGGGCAGAGGTGAGTGTCAACAACCTTCCCGCCGGCGCTGGCGTTCCGTTTGTCCACGCACACAAGGAAAACGAGGAGATCTATGGCGTGCTCGAGGGCGCAGGATCGGCCACGATCGACGGTGAGGATATCGAGCTTGCGGCCGGCGACTGGCTGCGCATTTCTCCCGCTGCGCACCGCCAGCTTCGTGCCGCGTCCGACTCGGGCATCACATACGTCTGCATTCAGGTCAAGCAGGGCTCCCTTGGTGCCTTCACGGCCGATGACGCCATCATGTGCTAATTCGCGACGTCAGTGCGCAAGGAGGTCAACGAGAGCCCACTCGTCGACCTCCTTGCGCAAATCTTTTGGCGCGATACCCCAAGATTGCCCGGAGGTTGCCAAACGAAAAGCCCCTGACCCGTTTATGCAGTTCAGGGGCTCGGAAACGCTAGATATCTGCTACTCTCACTCAATAGTTAGAAACTATCTCCAGTTTGTTCCAGTTTGCCGCAGTTTGCTCCAGTTTGTCCCATTTGCATCCAGTCTCAAAAATTGCCGAGAATCCATGGGGTCAAATTTGGGTCACGGTTTTTCGGGTCATCCGAGGCATTTTCGTAGGTCACGGTGGGTCATGGGAAACTGCGAGCACTAACTGATGGACACTTGGACGTTGTATGCCAAGGGAGGGCAGGGTAGAGAAGCCCCTACAGGCCCCAGTAGCTACGATGGATCCCCGATCTTCGACTTGTACAGCTCGATCAGAAGCTCTGAGCAGTCAATGCCCGCTGCCTCAAAAACGATCTTCAGCGTTTCGATTTTCACATAAGTTGAGCTTCCAGGATTGAAGTAGATTCCCTCGCCAACTTTGAAGCAATAGTCGCTTTCCTTCCATGAGAAATACCTTCCCGGGGAATCCGAGCCCTCAGGGACGAACTTATGGAAAACGACTGGATCGAGCTCGTAAACAATAGAAAGCACGCCGCAGATCATGTCAACTCAGGGCTTCGCCGTGAAGCGAGAGCTCATAATCGAGGAGATCGCGCTAGCCCCTCGACGTTAGCGTGTCGGTGCCCAAGGTGGATTGGGGGCGAGGCGTAGTCGAGGCCATCCATGTTCTGTTTGACATGGAGGAGGCCTTCGACGTCAGCCCGTAAAGGTCGACGGCATCTACGGGCTGACGTTTCCTGAAGATCTTGAGGAAGACGAGGAAATCGAGCTTGTGGTGCGCCTGAGCATCGGTACCGCACGCGCAGAGAGTTCGACAATTATGAGCTTACCCCCGATCGGTACACGCTTTGGAAGGGCTTCTCAAGTAATTAGCGGGGCTTTTTCGTAGCGATTCTCTCGAAAGACCAAAAGAACCGTTGAAGGAAGATGCATATTGCTCCAAGAAAATGAAGCAAGAGAAAAGCAATTACAACAGCATAGATTGAAGTCTCGCTAATAAAACTTCCCGAGGAGAAGTCAGGGATGATGAGAAGAATTGCCAAAACGAGACCGGTTGCAATTGCCCAAATATTTAAGGTAAATGCCTCATTGATAGCAAGCTTGTCTCTTTCGACAAGTCTCTTATCTTCCTGGAAAGCCGTAGTGCGTATCTGGAAAACCAAAACCGAAGTTGTGCACATTATCGCTGTAACTATAGAGACAAAGGTCATTGCCAACGACCTGTCTAAGACCATGCATCCGCAGTATGCAATGAGGGCAGCCGCGATCACAGGAAGAAGTACGAGAAGGAGTAGCGCAAGGAAGTTGATTCCATGATCGGTGAAGATAATTGATTTCACGTTTTTCAACATTGTCTAAGACCCATCTTGCCCTAGCCCCGCCAACAACTCCTGAGCATACTTCCGACATTCGGACACAAACTCGTCATCGCTCAATTCAGGCTCGTTGTTTTCGCTCAACGTCCTATAAAATTTTGGAGCACTGTCCTCTTGGAATACATTGATCTTCTTTGTTCGTTTATCTTCGCCCTGAACAGTAGCTAACACATCTGCATCTTCTGAATTGAAGTCTGGAAATCCCAATACATCACCTGGCTTGACGCTTCTTTTTCTCAGGTCATTCAGGACATTCAATGCTATGTTCTGTCCCTTTTTCGGTTGGCAAATTAGAGAAATCGTACTGTCAACGGCCCTGATTGAAGCAGCAGCCGAAGGAGGGACGCCGTGAATCTTGATTTCGAGATTCTTTACTGCGGAGACGTGATTGAGCCATTCTGATCCTTCAAGAACAGACTCAGAATCCATCTTTATGTGCTTGTTCTCTTTCGAGAAATAACTAGAGAATAGTTTATGCATCCGCGCGCCTGAAGCTCCCCTAAGGCAGTATTCAGAAAACAGGAGCGCTATCTCGCCTCGACGAGGAACGTAAAGTAGAGTCCTCGTGTGCGCCGTAGGTGCCTGTTCTTCCGTGATGTGGAAGACGGGGTCGGATTTCGCGAGGTCAAAAAGCTCCCCCTCTTCTCCTCGCTTTCCGGTCAGCGCATCGATAAGGAGAGATTCGGAATCTAATTTCTTAACAGAGCAGATCTTGAGGCAGTCGATTGACGACTTATTCATAAGGGGAATGTTCTCTTCATTGCTGGCCCAGTCGAGGAACAGATCTAGAAGATTGGCTCCGTCCAAGTCGGACGGAGCATACGACTCAGCATCTTCTGGCTTTATGCCTTTTTGCCTAAATCGTAGCGATTTTACCCCTAACGACCTTTTTGGCATTCCCAACTCCTTCTCTCGTGTGCCATGAGCTTCGTGATTTTGCCTATCGCGTCTCCGAGGAGCATCAAATACATCGTTATCACTCTCTCGACAATCCGTTGTACAGGTCGTCTACGAGCAGGTGCACGAGATCCTTTCGCACCTCCGGTTTATCGAGAAGGAACGAATACCAGTCCTCGTTCTGCGAGTAGTTGTCTACCAGCGCCTGCTCGGTCTCGTCGTCGATGGTGTTGGCGAAGTTCCTCTTGGGGTTGACCTTCGCGCTCTGACGCACCTTCTCATTCTTTTCCAGGGAACCTTTGAGCGCTATGAGGGATCCAGCGGCGATCTCGGTGTCGAACGCCTTGCAGTATCGGGCGTTCCACTCAGCGACAATCTGCGACAGGGTCTCCATGACGTCTTTCGAGAGGCCCGTTCCGATTCCGCGCGCGATAGTCACCTCCGGAGACGGGTCGAGAACTTCACCCTTGTGCTCGGCTCTCTTCTGGACGTCGAAGTCCTCCAGAGTGACCTTATCGGTGATGTCGATACCATCACCGTGACCGCCAGTCGAGAGTTCGCGAATGAGGAACTGACAGAAGCGGTACTCCATGTGCATATGCGTGTCCGTGAAAGGTGCCGACATGGACAGGAAGGTATACTGACGCACGAAGTGGCGAATCACCCTGCGCGCCCTGTCTGCCTCATCCTCATCCATGGAGAGAACAAGGGACTTGGCCGATCCCAAAATCGCCCACATGCGCCCCTTGTCACCAGCGGTCTGGCGCGTCTTGGCGAGAAGGCTGTAGAACTCCCGGACGTCGTCTGCATCGAGCACGTTCAGCTCAAGAAGGTGACGCTCCGTCTCCTTGAGATCAGGTAGGGTCAGGGGGTTGTCCAGGACTGTGTTCTCGTAGTACGGGGCGAACGCCTTCGCTATATCTTCGTAGGAGTTCTTGAAGTCGAGCACGAACGGACGCTTCTCGTACGGCGCGCATATCCTGTTGAGGCGCGAGAGCGTCTGCACCGCAGTGAGTCCGTGAAGCTTCTTGTCAACGTACATCGCGCAGAGCTTCGGCTGGTCGAACCCTGTCTGGTACTTGTCGGCGACGATAAGGATCCTGTAGTCGGAGCCGTCGAACGTCTCGGGAAGTTTGTCCTCGGCGAGGCCGCCGTTCATGCCCCTCTCGGTGTACTCCTCGCCATCTACCGTGATGGAGCCGGAGAACGCGACAAGCGCCTGGAAACGCCCGAGCTTCTGTAGGTTCTTGCTGCGCAGTTCGTCGTACGCGAGGCGGTACCTCACCGCAGCCTCACGGCTCGACGTTACGATCATGGCCTTTGCCTTGCCTCCGAGCTCGCCGGCCACCTGGGATACGAAGTGGTCGACCATAACGGCGAGGTTTCCCTCTATCGTCCCGTCCGCGCATGCGATGAGATGCGCGAGCTGTCTCTTTGCGGACGAGGTCTCCAGCTCGGGGTCGTCGGGAACCGACTTGACCACCTTGCAGAACGAGTCATACGTGGTGTAGCTAGAAGTCACGTCGAGAATGAACCCCTCCTCGATCGCCTGACGCATGGAATAGAGGTCGAACGCCTCCTTCTTGCCCTCGGTGTTCAGCGTACCGAACATGTCGAGCGTCCTACCAGTCGGCGTGGCCGTGAAGCCGATGATTGTCACGTTCTTCTGCCTGCCGGAGCGCGCGATGTCCGCGGCTACGACGTCGGAGATCCTCTCCAATGCGGAGTCAGATTCGTCGATGTCCGAGAGAGACGCGTTAAGCGACGCCATGGTCTGGCCGGAGGTCGACCCATGGGCCTCGTCGATGAGCACAGCGAAGTGGTTTCCCGTTCCGTCGAAGGAACCCGGCTCGAGGTTGAGGAACGCCCCCATGGTGCACACGACGATCCTGTGGCCGCCGGCGAGGGCGCGCTTTAGCTTCCCCGACTTCGAGGCCTCGCCGTTCTCGTCGGACTTTCCTTCGGAGTCGATCACGCGGACGACATGCTGGTCGCGTGCCATGTCAAGGACGGCTTCCTGGAGCTGGCGGTCCACGATGATGCGGTCGGTGACGATGAGGACCTTGGAGAACAAGGGCTCGTCCTCTCCCTCGGCGTAGAGCGAGGAGAGCTTGTGGGCGAGCCAGCCGATGGTGTTGGTCTTGCCCGAACCAGCGGAGTGCTCGACGAGGTAGTCGCGCAGCGTCTTGTTCCTGGCGATGTCCGAGGAAATCCTCCTGACGGCTCTCAGCTGCTGAAAGCGGGGGAATATGGGCCTGGAGTCCTTCGACTTGTTTGTCTTCCTGTCGCGCTTGACGTAGGCGAAATCGAACAGCAGGTCAAAGACGGTGTCCTTGGTCAGAACATCCTCCCACATGTACGCCGTGGACGGGCCGTCCGTGCGAACAGGGTTGCCGGCCTCCGTCTCGTGCTGCATCCCTCCGCGCCTCACTCCCTGGTTGAAGGGAAGGAACTTCGAGTCGAGACCCTTCAGCTCGGCGCACATCCACACCTGGTCGAGATCCATCGCGAAGTGAGCCACGGCGCCGACCTTCGGCATGAGCAGTCGCGTCTTGCAGTCGCGGTCCTCCTTGTATTGCCTGATTGCCTCGCGATAATCCCACCCAGTACCAGAGGTGCCGCACTTCAGCTCTATGGTGAAGATCGCCAGGCCGTTCAAAAAGATGACGAGGTCTATCCTCTCGTCCTCCTTGTGGTAGACCTCTTCCATGACCGAAAGCTGGTTCTCGCCGTAAAGCGACTTCGCATCAAGGTCGAACGAAGCGGCGGGACGTGGGTGAACGAGGTCGAGCTCGATTCCGGAGTCGAGCTGTACACCATTCCTGATGCAGGCGACGAGCCCGTCCTTTGCGATTGCGTCGGAGATCTTCGCGAGGACGGTCTGCTTCGATCCGCCGTTGTAGATGGCGTGAAGCTTTTCCAACTTCTCCGTCTGGGTCTTCTCGAGGAAGGCGAAAAGCATGCCGATGTCCATGGCATGCACGGGATCGTAATCTGTCTTTGCCACTCTCTCGACGTAATCGTTCCTGTTAACGAGCTTCTCGATGATATAGCGTTGGAACTCCTGCTCGGTAAGGGGATTTCCCGAGCCGACAGACTTGCTGCAGAAGTCCAAAGCGAAATAGTCCTCTGAATAGTGATACACCTCATCCATGGGCTATGCCTCCTCTTTAACGCGGCATTTACCAGTAACGTATTCATAGATCAACGACTCACGTCGCTTCTGCAGGACTTCAGTCTGCCGACGTTTTAGTTCGAGAACCTTGTCAATGCGGTTCGTTTTTTCATCGAGCCGAGCGACTATCTTTTTCTGCTCTTCAATCGGGGGGACCGGAAGGTTCAGCGACATAAGGTAGTTCAGGCTGATGTTGTCGACAGTCGACTTATCCTTCATCAGCACCTTGAGAAGATTGTCGTTATTGCCCCGGACGAAGTAGAAGAAATACTTTGCAAGCATGTCACCGCCGAACCTCATCGCTTTGATGTCCTGATTGATGGTCATCGACGCCCCGAGAATTGCGACGGGAATAGTGTGCTGGAGGATTCCCGATCGGACGACCATTACCAACGTTCCTGCAGGCAAAAGTCTTGTGGAACAGCTGCCTACAGCTTCTTTCGAAATATGCAGGGAGGTGTCCTTGATGACGTCCGCCTTGACCTCCATGGAAGACACCCAAGGGATGTCCCCATCCCAATATCCGAGGTCATCCTTGCTGGGAGTCGCACCTGATTCGAAGGAGGTCAAATATCGGAGCCTGCTCATCGACCAGTGGACGGGAATGTCTCCGATCCACTCGACGCCGCTTGGCTTGGTTCTGACCGTCTCGTCGAGACCCTTCGTCACCGCCTCGTGGACAATGGACGCTTTGTATCGCTCAAGCGTCTCCGCCTGTTTTTCAAGGATTGAAATCTCTTCGTCTAGGTTAAATATTTGCACGTCCAGAAAGCTTGAGATTCGTTCTTGTTCCACCAGAGTTGGGAACGGCAGGAGGAAATGCTTGAAATCACCTTGGAACAAATGCTGAATTGTACTAGCTCCTGCATTGATGTCCTTAAACCAGGATCGGAAGACCTCCGATCGAAGAACGTAATAGAGGAATCGAGTAACGTACTCGCCAGCCTTGGAAGCGATTCGCATAACTCCGCTGTTGAGAGAAGCATGGCCGGGAAGCTCGCCGATGATTGCAAGCTTGCCGATTGTACCGTCTTTGGTTATTAGTAAATCACCCTCTTGAAGCTGAATCTGAACTGCCTCCTTCCAGCGATGTTCTGGTACATGCACACAAGTGTCCCAGTTCACAGAACCTTTATGGAAATCTGTTCCAGTAACGAGCCAAGCGCCTTCTTCTTGGTACTCGTCGCTTGTAAGGCCTTGCCAGCCAATACGTCCAAATAAATTTGCCAATGTATCTAGCCTGGCGACCCTCCAATCTCCTGGGATGTCACCAATGAACCAATACCCGCTATATACAGCCTCCATCAGTTCATCAACTCCCTGAGTTGATGTTCCAGTTCGTTGAACTCCTCGAGAAGCTTTTCAGAAGATTCAGGTTCCTCGTATTTGTAGAAATATCGAGTAAAGGGAATTTCTGCGCCTGTCTTGACATGCTTTTCATCTTCTTCGTCGAACCACTGTGCGTCGGGAACGTATGGGTAGACCTCGCGTTCGCAATAGTCCTCAACGTTCTCGGATAGCTTCACGATCTCAACGTCTTTGGTTGCATCGTCATACACGATAGAGCCATCGCGTTTATGACGGATAGGCGCACGCTTGTCCATGACACTCATAGCATCAACTACCTTGTCAATGACGGCCTTGCGCTGCGCGGGAGTCTCCTTCACCTTGTAGTCAGGAAGTCCTGAGAGGATGTCCTTCACTTTCTTAGAAAATCCCTCCCAATCGAGAGTCTCCTCTTCCATGACGTTCTCGCGCAGAAGCGAGAGCATCTGCTCAAAAACGGGCTCTGCCTCTGCGAGGGAGTCACGTTGCTTCCTTTGCTTCTCGGTTAAATCGGCATCGTCAATCAACGAAAGCTCCTCCGCCTTCGCGGGATTGTGAAAGTCTTCCTTGAACTTCCCTTGGGACAGCGCGTCGATACGTTCATCGGTAATCTGATAACTGCGCTGTAAAGGTTGACGCACCGCATACTCCTTGTAGAGGAGCTCCTCGCATGGGAGGATATGCGAGAGTTCGCTCTCCTTAAAGGACTTGTAGACCTCGACGATTTCTTCGATCTGGTTGTCGGAGACAATCTTGCGCTTGTTACCAAGCGACTTGCGCATCTTCTCCCACATGCCCGTAGCGTCTATGAGCTGCACCTTCCCTCGACGCCGTTCGGATTTGTTCTTTGAGAGCACCCAGATGTAGATTCCGATACCCGTGTTGTAGAACAGATCGCCGGGAAGACCCACGATCGCCTCGATGTAGTCGTTTTCAAGAAGCCAGCGTCTGGTGGCTCTCTCCCGAGGACGTGCCGCCAGAGAACAGCGGACTGCCGTTCGAGATGACGCATGCGCGCCCTGCATCAGGGTCGAGTTTGTGTATGACGTGCTGCATGAAGAGCAGCTGCATGTCGCTTTTTGCAGGGAGCCGGTTTTCTCCGAATCTTCCATCCAGCTTCTTCGACTCCGCGATAACGGCTTTCTCCACTCCATCGGCGGCGTCGTTCCCACCCCATGCCTGGCCAAAGGGAGGGTTCATAAGCACGAGGCGCATCCGTTCCGTGGGAAAACAGTCTTCTTTCATCGTATCAGCAAGCTTGATGTTCTCCGCGCGCTGCCCTTTGATGAGCATGTCCGCGAGGGCGACTGCATGGGTATCCGGAACTACCTCTTGGCCGTAGAGATAGATGGTGGCGCCTGGACAGGTTTCGTCGAGCTGCTCCTTGGCGACCGAGAGCATTCCTCCGGTGCCGCACGCAAAATCCCCGACCTTGATAACCTTCCCGGGTTCCGCCAGGTCCTCGCAACCCTCCGCGAGTGCGAGTTTGGTGACAAGGCGAACAACTTCGCGCGGCGTATAATGGTCGCCAGCCTCAGCATTCTCGGAAAACCTTCTGATAACCTCCTCGAACATATATCCCATAGCAACGTTGTTCACGTGTTCAGGGTCGAGGTCAAGCTCGGAGAACTTTCTCACCACGCCGGTGAGCTTTGATCCTTTTGCCATCTTGTCCACGTTCTTTTCGAAGTCAAGGTCAGAAAAGATTTCCTTAATGTTCGGGGAGAACGCGTTGACGTAGGTTTTGATGTTCTTCTTGAGGTTCGGAGCATCAGCCAACAGTTTGGATAGAGTGTACCGACTCGTGTTGTAGAAGGCGTAGCCAGACTTCCGTTTGAGCACCGCCTCGGGCGTCGAAGCATTCTTTTCATAGGTGGCGCATACATCATCCTTGGTTGCAGTGAGCGCACATTCCAAACGCCGCAATATAACCATTGGAATAATGACGTCACGGTACTTGTCCCGCTGATATGTTCCACGAAGGGTGTTGGCAATGCTGAAAACCGTATCGATTTGACGTTTCACATCTGCTTGATAGCTCACGATTGCTCCTATTTCTGATCTTTCGTCAACTCATCTACAAGGCATTCACGAAGAAGTGAACTGAAAGTGGTACCCCGTAGCTCCGCTTCTTTCTTCGCGGAGTCACGTAAATTCTTCGGCAGTCTGATAGTGATAGCTACTTGATCTCCCTCGGAAAGAAATTGTCGTACTTGCGTTTCGTCGGCTTTGCTTCTTACGAGATCAATGTATTCCATCAAGCATCACTCCTCTTGCATTTGCAATACATAGTATTTTACAACTAAATTAGGACGCCCATTGTCCCGGATAAGAGACAGACAACCTATGCCCGACCTCCGGAAATAATACTTTTCCTTAGAAACCCTTAGAAGGGCTCTACATGACCCTAACGGCATTTTCCGAGTCGAAACGCCCCCTCCTCTGCGGCATACGGCCATCTATGGGCTCGCATCTGCAGGCGTGCCTATCTGCACATGGCTGTCTCAGCACGGCGTACATGCAGGAAGAGCCGTGGACTACGACAGAGGCCGAAGAGCGCGGCAGTCGCCGCTGACGGCGATCGGCCTCCCGAGAACGAATCCAGTCGATATCGCCTCACATTGAAGGATGGCGGTGTCAAACGCTCCTAGCGCTCACGTGCAAGTCGATGAAGAAGCTGGGAACGTCTCTGGTTGTATTGCCGAGTCGACATGCTGTTGCAAGCTCTTCGTGCGACCTTGCCGACCCTCGAATCGACGCCATCTACGGCAATGGCCGATGAAACCAAATCTTCGTCATGAGGGAAATCATTCTGGTTGCCTCGTTCGGCCCAACCATCTTCGGCTCGAATTCGCACTCATAGCAGGCAGGCCGTCCAGCCTCCTGAATCCATTGCGCAGACCCCCATGTCGGGACGTCCTCCTTCACCTTCCTTGGCTCCGCCACGCTCGCTCAGAACCAGGCTCGTCAGGCAAGGCGCGAAAAACTTTTGCTGCGCAAAACTCTAACCCTGCCGGGTTTTCGCTTTCCTCCTTGCCCTCGGCCAGAACCTGAGCGGTTTTCGGACCATAAGGCAGGCCAAAGGAGCCGGCCGCGAACAAACGGAGGTCATCATGAGCAATTTCGAACTTCAGGAGAAGGCAGTCAAGGCAGCCACCCGCTTCATCGAGCGCAAGGGCTTCGAGCTTCTCGAAGCCGGTTGGACTTCCCCCGAGGGAACCCAGATCGACCTGATCGCCAACGACGAGGGCACCCTGGTCTTCATCGACGTCACCGCAACCGAGTACGGCGATGGCGGCTTTGAGGGCGGCAAGGTCAAGCGCGGCGACCTTGAGATCGTGGCAGCGTCCTGGCTCGCGGTCAACTCGCCCGACGGCGAGATCCAGTTCCGCTTTGACATCATCGACATGCTGGTCGTGAACACCGGCAGGGCACTTCTGAGGCACCACAGCAACGCCCTCAGCTACGGGGTCGAGCAACAGACCTCCATCCCGGCCCCCGCTGGAGGGCCGGGAGCCCCTCGGGGTCATCCCGAGGGGCTCTTCCTTATCTTTGTCGGCCGTTCCCCATGATTCACTAGTTGGTCGCGAGCGGCACGGGGCTTAGCTCCCCAGTCCTCTCAGCGACCTTGCGCACAGCTGCGCGATCGGCTCCTCCATGCGCCCCCTGAGCTCTCTGGCGGCGTCGGCCGATCCCGTTTTCTCCAAAGCGTCGAACTCCTGGGCCAGCTTGCCGGGGATCTCTTTGGCGTAGAGCGCCAGCAAGTCGCGGCAGCCCTCGGCGGTTATGCCGAATCGTTCGAGGCCGCACTGCTCGACCAGCTTGGAGAGGTCGTTTGTCGAAACGCGGCCTGCGCGGTTCTCGCCGCCGATGGACATGGCGAGCTTGGGCGGCTTGACCTTTAACCTCGCCCCCTCGACGTAGGGGGCGATGGATGCCACGTCGTACATGGGCGCCAGCCTGTGCGACCCGTCGGCGGCAAGCATGATGGAGTAGTTCTTGGCGTGCGCGTCCGTCGCCGCGAGTAGGTAGTTGAAGAAGAGCATCTGCAGGAAACCCGCGGCGTTTGCCTGGGCGGTGGGCCCGGTCGAGGTGAGAAGCCCCAGCGCTTCGGCGCAGTTCGGCCCGCCGTACATGGTGTACTTGTTGTTGGGAAGGCATCCCAGGGCTTGGCAGAGGTCTTCCTGATGGAGCCTCGTCACGTTGTCCCCCTCGACCAAGCGGTCGTAGCGCTCGATGACGATGGCGGGCTCCACGCCGCTCTCGCCCTCGAATTCCAGATACTCGACGCTTGCCGCAGGCACGTCTAGGCTTGTCGCAAGCCGCATGCAGACGTACTCGTTGAGCGCCTGATGGGCCAGTCCGCGCACGCCGCTCTTCAAGATGTGGGTGGTTGCTGCAGAGCCCTCGCAGGAGTACCACCTGCTGTCCATGCGCCGTAAGGCGAACTTGCTCTGCTGGCCGCCGAGGCTCCAATGCTCGTTGCCGGCTATCCAGCCGGCGCCATCCTGGCGGCCTGTGGCAAGCCTCCGGGCGATTTCGGCGTCGCTCACGGCAGCAAGGCGCTCATCGCGGCAGGCGTCGGAACCCTGGGGGACGAACTGCACCGCGCCGGGGCAGTCCAGGCCGATGACGCCGAGGAGCGCGAAGGGGTTGTTGAGGGAGATGCCGGCGTCGGCGGCGACATGCCTTCTCGCAGCCGGGTCCTCCGGCAAAAGCCCCCAGAGGTAGGGCAGCACGACCTTGTCCCGGTAGGGCCTGGTGGAAAGCGGCATGGACGACGACAGCGGAACGCCGCGGTAGCCTCTCCCGTAGGCGAAGGAAAGCGAGCCGGCCCCGTCCTGGGAAAGGGTTCCTGCGAGCTTGCCGGCGATGAGCACATCGAGGACGCCGGCCGTCATCGCGCACCTCCCGTCAGGATGGAGAGAGCGCCTGCGGAGGCGTCATCGCGAGCCGCAGGCCCTCCGATGCCCGACTGCTCGGCTTGCGGCTCATCTGAGGGGTTCCCGACGGTCAGCTCCAACCCCAGCCCCAGGGCCCCGAGCACGGCGGTGAGCTTGTCCAGTTGCACGCCGGGGTTTTGTCCCAGCTCCAGCGACCAAAGGCAGCGCTTCGACACGCCCGCGGCCTCTGCCAGCTGAGCCTGGGTCATCCCCAATTCAGCGCGCCTGTCCTTTATGGCGTAGCCTATCTCCAGCGCGTCGACCATGGATATCCTCCCATCTCAGGTGAATTTTTCTTTCGCATCATTTTGCGATTATGATAGTTCGCAATATTATGCGAGTCAATATTCTCGCAACATTATGCGTTTGGCGGTATGTTCCTGGAATCCGTCACGTAGCGACCGGAATGCGCCATGACCTGCTTCCATAGACAAAGATAGTACCCATGATGCAGTGCACCATGGGTACTATCTTTGTTGTCATGCACGTATGCTGCACGTATTCCCGCTACTCCCACTCGGTGGTAGCGTTTCTGCTGTCCCGTCATTCCACTTGCGCCCAGTTTTCAGTGCCGTCTCGAGCCGAGTGCCGCCAGGTGACACCATGTCGCGTTTCGTTGGCCCTAGGGACAAAAGCTGGGACAACTTCAAAAAATATTTTTAAACTCAGGGCCTTGAGTTTTTGTTTTTGTCCCAAGGGGCACGGCGAACAGCCTTAGAG
>ENA-OYZN01000682-OYZN01000682.1-human-gut-metagenome-genome-assembly--contig:-NODE-682-length-13417-cov-9.262835_pt1 | contig 13417 bp, 10 predicted proteins | sample MGYA00243294_ERZ653483 | MGnify/ENA primary metagenome ERZ653483 (study PRJEB26926, sample SAMN06165155) | human gut metagenome | biome: ENVO:00009003; feature: ENVO:2100002; material: ENVO:00002003... | reverse complement strand
GTGCCTGGAGGTTGGCGTGGGCATACGCTTTACAGCACGTATTCGTAGTGGGGGGGCGGTTTATAAACGCAGCCAAAAGCCGGGAATGATGGCGCCCGAATCCGAAATCCTGTTAATGAGCTGAATATCGTTTGAAAAATAGAGAGAATTCGTTAAATTGTCTTGAAATAAAATCAATATAGCGTTTCTTAGATGGGGCCATTTAGAGATAGATGCTGAAAAATAGATTCGGTTATGAAGAAAATATTTTGTTTAGTTTGTTTTTTCTCTGCTTTATTTTCGTTGAAAAGCATTGCTGCTGTTCCTGAGGGAGCTATTCCGTTTGTTTTCGACGGACATCTGTACCTGCAATCGACCTTGAATGATACTATTCCCGTTACCCTTATTTACGATACAGGAGCTGACTTTCTCTATCTCGACGAAGATTATTTGAAACTCAAAAATCTGCAAAACGCTTTCGGACGAAAAGGTAAGGCTAAAATGGGAGGTGCGGGGAATGGCGAGCCTGAACGCATAGAAATATTCATCGATCCGATTACAGTCCATTGCGGGGCGAGGGAATACCAAAACGAGATTACACCTATAATTAAGTTGCGTGATCTCCTCGGGAGGCACACTGACGGCTTGTTAGGTAATACTCATCTATTGATGAATCCTCTGGAAATCAATTTCAGCGAGAGCTATTTGCGCCAGTTAAAAGAACCGTTGTTAGCTGAACAGCTCGATAATTATGTAAAACTCGACGCTCGATTCGAGGATAACCGTATCGATGTAAAGGCGACGCTGCAAATCGACGATGAAAATAGCCTGGAGGGTTGGTTTAGAATGGATTTAGGGTGCGGCTCCACGATTATTCTCACGAATGAAACGGCGTCTGCATTCAATTTTATGGATGTGCCGAAGGCATATTTTCGTACGCAGGCCGGAGGTATCGGCGGCGGTTCTGAGGAGGTTACGATAAGGGCTGCAAAATTCTGTATGGTCGATACGCTCGAAAATATCGTGATAGATTACTCGCTCAATGAAAAGGGGGCATTATCGTCGGACAGACCCTATATAGGTATAATAGGTAATGAGATCTGGTCGCTCTACGACATTGTTTTGGATCCGGTAAGTTCTTCTGTATGGGTCAAACGCAATGAGAATCAGGGTACCTACGCCCAATCGTCGGTGACGCATATGGTTATTGGTGACCGTACGGATATTTGCGGTGGCTGGATTGTCAATGGCCTATATAAAGGAGGAGTCGCAGAGCAAGCCGGTATCGAAATCGGTGATATAATTGTAGCCATAAATAATCGTCCTGTCAAAGAAATAACCTGGGAAGAGCAACGAAAAGGTTTGGAACTTCAGGGAGAAACTACATATACCGTTCAAAAACCCGACGGTCAAATCGTTTCCTATACTTTGTTTATTGGTAAACAGATTATTTGACCCAACTATATCCCATATAGTCCGGAGTTTGCTGTTTCCAAAAAATTTATGGAAAGGACGAGTATATGTCGATATGGAATCGGGACCGAGGACAATCGGTAAAGATGCCGCTCGCCGTCACACGCCGTTCCGCTTTGTTTTTGAATGTATGATCCATATTATTCGCCGAAAAACTCGCGGATAATTCCGTATGTTTTGTAAGTTTGGGGATAATTATGTGCGACTATGAAACATCCGGTAGATATTGATAATTGGAATCGTCGGGAGAACTATCTTTTTTTCCGGGATTTCGCCAATCCTTATTACAGTGTTACATCGCAGGTCGATGTAACGGAAGCGTATATTCGGGCGAAAGCGCTGGGTATCAAGTTTTCGCACTATGCGATGTACGCTTCGCTACGGGCTGTCAATTCCATTGAGGCATTGAGGTACAGGCAGGTCGATGGAAAGGTCTGGCTATATGATCGGATCAGGCTCAATACGGCGGTTGCGCGTGAGGATCACTCCTTTGCATCGGTTATCATTCCCTATAAGGATACGCTGGAGAAGTTTGTCGCTGAAGCGCGAGGGATCATTGCGGCCGCGCTGCGGGGCGAGGGAGATGCGTACGGAGCCGATTCCGAGAAGGACACGTTTGTTATAAGTGTGAATCCGTGGTATAGCTTCACAGGGTTACAGTTCCAGTTTCCGCAGAATGCAGGCGAGAATATCCCTTTGTCGGTATTCGGAAAGATAATGGTCGATATGCAGGGACGCCGTACGATGCCTGTGGCTGTAAGTTTCCATCATGGGTTTGTCGATGGTTATCAGGTGGGGCGTTATTGGGAGGCGTTCCAACATAATCTCGATACGCTCTCGATGTAAAATACACGATCCGATTTCGGCCGGAGTTTTAGTCGTTTTCACCGCTGTCCGCAGGGACAGGTAGGAACAACGGGGAACATTGAGGAGGCATATAAAGAATTATTTGGCATTATCATCCGTAAGTCGTATCTTGCGGCGGCCCGATTTTTTGAGAGATCTATTGTGGCATCGTGGGGCATTGTGGATTCATATTTGCCTGTCCGAAGGAGGCTTATGGTAGCTTATCCCTTGTAATGGGGATGGTTTTCTGTGGTTTTAGCCTGTTTCGGCGATTGTAGAATATGGATAATACGGCGATCTTTGTAACGTGAAAAGAGATAAGTGTTAATAGGGTTGATGAAAGGTTAGAGAAAAATTTTTGCCAAGAAATTTTATTTGTTAAAGATTGTGTGTGGAAAAGTCTGCTGGGAAGCAGACTTTTCTGTTTTTGGGTGCGAATATTTCGTATTGTCCATCGGGGGTATTGTTTTCGAAAGCCCGCGCAAGAGTACGAATACCGCAGAGTCGATATATTGGCCGGTCGCGGCCGAAAGTGAAAAAAGCCCCGGATGTTGCATCCGGGGCCTTTCTTTTGAAGGGCAGGTTTATTATTTGCCCATGTAGTTTTTCACGTAGTGGTGGTGCTGTCCGTAGCGCTCGAATGCTGCCCGGTCCAGGGATTCCTGGGCCGAAGGATCGGCGATCGAGATGATCAGCCGCGCACGCTCCTGCAGGCTTTTGCCGTAGAGATTGACGGCGCCGTTTTCGGTGACGAACCAGTGGATGTGGTTGCGGGTGGTTACCACGCCTGCGCCGCAGGTCAGTTCCGGAGCGATCTTCGAGATGCCTTTGTTGGTCACCGAAGGCATGGCGATAATCGCCTTGCCGCCTTTCGACAGCGAAGCGCCGTAGATGAAGTCTATCTGGCCGCCGACACCCGAATAGAATTTCGTACCCAGCGAATCGGCGCAAACCTGACCGGTGATATCCACCTGGAGTGCCGAGTTGATGGCCGTTACGCGGTCGTTCTTGGCGATGATGAACGGATCGTTGGTGTATCCCACGTCCATCATCAGTACGCCCGGGTTGTCGTCGATGAAGTCGTAAACCCGCTGCGAACCCATCAGGAAGGTGGAAACCATCTTGCCCTTGTCGATGTTCTTCGCTTCGCCGTTGATAACGCCCTTCTCCACCAGCGGGAGAACGCCGTCGGCGAACATTTCGGTATGGATACCCAGGTTCTTGTGGTTGCCGAGCTGTGCCAGAACCGCATTCGGAATAGCGCCGATACCCATCTGAAGCGTCGCACCGTCTTCGATCAGGGCCGCGCAGTGCTTGCCGATGCGGGTTTCGATCTCGTTGGGTTCGGTGAAATGTGCCTCTTCCAGCGGGGTATCGTCCTGTACGAAGAGGTCGATTTTCGACGAGTGGATCATTGCGTCGCCGAACGAACGGGGAACGTGCTTGTTCACCACTGCGATCACCGTACGAGCCGTTTCCACGGCTGCCAGGGTCGCATCGACCGAGGTGCCGAGCGAAACGTAGCCGTGTTTGTCGGGCGTCGATACCTGGATCATCGCTACGTCGCAAGGTACCGTGCCGCTGCGATAGAGCTTCTGGGTTTCGCTCAAAAAGATGGGAATGTAGTCCGCATAGCCGCTTTGCGTCACTTTGCGCACGTTCCCGCCCACGAAGAACGAGTCGAGCTGGAAGATGCCTTCGAACTGCGGATCGGCATAGGGAGCCGGCCCTTCCGTGTGCAGGTGGTGGATGTGCACATCCTTGAATTCGTGGTTGGCGCCGCGTTCGCACATGGCCTTAATCAGGCACTGGGGGGCCGAAGCGACCGAGCTGAGGTGAATATGGTCACCCGATTTGATGACTTTCACGGCTTCGGCTGCCGTTGTGAATTTAATCTGAGTGTTCATTTCTTTTTTCTTATTTTAGATAAGATTCCTTGCATTCGGTTAGTTGCGTTTTACCTCGACTTGCTCGTAACCTTCGATGACATCTCCTACGCGGATGTCGTTGAAGGATTCGATGTTCAGACCGCAGTCCTGGCCCGTGAGCACCTCCTTGACATCGTCCTTGAACCGTTTGAGCGAGCCGAGCTTGCCCGTGTAGATCACGATACCGTCGCGGATCACGCGGATCGGGGTGTGGCGGGTCAGCTTGCCTTCTCGGACGACGCATCCGGCGACGGTGCCGACTTTGGAAATTCGGAAGATCTCCATGACTTCCGCCGAGCAGACAATCTCTTCCTTCATCACCGGTTCGAGCATGCCTTCGATGGCATCCTTGATGTCGTTGATCGCATCGTAGATGATCGAATAGAGGCGGATTTCGATCTCCTCCTTTTCGGCGAGCTTGCGTGCCGATGCCGACGGACGGACCTGGAAGCCGACGATGATGGCATTCGAGGCCGCCGCCAACAGAACGTCCGATTCCGAAATCTGACCGACGGCCGAGTGGATCACATTCACCTGCACGGTCTCCTTCGAGAGCTTGATCAGCGAACCCGACATAGCCTCAACCGAACCATCGACATCGCCTTTTACGATGATATTCAGCTCCTTGAACGATCCGATGGCGATGCGGCGTCCGATTTCGTCGAGCGTCACGTGCTTCTGGGTCATGATGCCCTGGATACGCTGGAGTTGCTCGCGTTTGTTGGCGATTTCACGGGCCGAGCGGTCGTCCTCCATGACGTTGAACGTGTCGCCTGCCTGGGGAGCACCGTTCAGACCGAGCACCTGTACCGGCGTCGAAGGGCCAGCTTCGGTCACTTTTTGGCCGTTTTCGTTGAACATCGCTTTCACACGGCCCGTGTGTATGCCCGAAAGCATTACGTCGCCTATGTGCAGCGTACCGTTTTGTACGAGCACCGTAGCCACGTAACCGCGGCCCTTGTCGAGTGTCGATTCGATGACGGCTCCCGAAGCGCGGCGGTTCGGATTGGCCTTCAGGTCGAGCATTTCGGCTTCGAGCAGCACTTTTTCGAGCAGTTTGTCGAGATTCAGGCCCTTTTTGGCCGAAACTTCCTGATCCTGGTATTTGCCGCCCCACGACTCCACGAGGTAGTTCATCTGCGAAAGCTGCTCCTTGATGTGGTCGGGGTTGGCTGCGGGTTTGTCGATCTTGTTGATGGCGAAAACCATCGGGACGCCTGCTGCCTGGGCGTGGTTGATCGCCTCGACGGTCTGGGGCATCACGTTGTCGTCCGCCGCGACGATGATGATCGCTACGTCGGTGATCTTGGCACCACGGGCGCGCATGGCGGTGAAAGCCTCGTGGCCGGGGGTGTCGAGGAACGTGATTTTCTGGCCGTTCAGCTCTACACTGTAAGCACCGATGTGCTGGGTGATACCGCCCGCCTCACCTTCGATGACGTTGGTTTTGCGGATATTGTCCAGCAGCGAAGTCTTACCGTGATCGACGTGTCCCATGACGGTTACGATCGGCGGTCGCGGCACGAGGTCTTCCTCGCTGTCCTGTTCGTCGTCGCCGATGGCTTCCTGGATGTCCGCCGATACGAATTCGGTCTTGAAGCCGAACTCTTCGGCTACGACCACGAGCGCCTCGGCGTCGAGACGCTGGTTGATTGATACCATCAGGCCCAGGTTCATGCAGGCCGTGATGACCTCGGTCGCCGAAACGTTCATCATCGTAGCCAGCTCGGCTACGGTCACGAATTCGGTGACCTTCAGGATGGAGCGTTCCTGCTCTTCGCGCTGGAATTCTTCGTTCATGCGCTCGGCTACGGCTTCGCGTTTTTCCTTGCGGTATTTCGAACCTTTGCTCTTGGCGTTTTTCGACGTCAGGCGGGCCAGTGTATCTTTCACCTGCTTCGAAACCTCCTCGTCGCTGATTTCGGGCCGAACGACGGGCTTCGGAGCTTTGAGTTTGTCCTTGCGGGTCTTCTTGTTCTCTCCCGGACGGGGTTGGTTGGATTGCGGGCCTTGTCCGCGGCCGGGCTGTGCGGCGGATTTGCCGTTGCTGCCCGGCTTGGGGCTGCCTGCCGGCGTACGGGTCACGTCCACTTTCTCTTTACTCAGGCGTTTGCGTTTGTGGCGGTTGCCCGGTGTGAATCCCGATACGTCCATCGTGCCGAGTACCTGCGGGCCCGTGAGGGTCTGCACGGCGGGGCGGAAGATGTTGTCGCTCTTGGGCGCCGCTTCCGGTTCGGGTTTGGCTGCGGAAGCCGTTTCGGAGGCAGGTGCCGCTTCCGTTTTGGGGGCGGCCGGTTGCGGTGCCGGCTGCGGTTTCGGAGCCGCAGCCTCCGGTACGGGCTCTGCCGCCGGTTTGCTTACCGGTTTCGGAGCCGGTTTGGGCTTGGGCGAAAGATCTATTTTGCCCAGAATTTTGGGCTGGGGCAGTTCGTCCTTGACGCTGATGACGTTGCTTTTGATAATTACCTCCTGCTCCTCTTCGCGCGTCTGTTTCTGTGCCTCTTCGAGGGTGATCGTAGCCTGCTTCTGGGAGATTCGCTCCCGGATGCTTTCCCGTTCGTTGCCGGTAATTCGGCTCCCGCCGAATTCCTTCTCCAGAACGGCATAGACGTCCGGTTCCACCAGCGTATTGGGCGAACCGTCGGTTTTTATACCCTTCTTTTGCAGGAAGTCCGTGATGGTATTCAATCCCACCTTGAACTCCTTGGCAACCTGGATAAGTCTTAATTTTCTTTCGTTACTCATATATCGGTTTTAATTTTTGTGCGATGGGACGGATTACTCCTCGAATTCCGCTTTCAGTATCTCGACGACTTTCTGTGCCTGTTCCAGCTCCAGGTCGGCACGGGCGGCGATCTCTTCGACGGGCAGTTCCAGCACGCTCTTGGCCGTGTCGCAGCCGCAGGCTTTCAGGGCGTCGATCACCCAGCCGTCGATCTCGTCGGCAAATTCGGTGAGTGCAACGTCTTCCTCCTCGATTTCGCGGTAAACATCGATATCGTAGCCGGTCAGCATCTTCGAAAGCCGGATGTTCAGGCCGCCCTTGCCGATGGCCAGCGATACCTGGTCGGGCTTGAGATAGACCGAAGCTGTCTTCTTCTCCTCGTCGATGGTGATGCTCGAAATCTTCGCGGGGTTCAGGGCACGCTGGATCATTAACTGCGGGTTGGTCGTGTAGTTTACCACGTCGATATTTTCATTGCGCAGCTCCTTGACGATCGAGTAGATGCGCGATCCCTTCATGCCGACGCAGGCACCGACCGGATCGATGCGTTCGTCGTAGGATTCGACGGCTACCTTGGCACGCTCGCCGGGGATGCGGACGATCTTCTTGAGGGTGATCAGACCGTCGAAAATTTCGGGGACCTCCTGCTCGAAGAGCCGTTCGAGGAACTGGTTGGCCGTGCGCGAAAGGATGATGCGCGGCTGGTTGTTGTTCATCTCGACGCTCTTGACGATCGCCTTGATCGTGTCGCCCTTGCGGTAATAGTCGTTGGGAATCTGCTCGGTCTTGGGCAGGATCAGCTCGTTGCCCTCGTCGTCGAGGATCAGCACCTCTTTCTTCCATACCTGATATACCTCGCCGGTGATGATCTCGCCGACCTTCTCCGAATATTTTTCGTAAAGGTTGGCCTTCTCCAGATCGAGGATGCGCGAAGCGAGATTCTGACGCAGCGACAGCACGGCCCGACGTCCGAACGATTCAAGTTTGATCGGATCGACGTATTCGTCGCCCACTTCGTAGGTCGGATCGATGGCCTTAACCTCCGATACGGCGATTTGCATGTTCGGATTCTCCACCGCGCCGTCCTCCACGACCGTACGGTTTCGCCAGATCTCCAGGTCGCCCTTTTCCGGGTTGATGATCACGTCGAAATTCTCGTCCGTCTCGAACTGCTTCTGAAGCGCGTGGCGGAAAACGTCCTCGAGGACTCCGATCATCGTGGCCTTGTCGATGTTTTTAAGCTCCTTGAACTCTGCGAAATTGCTGATAAGATTAAGATTATCCATTGGTTTTTTATCTTGTTTATTTTTGAATTTCCACTATTTGAAATCGAGGTATTCCTTCGTGTATTTGATCTCTGAGAAAGGGTAGCGGCGCGTAACCCGCACCGTCTGTTTCCGCTTTTTACCCTCTACGGTCTGCTTCTCCTCGTAGGCTGTCTCATATTGGTTGTCGCCTACGCTGAAACCACCGTCGCTCTCGCTGACCGCTATCGACTCTTCCTCGTCGGTCATGTCACTGACATCAAACGACTCGCCCTGTGACTTCTCGTCCTTGGGCTTTCCGTACAGATCCTGCACGATGATGACCGTATAGTAGATGACATAGATTATGGTCACGACAATGGCGAATATTACAAATGACTTCATATTTTCAAGTTTGATTTTACTATGGTTTGGCTTATTGCCGATGCAAAGGAACTACCTTTTCTTCAATCTTAAACCGAAATGACTTTCCGCGGAGCCAAATCTTAACTCTAATTTTGATTACACTCGCAATCATACTCAAAAATCAAACTCGAAAGGCACAAAAAAAGCCCTTCCGATAGGGAAGAGCTTGTAAAGAGGGTGGATGAAAAAAATGTGGATGGCTATATGGTCAGGTACTTGCCATGGGAGAAGTCCTGATGTTCGTTAGAGAAAACATAGCCCAACTGGTTGGACAAGCATTGGGTGTTGCCTATCCTGGCATCGATGTTGGTGTGCGAATGTCCGTATATCCAATAGTCTATGCCGCTATCGGTGATATAGTCCTCCAACTCTACGGTGAACGCCACGTTTGCCTTGCTGCCTTGAAACTTTGGGTGGAGCATACGGAACGATGGTACATGATGGGTGACAACAATCTTATGGGCTGCTTGCGAATATGCCACTGCATCCTTGATAAAGGTGAGGCAACGTTCATGCTCAGCATTGAATTGGGCATGGGTCATCAGCTCACCTTTATATAATATACGGCGGAAGTCGCTTATCACTTGCTCGGTGAAGTAAGCGTCCTCCAAAGGAATCCTCGACCAAAGGGTGGAGAGGATGATGTCGGTGTCGCCAATCCTCGCAATACCGTTGTAGTGGCTGAATACATTGGGACGTACCTCCAAGAGATAGCCGTCGGGCAGTGTCGCCACATCATAATATTTGTAGAACTCATGGTTGCCCATGCAGCAATGCACCTCCTTGTAGTTCTCCGATGCCCAGTCCCAAAAGGGATGCTTGGAGTAGTTGTCATCGCCGAGATAGCCGATGTCGCCGGCAAGCAGCAGTATGTCGCCCGTCACCTCCAAGGGGTGGGCTTTCAGATACCGCCAATTGTCGGCAAACTCCAGATGCAGGTCGGATGCGTATTGTATCTTCATATTGGTCATGCTTCTATAAACAATTCATCCAGTTGATCTAACAGTCCGGTCACAAATGCCTCGTCTTGACCGAGTGACTTTGACAATGGTTCTGCGAGAGTTGACCAGTCGGCTCTGATGGAGGCGACAAACTCCCTTATACATGCCACTATTGAAGCAGGAGCCTCAATGTTGTCCTCAGTCATTATGACCACATTTTTCAGGATGTCCGAACGGTGCTTCTTGATGTCTTTGGTGTTCACATGCTTGCCGTCCCGCTTGTCTGCCATGAGATTTAGGTAGGCTCTTGCCTTCAGTGCTATCAAGGCAGCGGAATTGGCATGGCGTATGCCATCAGTCAGTTGGCTGTGTGCGATAGTAAAGTGATAGTAATCATCGTCCATGATGATGGCACTAAGACTCGACACATCTTCATCGGTCGGGATAGGTTCTATGACAAATCCCTTTGGCTCTCCAAGCACGTCGGGGTGGCGTGACAGCAGTTCTATCATCTCGGGATAGCCGTCTTTACCATCAAGGAAACGATACATTTCATACCTTGGTGGCTCACCAGCCTCCTGTTTCCTCTTTTCAGGTCGATAGCCAGCCTCCCGCACAAACTGCCAGAAGCGATTGGCGAAAGCCTCGGTCATGTTCTCTACGATGACTATCATGTCGATGTCGTGTGTGGCGCGTGGACGCACCACGGTATTGGTCATGGTGATGTCACAGGCTGCTCCGCCTATCACCACATAGTTTTCTGAGTATTCCGCAAATGCTTCACGGAACTTGACTAATCCTTCCATTTCTGTTCACTGATTATTCGTTCTACTTCTTTTTCTACTCTCGGATCATCATCATCTCTCAACGAAAGGACAAGGGAAAGGCGATCAACCCACTGGCTTTTGTCGCCCATTTTGCTGACAACAGGGTATTTCCATACCTCTATGATATAGTTGCCGTCATAGATGTTGGGATTCTCCATGACATCAGCCGACTTGACGGCACGATATTCCTTGCTTGTCATCATTATCATCTCTTCCCGGTCACGATTAAGCATGGAATAATGTGCCAGGGCATTGATGCCGCATACGGGGTATTCCGCATCCAAGCGTATGTCATCGCAAAAGATGCGGTTCTCCACAGGTGACAGCAAGACGTTCTGAGCCTTGTCCCACAGTTCCTTGCCCTTCAACTCGAAGTGTACCACCTTGCTGCGCTGTCCGTTCTGAATCTTTTGACACAGTCCTACATCTTCAAGACAGGTGACACCCAACGTGACGCTTTCGTAAGAATATGGAAGCAACGGTGCAATATCCCTTGGCGACATTCCTTCAATACTGCCCACCTGTAGGTGATAGAGTAGTATGTATTGCGCCACAGGGGTCAATACTTCGGCAATCTTCCTGTTGCTTGTCTTCTCCAATGCTATGATGCCTGGCAGATGGGCATATTCCTCGGACATGACAAAGAAGACTCCTTTGTCTGCCAGTCTGTGTCGCTCGTAGGTGGGTCCGGGCGCAAGGATAAACACCGCAGGCAGTCCCAGGGCTTCGGTCAACCGCTTGCCCGTGATGGCGCAAGTCCGTGGAGAGGGATTGCCCTTCTTGGGCTCAACGAACAGCAGGGGCGTGCCTTGGTATGTGCCATCATAGAAACGGTATGAGAGTTTCTCGCCAACCGTGATGCCTTTCAGGCTTTCCTTGGCACGAGGTTCCACCTCAAAGCGTCTGCCCAATATCCTTATTTCTTTTTTCAATTCCATTCTGCTACATTTTAATAATGTATTAAAACGATGCAAAAATAAGGATAATAATTGAGAATCAAGCATGTTTGGGCGAAAAAGTGCAGATTTGATATGTAATTTCAATGCATTTGAGCCATTTTTGCATCAAATGATGGTGTTTTCGTCTTTATAATGTCATTCAGATGCCGTTCGTTTCTTCCTCATCAGATAGTCGTTGACATCCTTGTAGTCGGCATATCTGAAGGACTCGTCCGTCACCCTGTACTCGAATACATTGCTGATGCTCTCAACCGTCTTGCGTCCTGCCTGGTCGTTGTCGAGGAAGCAATGGATGTGGGTGTAACGGTCAAGGTAATGCAATGCCTGTTTGAGGTTGGCGACTGAGTTCAGTATCATATAGTCGCAAGGGCTTTCAACGACAAACCATCGGTCTTGCTGTTTAACGAGGGTCATATAAGCAAGGAAGTCCATGAAGCCCTCAAAGACCAGACAACCGTTTTGCCACTCGTTGAACGTATGGGCAAGCAGGGTGATGTCCTTATGCCCGATGCAGCCCTTGAAATAGGGATTGCGCACCTCATGTCCTTCACTCAGATTGCCAAAGGCAATGCCATAGTAATGTTTTTGCTCAACCTTGTAGTGTATCTCCCTGCAATACATCCTGCCAATGGTGATGTCTATCCGTCGGCTACTGAAATAGGACAGCAGAGAATGGTTGCTCAGTGGGAGCAGCTTCACATCGTTCATCTTGGTTGTCGTGTATTCCTTGGCTGCGATAGCGGTCTCGATTGCCTTATCCACAGTGGCAATACTCTTGGACGCAAGGTAGGCAAGGGCATCGGAAACGGATTGTTTGTTATACATACGCTTTACCAGCTCCACAAGGTCACCGCCCTCCTTAATGGCGTAGTCGTACCACAGGTTCTCCTTCTTGCTGACCTTGAACGATGCGGTCTTCTCGTCCCTGAAGGGTGACAGATACCAGTAGGCATTGCCCTTCTTCTTTTTCAGCGTTACATTCTCCTTGTCTAAGAAGTCTATAATGCTCAGTTTCTTCGATTGTTCAATATTCATTGTACTTTCATTTGTTCGGTTTTACTTTGTCCATGGAAACAGTTTACTTTACCCTTTCTCCTATATAGGCACACCCGTAAACTAAACCATTTGCTAAACTACTTTTCCGCTTCCCAATTCAGCCTCCGATTTCGGTTTACTTTGGCCTTATTTCTTATATATAGGTACGGACGTAAACTAAACTGGTTTCTGAACTGTTTTTATTCCTCTTCATGGAACAGGTCAATCTCGGCAGGTGTATATCCGAAATAGTAATGATTATCCCGCTTCACTATGAGCTTTTGCTCGTTAATCAGGTATTTCAGCATTTTGATGATGACGCTTCTGCCACGCTTAAAGCCAATGTCTGCATAGGCTTGCGTTAATTCCTCCACCATGCGATCGAATCCTTTGATAGGTTTCTCCTTGAATGCAGCCGTCAGCGCCTCGTTATGCTGTTCGGATGTCAAGTCTTGGTAAGTAAACCTTGACGGTTGCTTGTCACCTTCTTCCTTCTCCGGCGTGTGCTCGACAATCTCTGGCAACCCTTCCTCATTGACTGTAAAGGCAAACGGCTTGAACTCCTTCTCACGGATGTGCATCGCCTTCACCTCGCTGATGTCGGGATTGGTGGTGCTCTTGGTGATGACAAGCACCGTCTCTGCCTTGTTGTTCATCTCCGTACCGATATGCCCGCGCACGTTATTGTCGCCCTTGTTCTGATGCAATACGCAATGGATGTGCAGGTCATACTTTGATGACCATTCCATCATCTTGTTGATGACCTCGACCGATTCTCCCGCATTGTTGATGTCGAGAAGCAGGTCTCTGATTCCGTCGATGATGACCAGTCCATAGCTTTGGTCTTGGGCAAGCGCATAGTCTATGACCTCTATCCTGACGGAGGGCGTGTACTCTCTCAGACAGATAAAGTCAAGGTTCTCGTTGTCGATGCTTGTAGGTAGACCAGCGAGCTTCAGGATGCGCTCCAGCACATTATGGCAGTGATAGCGGCTCTGCTCCGTATCTACCTGTCTCTTATACACATCTCCGAG
>ENA-OYZN01000681-OYZN01000681.1-human-gut-metagenome-genome-assembly--contig:-NODE-681-length-13427-cov-8.664972_pt1 | contig 13427 bp, 10 predicted proteins | sample MGYA00243294_ERZ653483 | MGnify/ENA primary metagenome ERZ653483 (study PRJEB26926, sample SAMN06165155) | human gut metagenome | biome: ENVO:00009003; feature: ENVO:2100002; material: ENVO:00002003... | reverse complement strand
ATTCGTCGGCAGCGTCAGATGTGTATAAGAGACAGGTTTGGTGGCTTCAGGCTGTTCCGCTGCAGGTTCTTCCGGTTCAGACGCGTCCTTTTGCCTCGCCACAGCGCGGAGGCACTTTGGGCGACTGCGCTCCAGCCATGCCGCCACCTTTTCCTTGGCCTCCGCCAGATTTGTTTCATGACAAAAGGCGGCGTTTACAACCCCGCTGCCCATGTCCACAATTCCGTCGATAAACCCATCCTGCAATGCCGCGCTCGCGTCCATCCATGTTGTGTCGCGCATCATGGCGCCAATTTCCTCGCGGGGCTTATGGCAGCGCCTGCCATACACGTTGAGAATGCTCTCCTTGCACGCCCGAAGAAGGCGAATCGCGTCCTCCAGATCCCGCTCGTTGCCCCAGGCCGCCACGGACGGATCGTGGATCATCCACAGCGAGCCCTGCGTCATCTCCAGCCGGTCCGCCGCCGTGGCCAGCACCGTGGCCGCCGAGGCCGCCGTGCCGGAGACGATGATGTGGACGTTGCCGGGATAGGCGCGCAGGTCGTCGAACATCCGCACCGCCGCGTTGCAGGAGCCGCCGTAGCTGTTGAGGAAAATGCGCAGGTCCCCGTGCGCTTCCTCTCCCTCCGGATAGAGCATCCCGTGCAGCGCTTCGGGCGTGATCTCGTCGCCGAACCACGCCTCGTCGTCGATGTAGCCGTTCAAGTGCATGTCTCTCAAGTGTCATCACCTTCTTTCTGCTTCTTTCCCTCCGCCGGTTCGCCCTCGCTCCGCCCTGCCGGTCCCGCGGGCACGCCCAGCCCCGCCTGGCTGATGGGAATCATGTTGCCGTTGACCAGATAGGCGTCCCCGCCCTCCTCAGCGGCGATGGGGTTGAGGTTTTCCAGCGCGCGGATGTCGTTGGCGCTCATCCAGCCGTTCTGCCGGGCGATGGCGTAGCCCTCCATGCGGCTCTTGTAGTCGCCGCGCATCAGGCCGTCGATGTTGAACTGCACATAAAAGCGCCCCTTCTCGTTTTCCGGAATCAGGGCGCGGTTGACCGCCTGCTCGATGCGCACCAGCCACGGGCGGATGGTGTGGACGGCAAAGGAGATGTTCTGGCTCTCGATGTTGGAAAACGTCGCCCGCTCCAGATCGCCGATCATGTGCGGCGGCACGCGGAAGATGCGGCAGATCTCCGTCACCTGAAACCTGCGGGTTTCCAGGAACTGCGCCTCGTTGTTGGGCATGGACAGGGGCGTAAACGTCATGTAGAGTAGGAAGAAACCGCCTTACAGCATTACTGCTGTAGGTTTGCTTCAACCCCTCCCAGAACCGGACTTACACCTCTCGATGTATCCGGCTCGCCATCTGAATTACTGACGATTAGTAATAGCTCTGTCAGGCGTATGGACTTTTACATGGCATTCTTCGCATAGGATCAGCGTTTTGCGGCGACGCGCTATCATTGCTTTTTCCCATTGTTCTTTACCTTTCAAGTCTTTTAGCCTTCGAATGTGATGAATCTCGAATCTTCCCTCGGACTTTCCGCACAGTTCACAGCGTTTGGCTTTCAAACGTGCTTCCAGCGAGTTAACATTCGTATAGTGAATATGACCAGGGAGATAAAGCTCGTCACCATCTTTGCCAAATGCAGGTTCCTTCTTCATGTCCGAAAACTTGATGATCATCATACGATGCACACCTGCTTTCGTTTCATATGGAATTCCCCAGCTTTTGCCACTGTGGTACTTCTGCTTGATGTGTGAGATGCGGGTTTTATGTTTCATGGCAAGGGTTTTCAGGCAACTGTACTCCATGAGGTACACGAAATACGTCAGTTTAGCAAAGTTACTTGCTAAGCCATAGTAATTACATATTCCCCTTGTCTGGGCATTATAGATGTCCAGAATCTCCAAATCACTTAGTCCCGACATTGCTCCTCTGGCACAGGATTCAAGATTTCCGTGTTCATCAATTCGTGCAATCCCCTTGGTCAACAGGAAGGGTTCTATCTTTTCTTTCAGAGGAACCAGTAATTCTACCGAATTATTCAGCGTCCTCTGGATCGTTCCGTTTGCTTTCTTTTTGCTTTCATCATTACGACGAACGCAAATATCGTAGCCAAGGAACCGGGCACACTCGGAACTGTGCGTGATCTTTGTCTTTTCATCACTCAGTTCCAATTTAAGTGTACCTGCCAGAAAATCTCTTAATTCTTCCTTGATGCGTATACAATCCTCTTTGCTACCTTTTACGCCGATAAGAAAATCATCCGCGTATCGGACATAGCTTATTTTCTTGTCGGTGCAGTCAGTATATGGCAGTTTTCTTCGGGCAACCTTGGTGCGGTGGATGTCCTTCAGGATTTTCTGCCTTTCTTCCTCCGTCTGTGCTTCTTGCAGCTGAATCTCCTTCCTTTTCAGTACGGAGTTGGCAGCTGAATAGGCGGCACTATAGGCTCTGTCATGTCCTTTGGCAAACGCCTTCTGCATTGCTTCAACTTTCATGTCCAACTCATGCAGATAGATATTGGCAAGTATTGGCGAAAGAATGCCACCCTGCGGCGTGCCGCTGTATGTAGCGTTCAGTCTCCAATCCTCCATATATCCAGCCTTCAAGAATTTGCCAATTAGGTTGACAAATTTGCTATCTTTGATTTTTTTCGACAGAATCAGCAAAAGAGTCTGATGGTCGATATTATCAAAGCAGCCCTTGATATCTCCTTCTACGAACCATTTTGCTCCTCTAAAAGCTCGGTTCACCTGCTTCAAAGCCGTATGACAGCTCCGGTTCGGACGAAAACCGTGCGAGTTGTAGCTGAAAATTGGTTCGTATATGGATTGAAGAATTTGCCTTATTGCGTCTTGCACCAATTTATCACGGAAGGAAGGTATTCCAAGCGGACGGACTTTTCCGTTGCGCTTGGGAATATATACGCGCCTGACAGGCTTAGGCTGATAGCTCAGATCTGTGAGTTCTCTAATGATGGACTGCACATAGTCAATGCTAAAGCCGTCCGCCGTGTCGTTGTCAGTACCTTTCGTAGATGCACCGTTGTTTGCATAAAGGCTCTTATATGCTTCCATATAAATGTCCTCTCTCAGCAAATATCTGTACAACCTCGTAAAGATACCTTCGGGGTGATTGCGTGAGCTATTTTCCATTCGCGCCAAAATTTCGGATGTCGGATTCATTGAGGTTTCTCCTCCCTTTCATCTTTCCTTTTGGTTCTCATTCAAACTGTTCCCCTTCGCCATGTAATGGGCGTTACCCATCTCGGACTACTATGGGAACTCCGTAACCATGCAGAATTTTCAGGCACAGATGCCATAGCCGATTATTCGGCGCTTCTGTTTAGGTCATCCCCAGTTAGTGCTATCGCTTGAATTCTGGATTGTCGGTTCTGCTTTCGATCCTTTAACACGGGTTCTCCCGCTCGCATCATGGCATTTGCAATCATATCAACGTCGAAAGCATGTGGCGTTGGCCAGCCATGAAATGGGTCTCAGGCTAATTTCCCAATTCCCCTCGGAAATGGATGCTCGGATCTCGCATTCAGCAAACCCAGCGTTAAACCTCGTATCCAGTTGTCATTGCAGTTCAGTCGTGCCCTTTAGCCTTTGGGCAACTTACCGCTTTCCTGCCATGCTACACTCCCGGTTTCCTTTCGGTCTCCGATAAGGCAGGTTGACTCTCCCATGATTGTGGGAGGTAGCTTCATATTTCTACTTTCGATAGCACCCTATCTGGGCGCACGCCCTCCTCCAGCACGGCGATCTTGTTGCTGTTGCCGCTGCCGCCGAAGGTGGACTGCCAGCTCTCCCGCACCCGCTGGGGGTCTTTGATGGTGCCGGGATGCTCCAGCACACCGCCGGGAGCCGCGCCGTTGGCGAAGAACTTGGCCCATACTCCTCACAGGCAATCGCCATGCCGATGGCGTTCTTGGCCATGGCAATGGGACTGTATCCCACCAGCCCATCAAAGCCCAGGCCGGGGATGTGCAGCACATCCGAGGGCGGCAGGTTGACGGTAACGCCCTTCATGGTAGGAGCGTCCTCGGTGCTGGTGGTGTACTGGTAGTAGAGCCGTCCCTTGGTGTCCCTATCCACCACCATGCGGTTTGGCATCAGCGGATAGAGGGCGATGACCTCGCCCTTGCCGTTGCGGATGATCTGGGCGTAGGCGTTGCCCCACAGGAGCAGATGGGTCATGAGCGTTTCCCGGAATACGAACGAACTCATCTCCGGGTTCGGCTCATCGTGGAGCAGGTTGTACAACGGATGATCCAGCGCCTTCTCCTTCCCGCCATCCTCCTTGTAGCGGTAGAGGTGCAGCGGCAGACCCGCCACCGCTTCCGCCAGGATGCGGACGCAGGAGTACACGGCGGTCATCTGCATGGCGGAACGCTCATTGACGTTCTTGCCGGCGGTGGAGCCGCCGAAGAAGAAGCTGTACCCGCTACCGGATGTCCGGTTCTGGGGCTTGTCGCGGGATTTGAACAAGCCGGAAAAGATGCCTATAGGCTTGACCTCACTTTCTTTTTATTTTTGGATATCCAAATACTTGACAAGAGCATTTTGATGGAATATTCTAAGAGTAGGGCAAAAATGGATATCCAATAATAGAACAAGGAGATGATATTATGGCCGGTAGACCAAAGAAGGATGACAGCCGTGAAAAGCAGTACCGTGTTCGCCTTAATGATGAAGAAGATAAAATGCTTGACTATGCCAGCCAAGCCACCGGCATCCGCAAATCGGAAATTTTCCGCAAAGCACTGCAGGAATACTACAGACAAGTTCAACTGCGCCAAATAGCTGAGGAAGCCGAGCCTGATGAGTCGTGGGAGGATGACCGTATCAGTTTACAGAGGGTTGTCGAATGTCCATATTGCCACGCCAATAACCGAATCGACCTCGAAGATGAAGGCACGGAAACGACAGACGAGCGCCAGATGGGCTGTGAAGTAGTTTATGAGTTCGAAGAGGTAGAATTCATGTGCCATAACTGTGGCCGCTCTTTTGCTGTCTCCGGCTATATCAGTGAGTACCCCATTGGGGCGTTCAATTCCGAGGATCTTAAGATTTCGCCGATTGAGGAGGATGAGGAAGATGGCGAATAAAAAACTACCCGCTGAGAATCAAACTCTGAAAAATGTAATATATATATTAATTCAATGCACTTGGGGATTGCCACAAACATTGTTAGGATTTATAGTACTTTTAATTAATATAAAAAATAAACATTATTTTTATCACGGTGCAATTATTACTGAAAGAAATGTTCCTTCAAGTGTATCTTTGGGAATGTTCGTCTTTACAACAACTAATCCGATGAAAGATAAAAGAACAAAAAATAAAATACCAGATGAAGAATTAAGTAAAAGGCTTTTAGTCCACGAATATGGTCATACAATTCAATCCCTTATTTTTGGACCATTATATTTAATAGTAATGGGGATTCCATCAACACTATGGGGATTTTTGCCATATTTTCAAAATAAAAGAAACAACGGAGTATCTTACTTTAGCTTTTTTACAGAAAAGTTTGCTAATTATTTAGGTGAAAAAGTTACAAAAGAAAAATCAATGGAAAATGCTATTATATAAATTACAATTTATCAAAACGTTATGCCAATTTATTGCAAATTGTCGTAAAGATAAAAAACTAACTCAAGAGCAATTAGCAGAAAAATTAAATATAAGCAAAAATGCAGTTAGCAAGTGGGAAAGAGGAATTTGTTTAATGGATATGTCACTTTTAAAACCATTAAGCGAAATATTAGATGTTAGCGTAAATGATATTTTATCAGGTGAAAAAACCAAAAAGAGACGAGATTTGTTGTTGTTTCATTTCAGACTTCTCATTGACAAACAGTGAAATAGATGTTATGATAGCACCGTTATCGATTATGCCGTTATCGTAATTTGGGGAGGTCAACACATGGCCAATAGGGATCACTCCATGGATGATGGGATCATTCAGGCTGCTTATTCGGAATTTCTTGCTTACGGCTTTCAGAAAGCCTCTCTGCACAAGATCGCCGAAAAAGCCGGTGTTACTACGGGGGCAATCTACACAAGATACAAGAATAAAGACGCGTTGTTTGCCAGTCTGCTTCAGGATTTTTTTGAGACGATGCAGGTTCTCTTTGCTCCCATCGCGGAAGAATACGAAAAAGCAAAGTGCAGCGCGCAGCCGGATGATATCCTCCGCGCCATAAACGCCGAAGAACAGGTATATTTTCAACTGCTGACCGAGCACTGCAATGACTGCACTTTATTTTTCTGCCGCAGCGATGGCAGCTCCATGGAAACCGTGCTGCATAAACTAATGGATCAAAAAGCGGAACAAACGGTGGAATTCTTTTCGCATATCTATGGGAAAGCGCCAAATGCCGATGCGATCCGTCTTTTGATGGGCTCACAGTTCTGGTACTTCCGCCAGCTGCTGGATCAGCATATGGAGGAAGGCAGAATGCTTACCTGCTTACAGGCAGTCCTTGATTTCACCAACGCTGGCTGGCGGCAGCTATGCGATACCTTGCAATAAATCCGAAAAGTTAATTCGGACGGTCCATCCGTCCGTTTCTTACGGCCGCTGGTTAGAGACGGCTAACTAATAAGAAAAGAGTTTGCGATGATAGATTTTGAATTTGAATTTCAATATGCAGAAGAAAAGCAGCCCACCTTGCAAAAAGTCGGCGGCGGCATCCCGGCGGGACGCTGCGTGGTGCTCTGCGGAGGCAGCGGATGCGGAAAATCCACGCTGCTGCGGTGCATCAACGGACTGATACCGCAGTTTTATGAGGGAGAGCTAAAAGGCTTTTGCCGCCTGAACGGGCAGGACACCGCCGGGATGAGTATCGGCGAGATCGGTGAGTTGGCCGCCTCGGTCTTTCAGGATCCTCGCAGCCAGTTTTTCACCGTGAACAGCTCCAATGAAGTGGCCTTCGGTCTTGAAAATCACGGTCTGCCGCAAGATAAAATCCGACGGCGGGTAGATGAGGCCTTCCGGATCTTTCATCTGGAGCGGCTGAAGGATCGCAATGTCTACGAGTTGTCCAGCGGCGAGCGACAGCTCATCTCCATCTTGTCCGCGTGGGCAATGGACACAGATATTTTTCTGCTGGATGAGCCCACGGCCAATCTGGACTTTGCAGCCACGCAGCAGTTAAAAGAGATTCTGCTTGCCCTGAAAAAGCAGGGCAAAACGCTGCTGCTCAGCGAGCACCGACTCTACTATCTTGCCGACATTGCCGACGAATTTTGGGTCATGGCAGACGGCGAGATCAAAGGAAAATATACTGCCGCAGAGGCAAAGGCGTTCTCAGTGGAGCGGAGACAAACACTTTCTCTGCGCACGCTCGACCTTGCGGAGATCACCGTGCCGGAGAAAGAGCCGCTGCCGAAAACCGCGCCGACGGCGCTTGCCGTCTCAGATGTCTGCTATACATACGGCAGGAAGGCCGGAGATACCCTCTCTGGTGTCAGCTTTTCCGTCCGTGAGCATGAGATCGTCGGCCTTGTGGGCGCAAACGGCTGCGGCAAAACGACCATCGGCAAGCTGATTGCAGGGCTTTACCGCCCCTCCGGCGGCAGGATAATGCTTTTCGGAAAGTCGCAAAATCCAAAGCAGCTGCAAAAGCAAGTGCTGTTCATCCTTCAGGAGGCGGAGTTCCAGTTCTTCACAGGCTCCGTCCTGCACGAACTGCAATACGGCCATGCGGTGACACCGGAGTTTGAAGCAAAAACGGAAGCGCTGCTGAAAAGTATGGATATGTGGGACTGCCGCAACCGGCATCCCTTTTCCCTCTCCGGCGGGCAGATGCAGCGTCTGACGCTGATGATGGCGTATCTATCCGACAAGCCGATCGTCATACTGGACGAGCCGACAGCAGGACAGGACGCGGAAAGTCTGGAGCGGTGCGCAGCGCTGATCCGGGAGATGCGGAAAGAAAAGACTGTTCTCATCATCACCCACGACCCTGAGCTAATTGCAGGTGCGTGTGACCGCTGCATTGGGCTGTCGGATGGGCATGCAGAAATAGAATTTCCCGTTCATTCGGAACGAGATTTGCAAGCGGTACGGCAATATATGGAGCGCTTCCATCTTTCCAATGCTCCTGCGAAAAAACAGCATAAAGAACGATTCCACCCGGCAACGAAGCTGCTTTACTGGCTGGCCCTGCTGGTCGTGATCTCCACATCCAACAACCACTTAGTTTATGCCGTATATACGGCACTGATCCTGCTGACCGCAGCGGACGGCTGGCTCGGAACGGCGCTGGCAGGCGGGATGAGCTTTGGGCTGCTGTGGGCGGCAAACGCTCTGCTGCCGGGCACGGTGTTTTCCTTTATGTTAGTGCTGTTCCCGCGCATCATCGCCATCGGCATTTCCATGCGGACGCTGATTGGACGAAATGAAGCCAGCCGCACCCTGGCAGCGCTGCGCAATCTGCACCTGCCGGAGCGATTTATCATGATCGTGGCAGTGATCTTCCGCTTTTTCCCGGTGCTGTCCGGGGATATGAAGCTGCTGAGGCAATCCATCCGCACCCGGGGCGTGTTCACATCGCCGCTTCAGAAGCTGCAAGCGCTGTCATCCTATATCGAAATACTGACCGTGCCGATGGCTTTGCGCGTTATCCGCATCGCCGAAACGCTGTCCGCCTCCGCCGAAACACGGGGCATCGACTTAACCCGCCGCAAAAGCAACTATCTGTCGCTTCGGTTTTCTGCGTGGGATGCTGTGTTCTGCGTCCTGCTGGCGGCATCGATCGCCGCCGGCCTTATCCTGTGATCGCCGTCTCTGCGACGTTCAACCATATTCCATTCAAAAAGGAGTCTTTAACCATGAGTACTGCAAACCCCAATAAACTGAAAATCAAGGACATCATCACCGTTGTCCTGCTGGCTCTGATCAATGTGGTCATTTTCTTCGCCAGCTCCGTCCTGTACGCAACGCCCATTACCATCATTCTGATGCCGGTGTTTTTCGCCCTGCTGGAGGGCATCGTCTACTTCATCATCGGCACGAAGGTGAAAAAGCCCGGTGCGATCCTCATTTACAGCATTGTCCGCGCCATTATGGGCGGATACCTGCCGTACATCATCCTCTTTATTCTCTCCGGTGTCATTGCCGAGCTGCTGCTGTGGAAGATGGGCTACGGCAATGCGAAGGCGCTGACCGTCAGTTATGTCATCAATCAGGTGCTGGCTGCATTCGGCAGCACCATCATTCCCTACGCCATCGCAGCCAAGGCTATGGCGGATCAGATGGTCACCGATGGCCGTCAGGACGCCATCCTTGCCGCATCCCAGATGCTGCAGTCCTGGGTATCCGTGGCACTGGTGGCCGGTGTGATCGTGGCCGCATTCATCGGAGCAGCTATCGGCAAGGGCATCGTGAAGAAGCATCTGGCTGCCTGATCTGCCTTGGAGGAATTACCCATGAATCAGAACACGAAGCAAAAGCGCTCCGCCGCCTCGTGGCTGGCAGAGCTGGCAAAAGGGCGGTACGGCGAGTACGCTTTGAGCGTCCTTACGGCGCTGCTGGGCGTTGCCTGCTCGCTTATTCCGTATTTCATCATCATCCGGCTTATCACCGCACTGGTAAACGGCACGGCGGAGCTTCCCCGCTGCCTGACGCTCTGCGCATGGATGGCGGGCTGCTGGGTGCTGCGCTATGTGCTGCACAGCGTGTCCACCTCTCTCTCCCACCATGCGACGTTCCATGTGCTGGCCAATACCCGCGTCCGGCTGCTGGACAAGCTAGCGACGCTGCCGCTGGGTACGGTGCTGGATCGTTCCTCCGGCTCGTACAAGAACATTATCGTGGAGCGGGTGGACTCCATCGAAACCACCCTTGCGCATTTGCTGCCGGAGATGACGGCCAATATCGTGGGCGCGCTGGCGGTGCTGGTGCTGCTGTTCCTCGAGGACTGGCGCATGGGGCTTTCCATGCTGATCGTCGTTCCGCTGGGCATTGGCTGCTTTATGTCCATGTTCAGCGGCTATCACGAGAAGTTCCAGCGCACAGTCACCGCGACGAAGGCACTCAACGACACGGCTGTGGAGTACATCAGCGGCATTGAGGTCATCAAGGCCTTCGGGCAGTCTAAGACCAGCTACGCAAAGTTCGTTTCCGCCGCAAAGGAAGGGGCAGACTGCTTCATCGACTGGATGCGGGGCAGCCTCTTCGGGCAGGTAGCCGGAATGGCGATACTCCCTTCAACGCTTCTCGGCATCTTGCCGGTGGGCTGTCTCCTTTATATGCACGGCACACTGTCGGCAGAAACATTTCTGGCAGTCATCGTGCTTTCCTTCGGTGTTATGCAGCCGCTGATTACCGCCTTCTCCTACACCGACGACATTGCACAGGTCAAGACCATAGTCAGTGAGGTGGCGGAGGTGCTGTCCGGAGAGGATATGCAGCGTCCAAGGACGGCGGAAAGGCTGCCGTCCAACAACTCCATCGAGCTGAAAGACGTCCGCTTTGCCTATCACGATAAAGAAGTACTGCACGGAGTCAATTTGCACATTGCCCCGGGGACAGTCAATGCTCTTGTGGGCCCCTCCGGCAGCGGAAAGTCCACCATCGCCCGGCTTATCGCCTCTTTGTGGGATGTAAAGGACGGTGCCATTGAGCTGGGCGGCGTGGACATCCGTACGCTGCCGCTGGCGGAGTGTACGAAGCGCATCGCCTATGTATCCCAGGACAACTATCTCTTTGACCTTTCGGTGATGGACAACATCCGCATGGGCAGAAAGGGCGCGACCGATGCGGAGGTCATTGACGCCGCGAAGAAATGCGGCTGCCACGAGTTCATAATGGGGCTGGAGAACGGCTATCAGACCGTATGCGGTGCATCCGGCGGTCACCTGTCCGGCGGTGAGCGGCAGCGCATCTCCATTGCCCGTGCCATGCTGAAGGACGCGCCGATCGTCATTCTCGACGAGGCAACGTCCTATACAGACCCGGAAAACGAGGCGGTCATCCAGTCGGCACTGGGAAGGCTGGTGCGGGGCAAGACGCTGCTGGTCATTGCCCACCGGCTGTCCACCATTGCGGACGCCGATCAGATCATTGTTGTCAATCAAGGCAAGATCGAAGCGACCGGCACGCAGGCGGAGCTTCTTGCGTCCTGCCCCCTTTATCAAACCATGTGGGAAGCCCACATCAGCGTCAAAGACGACGGGGAGGTGGCGTAATGCTCAAGACACTGAAAAAATTTTTTGCCTTCTGCGGGGTGGACAACCGCAGGCTGTTTATAACATCTATCTGGCTGGGCGTGGTCAGCGCCATTTGCTCTGCCATGCGTATTCCGGCAGCCGCCATCGTCATTCAGGCGCTGCTGGAAAGGAACGTCACTATGGCAACTTTATGGACGAGCCTCGGCATTATCGTGATCTCATTGATCATTACGATTGCCATCAACATGAAGGCTACCATGCTCCAGACCCGTGCGGGCTACCGCGCCTGCGCCAACAAACGCATCGAGATCGCCGAGCACCTGCGCTACCTGCCTATGGGCTGGTTCAATGACAACAGCCTCGGCGAGGTCACGTCCGTCACCACCAACACCATGGAAAACATGGCGAATGTGGCTACCCGCGTCGTCATGGTCACGACCCGCGGCTTTCTGACCTCCGGCATCATCGCGGTCATGATGTTCCTCTTTGACTGGCGTATGGGGCTTATTACGCTGGCGGGACTGCTGCTGTTCTTCGCCGTCAACGCCGCCATGCAGCGGGCGGAGCAGGCCCTTTCCCAGCGGAAGTTCAATGCCGACGAGCGGCTTGTGTCCAAGGTGCTGGAATATGTGCAGGGCATCGCCGAGGTCAAGAATTTCGACCTGACCCACGACTCTGCCACGCAGGTACACGGCGCTGTGGAGGAAGCCCGCAGGGCGTCCTTTGCTATGGAGATCCCGTCGGTGCTTTATATGCTGGCGCAGTTTGTTGTCAACAAGCTCACCGGCGTTGCCGTCTGCGCGGCCGCTATCGTCTTTTACTTCAGCGGCACCATGGAGCTGACAAACTGCCTTTTGATGCTGATCTGCTCGTTCATCCTCTTTGAGCAGCTGGACAGCGCCGGAAGCTTTTCGGCTTTGTTCCGCTCCATCGACATCGGCGTAGATAAGGCAAGCGCAATTCTGCGCGTAGAACCCATGGACATTGACGGGGAGGAGCTTTCGCCGGAACGGGAGGACATCACCCTGTCCCATGTGGATTTCTCCTATGACAGCAAGCCCATTCTGCACGATGTGTCCCTGACCATCCCGGAGAAAACCACCGTGGCCATCGTCGGTCCGTCCGGAAGTGGCAAGACCACGCTGTGCAATCTCATGGCGCGGTTCTGGGACGTGCAGGGCGGCAGCGTGCGCCTCGGCGGACGGGATGTGCGGGAGTACAGCTACGACAGCCTCATCCGCAATTTCTCCTTTGTGTTTCAGCGGGTCTATCTGTTCTCCGACACCATCGCCAACAATATCCGCTTTGGCAAGCCCGACGCCTCCATGGAGGAGGTGCAGGCCGCCGCGAAAAAAGCCCGCTGCTACGACTTTATCATGGCATTGCCGAACGGCTTTGACACCGTCATCGGCGAAGGCGGTGCTACGCTTTCGGGCGGCGAACGTCAGCGAATTTCCATTGCGCGCGCCATCATGAAGGACGCACCCATCATCATTCTGGACGAAGCCACCGCCAATGTCGACCCCGAAAATGAAAAGGAGCTGATGGAGGCCGTTGCGGAATTGACCCATGATAAGACGGTCATCATGATCGCCCACCGGCTGAAAACCGTGCGCCATGCCGACCAAATTTTTGTGGTCGATCACGGCGAGATCGTTCAGCAGGGCACCCATGACGAGCTGGTTGCTGTTGACGGGCTCTACCGCCGCTTCGTGGTGGAGCGGCAGCAGGCCGCCGGGTGGAAGGTCTGAAGAAACACAATCTAAAAAATATGAAAAGAAGCTCGTATCAGCTATTGACCGATACGAGCTTCTCCGTTTATTCTCTGTTTCCGGTAATAAAGTAGTCGCAATACTCTCCGCCATTCGCCAGCGTCTGTTTTCTGTGCAGCACGCCGTGCTGAAGCGTGATCATCACTTCATCAAGTTCGCAGAACAACGGCATGAGTTCGGAAACACCGAGTTTCTCCGCGTAAATGCAAATCGGGCAGCGGGTAATGCGGTAGTAACAGGCACCCTCATACGGCTGCCCGACAAAATCCACCTTGAAGGAGGTCGGGTATTTCGCTTCCTTTTCGGGCGTGTACCATTTGGCGTATTTGACAACGCTCTTTTTGTTCTCCGCCTTGCCCTTGTCGGTATTCAAGTCGGTCTTTGCAAAATACCACTTGATATGATAGAGTGAGCGGCGCATCATTTCCTGCACGGCCGTTGGTGGAATTTTCTTTTCGCTTGCCACATAGGGCGCAAC
>ENA-OYZN01000670-OYZN01000670.1-human-gut-metagenome-genome-assembly--contig:-NODE-670-length-13580-cov-4.299963_pt1 | contig 13580 bp, 10 predicted proteins | sample MGYA00243294_ERZ653483 | MGnify/ENA primary metagenome ERZ653483 (study PRJEB26926, sample SAMN06165155) | human gut metagenome | biome: ENVO:00009003; feature: ENVO:2100002; material: ENVO:00002003... | reverse complement strand
TCTCGTGGGCTCGGAGATGTGTATAAGAGACAGGACGGAGAGTTTTCTCCGTGCCTCGACGGAAAGGAAGCTTCCGGCGGAAGCTATGGTGAATACATGAAAATAATCGTTGCGGGCTGCGGAAAGATAGGCACGGCGATCCTCGAAAGCCTTGTCGCAGAGGGTCAAGACGTCGTCGCAATAGACGACAATGCGGACGTCATAACCGAAATAACGAATATATACGATGTCATGGGAGTTTGCGGAAACAGCGCGGACTGCGAGACCCTTGACGAGGCGGGCGTCGAATCCGCACAGCTTTTTGTCGCCGCGGCGGGTTCCGACGAAATGAATATGCTGAGCTGCTTTATCGCAAAGAAGATGGGGGCGGAGAACACGATCGCCCGTATCAGAAATCCGGAGTATAACGACCGAAGTCTCGGATTTATGCGTCAGCAGCTCGAGCTTTCGATGTCGATAAATCCCGAACTGCTCTGCGCGCAGGACATGTTCAACATACTGAAGCTTCCCTCGGCGGTGAAGATCGAGAACTTCTCGCGCCGCAATCTCGAAATGATCGAGATCAAGCTCGGTCCCGATTCCGAGCTTGACGGAATGAAGCTTAACAAGCTGCGCGATAAATACAAGATCAGCTTTCTTGTGTGTGCCGTTCAGCGCGGCGACGAGATGTACATCCCCGACGGAAATTTTGAACTGAAATGCGGAGACAAGGTCGGGCTTACGGCAACGCCCGCGGATATACAGAAGCTTTTGAAAACCATCGGAGTGCTTCGCCGCCAGGCTGAAAACGTCATGATAATGGGAGGAAGCCGCACGGCGTACTATCTTGCGAAGATGCTTTCCAACATAGGAATATCCGTGAAGATCGTCGAGCAGGATCCGAAAAGATGCGTCGAGCTTGCAAACTCTCTCCCGAAGGCGGTGGTCATACAGGGCGACGGCGCGCAGCAGGAGCTTCTTCTTGAGGAGGGGCTCAACACCGTCGATGCCTTCGTTGCGCTCACCGGAATCGACGAGGAAAATATGCTCATGTCGATATTCGCGTCGATGCATAACGTTCCGAAGGTTCTTTCCAAGGTAAACCGTACCGAGCTTGCCGCGCTCGCGGAGAAAATGGGGCTTGACTGCATAATCTCGCCCAAGAACACGACCTCGAACATTCTCGTCCGCTACGCCCGCGCACTTCGTAACTCGATGGGCAGCAACGTGGAGACGCTGTATAAGCTCATGGACGGCAAGGCGGAAGCGCTCGAATTCAATGTCAAGGCGGATTCAAAGCTTTTGGGGATACCGCTAAAGGATCTGAATTTCAAGCCGAATATACTTATCGGCGGAATCATGAGGGGGCGCAAGACTATCATTCCCTCCGGCGACGACGTGATAATGGCGGAGGACCGCGTTATCGTCATCGCGGCGGATCAGCGTCTTCAGGATCTTTCGGATATCATAAGATAAAAGTTTTTCCGTCCTCAGGGACAGCTTCGCCGGTCACGGATCGGCAGGGGGATTTTAATGAATCGCAGAATGGTTTTTTATATGATCGGGCAGATAATCAAGCTCGAAGCGGTGCTTCTTGTGCTTCCGCTCGCGGTCTCGATTATCTACCGTGAGAGGTGCGCGCTGTCGTTTTTAATAACGGCGCTGGCGTCTCTTTTTGTCGGCTTTGCAGTCACGCTTATATCAAAGCCCGGCAATCGGCTTATCTACGCAAAGGAAGGCTTCGTCATTGTTGCGCTCGCGTGGCTTGCGCTTTCCGCGATCGGCGCGGTTCCGTTTGTCCTGAGCGGCGAGGTCCGCTCCTACGCCGATGCGTTTTTCGAAACGGTAAGCGGATTTACAACGACGGGCGCGTCTGTGCTCACGGATATTGAGGGCATGAGTCACGGACTTCTTTTCTGGCGCAGCTTTACGCATTGGGTCGGAGGAATGGGTGTGCTTGTCTTTATCATGGCGATCATTCCGTCGGTGTGCGACAGATCTATACACATACTCCGCGCCGAGATGCCCGGTCCCGTTATGGGCAAGCTTGTTCCCAAGCTGAAGCAGACCGCGAAGATACTTTATCTGATCTACATCGTGATGACCGTGCTTGAAATGATCCTGCTTCTCTGCGGAGGAATGAGCCTCTTTGACAGTGCGCTTCACTCGTTTGCAACGGCGGGTACCGGAGGATTCGGCATAAAGGGAGACAGCATTGCGTCATACAGCCCGTATCTGCAGTGGGTCATTGCGGTATTCATGTTCCTGTTCGGAATAAACTTCAACATTTATTATCTGCTTTTGGTGAGACGCTTCAGATCGGTGCTCAAGAGCACGGAGACGTGGTGCTATATTGCGATATGCCTGATCTCGGTTTCGATAATCACGGGGAATATTTACAGCATCTACGGCAATCTGCCTGACAGCGTCCGCGCATCGGCTTTTCAGGTCGCTTCCCTTGTGACCACGACGGGCTTCAGCACTGCGGATTTCAATCTCTGGCCCGGACTCTCAAAGGGAATACTCTTAATACTGATGTTTATCGGCGGATGCGCGGGATCGACCGCAGGAGGACTCAAGGTTTCGAGAGTCGTCATGATGATAAAGATGATCCGGCGCGAGTTTATGAAGATGATACATCCCCGATCCGTATCCGCCGTTAGGATAGAGGGCAAGAAGGTAGACGACACGACACTTAACGGTGTAAACGTTTACTTTGCGCTATATATGGTGATATACTTTGCAGTGTTTCTTCTCCTCTGCCTTGAACCGTTTGATTTTGAAACAAACTTTACGGCGGTTGCCGCATGCTATAACAATATCGGTCCCGGATTCGGCGCTGTCGGTCCGATGGGCTCGTTCTCGGGATATTCGGCATTTTCGAAAATCGTGCTTTCCGCAACGATGCTTCTCGGCAGACTTGAGATATATCCGCTGCTCTTTGCGCTGATTCCGTCCACATGGACGAAAAAGGGATGAAAAAGTAAACAACGAAGCCTTCGCACCCGGTATGTGCCCCGGAATCCTCATGATTCCGGAGACGCACGAGATCGTGCGGAGGCTTGTATTTCGGGCGCGTAAGATATTCTGCAATTGTATAAAACGTATTGGACGCGAAGAGTGTTTTGCGTTTGCCGAATATGACATTCCGGAGGAATTTACGCAGTGATATGCTGCCCTGCGGCGGACTTTGACGGCGCGCCGTACCGCGTCCGGGAATAAAGAACCGTTTATTCACATTTTATCCTTGCGCAGTTTAAAGATGAATGATAAGATGATATCTGAGAATACGGCAAATAACGTTTCGGCGGAGTTGTCCGCGCGGCGTTCGGGCGGAGATAATATGAGACACGTTGCAAAACACAAAAGGATAAATGCGGCGGCGGTCGTTCTGACCGTTATTATCGTCGTGCTTGTCTGCGCGCTTGCGGTATCGCTTGTGATCATAGACAAGCTTCACAAAAACAATCTTTTCTCGAAGAATATCCTTCTTTCGAACAATTACTTCCTTTCGGATTATCCTGATTACGGCGAAGGCACCGCCGCCGGCGGGGACGTCGATGAAGCCATGAAAAAGTTTCACGAGGCGCTCATGAAAGCGTCGAATAATGTCGCTTCGTATCTTTACGAGGGCGGGGCATTTCCCGAGGAGCTTCGCCGTGTGTCAAAGGAATGGTACGGATGCGCCGGAGACCCCGTAGACGAAAAGTACGGATACTATGACGGGGCGCAGTATGACGATAAATCACAGGGTGAAGGAGACTACGCGCAGGATGAAGCCGCCTATTGGGGCGGCGGCGGGGACAATCCTCTTTCGAACGAACGTCGGTCCTTTTTCGGCGGCATATACGATCAGTTCTGCATGAATCTTGAGTACTATGTTGACTCGGCAAATGCGATGTACGGAGAATACGGCGCGACGGAAAAGGCGGACGGCAAGATATGCGAATACATTTTTGAGGACTGCTTCATCGAAGTAAAGGTGAATTCCGAAGAAAAGAAAATGATCGAGGTGCCGTATTTCTCGCAGGAGGGAATACTGCCGAACGGCTGCGAGGCGACGTCTGCCGCAATGCTTCTGAATTTTTACGGAGTAAAAGTATCTCCGGAGGAATTTGTCGATAATTATCTTGACTGCGAAAGCGTTTCGATCAGGTGGGGCTGCCGTTACGGGCCGAATCCGAAAAACGCCTATGCCGGAGACCCGCGCTCGAAGGACAAGGGCTGGGGATGCTTTTCACCCGTTATCGTGCGCGCACTGAATAAGGCGCTGCCGAAGGGATATTACGCGAAAAACGTCACCGGAATGTCGTTCAACGATTTGAAAAAACGGTATATCGACCGCGGCATTCCCGTGTGCATATGGGGCACGGTGCATATGGAGGAGATCGACCGACTTCTCCAATGGCAGTCGGAGGACGGGAAGGAGACATTCCTGTATCCGGCTAACGAGCACTGCATGGTGTTCGTCGGATACGATAGGGAGAAGTACTATTTTGCCGATCCCTACGGCTCGGCGGGAGTTGCCGGGTATCCGATAAATGACTGCGTTCTCGCGTACAACTCGCTCGGATCGCAGGCTGTGGTGATCATGCAGAAGAAAAAATAAGCGTGCGAAATGCCCGTCGGGGAGCCCATGACCGATGTGAAGAAGCGTCGGTCTGGAGACCTTGCGGGAATCGCGGACGCACATTAAAAAACGGGGACGTTGGCGTCCCCGTTTTTGATATTCGGTTTGATTTCGTTGATATTCGTATTGATTTTGCGGCGGAATGAGAAATCCCTCATACGGTCGCCGAAGCTGTCAGCGCTGAAGCTCGGCGCTTTTTTCGGCGGTGTCGTTTACGCGGACCGCGACCTCATTTGCCATTATTCCGTCGGATTTCGTAACCTTCAGAGTGAGATTTTCATAGCTGAACACGTCGCCCTCGTCGGGGATCCTGCCGCACTTTTCGGTGAGCCATCCGTTGACGGTCGAAGCGTTGGTTTCCGGTTTGTGCGCAAGCGAGAAGAATTCGCAGAAATCCGAGATCGATGCGGAGCAGAGAACTCTGTAAAGCCCCGGAGCGATCATTGAAAATTCGTCGATCTCGCGGTCGCGCTCATCCCATATTTCGCCGACGATCTCCTCGATTATGTCCTCCATCGTCACGATCCCGGCTGTGCTGCCGTATTCGTCCGCGACGATGACCATGTGGTTGTGATCCTTCTGCATATCGCGGAACAGAACGTCGAGGTGGACCGATTCGGGCACGAACACGGGCTGGCGGAGAATGTCCCTCAGCTCAAATCCCGCCGTGTCCTTCTTCAGAAAGTAATCGCGCGCGTGAAGTATGCCGACGATCTCTTTTCCGTCATCTCCGGTCACGGGAATGCGGGAAAATCCTTCGGTTTCGATCGTTTTCACGATCTGCGCGCTGTCCGCATCGACGGAGACCGAAACGATATTCTTGCGCGGGGTCATGACATCCTCCGCGCTGAGACGGTCGAGCTTGAACACGTTCTTTATGTATTCTATATCGTCCTGCTTCAGGGTGCCTTCGTCGGCGCCTGCGTCAAGCATGAGCACTATATCCTCCTCGGAGACGGGCTCATCCTTCGCGTGGGGATCGATCCCGATCAGACGGAGCACTCCGTTTGTCGATACGGTCAGAAGCCATATCACCGGCTTCAGCGCGACCGCAAGCCCCGAGATCACGCCGCACACAAGCTCCGCAAGCTTTTCCTTGTGGCGCATCGCAACACGCTTCGGCACGAGCTCGCCGAGCACAAGCGTGAAGAATGAAAGGATCAGCGTAATTACGATGACGGAAAGCGTGTTCACCGCTCCCGCGCCCTCGGGAGAAATGCCGAAGGTGTTTATGATCGAATCCGAAAGCCGCTCGGCAAAGTTATCCGCCGCGAATGCGGAACCGAGAAATCCGGCGATCGTTATTCCGATCTGTATCGTCGAGAGAAAGCGCGTCGGCTCCTCGATCATTTTGAGCATGCGTCCGGCTTTTTTGTCGCCGTCCTCCGCCCGTGCCTTTATCTTTTTTTCGTTCAGTGATATCACTGCGATCTCTGTCGCGGCGAAAAATGCGTTCAGCAGAATCAGAAAAAGCTGAAGCGCAAGCTGTTTTATTATGTCGGACATTTCCGATCTCCTCTTTATGATTTTGTTTTTGTCTGCGAATACTGCGCCGTATCAGTTTATATCCGCGGAAAAGATTCTGAATTTTCCGATCTCGGACGGATTTCGGCGCACGGCAGCGCAAGGCAGAGCGGGAGCTCGGACAATGCTGCAGCTTCGGGGAAGCGGATCCGTAAAACCATCTCCTTTCTGTTTATTATATATTTGTCAGGTGTTTTTGATGATGATCTGATCGATCACGTCGGCGGCGTGCTCGCAGAAATCACAGCAGTCCTCGAGACAGTCGAGAATCGCCTTACCGCCGATCAGCCTTTTGGTGTCGGCGTCGGAGCCGAAGAGTGTGTGTATTGCTTCGGTGTAAAGCGCGTCCGCCTCGCCTTCGATCGAGTTGACCTCGACGAGCAGTGAGCGAAGCTTTGCGGGCTTTTTGAAATTCCGCAGCTCATGCACCGCGTCGGCGAGAGCCTTCACGCAGCGCAGCACCGTCCCGGCAAGCCTATCCGCACCTTCCGGCAGGACATCGACGTGAAACATATAGCTTTCGAGAACGACCTCGTCGAGCGAGTCGGTCACGTCGTCGATTATCTGCACAAGCCGGAGAATGTCCTCCTGATCTATCGGGGTTATGAATTCTGTCGAAAGCCGCGTGAGGATATCGTGGTGTACACCGTCGGCCTCATGCTCGATCGCGTGGATGTTTTCGCGGTGAAGGGAGGATTCGGCGGCGGAATAGTCGCGAAAGATGCATTCGAGCAGCACGGCGGCTCGAACGCAGTATGAAACCTGAGTTTCTGCGAGCGAAAAGTAATCGTTTCTGTTTTTTGCCATTGTAAAGCTCCTTTTCAGGCGAATATAAGAAGAAACAGCTTTGCCGTGAGGTATCCGAGGAGGCCGCAGCCGGGGAAGGTGAATACCCACGTCAGTATAAGTTCCTTTACGATGCTCCAATTTACGTTGCCGAGGCGGCGTGCCGCCCCGACACCCATGACGGCGGTAGTCTTTGTGTGGGTCGTGCTGACGGGAAGTCCCGTGAGAGACGAGAGAAGCAGGCACAGCGTGGCGGCAAAGTCAGCCGCAAATCCCTGATAAGGCTTGAGCTTGACCATATCCATGCCGACGGATTTGATTATCCTGTATCCGCCGATCGAGGTGCCGAGCCCCATGACGGCGGAGCACATGATCATGAGCCACAGCGGGATCGTGAACATCACGGTGTCGGTATGTCCGCCGGCGAACGATGCGCCGAGGAGAAATATCGCCATGAATTTCTGACCGTCCTGCGCCCCGTGCATGAACGCCATTGCCGCTCCTCCGGCGATCTGCGCGCCCGAGAAGAATTTCTCCGATTTCATACGGTTCCTGTCGCGGAACAGGAGAACGGTAAGCTTTGACGAGAGAAATCCGAACGCAAAGCCGAGAAGCGTCGAGAGCACGATCCCGAATAGGACCTTTCCCCATTCGGAAGCGTTTATGCCTGAAAAATTGCCGTGTATCGCAACCGCCGCACCCGTTATTCCCGCGATGAGCGCATGGCTTTCGCTTGTCGGGATCCCGAAATACCACGCGGCGACCGCCCAGATGACGATTGCCGACATAGCAGCGCAAAGCGCGATCAGTGATAGGCGCGCATCGTTTCCGAAATCGGCAATGTTGTATATGGTCATGGCGACCGAGGCGTTGATTGCGGTCATCACGAGAACTCCGAAGAAGTTGAAGATCGCCGCCATGACGATCGCTTTGCGTACACCGATTGCCCGCGTGGAAACGCAGGTTGCGATCGCGTTCGGCGCGTCGGTCCATCCGTTTACGAGGATAACGCCGAGCGTCAGCAGCGCGGATACCGCGAGCATCGGATTTTCGGTGATCATAGTGAGAAAGTCGGTAATCGGCATACACTGCCACCTTTCTTTTTCGTGCATCGGAGCGCATCACGCCGTATTTTGGGCTTTCGGCTTCGATGCGGACAACCATTGCGTATTATATCATAAATCGCCGTTCAACCCGTAAACAAAATGTAAAAAATGAGCACGGTGCAAAATTACGGTATCCGCTTTAACGTACGGCACCGAAATATGTCGCAAAAACACATAAAATGAAGGAAAAAATGCTCCCGTGCGCTTCAAATTTAAAATTCCCCTTTACAAACGAAAATATTTATGATATAATACAACGAAGCAGCGACGTCCGGGTTTGCGGATAAAGGACCGCCGAGCGGTTTTTCACCCGCCGCTTACTCAGACGGACGGTGCAAATATAATTTGAGGTGAAAAAAATGATTACCAAGGAAGAAAAAGCAAGAATTATCGAGCAGTACAAGACTCACGAGGGCGATACCGGATCCCCCGAGGTTCAGATCGCAATCCTTACACACAGGATCAACACCCTTACCGAGCATCTTAAGACCAACAAGAAGGATCACCACAGCCGCCGCGGTCTTCTCAAGATGGTCGGACACCGCCGCAATCTCCTCGGATATCTTCAGAAGGTTGACATTGAGCGTTACCGCGCGATAATCGAAAAGCTCGGCATAAGAAAGTAAGGGCGGGAAACCGCAGGTGAAATCACGCCGCGGCGGACGGTTCCGTCCGCCGCGGTTTACTTTTAAGATCAGTACAGAACGCAGGGGAGGATTTAGCAATTAAATGTACGCCCGTCCTCCGTGCTCCGAACGGACGCGCATTTAAGTGCTAAATCTCCTTTTGCGAAAAATAAAAACGAAAAGGAAGAACTGTATGTTTGAAAATTACAAGACGTTTAAAACGGACTTTGCCGGACGTCCTCTCATAGTCGAGACCGGCAAGCTCGCAGGACTTGCAAACGGCTCCTGCCTTGTGCGCTACGGCGACACCGCGATTCTTTGCTGCGCCACCGCTTCCGCACGTCCCCGCGACGGCATCGATTTTCTCCCGCTGTCCGTCGATTTCGAAGAGAGAATGTATGCGGTCGGCCGCATCCCCGGCGGATATCTCAAGCGTGAGGGACGCCCCTCCGAAAAGGCTATCCTTACCTCCCGCGTCATCGACCGCCCGATCCGTCCGCTTTTCCCGAAGGATCTGCGCAACGACGTAAACCTCAACCTCACCGTTATGGCGGTCGATCATGACTGCTCTCCCGAGATTACCGCAATGATCGGTGCGTCCATCGCCCTTTCCATTTCCGATATTCCGTGGAACGGACCTATCGGCGGCGTGTTCATGGGCATGACCGAGGAAGACGGCTTCATTGTGAACCCGACCTCCGAGCAGCGTGAGAGAAGCTGTCTCGAGCTTACCGTTGCGGCTTCCGAGAAGAAGGTTGTCATGATCGAGGCAGGCGCGAAGGAAGTATCCGATGAGGATATGTACGACGCGATCATGCTTGCTCATTCCGAGATAAAGAAGCTTCTCGTATTCATAAACGAGATCATCGCGGCAGTCGGCAAGCCGAAGTTTGAGTATCCTTCATGCGAGGTTGACCACGATCTCTATGAGAAGATCGAGGCGCTTGTCATCGACGATGTCCGCGTCGCGCTCGACACAGACGACAAGAACATCCGCGATGAGAGAATGGCTCCCATCTACGAGAAGGTTTATAACGAGTTTGACGGCGGAGACCCCGCAACCCATGTCATGCTCGACGAGATCCTCTACAAGATCCTGAAGTTTGTAGTCCGCCGCTGGCTCCTCGACGACAGAAAGCGCGTTGACGGACGCCGCATGGATCAGATCCGCCCGCTCGCGGCAGAGGTCGGACTTATGAACCGCGTTCACGGAAGCGCGGTATTCACACGCGGTCAGACTCAGGTTATGACCTTCGCAACCCTCGGTACGCTCAGCGACGCTCAGCTTCTTGACGGCATCGGAGAAGAGACCGAGAAGCGTTATATGCACCAGTACAATATGCCCGGCTACTCCGTCGGCGAAGCAAAGAGCACAAGAAGCCCCGGACGCCGCGAGATCGGTCACGGCGCGCTTGCCGAGCGTTCGCTCGTTCCCGTTCTTCCCTCCGTTGAGGAGTTCCCCTATGCGATCCGCCTCGTTTCCGAGGTCGTAAGCTCAAACGGCTCCACCTCGCAGGCATCTGTCTGCGGCTCGACCCTCGCTCTTATGGATGCGGGCGTGCCGATTAAGTCTCCCGTTGCGGGAATTTCCTGCGGACTTATCACCGAGGGAGACCGCTGGATGACGATGATCGACATTCAGGGACTTGAGGACTTCTACGGCGACATGGACTTCAAGGTCGCCGGAACTCACAAGGGAATCACTTCCATTCAGATGGACCTCAAGATCGACGGACTTACTCCCGAGATCATCAAGGAAGCGCTCAGCGTAACTCATAAGGGACGCGACTACATCATCGACGAGGTTCTTCTCCGTGCGATCCCCGAGCCGCGCAAGGAAGTATCCCCCTACGCTCCCAAGATGTCCACGATGAAGATTCCGGTTGAGAAGATCCGTGAGGTTATCGGCTCCGGCGGGAAGGTCATTCAGAAGATTGTTGCGGACACCGGCGCAAAGATCGATATCGAAGAGGACGGCTCAATCTACATTTCGTCCTTCGACAAGAACGCGATCGAGGCTGCACGCACCATCATCGGAGGTATCGTGTTCGAGCCCGAGGTGGGCGCGATCTATGAGGGTCGTGTTACCCGCATAATCCCAATCGGCGCATTCGTCGAGTTCGCCCCCGGCAAGGAGGGAATGGTTCACATCTCCAAGCTCGCGAAGGAGCGCACCGAGAAGGTCGAGGATGTCTGCGAGGTCGGCGACATGATGAGAGTTAAGTACCTCGGCACAGATGAGAGAGGCAGAATAAACCTCTCGAGAAAAGACGCACTTTAAAATTAAACGACACCCCCGTGACGAATGCCGAGACATGCGCACGGGGGCGTATTTCTTAAATCTCGCGTGTATACCGAACGAAGAACAGGAGGCAGGACATGAACTACGACCCGAGAAATCCGGAGCACCGGAACACTGACCGCCGTGATGCAGACCGTCGGGATCCCCGGTACGGCGCGCAGTACGGAGAAAATCCGAACGGCGAAAACGGCGCCGCACCCCGTCCGAGGCGCGGTGGGCGCAATCCGATACGTCGGACGAGACACCGCTCGTGGCACCCGAATATAGCGGTGCTGCTGCTTGTGCTGATATTTGCCGTGATAGTGCTGATCTGCGCGGTCACGCTGAGCGGAAGACGGCACGGAAACACCGATGTGAGTATTCCCGAAAACATTTCGGACGTGACCGCGGCAGCCCCTGTCGGCGGCACTGCGCAGAGCTATACGAAGCTTGACGGCTTTACGAAAAAGACGGTGCAGAATGAGGAGATTCACAGGGGAGATCTTATTCTCGTGAACTATCTTTATCCGTACACCTTCCCTGAGGACAACGATATAACGGCTGTCTACGGGAATAAGACGAAGAGCTACAAGGTGAGCAACACCGAAACGCAGATGGCGCTCCATGTGACGAAGGAGTTCAACCGCGTGATGGACGATTTCTTTTCCCGCACCTCCTGCGGAGATATCATGGTGGTCAGCGGATTCCGAAGCTTTGAATCACAGCAGCGCATATACCGCGACCGAGTTGAGACGGAGGGCGCGGAGGAGGCGGCAAAATACGTCGCAACCCCCGGCTACAGTGAGCATCACACGGGACTTGCGATGGACCTCACGGTCTATCTTTCCGACGGAACGAGCTACTATCTCGCGGATTATCCCGCGTGCGATTGGTTTGAGGAGAACGCGGACGACTACGGCTTTGTGCTCCGATACCCGGATGCCAAGGCGGAAATAACGAAGATTTCGTATGAGTCGTGGCATTACCGATACGTCGGAGTGCCCCATGCGCAAATAATGAACGATAAGGAGCTGTGCCTCGAGGAATACACAGATTACCTTAAGGGATTCGCCTACGGGCGCAAATATCTCGTGTACGGTCAGAACGGCACGGTCGAAGAATCGGAGACTTTCCCGGCGGGCGGCACGTTCTCGGCGGTGATATATTACGTTGAAGCAAGCGCCGGAGATACGACGGACGTTCCCGTTCCGGAAAATTCGGAATATGAAATATCCGGAAATAACATCGACGGCTTTATCGTCACCGTGAAGGAATAACAAAAGCGCGGACGGGCGAGTGAGTTTCTCCGTGATATCCGAGCACACCGGATTTTCCGATGCTTGAAGGTGTTTTACCGCACCGCTTATATCGCATGTATCCGCTTTTTTGCGGCGCATTGCGCGCTGACGAAAAAGGCGTGCACCTTTCGAATAAAAAAACACAGCCGCAGGATTTCCTGCGGCTGTGTTTGCCTGATATTTTATTCGCAATACAAATGCTTATTGTTATGCGTCCGCGTACTTAGCCGGCGCGGGGCGCTGAGTTTCACCCTTCGGGAGCTCGTCGCGCATGGAAGCCCAATCGAGCCATGCCGATTCCACGAGAGTTCTGCGTATCGAAATATTGGCAAAGTTTAGACCGTCCGTGCCGAGTCCGCAGGAGTCGAGTATCTTTACCATCTTGTTATATCTCTCGTCGAGCACCGCAATGCGCGCGGTGTCGCCCTCGTCGTAAGCCTTGAAGTAGGATGAGAAGCACCCCTCGTAGAGCATGTGGACCATAAGCAATTCGGCATTGCGCTGCTGACGTGCGTTCAGAGCCATTCCGGCTGACTTTTCGAGAAGCCATACGGAATTATCGAACTGCTCTGCAATAAAGGCGTTGTCATACTGACCTATCGCATTAAGCGTCATGTATCCCCAGCAGTTCCAGCATTGATCCGCGATGTCCTGTGCCTTGTTCAGAGTTCCGTCGAGGTATTCACGGATGTATGCCCAGCCTTCGCCGAAATCCTGCTCGAGGATACTGTCGAGCGTGACGTCGAATTCTTCTTCAGTCATATCGGGATTCCAATTCATCTTGTAGATGATATCCGTCATGACATACTGCAAGCCGAGTCCTTTAGTTTCCGCTTCAACGAAAAGTCCGCGCACTCCGCATTCCTTGAAGAACATGATATCGTCATACACAACGTCGAGCATCGTATACGCCTGCACATGGGTGTCGAGAGAGTAGTACCATATAACGATGTTGTCGGAAAGAGCGCACCAACCGCGAACCCAGTCGGCAAAATTGTCGTTGTTTATGATCGGCAGGTCGGTAACCGCATAGAGATCTCCTCTTTCGTTGCAGTCTTTCATATCGAGCGCGTGGTTCGCGCATGTTCCGTTCATTGCAAAGGTGACGGAAACATGCTCGTTCGGAGCGGTCTTGCAGGGCGGCTGAGTTCCCATGTACGCGAAGATGAGATACATTATTCCGTCGTAGGTCTCGCTTATCTCTTCCTCGAGAGTGTTCGCCCAGCGGACCACCGCGCCCGAAGTCGCGCCCTCTTCCTTGATGATTTTCATGCATTACGTGCAGTGGCAGTAGTACCCATTGTCGCCCTGGGAAACATCGATATATCGGAGCTCTTTTCCTATCTCATG
>ENA-OYZN01000657-OYZN01000657.1-human-gut-metagenome-genome-assembly--contig:-NODE-657-length-13796-cov-6.709774_pt1 | contig 13796 bp, 10 predicted proteins | sample MGYA00243294_ERZ653483 | MGnify/ENA primary metagenome ERZ653483 (study PRJEB26926, sample SAMN06165155) | human gut metagenome | biome: ENVO:00009003; feature: ENVO:2100002; material: ENVO:00002003... | reverse complement strand
CTACACAAGGCTTTCGTCGGCAGCGTCAGATGTGTATAAGAGACAGGCGCCTCGAGACTGAGGCCGCCGGAGATATAATCATAGGCCCGCCAGAATTCCCCCTGTGCGTCGACGGCATATTTTCTGCCGCCCCTGGCTGTGCAGAGGCGGATCATTTCCAGTCCGGTGTTCTTCTTTGCGATAAAGCGCGAAACTGCGTCAATATTCTCGATCAGCTCCTCCGGGTGCCGGAACGCGACGCGGTTGATGCGCTGGAGCGTATAGACCCTTCCGCTGCTGCAGGTGACGCGGAAGGTGCGGTTGATATGGCCGTTTCCAAACGGCTCGCAGGAGACGGGCGTTCCGTCCAGACAAAACTGCTGTAAGACCTGTTCCATACCTGATCTGACCTTTTCTCTTTGCTGCGCCCTGTAAACAGGACGTTCCTTCTATTCTATCCGTTTTGCCCCCAAATTGCAACCTCCAAGGCAAAAAACGCGCCCGGCTTTGTGAGAATACAAAGCCGGGCCTAGGGTGTATCTGAAAACTCATGATGTGACCGGCAGCGAGGGATTTTTGCGTTGCGCAAGACATTTTTTCGCAGGAATACTGACGTATTTCAAGGAAAAATGACGCGGCGCACCGCAAAAAGGCCCGCTGTCCGGGTGCGTTGGGAGTTTTCAGATACACCCTAAATAGCGCCGCAAAAACGCACCTGATTCGCAGAGGCGGACGACTCTGTCCGCCTGCACGAAATGTCTCATGCTTCAAAAATCTATGGCAAAACCGAAGGCACAAGCTCATTTCGTTGCAGGGGCCGATGCCTGCATCGGTCCCTGCAAAACACATACGCCAAAGGCGCTTGTGCTCAGATCTTCTTTTTATCCGGCAGCAGATTCGTCATGCTCTTTAAGCTGATGGCGAGCGTAGACGCGTTGTGCAGGAGCGCCGAGGTCGTCGGCGGCAGGAGTCCGGCCACGCCGAAGACGATCAGACCAAGGTTGAAGCCGACGATGAAGCGGTAATTGCGGTGGATGCGGCCCATGAGGGCCTCGCTGATTCTGCGCAGCGTGACAAGCTCGAACAGATCCTCCGACGCGATGGTGATGTCGGCGATCTCCCGCGCGATAGCCGCGCCGGTCGAAATGGCGACGCCCGCGTCGGCCTCAGACAGGGCAGGGGAGTCGTTCACGCCGTCGCCGATCATGATAACGGTGCGGCCCGCAGCCTTTTCCCGGCGGATGAACGCGGCCTTGTCCTCAGGCAGGACCTCGGCGTAGAATTCGTCCACGCCGACCTCTTCCGCGACGGACGCGGCAGTCCGGCGGTTATCGCCGGTCATCATGACGACCTTGCTGATGCCGCAGGCGTGCAGCGCGCGGATAGCGTCCTTTGCCTCGGTGCGCAGCGGGTCGAAGATGCAGATGACGGCGGCAAGCTCGCCCGCGATGCACAGATACAGATGGGAATACTGCGCGGGCAGGGAATCAAATTTTTCCCGTTCGTCCTCCGGGATGGTGCAGCCCTCGTCTTCAAAGACGAAGTGCGCACTGCCGATGAGCACTTTTTTGCCCTCGACCATGCTGGAAATGCCGTGCGCGACGACATACTGCACCTGCGAATGGTATTCCTCGTGCTTGAGCCCCTGCTTCTTGGCCTCCTCCACAACGGCGTTGGCCATCGAATGCGGGTAATGCTCCTCAAGGCAGGCGGCCAGACGCAGCATTTCCGTCTCCTCATGTCCGCCGAAGGGCACGATCTGCGCGACCTTCGGCTCGGCGTAGGTCAGCGTGCCGGTCTTGTCGAACACTACTGTATCGGCCTTTGCCACGGCCTCCAGGAAACGTCCGCCTTTGACAGAAATATGATAGCTGCTGCTCTCGCGCATGGCCGAGAGCACCGCGATGGGCATGGCCAGCTTCAGCGCGCACGAGAAGTCGACCATCAGAACAGCCAGCATCTTCGTTACGTTGCGCGTGACGAGATACGTCAGCGCCGTGCCGCCCAGCGTATACGGGACCAGCCGGTCGGCAAGGCGCGCAGCCTTGTCCTCGGCAGTGGACTTGAGCTTTTCCGATTCCTCGATCATGTGCACGATGCGGTCGTACCGGCCTCCGCCGAGCGCCTTTTCCACGTTTACAATGCACTCGCCCTCTTCCACGACCGTCCCGGCATAGACATAGCTGCCCTCGCGCTTCGGCGCGGGCATGGACTCACCGGTGATGGACGCCTGGTTGACCGTCGCCTCGCCAGAGACGACCTTGCCGTCGAGCGGAATGAGATTGCCGGTGCGCACGATCATCCGGTCGCCGGGCTTCACATCGCCGATGGGGACGAGCAGCTCGGTTTCGCCGGACTGCAGCCATACCTTGTCGACGTTCAGCGCCATCGCACCGGCCAGATCGGCGACAGACTTCTTGTGCGTCCACTCCTCCAGAATTTCACCAAGCCGCAGCATGAACATGACGGAGCCTGCGGTGTCGAAGTCGCCGCGCACCATCGAGACGGTCACGGCCGTCGCGTCGAGCACGGCGACAGAGAGTTTGCCGTGCAGCAGGGCACTGAGTCCTGCGCGGATGTATTTGACCGAGCGGAACAGCGCGATGGCCGTCTGCACCGGAACCGGCAGGAACAGCCGCGAGAACGCGCGGCGGCAGACGGTAAAGACGAGCTTGTCCTCATACTCGCGGTTGAGCGCGCGGGCCGTATGCTCCGGCAGGCGGGCAAGCGCCCGCTCTGACGTGAACGAGAAGGACGAGAGCGCCCGCACGATATCCGCACGCGGGCAGGTATAGGTGATGACGGCGTCCTGTGTCCGGTCGAAGACCTTGACGGACACGACACCGGCAACGCCCTTCAGATCATATTCCAACAGATCCGCTTCGCGCAGCGACATCCGGCGAAGCGCGAGATGCACGCGCATACGCCCGGGCGTCTCATGCAGAATGTTACACTTCATATGCTGATTTGTACCTCCGAAAAACAGAAGAGCCGTAAAAACGGCTCTTCCTTTGCAAACCTAACGGGCTTATTCCGCGTCCGAAGCGGTATCCTCGATCACCTCAGGTGCAGCCTCGGCAGCGCGGCGGTCGTTGATGGCCTTGGCGTCTGCGTAGACATCGTCCGCACCCTCACGCACGGTCGTCACGGCCTGCATGACGCAGTCCTTGGCGCGCAGAACGGCTGCGGTGGTGTGCGCGTAAACGCTCTTTGCTTCCTTGCTGCTGAGGATCTTCAGACCGGCGGTGCCAAACAGAACGCCAGCCGCGAACAAACCAAGATGTTTCATAAAATGTACCTCCTGTTCTGGATTGCTGCCGCACTCAATGTTAGATACGGCTAACAAAAATTAGACACATTTAATTTTCAGCGAGATAATACCACACATTCCCTGAAAATGCAAGCCCATATCCGTAAAAAAACTATGAATTGTGCGAAAAACGCAGCCCTCGAAAGGGCTGCGTTCTGGTCAGTCAGTCCGCGATCAGCGCGGCCATATCCGCGGCGCTGATCTGATAGACTGCGCCGTCGATCCCGTTTTTCCGCAGCGCATCCAAAACGGCGGCCCGGTCGTACCGGCAGCCGGTGAGCGCGCCGGTGATCGCCTCGGCGGAGAGCGTGGAGAAGAAATCGCCCCAGACGGACGCGCTGCGGATCACGCCGCGCTGCACGTCCAGCCGGAACGTGAGCTTCCCGCCGGGAAAGCGGCCTGTGCGCTCAAGATTGAAGCGCGGATTCTTGCCGTAGATCGCGTCCCATGCGGCGAATTTCTCCTGCGCCAGCTGGTTGATGCGCGCGTCGTCCTCCGGAGTGACGGTATAGGTATCCGTGCTGCCGCGCATCAGATGGCGCACCATGCAGGATTTGAACTCCTCCACAGAAAGCCTGCGCGGCAGATGCTCGGAGATATTCGTCACGCGGTCGCGCACGGATTTGATGCTCTTGGAGAGAATTTTATAGGGGTCGACCGTGGTGGACGCGACCATCTGCTCGATGTTCGTGTCATAGAGCAAAGAGCCATGGTGCACAATACAGTCGCCCAGACGGTACTGCGCGTTGCCGGAAAATTTCCTGCCGTCGATCAGCAGATCGTTGCGGCCATTGAAGCTGGCATCCGCGCCCAGCTCGCGCACGGCGTCCACGACGGGACCGATATACTGCGCGAATTCAATCTGCTGCTCCGGCGAGTGCTCAATGAACGTGAACTGCCAGCCGCCGAGATCGGTGTAGATCGTCCCGCCGCCGGACATACGGCGCACGAGATGGATCCCGTGCGCGTCGGCATACGGCTTGTTGATCTCTTCGAGAATATTCTGGTACTTGCCGACCATCAGCGTCGGCGTTGTGCGCCAGAAGAGGAAAACCGTATCGGGCAGGCGCTTTTCCGTGGCAAAATAGTTCTCAAGGCCAAAATTATAGTAAACGTCGGTCGAACCCGTCTCAATATAGATCATGCACGTCCTCCAGCGCCTCCCACGCGCGGTAGGAGCTGCGGGCCAGCGGCGCGGAGGCCACATGGCGGAAGCCCTTACTTAGCGCCAGCTGCTTATAGCGCGCAAAATCCTCCGGCGTTGCGTACCGGTCGAGCTTCCAGTGCTTTTCCGACGGCTGGAGATACTGTCCGATCGTCAGAATGTCGCAGCCGGTGGCCAGAATATCATCCATGAGGACCGAGATCTGCTCGTCCGTCTCGCCGAGGCCGATCATAAAGCCGGTCTTGGTCAGGATCGTCGGATCCTTTTCCTTTACATAGCGCAGAACGCCCAGCGTCCGCTCGTAGCCTGCCTGCGGGCGGACGGCCTTCTGAAGCTCTTTGACCGTCTCAATATTCAGATTGAACACATCCGGATGCGCGGCGATGACAATGTCGGCGGCCTCATGGCTGCCCTTCATGTCGCTCGTCAGCGTCTCGACCGTCGTGCCGGGGCACAGCGCGCGGATGGCGCGGACGGTCTTTGCAAAATGCTCCGCGCCGCCGTCCGGCAAATCGTCGCGCGTCGAGCAGGTCAGAACGACGTGGCGCAGCCCCAGCTTTTTTGCCGCCTGCGCGACGTTTTCCGGCTCGTCCGGGTCGGGGGGCAGGGGCTTGCCGCACGTGACGTTGCAGAACCGGCAGTTGCGGGTGCAGACATCGCCGAGGATCATAAACGTGGCGGTGTGCTTCTGATAGCACTCGCCGAGATTCGGACAGTTTGCCGCCTTGCAGACCGTGTTGAGCTTCAGATCGCGCATCAGCTCCGCAACCTCGCTCACGGCCTGCTGGTTATAACGGACGCGCAGCCATTCAGGTTTCCGTTCCATTCCGTCTCCCGCCTTTACTTCGTTTCGACGATCGCGACCGGGGCCAGCGCGTCGATGGTGTCGCCCTCCTCGCACAGCTGACGGCGCAGAATGCCGTCCTCCGTGGCCTCGATCTGGTTGACGACCTTGTCCGTCTCGATCTCGTACAGGGCGTCGCCCTTGTGGATCTCGTCGCCCTCGTCCTTGAGCCAGGCGCACAGAACGCCGCTCTTCATTTCGGGCTGCAATTTCGGCATAACAAGCTGCTTTTCCATAATCAAATGCTCCTTTTCATTACATCAGACAATCCAGTAATTCTTCCGCCCGTTCGCCCGCAAGCGTCCGGCAAAGATCCAGAAACAGCGCCGGATCAAGCCGGACGCCGTTCAGCATGGCGCACAGCGCCTGCGCGTCAAGCGCGTCAGAGCGCACCTCGGCATTGCGGAGCAGGCCGCGCCTGGCCTCATACCGCACAAAAATCGGTTTCCCGGCAAATTCGGCACTCTTTTCATACGTAAAGGCCGGGGTCTTGCCCCACGTCCAGTCCCACGCATGATAAGACTCATCCGCAAGCCTCCGTACCTCGGCCAGCTGCGGCTCTGTCAGCCGGATCTGCTCCGAGCCGGGTGGCAGCAACTGCTCCGCCAGCCGCTTTGCGAACGTGACGATCTCGCAGTCGTCCTTGAGATAAGGGCGCAGATTCGTGACCGTACAGATGGCCGATTCCGTTCCCTTGGAGCAGAACGCGTCGTTTTTCCTGCCGGTCGTGATCTCATCTAGCAGCGACAGGTCGGAATCAAACAGCAGCGTCCCATGGTGCAGGACGCGCCCGCCCGCGATCTTCTGCGCACTGCCGGAGATTTTTTTGCCGTCCACGGCGATATCGCAGGTGCGGTTTTTCTGCGCCGGAACGCCGAGCGCGTTCAGCGCCCGGATGACCGGCTCCAGACAGCGGTCGTAGTCGAGCGGCCCCGTCTGGTCGGATATGAGCGTATAGTTGAGGTTCCCAAGGTCATGATAGACCGTCCCGCCGCCCGACATCCGGCGCACGACGGGAATCCCCCTGTCCAGAAGCGCACGCATATGCACCTCCCGGCAGATATTCTGATAGCACCCGACGACGACAGCAGGCCGGTTGCGCCACAGCAGCAGCACATCGCCCTCACGGTAGGTGCGGAACACATAGTCCTCAAACGCCTGATTAAAATACGGGTCATGCGATGTTGTTTCGATTTGAATCATGCGGAAATCCTTCCGTTTCTGATTTCTTTTTTTATTTTATCACAGGTATCCACAAAAAACAACAGAAAGCTGCGGGCGCGCACCGAAAGCCTTCCCCACTGGGGAAGGTGGCCCGAAGGGCCGGATGAGGGCCGGGGAACAGTTTCAATTTTTGGAAATCTCAAGCAAAATACAACTGCCTCAACCGCATCAGTCTGCTCCGCTTCGCTCCGCAGCCAGCTTCCCCGGAGGGAAAGTCTTGCCGCGTTCCTGCAGCCTCCGCATCACGCTCGGGTAGCGCGACGCGTCCGTATGCGGCAGGAATCTGGCCGCCTGCATATTCTCTACGAATTTTTCCATCTCCCCGAACTGCACATACGTCGCAAGCGCGCGGATCTGATCCAGCCGCGCCCGGCAGCCCGTATCCAGCAGCAGGCGTTTTGCGCCTGCGAGGGAGGAGTTGCCGAGAATTTTGAATTTTTCGCGCGGCAGATCGGGGTACAGACCGACCGTGATCGCGGATTCCAGATCATAATGCGTCCCGAAGCCGCCCGCGAGATAGAACGCGCCGATCTCCGACGGACTGACGTTCACGCTTTCCAGAAGCGTCGCGACCATCGTATGCGCGGCGGCCTTGCAGGTCAGAAATTCCCCGATGTCGTCCTGTGTAAAATAGAGCGGCACATTGCCGTCGTAGGCGTAGATGATGGCCGGGACGTTGCGCTGTCTGGTATCGTCCCACACGTCGCGGATGCACGGCGAGGCGCTTTTCTTCAGATTTCCCGCCGAATCGATCCAGCCGGACAGAAACCCCTCCGCGATCAGATCGAGAATGCCGGAGCCGCAGATGCCCTTCGGCGGAAGGCCGCCGACTGTCTCGTACCGGAGCCGGTTGTCAGGCCCGATTTTGATGCGGCAGATCGCGCCCGGCTCGGCGCGCATACCGGATCTGCTGACCGCGCCCTCAAGCGCAGGCCCGGCGGCTCCCGCTCCCATGAGCAGAAATTCCCGGCAGCCGAGCACCAGCTCGCCGTTTGTGCCGATATCGAGAAACAGCGCCAGATCCTCCCGCGTGTCGAGATCCGTCATCAGAAGACCGCTCGTGATATCGCCGCCCAGATAATTTGCGATCGCGGGCATACAGAAAATATTCCCCGCGATGGGAAGTCCAAGCTCCGATGCGCGCAGCACGCCGGGGTCAAAAAATACCGGCGTATAGGGACTCTGGAACACCTGCCACGGGTCGCAGCCGAGGAAAAAGTGCAGCATCGTCGTATTGCCGCCGACCGTCATGGCCGAGACAGCCTCCGGCGGAACACCAGCCTGCGCGCAGCAGCGCTCGATCATCTGCCGCACGTCGTCAAGCGTCAGCGCCTGAAGCGTGTGCAGATTGTCAGGGTTCTCCTTCACGGCCAGAATGCGGTCGAGGATGTTCGCGCCGAACTGCGTCTGGCTGTTGGTACAGGCTGCCTCCGCAAGCGTCTTCCCGGAGAGCAGGTCGACAAGCTCCATCTGCATCGTCGTGCTACCGATATCGAGGCAAAGACCATAATTCCGGTCTGTCGTGTCCCCCGGCTCGACGCGCACGACATCCGTCCCGCCAGCGCCCGGACAAAGCGTCACCGTAACGCGATAGCCCGCCTCGTACAGCACCGGATACAGCTGCTGCATACACCCGAGCGTCAGCCGGCAGCCCTCCGGCAGCACGGCCAGCAGCCGTTCCCGCGCGGCAAGCGTATCTCCGGCGGACGGCTCCGGCAGCGTCAGATATCGTTTTTCCGTCAATGCGTTCATAAAGACTCCTCACGCCCGGCTTCCCAGCAGGAAGCAGAGAATCCCGTAGCCGTGGGCAAGCAGGTCGAAGACCCACCGGTTCGCGTCGACGCTGCGCTCGCCCATATCGATCACGGCGGTCGCGTTTTTCAGCCGCTTCGCCGTTTTGTAAAGCCTTCTGTCCTGATGCCCGTGCGCCTCTCCGGCGCGCATCCAGCGGTCAAAAATGCCGTCCAGATACGCGTGGATCAGCAGCTCCGTGGCCATGGAGCGCTCCGTAATGTGCAGCTGCGCGCCGTGCTCCGCCGCGTAGCCGTCCAGAATCATGCGGCTGAGCGGCAGCGAGCCGTTGCCCCGCTGCCGCAGATAGGTCATAAGCGCGCCGTTCGTCGTCAGATGCACGGCGCGGTCCGTATAGGAAAGCTCCACGCCCTCCGGCAGCCTCTGTGTTTCCATGCAATGCGCTTCCTTTGTTTTTTCTTATCTTACCACATCCCGCGCAGCCGCGCAAGGCTTCCCTTATCCTGCGGAGCATGGCACGAAAATGCCCGGACGGCAGCGCGTCCGGGCATTTTGTCAGGTCTGCTCGTCAGAAATGGGAGGCTGCGGCTCCTCCGGCGGTGCAGGCTCCTCGTCAGGGGGAACGGCTGTGCCGGGGTCTTCCTCAGCGGGAGGCGCAGACTCTTCCGGGTCCTCGACGGGCGGCTCCTCCGGAACGGGTGCCGGGCAGGCGGGCGTCTGGGGCTGATCCCAGTAATATTCGCCCGTCATATCCTCGTCATAGCGCAGCCGGAGCGTTCCGCCGCCAAGCAGGTCGCGCAGGATATCGACGTGGCAGTAGCCGCCGTCAAGCTGCATGATGTTCCAGTAATAGCTTTCGCTGCCGCGCATACCGCTGACGGTCTGGCAGGTAAGGCCCGCCTCATCGCACAGCAGCTGCCAGCTCTGCGCCATGCTTTTGCTGTCGGCAATGCCCTGGCAGAGCGCGGAATAGACCGGGGTGCGGCTGGTGCCCTCCTGATATGGGAAGCGCTCGGCCAGATACGTAAACAGCAGCGAGGCCTTTTCCGTCTCGCTCGTGCAGTAGCGGACATAAATTTCCGCCGCGCGCAGACTCTCGGATACGTCCTGCTGCATACTCCGCAGCTCCAGCCGGGAGGCCGGATAGTCGAATACCAGCTCCACAATGCGGTTGCGGGCGTCAGCCGGATAGGACGTGACGGTCAGCTCCGGCTGCGCGGACTGCTCCTTCAGATGCGCGCCGCAGTAATCCTGCACAAGCGCCGCATAGTCGGGCTGGCCCGGATAGGTCGCGTAGAGCGTCAGATGGTCGTCGTAATTCTCCAGCGCCTGACACAGCAGACGCTTTGCCTCCGACTCGCTGCCGACATATTCGATCTCGTCCAGCGGCGTGCGCACATCGCGGAACGTGATATCGATCCTGATCTCGTAATAGGCGACGATCAGCGTACAGTCGTGCGTGATATAGTCGATGGCGTACGCGCCGATCGGATCCTCGCGCGAAAACTCGTACACGGCGGCGGGAAGATCCTCCTCGACGTCGCCGGAATATTGGCTCGTATGGATCACGCCATGCTCCACGCCGTTCTGCACGAGCGTCCGCAGGGCGTTCTTGAGCGACTTATAATCGCGAACCGTCAGCACGTCGCTCTGCGGCTCGGCCTTTGTGCCCGTGTTGTGCGGGGTCACAAGGGTGTAGGAGGACGGGACCAGCCTGCTGCACCCGCACAGGGCTGCCAGCAGCAGAGCAAGCGCAGCCGTCATCATCCAGCGTTTCAAAGCAGCCCCTCCTTGCCGTTATAATTCCTCACCCGAGACGCGGAAGCCCTCGCCCAGGACCTGGTGCGCGGGAAGCAGGATCACAAACGCGTCCGGATCGATCTCACGCACGATGGATTTCAGCTCCGGCAGCTCCTTCTGCCGCACGGCGGACATCAGCACGGGCCGGGGACTGCCGGTATAGCTGCCGCTGCCCTCCAGTACGGTCGCGCCGCGGTCGAGCCGGGTTCCGATCTGCTCGGAGACGGTCTGGTAGTGCTCGGAGATGATCAGCGCGACGGTCGAATGATCCAGCCCGTAGAGCAGCTGATCCATCACGAACGACGATGCCGCCAGCGGAAGCGCACTGTAGAGCGTCTTGGACAGATCGTGGAACACGATGCCGGTCAGCGTGATGATGAACAGGTCGATCGCCAGCATGACCTTGCCGAGACTGGCCGAGCGGAAGCGGCGGCGCAGCAGTCTGGCTGCGATATCGGAGCCGCCCGTCGAGCCCCCGGACAGGAACACAAGGCCGATGCCAAGCCCGACGAGAATGCCGCCATAGAGGCTGTCGAGCAGAATTTCCGTTTTCGGCGCGGGGATAAAGGCGAACAGATCGATGAATACGGAGCTCAGCAGCATCCCGGACAGCGAACCGAACAGAAATTTTCTGCCAAGCTTCTTTGCGCCGAGGACAAACAGCGGTACGTTCAAAAGCATGGTGATCACGCCGATCTGGCCGAAGCCCAGAAGCTCGCGCAGGACCATCGCCAGACCGCTCATGCCGCCGACGTTCAGATTGTTCGGCTCCAGAAACAGATCGAAGCCGAGTGCGAAAATGGCGCTGCCAAGGGTGATCTTCCATCCCATCTGCCAGATGGTCTTGAGCGTTTCACGTTTCAAACCGTCGTCCTCCCGTACTTCTTTTTATCAGATATCCAGCTTCATCTGTGTTTCGCCGACGTCCTCTCCGCGTAGGAGCGCGCCTGCGGCGGGCAGCGTCCGGGCCGAATAGCGGCCTACGTTGCTGAGCGGTGTTTTTTCCAGCTCCGCGGCCGATTCGATGGCGGCCTTTCGCTTCAGGCTCATCACAGCGACGCCCTGCGTCGCGCGCGTGGTCTTGGCGGAAAGCTGCGCCGTGGAGAACACGAGCACGCGCCCGTCCGTTGCGCGGATGACGATCTGCTTTTCCTCCGGCAGATCGATCACGGCCCGGAGCGGGCTCTTGTCGGAGTATGCGCCCGTCAGCCGCTTGCGGTTGGATTTGGTGTCATAGCAGCTCGCAGCGACCTTCGCCGCCTTGCCGTTTTCAAAGACGAAGAGCAGATTGCCCTCGTATTTTCCGGGGAAAATGACCGTCAGGAAGCTCTCGCCCTCATCGAAGCCGAGCTTACCGGGCAGGAAATCGCCGAGCGTGGAGGCTTTTCCGTCGGCAAAATCGGAAATTTTCGTCTTGTAGACCTGATATTTGTCGGTAAAGACCAGCATCTCCTCACTGTTCTGCGCCGGGCGGGTCAGAAGCAGGCTGTCGCCCTCCTTGAATTTCTGTTCGCCGGACATCCGCAGCGACTGCGCTGTGATCTTCTTGAAATAGCCCTCGCGGGAGAGGAAGACCGTGACGGGATAGTCGTTTTCCGGCTCGTCGTCCGGCTCCTGCGGAAGCTCGTGGTCATACACAAGGGTCGTCCTGCGCTCCTTACCGTATTTCTGCGCGACCTGCTCCAGCTCCTTGCAGATGAGCGCCTGCACCTTTTTCTCAGAGCCGAGCGTCGCTTCGAGGTCGGCGATCTCCTTTTCAAGGGACTCCGTCTCCTTCAACCGGTTCAGGATGAATTCCTTGTTGATGCTGCGCAGCTTGATCTCCGCGACGTATTCCGCCTGTACCTGATCGATGCCGAAGCCGATCATGAGGTTCGGGACGACCTCCGCATCCAACTCCGTCTCGCGGATGATGCGGATGGCCTTGTCGATATCGAGAAGAATTTTGCCGAGGCCCTTCAGCAGGTGCAGCTTGTCCTTCTTTTTGTTCATCTGGAAATAGAGTCTGCGCCGGACGCATTCGGTGCGCCACGCCGTCCACTCGGAGAAAATTTCGCGCACGCCCATCACGCGCGGCATACCGGCAATGAGAATGTTGAAGTTGCAGCCGAACGCATCCTGCAGCGTCGTCGTCTTGAACAGCTTCTGCATGAGCTTGTCCGGGTCCGCGCCGCGCTTCAAGTCGATGGTGAGCTTCAGACCGTTCAGGTCGGTTTCGTCGCGCATATCGCTGATCTCGCGGATCTTATTTGCCTTGATCAGCTCGGCGACTTTGTCCAGAATGATCTCCGTGGCCGTTGTGTAGGGGATCTCGTAGATCTCGATCATGTTCCCGTCCTTGACATAGCGCCACTTTGCCCGCAGGCGGAACGAGCCGCGGCCCGTTTCGTAGATCTGCTGCATCTGGGCAGGATCGTAGAGAATTTCGCCGCCCGTCGGGAAATCCGGGGCCGGAAGCGTGTCCAGCAGATCCGCGTTCGGGTTTTTGATGAGCGCGATCGCCGTGCGGCAGACCTCGGCCAGATTGAACGAGCAGATATTCGACGCCATGCCGACAGCGATGCCCATGTTGGCCGAGACCAGCACGTTCGGGAATGTTGTCGGCAGCAGCACAGGCTCCTGCATGGAGCCGTCGTAATTGTCGACAAAATCGACGGTATCGGCGTCGATATCGCGGAACAGCTCGGCGCAGATCGGCTCGAGCTTCGCTTCGGTGTAACGCGAGGCGGCGTAGGCCATATCGCGCGAATAGACCTTGCCGAAGTTGCCCTTGGAGTCGACGAACGGGTGCAGCAGCGTCTCGTTGCCGCGCGCCAGACGCACCATCGTCTCATAGATGGCGGCATCGCCGTGCGGGTTCAGCTTCATCGTCTGGCCGACGATGTTGGCGGATTTGGTGCGGGGCTTTGTGAGAAGCCCCATTTCGTACATGGTGTACAGAAGCTTGCGGTGCGACGGCTTGAAGCCGTCAATGGCGGGAAGCGCTCTCGATACAATGACGCTCATTGCATAAGGCATGAAATTTTTTTCGATAGTCTCGGTGATCGGCTGTCTTACTATCTCCGCTGTCGCCGTGGTTCCGGCTGCTGTCTTGCTGTCGTTTTTCTTCCTTGCCATTTTTCGTTCCTCAAATCCTGAATTCTGTGTCTTTTTCTCAGAGCTTCACAACGTGAAAGCCGGCAGCCTTTATAAGCCGGTTGAACACCGCAAGCCCTATCCCGTTCCTTGACGGCATCCTCGCATAAATCATGTCAATGTCACAGACACCGTCAAAGCTGCGCAGGCAGGAGAAAAGCGTCTGCGCCTGCCGCAGCTGATCATGCTCCGGTCCGCAGGAAACCGTCGGCTGACAGGTTATATACGGCAGATCCTCGTCAAAACAGATGACGCCGAACCGCTCCCTGCCCTCTTTTTCCGCAATGAACCGCCTGAAATCCATGTCTGATCCGTCAATGACGGTAAGCGGACAGTCCGGCGCATAATGCCGGTATTTCATCCCCGGAGCCATCGGCACACCGTCGAATTTCTCGGTGACCGCCCTGTCAACAGTGACCCTGTCGCAGAACAGCGACAGCATCTCAACCGTTACCGCCCCCGGACGCAGGAGCAGTATCCCGCTCCCGTTTATCTTGATTATCGTCGACTCGACCCCGAAATCGCAGTCCCCGCCGTCTATAAGCGCATCGACCCGCCCGTCAAGGTCGTGTTCGATATGCTCAAAC
>ENA-OYZN01000648-OYZN01000648.1-human-gut-metagenome-genome-assembly--contig:-NODE-648-length-13979-cov-5.089558_pt1 | contig 13979 bp, 13 predicted proteins | sample MGYA00243294_ERZ653483 | MGnify/ENA primary metagenome ERZ653483 (study PRJEB26926, sample SAMN06165155) | human gut metagenome | biome: ENVO:00009003; feature: ENVO:2100002; material: ENVO:00002003... | reverse complement strand
ACGAGATAGGCTCCGGTCTCGTGGGCTCGGAGATGTGTATAAGAGACAGTCCTATTTGTCCGGAACTTGATCCCATTTTACAAGCAATTATCACGTCACAGGAAAAAGGAGTACAGGAGATGGAATGTCTGCTTCAGCACTTAGGCTGTTAAAAATTTATTAGTTACCAGGTATCATCGGCTTTTCACGTGCAGCTCTCCGCCGCCGGCGTTTTGCGAGCCGTGGGAGCTCTGATCCACTCTTTCAAACTAAAAAACATCTTTTCCGTCCCGAATAGGCAGAAAAAGGGGCATAACGTGCAGTGGGTTCTGCAAGACGGTGTGCATCTGAGCTTTTGCCTCAATGCCTGGTCTTGATCGTTATACCGAATGGATCTGCATACAATTCATTGAACGCGTCAACTGCGCTTCAATGAATGCAATCTCATCTTCAACATCTCCGGGACAAGAAATTACAAGGTTGTATCGCGTAACATTCTGAGACATGAATTATACCTCCCAAACCGTTTCGTCGCCGCAAATGTTACGAATTTTCAGGCGAAGCGGTTTTTGTTCGCTGTGGATACGAGCGTTCCAAAATTTTTTTGTTTTGTTACCGTTCACGATAACAAAACCATTCTTGTCAATCTTGATTTCGCTGTCGGAATGCCACTCGCCCTCAGTCGCTGTACAATCAACACTCAAGAACTCAATGAGCTCTAAGCCGTCCTCGTTAATTTCAATTGGCTTATAAGGCTTCTTAGCTAAAGAATTAAGAAAAGCCTTTTCGTTAAACTCGTGAATTTTAGTAAGTACACGATCACTGATGAATTTATCAATCGTGACAGCATAATTGCCTGGCAAATCTTCGTGAGTTTCTTCTATGTGAAACTCAGCATAATCATCGAGAATTACATCATCGAGAATGGTTTTAAGATCACGGAGTTCTATTTTCACATTTGTGCTGTCATCTTCTTTGATAAATTTATTGATTTCGGCTTCATCGGTTATGTCTATATAATAAACGATAACTTTTTTGATATTGTTATCCAAATCCGGAATTGCCTGATGGATAATGCGGTTTATCGTAACTTTATCAAGTAACTTAGAAGTACTGTCCATCAAGTTTGGAACATAAACCGGAATCGTTCCGAGTTTACTGTCAGAGATCGCGCCCTCCCAGAAAGAATCAAGAGAATCCTCGTTTTTCAGTCCGGGAATGAGGGATTTAATCTTATCCATCGTCTGAACAGGATTGCGGTAAAGCTGAACGCCATCTTTAATTTCAAGCACGTCAAATTCCGCACCGTCTGCTTTCAGTCGATCACGGGTGGTTTGAACCGAATTAAGAGCGATGTCACAATGGATAAATTTGCGGCCGAATTTATTTGCCACGGCTGCAGTTACACCACTCCCACCGAAAAAGTCGGCTATAATCATGTCTTCTTTGGAAGAAGCTTTTACGATGCGCTCTAATAGCGCCCAAGGCTTTTCTGTGGCATAGTCAACGCGCTTGATCCCATCAACGGGAAATCTTCCTGCAACGGCAAACTGCCACCAATCTTCAGGTATTTTGCCTTTTGCGTCAAGATCGTAATTATCACTTACGAAACCGGAGCCATCTAAGCCACGCTTAAAATTTTCCTTTGTTTTTTCATCGTGCGCGATACGAATACTTTGGTCGAAGAAATGATATATGCCCGATTTTGAATACCAAAAAATAGTATCATGTTTTCGGTTGAATTGCTTCATTCCCGGAGAACCTGGGCCATTATAACACCATACGATCTCATTGATAAAATTGTCTTCTCCAAAAACTTCATCAAGAAGAATTTTTACATAATGCCCAATATGCCAATCCAAATGAACATAGATAGATGCAGTTTCGCTCATAACAGATTTAATTGCCATAAGGTTTTCATACATCCAGTTGAGATATTTTTCTTTATCCCACACATCACCGTACATCTTTTCCTCAAAAGCTTTGAGTTCGTCAATATCGAGTTTTTGTTCGGCTTGAGCAATCGCTTCTGCCACTCTCGGATTACGGCGGATATAAACTTTTTTGGCATAGTCTGCACCGCTGGCAAAAGGAGGATCAATGTACACGAGGTCAACTTGGATTCCTCGCTCTTTGAGGTAAGCACAGGCAGAAATACATTCACCACGAATGACCATATTACCGTCAGCGTTCTCGCCCACGGTTTCCTGTTTTTCCATTTCATACAAAGGCATCCCCTGCTGCAATGTCATAGAAACATCATCAGCGCCCTTGTATCTAAGTATTCTGTTAAAGTTTCCGAGCACAGCTTGTCCTTCCACAGGCTCTGGTATAAACGGTACATATTTAATCGGCATAATCTTTCACCTTAACGCAATTACATAAGCCTTTCGGGCGTTTGGATCGTCTGACACCACTCCAACGGTTTGGAAGGAATATCCACTCCATTTTACCCTATATGGATTATGAAAAGCAATAAAATTTGCTATAAGCCCCTCTGTCGATTGGCATTTTTGTATGCTATCTCGTAGATGTTGATAAGGTCGATTGAAATTCCAGAAAGGCGCTCCAAGCATCTGGTAATAATTCAAATCTGAACTTGTATTATACGCTTCGCCAACGATTTTTTCCACATCGTTTTGCAATATGGTGGAGAGCATTTTGGCTTTTTGATTATCGTTAAATTCAAGGTATAATTCTTCTCTATCATCAATCCACTTCATTATTGATTCTCCTTAAAAAACTCGCATATCTTTGTGTGCGTTAATGAAATTCGCTCTTTTTCGGACAAAGTATCTTCCAAATACAAATAATCAAAACGCTCATATCCGTAAATAGCATTGTTTTGTTTCGAAAACTCCGTTTCCATAAAGGTTTTTTTGTCCTTAAAAGTGGGATCTTTAGCGTAAATCTCACCTTTCGTTTCGACAATGATCACCTTATGGATTTTACCGTCTTTGCGTTTGATGATAAGGAAGTCAGGTGTATAAACACCGATATAACTCCACTTGTTACCCGTTTGTTTATAACACTTAATCTTAAACTCGGTCATTGCACGGTCGCCATTATAATACATTTCCAAGCCAAATTTTTCAATTTCATCAAAGGACAGGACTTCTTTGAGAAAAGTCTGCTCAAAGCCGCTGTCCGTACGATAAGGCAGATAATGAAACGATCGGTCTTTGTTGTTGTGAGAAGTGTTCTGTGCTCGAAGCGTTGCCGCCATAGCCGCATTGCCGGATTCTTCAAGGAAACGGATTGTATCTTCCATTTTAGGATCAAGTTTCAGCTTGCCTTTATCATCTAGCATAATATTTTGAACAGTCTGACTGTTTGGATAATAGTCCTGTGGCTTGTCCGTATAAACTGCGGGAGTGAAGTTTGCGATATTCAAAAGATTTACTTCTTCAGGTATCAGTTCCTCTGTGGTTTTAAAGTCCTGCTTGTCGCAGAAAGCCTTGCGAATATTTGCTTCTACCAACTTGTGCTTGTATTTAGAACTGTAATAACGAGAACCGTCTTTTTCATATGTGATTTTCTGGAAGACAGTCTTTAACTGTCCAGCATAAATCATCAATTCTGCAACGGTAGGAGTGCCAAAACCACCCTTCATAATACCGTAAATCCAAGAATTAAAAGTTGCAGGTTCTGTTCCATATTCAGTATCATCAACACGAATGCTTGTTTTACTTTCATCCATAGAAAGATCAGTCGTTTTGATAATGCTGTCTGCAATCCGTGCAAAATCAGCCGCAGCGGCAATAGCGACTGCAGGATCGGCCTTTTCGACAGTAAGGGTGTCATAGTTGATTTTCAGCTGATAGAAATCCACTTTGGGTAGCTTCAAATATGCTGTGCGATCAAAACGCTTCAGCGGAGTTTTGGTATTATCAGCAGACGAAAACTCCTTGAGGGAAATATGGTGTTGCTGTTCAAGCTGCATATTCAGCTTATCAGCATTGCTTTTATTCAAGTAAATCAGCGCAGTTTCGGGCATATTTTTTATGACCTGTCGCAAACAACGGCAGGATGTCTGTAATACCATATTTGTCGGGCAGTCGCCTTCTTGAGAAAGGATAATTCCTGTAAGACTGCGACAGTCCCATCCTTCTTTGCCGATCTGAACAAGTAGAACGATACGGATTTTGGATATAGCCTTATCCAAAATATCAAACTGCATTTGACTATCGGCAGGCATTTTATATTGCTTATTGCCTTTATGAAATTTGAGAATAACATCGTTACTAAGACCGTATTCTGCGGCAATACGAGAAACCAAAGGATACACTACTTCCTCTAATTTTTCGATAGTACCGCAATAAATTCCAAGTTTAGCAGTAAGACCGTCTGCATAGACAGTATCCTTGTATGTATCAATAAATTCACGAACACCTTTTTCAATAATCAAGTTAATATCTGCAATATCTGCAATTTTTACCACAGGGCGTTTCAGAAAGTTGCCTACACCGTCAATGAGCGGATAATAATATACGATGTTTGTAATTTCTGCTGTGCCGACAGAAAGGGTATCCATTACCTTGAACTTTTCGGCTTTTTCAAGATAAGGAGTACCCGAAAATCCTATCACAGAATTTATAGTATTATTCAGCGCCCATTTAGTGACAACAGCACGAAGTTTGATTTCATCGCTGACAGCGTGATGAACTTCATCGATGAATATAGAAAGCGAAGGTAATTTGCCGATGAGATTACGAAGCTCATTCGCTTGTCTGTCTTTTTCCTCATCGCTTTCTTCAAACAGACTGATTTGCCCGTTTTTCTCTTGAATGCGGTCAAGAATAACTTTTTCAGCATTAGTAACAGCAATCAAGCCGAACAACTCAGAAAGCGGCTGATGATTCGCAATTTTCTGAACATTCGGATTCTTGGTCTTGTTTGATTTATTTGCAGTTTTCCCTTGATCCAAAATCTCAAAGGAAATCATACGCTTAATATCCGTTGCTGCCGGTTCGGGAATAATCCAAGCAGGGTTAAAGTTCTGTATTGTTTTAAGGCTTGGAACAACAGAAGATTTCAAACCGGAAGGAGCAAAAATGATAAAGTTATGAGCAAATGCAGGATTTGTCGGCTCATTGAGAGCAAAGTACAAATCAAGATAGACAAATGCTGCCATCAAATATGTTTTGCCCGCACCCATAGGCAAGCTGAACAAATAATCTGGATAGGAAACCCCGTAGAAGGCATTACGGAAGAAACCGTCATAATCAATGCTTGACGGATCTTTCTTGATTTGCTTTTCAAGTGTTTCGGAAACCTGTTCCCCTTTATCATTTTTAAGCCGTGAATATTCAAATAGAGCTGTTGCGGCAGAATTTCCCTCTAAATATTTACGGGTAGCGGTAGATAACTCCATATCATTTAAGTTGATAGCGTTAAAAACACCACATCGGAACAAGAATTCCAGTGGCTTACACTCACAAGCAATTTTTAGGAACAGATAGACCTTGATCGCTTCAATCTGAGCATCTCGCATTTGTCCGGTTTTCTCTATGTATTCAATTAAATTTCGGACAGTGCACTGTTCCGAGCTATACCACTCTTTGCACTTGTTTTCTATCATTTTATAGAACATACTGTTTCTCCATCTTATATTTTTACAAAAGCAGATCGGTTTCCTTTAGAAATGTAATAAAGGAATTAACGAGATCAACATTACGGATTTCGATGTCTTGTTCTGTAAAATCTGTTTTTGTTTTGGACAGCGTAATCAACTCAATGACATCTGTTCCTTTTATAAATTGGTTACGTCGATTAGTATAACCTTGATAGTATTTTACCTTATCTTTAAATCTGTAATCTGAGGCTCTGATATTGATTCTCTTTTCTAACAACGCTTTGTTGCCAAGAGCCTCTAAATTCTTGCTGTTACGCAATGTTTTTTCCTTATCTTGCCTGCTTTTTGCAAAAATGTGCTCGATTTCAAATGTAGTCTCCAATGATAACAAGGATTGGCTTTCACAATTCAAAGCCCACCAAACCAACATCGATTTTGTGATTGGGCGTCCGTTATAAAATCCGAAAGTGTCAAACAAACTTCTAACGGTTTTTTCGTCAAAGCGATAATCGGCAAATTCTACGTTTTTATTTTCAACGATATTTACCATTTCGGCAAAGACCGGAGTACGCAAAGCATTAACACCAGGATTTGTGATTGCATAAGTCCAGATAAAAGCAGTTATTTTCTTTAAGAAGCTATCAAACTGCTCGTCATCCAACATGCCTTCATTATCTTTGTTTTGCATAAAGTAAACCGAAACAAAATATGTCCACATACCATTTGGGGCATAGTTAAGTACGAACAGTCTCCGCAAAACCTCATCTGAAAATCGTTCGACGTTTTGATTCGAAACATCATTCCAGAAATTCGCCAAAACAATGAGGTTTTCAAATAACTCGTCTTTTTTCAGTAATTTATAGCTGTCTTTTTCATAGAATTTACGAAGTGCTTCTGTAGTTGAACTCTTGATCCCCATTTTTGCACGTTCAAAATACATATATCGAGTGAAGAGTTCATCCATAGGCGTTCCCGAAATAGGATGAAATATTTTTTCGCAAAGTTCTTCTAATGATTTCCACTTCTTGATGAAAGCATCTTTTTCGCCTTTTGCGGAGAAATATTTATAGAATTGTGCTTTGAAAATATCTGCGTCGGAAAGGGGTTTTCCTCTGTCGTTCAAGGTTGAAAAAATTCTCAAAGCCGTATCTTGCGATTCAGCCTCTATGGGAAGCAGAATACAGTTATTCAAAATTCGAATCGGAAAGTATGAGAAGTAACCAGGAAAAGCAGTAAGGAATTCCTCTATCTTTGTTTGAAAAAATCGATAATTTACAGCATAATTACTTTTCATTTCTTTCGGGGCACCCCCATCTTTCAATATGGACAGAAATTCACCCTTATCATTATCGGTAGCAACTTCAGAGTTGATCTTTAAAGCACTCATGTTCGGCTTTCCAAATTCATCGGTTTTCCAAATACACTTTTCAATACTCTCTCTTGTAGCTTTGGATTCGGAATCTTGCATATTACCGTAACGAGCATAAAATGCTCTAAGGAACAACATTAATGTGGTTAAGCGCTGCTGACCATCGATAATTTCCATCTTTCCATCGTCATTTTTGAAAGTGACAATTGGACCTAAAAAGTATTCGTCGTTCGAACTATTGAATTTATCCTTATCGTTTTCTGGAAAGGCAAAAGAGAAAATATCTTCCCATAGAGTTAAGCACTCACTCTCGCCCCACGCATACGGACGCTGATAATCAGGAATTAGAAAATCTGATTTTTTATTTTCAAATAGTTCTTTAACTGTTTTTTGATCGACATTTAATTTTGACATTGTTATTCCTCCACTTCCCCAAACACGAGATGTGCTTGATTCCGATATTTCTGACGGGACTACGTTCCATAGCAATGCGCCGTACATCTTGACCGTTGACAAGAGTGGCTGCTCTGTTATTTTTTGGGTTAAATTACTTTATTCCTCGCAACACCATTGTCAACGACATACTGGTATCCCATTGCTTTTTTCCCGCATCATAAAGGTTAATGCGTTGGTCGTACTTTTTGTTAATGTATTTATGCATTTCAAGAATTTCTTCTTCGCTTACCATATGAGGTGCGATATGGATCAATGCGTTTACTGCATCGAGATTTGTTTGACGATGGGCATTTATCATTGAGTAAGCCAACTCTTTTGAATTTTCAGGATTATCAGGGGTAAGATTGATTGTTAGATAATCAGTTGAAATTTGCCCAAAGCCATATTGTTCCATCGTGGACGGTAATTCACTTTCAGTCATAGCATATTGACCTACATGGTATTCATGATTTATCTTCTGATAGAATTTCTCAACTCTTTTCCATATCGTTTCTTCCAAACTGCTTTGTGCTGATATACAATCCGCCATTATGTTAATTCCTCGTCTTGCAGACAAAACAAGACAAATCCCCCCTTTTTTTAAAACCCTGTGTTGTTCACCAAAAAATTTAGAGGGTTCAATATGTTCCTGGACTGTATTTGATATCACAACATCAAAAGAATGATCTTCAAATGGCAATGCCGTTGCATCCGCTTCCAGAAACTGAATGTTTGGGGCTTGTAGCATTGCAAATTTGATGAAAGCTGAGTCCCTGTCGGTGCCGATAACTTCTGAATTTGGATACCAACGAGCAAGGGATTGAGTCAATGCACCCGGTCCACAACCAATTTCCAAAATTCTCATTTTGTTATCAATTCTAAATGCCCTCATATATTTATCTTGATAATTATCAGAAAATCTTAAAGTGCGAGAAAAATAAAGTGTCCCTATATTTTGCACATAGTCAGACCAAATCGTGTTCACTGCTACTCTCCAAAGCAAAAATTTGTATTTTAATTATAGCAAAATTTTACGAAAAATTCTACCGTATTCGATAAAATGATTTTGATTACGTCTTGCATTTTCTTTGAGAAATGCGCAGCGGTGAAACGCGGGCACTTTGACATGGTCCATATCCCGGATTTATAATAAATGCGATAACATAAATTTCCTGAACAAAGAAGGTACGCATGATGAATAATAAAGTATGTTTAATTACCGGCGGCACGTCCGGAATCGGAATGTGCACAGCGCTTGCAATGAAGTCGGCCGGTTATACGGTCTATGAAATCAGCCGGAGGCAAAAAGGGATCGATGGAATCTGCCATTTCTCTGCCGACGTCACGAAGGAAGCAGAAATCCGGGATGCAGTAGATACCATTATAGAACGAGAAGGTCGCATTGACGTACTCATAAATAATGCCGGATTTGGAATCTCCGGCGCTGTTGAATTTACAAAAACGGAAGAGGTCAAACGACAATTCGACGTGAATTTTTTCGGAATGGTCAATATGAATCGGGCGATCCTTCCTCTTCTACGCAAACAAGGAAGCGGGAAAATTCTCAATATCAGTTCCGTTGCGGCAATGATTCCGATTCCTTTTCAGGCATATTATTCCGCAGCGAAAGCCGCAATAAATAGTTATACACTGGCGCTGGCCAATGAGGTACGACCTTTTGGCATTTCAGTATGCGCGGTACAGCCAGGAGATATCAAAACAGGTTTTACTGCAGCGCGCAGTAAATGCATAGAAGGAGACGAAATTTACTGCGGACACATCAGCCGCAGCGTAAACCGAATGGAACAGGATGAACAAAACGGTATGTTGCCAGAGGTAGCAGGACAATTTATCTGCAAAATCGCAATAAAAAAGCATTGCCGGCCCATCAGCACAATCGGATTTCGCTATCGCCTAATATGTATGCTTGCAAAAATCCTGCCGGCAAAGCTGCTAAACGATTTTGTTGGAAAATTGTACGGTTAAAATAGTTGAAAGGAATACAGCCTTTTCACCGGAGTCAGCCGTTCATTGCGCTTCTTCCTCCGGGTAGAGCTTAATTTCGCTTGTTTCGATCCAGGGAATAAAGCTGTCATCCTTTTTGCAAAAATTTTCAACAAGCTCGACACGAATAAATTTAGCTGTCACGGGTCTGTCCAGAACAATTTCCTGCCAACCCTCATTCTTAATAATCTCAAAATGGGCAATCTGATCCCATTTCACATCGTCGATTTTGTCTTCCTTTCGACGGAGTTTGAGCGGTTCGTCACCGGCGGTAGCATAAATATTGATATACTTCGCCAGTTCCTCAAGAACGCTGATCGTAATTCCGACATTTTTATAAATGGCGATCCGTTTCACCAGCTGCGTTTCACCAAAAAAATCAAGTACACAGTTTGCAGTTGATTCGGAATTGGCTCCCCAGGTGCCTCCATTACGTGCGAGATCGTCGTTAATGAGATTATTTACCCAAAAGGTCGGGTCATTTTCTGTCACATCTGCCCAGAGAATCCTGGTGTAATATGATCCGTCTCTTCTGATTCCAACAGGAAGAAGTTCTTTGTTTTTCATAATGGGTTTCTGTCCTTTCTGCCGTTCTTCGGCTATCTGGCACTATTATAACAGGATGCGTCCTCACATTCAACAACACAGCAAAGCGCAGGCTTTCTTTCAAACCATCTTCTCCTGTTTTACCTTTTTATCGATCACATGGCGTGAAGCCAGCTCCTGATGGATATCTTCCAGAGAGATCCCCATTTCCGTCATTAATACCATAACATGATACGCAAGATCCGCGATTTCATAAATTGTTTCTTTCCGGTCGCCGGCTTTGCCCGCAATAATAACTTCCGTGCATTCTTCCCCAACCTTTTTGAGAATCTTATCGATTCCCTTCTCAAATAAATACGTTGTATACGAGCCTTCCTTCTTATGAAATTTCCGTCCTGCGATCAATGACATCAAGCATTCCGCATTGAATTCAGACAGCGTGTCGCTTTCACCGACAACATGATGAAAGCAGGACTCCTCTCCTGTATGGCAGGCAGGACCATCTTTCTTCACAACAATCTGAAGCGCATCCAAATCACAATCCGCCGTAATCCGGACGATATGCTGCCTGTTTCCGGAAGTCTCACCCTTGCGCCAGAGCTCCTGACGAGAACGCGACCAAAAACAAGTCGTTTCTTCTTGCATACTGATTTCAAGACTCTCCCGGTTCATATATGCAAGCATCAAAAGTTTTCCCGTGTCAGATTCCGTAACAACTGCCGGAATCAGGCCGTTCCCGTCAAATTTCAAATCATTTAAATTAAATTCGCACGTCATGTTACATTCCCACCTAAATTAAAATTTTAAGATACGATCCGTACATTAATTCCTTCTGCAGCAAGGCGCTCTTTCAGATCCGGGATCTGAATCTCACCAAAATGGAAAACAGAAGCCGCAAGCCCCGCATCAACCTTCGGAAGCGTATGGAACAACGTAATAAAATCTTCCATGCTGCCCGCGCCGCCGGAAGCAATCACCGGAACGGAAACGGCATCGCAAACAGCTTTGAGAAGCTCCAGATCGAAGCCGCCCTTTACGCCATCCGTATCCATACTATTCACTACAATTTCCCCTGCCCCCATAGATACACCGCGCCGGATCCATTCAATGGCCTCCATTCCTGTATTTTCTCTACCGCCTTTTGCAAACACACGAAAAACACCATTTACCCGCTTAATGTCTGCGGAAAGTACCACACATTGGTTTCCGTAACGTTTTGCTGCTTCTTCAATGATCCGCGGATTTCGAATTGCACCGGAATTAACAGAGACTTTATCAGCGCCACATTTCAAGACACGGTCGAAATCCTCCACCGTGTTAATCGCTCCGCCAACAGTAAGCGGTATAAAGATCCGTTTTGCCGCTTCCTGTAAAATATCCGTAAATAAGCTTCTGCCCTCCGCGGATGCCGTAATATCGTAAAATACCAGTTCATCCGCACCATTTTTGCTGTAATAGTCCGCAAGCTCTACAGGAGAATTAACATCCTGCAAGCCTTCAAAATGAACCCCTTTAACAACACGGCCATCTCTCACATCGAGGCATGGAATAATCCGTTTTGTAATCATACGCCGTCTCCTTTTACTATACGCAGCGCTTCTTTCAGGTCAATTGCTCCAGTATAAAGCGCCTTTCCAAGAATCGCTCCATATAATTTAAGATCTGCAAGCGCCCGAACATCCGCAAGAGAAGAAACACCGCCGGAAGCAATAATATTCATCCGAAACTCTTTTTGCAGCTCCGCATATAAAGCGCGATTCGTCCCCCGCATTGCCCCATCTCTGCTGATATCAGTGCAGATCACTGTCTGTACCCCATAGGCCTCCATTCTATGACAAAATTCTCGAAAGTCCGTATCCGAAACTTCCGTCCAACCGTTGACCGCTACCTTGCCATCCTGAAGATCTACTCCGACAGCAATCGCCGCACCATATGCGGCCAATGCCGCTTCCAGAAATTCGGGATCTTTCAACGCGGCGGTCCCCAATATGATGCGGGATACTCCGATCTCCAGATATTTTTGTACAACGTCCATTGAGCGAATTCCGCCGCCGAGTTCTACTTTCATCCCGCTTACGCGAAGAATCTTTTCCACAGAAGCAATATTTACAGGATCCCCCGTTTTTGCTCCTTCTAAATCCACAATGTGTAGATATTCGGCGCCGGATGCCGCAAACTCTTCCGCAACGTGCTCCGGCTGAACAGAATATTCTGTCATTTTCGCATAATCGCCGCGCAAGAGGCGTACCGCGCACCCGTGATGCAAATCTATCGCAGGTAAAAGAATCATATTTTCCGCCTCCTTATAACTCGCAAAATGCTTTTAAAATATTCAATCCCGTCTGCCCACTTTTCTCCGGATGGAATTGCGTCCCGTAAATATTCTCATTTTCCACCGACGCTGTAATCATTGCACCGTACTCTGTGTATGCGCTGATATAGGGTGTACAGTCCGCCGCATAGTAGGAATGCACAAAATACACATGTTCTCCTGGCTCTACATAGCGGTATAGCTTACTTTTCGGTTTCTCTTCCGGAAAGATCAAAGCGTTCCATCCGATATGAGGAATCTTTTGCTCCGTTCCAGTTACAGACGCAATCGGCCTGACCGTTCCAGGAATCAGATTCAAGCCCTCGTACTCTCCGTACTCATAGCTCTTCGTAAAGAGCATCTGCATCCCGAGGCAAATTCCAAGCAGCGGTTTGCCTTTCGCTGTTTCTCGGATCACTGTATCGTACAATCCCGTAAGATGCAATGCGCGCGCAGCATCCGAAAAAGCACCAACTCCCGGGAGAATAAGTTTTTCCGCGTCTGCGATGATACGCCGGTCATTCGTTACTACGGCGTTCTGTCCGATGAAACCGAGCGAGGAAGAAAGGGAGAAAAGATTGCCCACGCCGTAATTGATGATCGCAATCATTTTACAGAACCCCCTTTGTGGAAGGAATCCCATCTGGATTTGTCGGATCCGTGGCAAGTGCCTCCCGCAACGTTCTGGCAACTGCTTTAAACATGCATTCCAGGATATGGTGGCCATTTGTACCGGAAATCTGTTTGATATGGAGTGTTATTGGAAAATTTCGTATAAAAGCAAGCAGGAACTCCTGTGCGAGCTCCGTATCAAATTCCCCAACTTTCTGCGGCAGATTGAATAGTTCATAAGAAAGGGAGCCTCTGCCAGAAAGGTCCACCGCACACAATACAAGCGCCTCATCCATTGGCAGAATGACATGTGCGTATCTTTTAACGCCGCGGAATTCATCTGCAGCGTCTGCGAATGCTTTTCCCAGACAAATTCCGACGTCTTCCACAGTATGGTGAAAATCTACATCCGTATCTCCCTTACAGGAAATGCGCAGATCAAAATTTCCGTGCTTTGCAAATAAAACCAGCATGTGGTTCAAAAATCCGCAACCCGTATCAATATCAGATTCTCCCCTGCCGTCCAGACAAACTTCCAATTTGATTTGTGTTTCAGCCGTGTTCCGAACGACTTCTCCGTTTCGCACTTTTTTCATATCATTTCATCTCACTTTCTCTGAAAGGATGTTTCGTACCGCATCAAAAAGCGCTTCCATCTGCCCTTCTGTTCCCACGGTAATCCTGACGTAATCTTTGATCCGTTCTTTTGAAAAATGGCGCACAAGGATTCCGCGTGTTTTCAATTCTTGATATAGTGCTTCCCCTCCGATGGCGCCGTGTTTGACAAATAAGAAGTTGCTTTTAGAATCTGTACATGTAAAGCCTTCTTTTTGGAATACTTCTTTCGCATGATCTCGCGTTTTTGCGATATTTTTGCAATTTGCGTCATAATACGCATGATCTCGGATCGCTGCCGCTCCCGCACGCATTGTCAATCGGTTAATACTGTATGGATTGGTCGAATATTTGATGCGGTTTAAATCTGCAATCAGCGCTTCGTTTGCGATTGCAAAGCCAAGGCGCGCGCCTGCCATAGAACGCGATTTCGAATAGGTCATCACAGTAATCAGATTTTCATATTGTTTTGTCATATTAGAGCCTGTCTCTTATACACATCTCCGAGCCCACGAGACCGGAGCCTATCTCGT
>ENA-OYZN01000646-OYZN01000646.1-human-gut-metagenome-genome-assembly--contig:-NODE-646-length-14025-cov-13.220401_pt1 | contig 14025 bp, 4 predicted proteins | sample MGYA00243294_ERZ653483 | MGnify/ENA primary metagenome ERZ653483 (study PRJEB26926, sample SAMN06165155) | human gut metagenome | biome: ENVO:00009003; feature: ENVO:2100002; material: ENVO:00002003... | reverse complement strand
AGACCGACAGTTGGGGTGCAACTCCCGTGGTGTCAGTTCGCTGCTGACCGTTTGGTGACTTCCCTTGCGTTATTACGCATCAGCATTTTCGGGGTGTCGGGGACAAATGGAAAATGCTTTCTATCATAAAGCCAGATGCAAGGCGGTCAATGGAAACAGAGCTTGTTTTATGCTTTCACGACCTTAATGCTTCCTTGTATCTGGCGGCTACATAGGCAGGAAGCTCCTGCCTAAATCCAGATAGGAGGTCAAAACATAATGGAAAGGACTATCAAGCGTGGGGACATTTTCTACGCAGACTTAAATCCCGTTGTCGGCTCGGAACAGGGCGGCAGGCGACCCGTACTTGTCATTTCAAATGATATAGGGAACACGCACAGCCCGACAGTCATCATCGTTCCAATCACAAGCCGAGTGCATACAAAGGCGAAGCTGCCCACACATACCGAGGTGGACAGTTTTGAGGGGCTTGACAAAAACTCCCTTATCCTTGCAGAACAAATCCGCACCATAGACAAGCGGAGATTGGAAAATTATATCGGCAGGCTTCCCGAAAGCATCCTGCCAAAGCTCAACCGCTCCCTTGCCGTCAGCATAGACTTGACGGTAAAAGCGTGACAACCGAACAGTAACTTTCAGTGATGCTTGTGCCTATCCCGCACAGGCTTTTATATTTTGACAGGAGGTTTTATGAACTACGCAGAGGTTCCCATTTGGGAAAAATACACCCTTACTATCGAGGAAGCCGCAAAGTATTTCCGCATCGGGGAAAAGAAGCTCCGCCAGTTGGCAGACGAACATCCCAATGCTAACTGGCTGATTATGAACGGAAACCGTGTGCAGATTAAACGGAAGCAGTTTGAAAAAATGATTGATTCTATGGAAGTCATATAGTTGCAGCGAGCTAAAATATCGGTATAATAGAAGTATGTCGTATCAAGGCTCGTTCCAGAACGGAAAGGAGCTTCACACTATGTCAGAAAAAAGACGTGACAATAAAGGACGGATACTAAGGACTGGAGAGAGCCAGAGAAAAGACGGAAGATACGCATATAAATATGTAGACGCATTCGGCAAGCCGCAGTTTGTCTACTCATGGAAACTGGTAGCCACGGACAAGACCCCTGCGGGCAAGCGTGATGTCCCTGCACTTCGGGACAAGGTAAAGGAAATCAGCAGGGACTTGGAGGACGGCATTGACACAATCGGCAAGAAAATGACGGTATGCCAGCTCTACGCAAAGCAGAACGGTCTTAGGAAGAATGTAAAGCACGGCACGAAAAAAGGGCGTGACTATCTCATGGGCTTATTGCAGGATGACCCTTTCGGCATAAAAAGCATTGATGCCGTGAAACAGTCGGACGCAAAAGAATGGGTGATACGGATGAGCGAAAAAGGCTTCGCTTTCCAGACCATCAGCAATTTCAAGCGTTCCCTAAAGGCGGCTTTCTACACCGCCATTGAGGATGACTGTATCCGCAAAAATCCCTTTAACTTTGCCCTTGATACTGTTATTGAGGACGACAGGGAGCGAAAGGCGGCATTAACGCCGAAGCAGGAGGAAAGCCTGTTAGCCTTTATGGAACAGGATGCGGTGTATAAGAAATACCGTGACGAGGTGATTATCCTGCTCGGTACGGGGCTTAGAATTTCAGAGTTCTGCGGTCTGACCACAGCTCTGGATTTCAAAAACCGCCAAATCAATGTAGACCATCAGCTTCTGCGGGATGCCGACATCGGCTACTATATCGAAACGCCCAAGACCAAGAACGGCATACGGCAGATTCCCATGACCGAGGAAGTCTACCAAGCGTTGAAGCGTGTGCTGAAGAATCGGAGCAACGCCGTACCGTTCAACGTAGGGGGATATAAAAACTTCCTGTTCCTCAAAAATGACGGGATGCCGAAAGTGGCAGCAAATTATGAAAGTATGCTAAAAGGGCTTGTAAAGAAGTACAATAAGCAGAACAAAGAGCAGCTTCCAAACATCACGCCCCATATCCTCAGACACACATTCTGCACTCGGTTAGCCAATGCAGGCATGAATCCCAAGGCGTTGCAGTATATCATGGGACACGCCAACATCACAATGACGCTGAACTATTACGCCCATGCGACCTACGATTCCGCAAAGGCAGAAATGGAGCGTTTGGCGGCATAGCCAAATCGGTGTTTTACTACTGCCGTACTACTTTTGGATTCAAAATTATGCCGAGAAGCACAAAGATATGCCAAGTATCTTCCGATATGACAAATGGCGAAAAAGCCTTAAAATCCAAGACTTATCGCCATTTGCCAAGATATGAAAAGATAATCTAAAAATTTGCTTGAGGTTTTTATAAATCTCAATGGGCATAAGCTCACCGTACACGGCAATCTGTATCTGAACAGCAGAATAGAGATGCAGGAGGGATATCTGCATGTAAAAGGGAACCTGACAGAAACCCATAATGGCAGAATTACAATGACTTCTCCAAACGACTATATCGTGATAGAAGGGGACTACGGATATTACAATGGAGGCTATGGTTATACAGCCACCAATGGTACAATTGAGATTATGGGGGATATATACAAGGCAGATGAAAGTGGAAGCGACCAGAAAATTTATGACAGCTCCTGCAGGGTGATTTTATCGGGTTCACAGAAACAGACGATAGATTTGCAGCCTGACGGCTTTGTAAAAATGAGCCATATTGTGATTGAAAATACCTCGGAGGAAGGGGTGTTTTCCACACATGCCCTTAACTGTGATATTCTGGAGGACGAGGAGAATAAGCTGCATTTTGCGGCATCCGGCTCCAACGGAGAGGTGCTTTCGGAGGACCAGACCATAGAGGGAGACTATACCCTTCTGGCAGGTGAGCTTGATTTGGCAGGACATACCCTTACAGTCCGGGGAAATTTTATTCATGCAGGCGGCAAGGTCAATGTAAATGGCGGTTCTCTGATTGTGGAGGGGGATTATAAAAAGCAGTATTTCTATGAAAAGGATGGAGAGCAGATAACCGGGCAGAGTACGGGACGGCTGCTGATGCAGCAGGAGCAGGATTATGTGCTCATAAAGGGAAATTATATTGACTCCGGTGTGAACAGTATGGCAGAGGATTTGACTGCGGGAACACTGGAGCTTAAAGGGAGCATGGAGGCGGAGGCTTCCCTGTCCCATGCGTTATTCCGTGCATCCAAAAGCCATACGGTAAAGCTGACGGGCACCGGAAAGCAGATGATTGGAAGGGGAGAGAAATATTCCGGCAGTTATATCCGGTTTGCCAATCTGGCAGTAGCCCAGGAGGCAGCAGGCAGCACGGTGTTTGAGGAACCGATAGAGGTCTGTGGAAAAATCAGGCATGAGTCAGTCCATATAACGGGAACCACACGGCTTGACGGCGCAGTTTTGGAGGGCAGCAGACTGTACGGAGATGTGGAATTTTGCGGAAGTGTGAGCATGGATAAGGATTTTATCTTTTCCGGTGATGTATATGCGGCAGCTTCTGCGGTTACAACTATTAAGAACAGCCATATAACCGTGGAGGGAGATTTCTGCCAGTATAATGGAAGCCTTGCTGTGAGTGGGGAGAATAGTGTATTTACCATAGAGGGCGATTATGTTGCAAAGGGAAGCAGCCAGCATATGATTTCTTCGGGAACCATTGAAATAGCCGGGGACATGGTAAGGGAGAATGGCTATGTCATAGCGGCAGAAAATGCGCAGCTGGTGTTTAACGGTGAAAGGGAACAGCGCATTGAACTGTCCCATGCCAGCACCCAGCTGGAAAATATTGTAGTGGACAATCCGGAAGGCGTGGTGGTGGCGGATAATGCTGCTGTTATCAATGTGGCATGTAGACAAGGTGTGTTATCCTATGCTTCTGGCGGTATCCATGGTTTTACCCTGGAGGAGGATGGAGAGTATGACGGGGATTTGGTAATTGCCGGTGGAGTGCTGGATTTAAACGGCCACAGTTATCACGTCCGGGGAAATCTGACGGTAAAAAACGGTGTGCTTAAGATGACCAATGAGCAGGATTATCTGCTGGTGGACGGGGATTTTGAGACGGACAGTACCATAAGCCATTCCGGTTATCTGACAGCCGGAACCATGGAATTAAAGGGGAATTTTACACAAACGGGAAACAGAAGTTCCTTTCAGGCAGAAAAGCAGCATACTGTGGTATTTTCAGGGAATGGTACACAAAATATATCTCTTACAGACACGCAGTATTCTTGTTTTTCAAATCTTGAGCTGGACAGTAAGGAAAAGACAGTATTTTCAACGGTTGTGAGAGCGTATGGAACCGTGATTCAGAGCTGTCCGGTGGAGGGTACGCTTGGAATGGGTAATACAACTGTTTTTGCAGAAGACACCTATCAGGGTGATGTAAGAATCGTAGAAAGTGTAACACTGCAAAGGGATGTGACCATTGACGGAAATGCTTATATTGGGTATGATATTTATTTGAAGTTGGGGACAAGCCAGTTTGCTGCCAGTGGAACGGTGACATTGGAATATCGCAGTATTCTGGATATTCAAAAGGGCTCTCTTTTGTGTGGAAATTTAATCATGGAAAGATGTGACCATTTTTACATGAATGAACCTTCCGGAAAAGTTACGGTTGTTCAGGATGTCTGTTTCAGTGCATATTTGAGGCAGTCCTTGAAGGCAGGAACGATTACAATTGGCGGGGATATTGCTTTCGACAGTTATTATGCATGGCTCTTTGACAGTAATGTAAACGTCATCTTAAACGGTTCCGGAAAACAGACTGTTACAATGAGCAATACAAAGCATACCCTGGGAAATTTGATTTTGCAGAACACAAGTGAAGACGGGGTTTATGTGACAGATTATCTGATATGCCAGGCAATTGATAATTCTGCCGGTACGAAGGTAACCTTTGCGGATGGTGGAATCTTAGGTTATACACTGGAAGCAGATGAGGTGATAGAGGGGGATTTGCTCCTGTCAGGCGGGGAGATGGATTTGAACGGGCATACCCTGACCGTAAAGGGAGACCTGATACAGAGTGACGGTGCCATGAATCTAAATGGCGGCAGTCTGGATATAGAGGGGAACTACTATATTGCCAAACGCACCGAAAAACCGGATGGAACTTATTCCTATGCAGTGACGGGAGCAAAGCTTATTATGGCACAGGAAAAGGAACGGGTGACGGTTCATAGGAATCTGTACACGGCATTTTCAGACAGCACTAATATGAAATGTACGGACGGAACCATTGAGCTTTTGGGAGACTTTCAGGTGCTGTACGGATATTTTTATATGGGACAGGCGTCCACCCTGCTTTTTAACGGTGTGGAACAGCAGAAGATGACCTTTAACGGTTCCAGTGTGCGATTGGGAGGCCTTGCCCTTGCCAATGAGAAAGGAATTACATGCAGCTCCTATTTTTATGTGAATGGAAATCTGCAGACAAACGGATATCCGGTAAGCGGTACGATATACTGCCAGCCCGGAATGACGATGCCTGACGATACCATTTATGCAAACCTATATTTTCCGGAGAAAATGGATTTGCAGAGGGATGTCTGTATAGCGGGGGATGTAGGGCTGGGAGGATTAACGCTGAATGACCATCACTTAACGGTAGAGGGAAATTGTACCTTAAATGACGTCTATGGTATTGTCCAGCCGGACGGTATATTGGAAATCAAGGGAAATATCATAAGCAGCGTTTCCTATTACAGTGGTTCCGGTACAAACCGTCTCATCTTAAGCGGCGGTACAAAGCAGAACATTGCGGATGGCAAAGCACGGTTTTGTTTTCAGGAGCTGGTCATCCGTAATACATCGGAGGAGGGCGTATATTCTGCCGGTCTGTTTGATGCGGAGACCGTGACGGATTTGGAGCATAAGCTTACTTTTTATACAGAGGGCGAGGCGGGATATACTCTTACAAAGGATACCGTAATATCCGGAGATTTTATACAGCTGCTTGGAACCATGGATTTGAACGGGCATACCCTTACGGTTATGGGAGATTATATCCAGAAGAATGGTGTGATAAGGATAAATGGCGGTGCACTTAAAATCCAGGGCAGCTATACCATGGGGAATCTGGACGGCAAGGGAAACTATGTGGCAAACCATGCGAGGCTGGTTATGGACCGGGAAGCAGATACGGTATATGTTGAGGGAGATGTAAGGCTGGTATCAGGGTTGTCGCTTACAGAGGACATGACACAGGGAACCTTTGAGATGAAAGGGAATCTTTCTTACGAGTGCCGGGATTATACTTATCTGCCGGCCAAATTTACCATGGTCTTTTCCGGAGAGAAAAAACAGACGGTTTCCATAAATAGCTGTGATTTGAGATTTGGAACTATCCAGCTTGCCAACACCTCGGCAGAGGGGGTTATTCTGGCAGGCAATATTACGATTAATAATCCGGTGACCGGTAACGGAAAATTAAATGGTGTGACCGGCAAGACCGTTTACTGGACCACCGGACAGGTATTTCCGTTTACGGAATGGGAGGGGAATCTCTACCTTGAGACTAATGGAGTGACGATGAGCCAGGATTTGAATGTGAAAGGCGAGCTCTTTATATATGCGCCGTTGGATGTAAACGGAAGGCATCTTGCGGCAGGCTCTGTGGTATTGAGACATACCCTGAAGCCAAATGGCGGTGTTGTACAGGTTCAGAATGATTTTACCGTACAGAATTATTATAATGCAACTCTTGAAATGGAAAAGGAAGCGGATATTGTCCAGATTACCGGGGATATGACGGCAAATTACGGAGAGCTTATTTTATCTGCCGGAACCATGGAGGTAAAAGGTAATTTAACCCTAGGTGCGGCTTATGTGAAAACAGATGAAAAGCATAACACCATTTTAAGTGGCAAGATGAACGCCCGGGGTATTGCCTATACCCAGAAGGTGACATTAGCTGCTTCCACAAGGCTTGGCACTTTAACCCTTACAAAACCAAGGGATTACTATGTCTTTAACCGGGATGTGGAGGATATGTGCGGGGCGCTGGTAGAAGATATCCAGGACATCATTGCCCCGACTGCCCCGGCAGGGCTTGCCGCATCTAATGTGTCCTATACAAAGGTTTCCCTGTCATGGGATGCTTCCACGGACGATACCGGTGTGGCAGGTTATGATATCTACCGGAATGATAAAAAGATTATGACTGTGTCTGGTACGTCCTATACAGACCGGTATCTGACACCGGATACACAGTACAGCTACTATGTGGTCGCAAAGGATGCAACCCTTAACACATCTGCCCTTTCCGGGACGGTTACCGTGACAACCTTAAAGGATGAGGAGGCACCGGCGGTTCCACAGGGCGTGGAGTTAATACAGCGGTATGGGGAAGCGCTTACCATAAGCTGGCAGGCATCCGGGGACAATGTGGAGACGAAAGGCTACCATATTTACCGGAACGGGGAGCTTATAAAAGACACTGCAGCTACTGTTTATACCGACAGCGGACTGGAAGCCAATACCCATTATGTATACCAGCTTACGGCTTATGATGCGGCTGGCAATGAGTCAGAGCTTTCCGAGGAGTACAGCTTTTACACCCAGGCAGTGGAGATTGCAGAAATGTCTCCGGATAATTATGCAAAGCTTTCCGGAACAAAGACGAATGTTACTGTAAGCTTTACAAATGCGGGAAGCAGCAGCGGATACCAGGTCTACATGGCATACAGGGAACAGGAAAACGAGGAATTTAAGGAGCTTTTTAACAAGACAGCAGGAAAGAATACTACCTACCGCCAGCAGATTACGGCGTCGGCAGTCTTAGACACCTCAAAGATACAGGGTGAAGAAATAGAGGTGCTTGTGCGCATCACCGACGGAGGAGGCAGCGAGACAGAGGAGCATTACACCTATTATCTGGACCGCTCGGCGCCGTCTAAATTGTCCGAGGTGGGAGCAGAGGCAAGAAACGGTGTTGCGGTGATAAGCTTTGCAAAGGGAACCGAGGCAGATATTGCAGGCTACCGCATTTACCGTCAGCAGGCAGGAATGGAAAAGGAGCTGCTTCTTGACAGCGGTAATCCGGATAAGACATATTATTACGACAAGAGTATTGAAGAGGGAGTGGAGTATACTTATTACGTGGCGGCGTATGATGAAGAGGGATTAGAGGGCGAATGCTCCGATGGGGTATCCGTAACCGGAAATGCAGACGAAGAGGAGCCGCGGATTGAGAGCGTGGCGCCTCTGGATGGTACCCTGACCGGAAAAGTGGAGTTTACGGTAAAGGCAACGGATAATAAGGGGCTTGACCATGTTACCATTGAAGGCTATGACAGGACAGAGGAGGAATATATCACTCTGGCAGAGCTTCCGGCTGTGGAGGGGACAGCCGGCTATACCCTTGATACAGCCCTGTGGGAAGAGGAGCTTACATTGCGGTTTACGGTATATGATGCGGCAGGCAACAGCAATGGGGAGGAATTTGTATGCTCTTATGAAATCGACAACCGGGGACCGGAATGTCCGTCAGGACTTACCGCAGAGGTCCGTTTCACCACAGTACTTCTGTCATGGGACAACCCTGTGGATGAGGATTATGCATACGCAGTGGTAGAGCAGCTTACCGGGGAGGGAACGGTAAAGGAAATTACCCGGACTACCACAACCACGGGCTGTGTGATTGAGGGGCTGGCACCGGAGGAGACGGTGCAGTATCAGGTGACCTTTTATGACCAATCCGGTAACCGGGGAGAGACCTCTGAACCGGTATCAGTGACTGTAGGTGCGGACACCATTGCACCGAGGATTCTTTCTGCAGCTCCGAATGGAGGTTATTATAACAGCAGTATTCCAATCCAGGTCAAGGCTTACGATAACATGGCAGTGGCAGAGGTGGTAATCGAATATTCCTATGACCAGACAACCTGGGAGGAGCTTTACAGGGAAAGCCCGGAAACTCCGGCAAAGGAATATACTGTAAAATATTCCATGGAGCTTTCGGATAAAAAGGAAGGAGAGCTGTATCTGCGTGCATATTCTGTGGACACCGCAGGAAATGAAGGAGACAGGGACCAGATTTTAATCCAGTGTATTGTAGATAAAACGGCGCCGGCGGCAGTGGACAGGCTCACCGCAGAGGGGGATGCCGGAAACATTCATCTGAAATGGAATGAGCCGCTGGACAATGATGTGGCGGCATACCGTCTGTACCGCAGTGTGGAGGGTCTTAACTCCTACAGCTGTGTTGCGGCTTCCATAAATACAAAGGATTACTATGACCGCAGTGCGTCCTATGAGACAAGCTATTCCTATAAGCTTACAGCCGTAGACCATGCGGGCAATGAAAGTGAATATTCCAATGTGGCAGTGGGACAGAAGCTTCCAGATGATGAGGTGCCAAAGGTATACAGTATTGTACCGGAGGAGGACAGCTGGATTTCGGGAACCACACAGCTTTCTGCCTATGTATCCGACAATGACCGGGTTGCCAGTGTGGAGTTTGCCCTTAAGAGTACGGAGGAGGGAAGCACAAGAATTATACTGGATACGGTGGAGACCGCTGTCAACGGAGGAACTGTGTCCTGCGACCTTGATACGAAACAGTATGCAAACGGTGTCTACCAGATTTGTGTCACCGCAAAGGATGCATCAGGAAACATCAGTGAACAGCTTGCTTCCACATGCCATATCTGTAATGTGACCCTTGCGGCTCCACAGCTGTTTGCTGAGGCAGGGGACTGGTGTACGGAGCTGCATTACACGGCAGAACCGGAGGTTTCCTATGTGCTGTACCGGAAAAATGAGCAGACAGAGACGGAATTTTCTGTCATTGCAACGGGAACCGGAAGCCTGATGTACCGGGATAACAATGTAAATCCACGGTATAATTATGCCTACCAGCTGATGATACAGGATAAGGCGGGCAACTGTGCCTATTCGGCGGTGTCCTATGTGAAGCCCCGGGCGGTGGACAACCAGAAACCAACAGCGGTTATCCAGGCAAATACCTCTGTGGTGGAGGGCTATGAAATTGTATTTAACGGCATGGACTCCACGGATAATGACCGGATTACCGGTTATACATGGGATTTTGGAGACGGCAGCAGCCAGGGCAGCAATCCATATCCGTCCCATACCTATAAGACAGAGGGAGAATATAATGTGACCCTGACGGTGGAGGACGCCAGCGGAAATGTGTCCGATACCACGGTGAAGGTGACAGTCCTGCCAAAGAGCAGAGCAGGAAAGGCTGTGATTGAGGTAAAAAATGCGGCAGGCAGCCCGCTCAAAAACGTGACGGTATATGTCAATTCTTCCTCTGAGCATAATGATACCTCTTATACGGATAAGAACGGACAGGCTGTCATTATGCAGAAGCCGGGAACCTACCGGATTGCCCTCTATAAGCCGGGCTATATGGCGGTGGAGAAGATGGTGGAGATTGAACTGTATGGTGAAACACAGTATGTGTTTACCCTGGATGAGGGGGAAACTATGACCGCTGATTTCACGGTAAGACAGATGGATTTTGACGAGCTTGTGGATGCGGGCGTTGACCTTTCAGACCCGGCAAACCAGCATGTGTTTACGGTACAGACCAAGCTTTCCTTTATGGATGACCATCGGAATCCGGATGTAAAGGATGATTATTTGGAACCGGCAAAACCGGTGGTAACCAAGGGCGGTAACAGCGGCGGTGGCGGCGGAGGTGACGGCGGAGGCGGAAGCGGTCCTGGCGGAGGCGGTACGCCGTCAACACCGGAGGATGAAGAACCGGAGCCGGAGTTTTACTATACCATACGGATTACCCAGTCCATATCCTGGTTAAAGGATATGTATGAGGCGACGCTGATTGTATATAACAATGCAAACAGCCAGACCATTGTGGCGAAGAATCTGGAAACAACCTTACAGCTGCCGCAGGGTATAAGTCTTGCAGGAACCAGCCAGGGACAGAGTTACACACAGAAGCTTCCAGATTTAAAGGGAGGGGAAAGCGGAAGTGTGACCTGGTATGTGAGAGGTGATACACCGGGCAAGTATAAGTTAAATGCCCTGCTTACCGGAACTCTGCAGCCGTTTGATGCGGGAATTACCTGTAATTTTGAGTCCAACGAATTTGATGTGACCGCAGGGGACGGGCTGGTGCTTACCATCCAGCCGGAGGACCGGGCGGAAAAGGGGGAGCAGTACTATGTGTACTTTACCCTGTCCAACGAGGGAAGCAAGGAGTTTTATAATGTATATACCACCTTTGGCACACAGCACAACAACAGTAAGCGGTTTGTGACATCGGTGGATGGAAGCCGCCAGACGCCGGTGATGTCAGCCGGTGACGGTGTGGCTGTGGAATGCTTAAAGCCGGGAGAGTCCATATCGGGAATTTATAAGACCGCACTTCCGGTTAAAGGAGAGAAATGGTTTGATTATAAAAAATTAGTGGAAGCGGAGTGTAAAGTTCTAGAGGGAGAGAACTTAGGTGTCAGGGTTAAATTGTCACCGGTGGCATCCCATGTTCCGGTACCGGATTTAACCTATCCGGAGGATACCGGGGATAATACGGAGGCAGACCCGGTAAATGTCAGTACCGGAGGCTACACTGACAGTATTGCCGCCATGTCGGTACAGGGGGTGAATCCGGTATCGGCAGAACTTAGTTATGATTCCAATGCCACCGGTGAGCTTGGGGAGTTCGGTTACGGCTGGGCACATAACTATGAGACGAGAATCCTTGACATGAAGGATGGCACGGTGCGCTACTATGTATCGCCAACCGGATTTTATACATTCTTAGCTGAGGATTACGAGAGCAAAGCAGAATACAAGACCGATGCCAACGGATATTTATACATGGATATCAGCCAGATTCCGAAGAAGCAGAGCTTTAAATGCATAAATGAAAATAAGGCGGAGTATGTCTTAAAGCGGGATGCAGCGGGTAAATATACCCTGACGGATGCAGCGGGAAATACCACCCGTTTTGATGACAAGGGAAATCTTACCTCCATGGAGAATAAGGAGGGAAAAACCCTTACCATAAAGCGGACAGAAAAGTCTGTTACCGTGACAGACAAGGTATCGGGCAGACATCTCATTTATACGCTGAATGAGGACAAGCTGGTGGAATCCGTAAAGGATGGGACTGGCAGGACAGCTTATTTTTACTATGATAGTGACAAATGCTTAAAGCAGTTTACCAATGCCTTAGGGGAGAATACCTACTATACCTATGATAAGAAGCACCGTATCCTGACGGTGACGGGTAACGACAACGTCACCTATGTTACCAACAGCTATGTGATGGGAGAGGATGAAAAGGCAGCCGGGACAGATACCTATAAGGCGGGAAGGGTGAAATCCCAGAAGGACGCCCTTGGCAATGTGACGAAATTCTCCTATAAGGAGAGCGATGAGGACGGAAGCCTTACCACTACCGTAACCACACGGAACGGACAGACCAAGAAGACGGTTACGGATGCATATGGAAACATTACCTGCCAGACCAATGAGGCAGGGGATGAGACCCTTATGACCTATGATGAGGACGGAAATCAGACGGCGGTAAACAACGCCAATGGATACAGCACCGTATACCGTTATGACAGTGACGGCAACATGACATGTATTGAAAACAGCCTGATGAACGGGGATAAGGCAGAGACTGTCATGACCTATGACAGCGACGGCAACATGCTCACCATGGTAAACTGCAGTGGCGAGAGTATGTCTGCGACCTATTATGACAACGGACTGGTACACACGGTGACGGACCAGAACCAGAATACAGTTACCTATACCTACAATGACAGCGGACAGCTCCTGACGGAAACAGATGCAGACCAGAAGAAAATAGAGTATACTTACAGCAAGGGTGACCTGACATCTGTAAAGGATAAAAACGGTAATGTCACAACCTATACCTACAACAAGCAGGGACAGGTGGAGAAGACCACCATAAAGGATACGGTTACCGGGGAAGCTTACACCACGACCACTCTGTATGATGACCTTGGCAGAACGGATACGGTAATGGATACCGAGGGTGGATGTACCTTTTATGGGTATGACTGCCGGGGCAACCTGACTGCTAAGACAGAGCCAGCCGGGGCAAGGACTGTCTATACCTATGATGGAAATAACCAGATGGTGAAGGAGGCAGTTTATGCAACGGATGCATCCACGGAGGCAGTATCTGTCACAGCCTACGCCTACACAAAGGAAGGGCTGTTAAAGAGCGTGACGGATGACAAGAGCGGAACCGTCATTGAGAACACCTATGACAAGACCGGCAATAAGACGAAGGAGGTGGAAAAGAAAGGAAGCAAAAAGCTTTCGGAGACACATTATGAATATGACCTGGCAGGAAATGTGACGAAGGAGACGGCGGTATGCCTGGACAAGGGAGCCACGGAGACAGACAACCTGACAGCGGAATACCGGTATTACCCGAATGGAAAGCTGAATTATTCGGTTGACACAGCGGGAACCAAAACAACCTATACCTATGATGACAGCTGGCGGGTAAGCCTAATCAGCAGCACCGCACAGCCAACGGCTGCTTATACTTATGATGCGGCAGGCAGGGTGAAGACGGAGACCATCGGGGATAAAAAGGAGGAAACGGCTGTTACCTCCTATGCGTATGACATCCACGGAAATGTAACGGAGGCAGTGGACCCGGAGGGAAACAAAACCCTGTACCGCTATGACGGCAATGGCAATCTTTTAGAAACCGAGGACTGCACGGGAAGGGTATTTTACAGCAGATATGACTCCTTAGACCGTGTCGTTGAGACCGGAATGAAAAAGCCGGGCTCGAAGGACAATATCATCCTTACAACCTTAAGCTACAGCATCAAAAACCATACGGTGACAGAGAAGGATGTGGTAAACGGAGGAAGCACCACCACCTGGTATGATACGGCAGGACGCGGGGTAAAGACCACGGACGGGGAAAACCATATCCTGTCCGAGACCATTTATGACACGGAAAACAGAGTGCTCCAGACGGTGGACGCCCTGTCTCTTATACACATCTGACGCTGCCGACGAATAGCCTTGTG
>ENA-OYZN01000638-OYZN01000638.1-human-gut-metagenome-genome-assembly--contig:-NODE-638-length-14163-cov-4.821094_pt1 | contig 14163 bp, 10 predicted proteins | sample MGYA00243294_ERZ653483 | MGnify/ENA primary metagenome ERZ653483 (study PRJEB26926, sample SAMN06165155) | human gut metagenome | biome: ENVO:00009003; feature: ENVO:2100002; material: ENVO:00002003... | reverse complement strand
GAGATAGGCTCCGGTCTCGTGGGCTCGGAGATGTGTATAAGAGACAGGTCATCGACGACAAATACGCAGCCAATCTCACGGAGGACTACAAAAAGATATACGATATCAGCGAACCTGTGGCAAATGCACTGGCTGAAGAATTTGGGTTTTTGAATGACAAAGCGGCGAATGAAAACAGTTTTAATGATGAACTGCGAAAAAACAAAAGAGTTTTGGTGGCTCATACTGCATTGGTCAATTACATCGAGATAGCAGACGTGATCTTCTGGGACGATGACTCGGTATACCTCATGCACAACAAAAACAAATTCAATGGCCAGGGCGCAAGGGACGTTGTAAACCAGGTGCTGACTTCATCCGAATATCTGCACCAAGCCATGTCTTCGTCCGACGCACAGGGATTTCTTGAGAGATACTATGATGCCATCAAAAGCAGATATGAGGGCAAAGCTGTGCCTTTCAATAAGGAGGAGTTCATAAGTCAGATGCGCAGCGGGAAGAAGTTCACCTATGTTATAGGCTACATGGACGGCCCCAAAAGAAATAGCAGGTCTACATATGCTAAGTATCTGACAGTTGACGCTGCCAGAAAGCTAGAGGCCAAAGGGGACAAGTGTATAATAATGGGCCTGAAGTGATGGAAAGCCAGCACAGCAGGCCATGAAGCGAACATCAATGTTTTAGAAAGGAGATAGTGGGATGAGGTCTTTTTCCATGCAGCCCTCGCGAGAGAACACTACGAGTTCTCTCAAAAGCAACCTGCTTGACCGCAACAAGGATGTGTTCAGATTCGCGTCTATGCTGACGTATGTTGATGGGCCAATGTCAATAGCCATAGATGGGCGCTGGGGAAGCGGAAAGACGTTTTTCGTAAAACAGGCACAGGCTGTGCTGGAAATGCATAATACGAACATCGATTCAAATAAGCGGTGGACGGACGAAGAAAAGTATATCCTGCTTGCAAATTGCAAGGAAGACATGTTGCGGGAACTGGAATCCAACCCGCAAATCCCGGTTTATTTTGACGCATGGGAAAATGACGACAGCCAAGAGCCTGTGTTGTCGATTGTATATGAGATCGTCAAGTATTTAGGGAATGAGTGTGAGCTTGGAGGGGTAAGCAAAACAAAAATCCTTGATGCTGCCGCTTCGATAGCCGACTTGTTTACAGATAAGAAGATATCAGAATTGATAAAACTACTAAAGAAAAACGACCTGTTGGAAGAAGTGAAGCAGCAGAAAAGCGTTAAGGAAACCGTTACAGAGTTTCTGAGGACTGCTCTTGCGGAGCGCGGAAATAGGATGGTTATATTTGTTGATGAGTTGGATAGATGTAAGCCAAGCTTTGCAATCAAATTGCTTGAGAGGATAAAGCACTATTTTGAATGCGAATGTGTCACCTTTGTCTTTTCAGTAAACATTGAAGAGCTTCAGCACACTGTTAAGCAGTATTACGGCAGCGACTTTAACGCGGATTTGTATCTTAGCCGGTTCTTTGATCTACAAATCTCTTTGCCGCCCGCTGCCATGAGGGCTCTTTTTGCCGAAATGAAGTTGACAAACAGCAACTACGCTTTTGAAAAAACTTGCTTGGCGGTTATCAAGTACTTAGATTTTCAACTGCGCGATATGCAGCAATTCTACGCGTTTGCAAAAAAGACTGCGTATAAGGCTACACACCCATCTTCTTCGCTTTACACCTATGGCGGCTGTGAAGAGGCACTGAGATTTTGCTTGGATTTCTTCCTGCCCGTACTCGTTGGCGTCAGGCTGCATAGCCCAACAAGTTACAGAGAACTGATTGATGGAAAGAACTCAACAGAGTTGATAGACATTCTGTGTTCATCAAGCGGACTGTTCTATGCTTTATCAAGCAGACTAAGCATTAAACGGTCAAACGACAATCGATATGGTGAAAGCAAGGAGGGGTATGCAAGACTGAAGGAAATATTAAATCAAATATATGAAGTTGTATTTGTTAACCCAAGTCAAACAGAAAAAGAAATATGTGATATGTACTTTAGCGTACAAACAAGAGATGACCTTTTAAGAATTTCGTCGTTGTTATCGGCAACAGCCGACTTCTCGATTTGATGTGAAAATGTTAGACTGGATTATATCGTCACAGATATACGCGCCGAAATGCCGAGTATTTAAAATTCTATATTTGTCCGTAAGTTATCTGCCGGTCTGATGAATTGATAGATGATAATCATGTGCTGACGCAAAACTAAGAATTAACGCTGAAAATGCAGCAGTTTACTCGCCTTGTTATTTATAGCGTAATAGCTGTTATCCGCTTTTTGTTGTCAGTATATTGCAAATTCAAATGGTCTTGATATATTGGAATAAAACAGAAGATTGTCCACGAAATTCAGCAAGGAGGAGTATTCCGTGTATGAGTATAACCTTGAAACTCACTTGAGTGAATTGGCCAGGCTATATCCTCAATTCACAAATCTGTATTCAACATGGACATTAAACAAAAGAACATGTGCTGAGTTATTAAAAAGCGTTATTCTGAGATATCCTCATTATAGCCTTCATGATTCCAGCCATGCGGAAGCAGTGGTGTCTAAAATCGAAATGCTCCTTGGTGATAGGATTAAGACACTTTCGCCAACGGACACCTGGTTGCTGTTAAACGCGGCGTACAGTCATGATTTAGGAATGCTCGTCAAGTGGAGCGAGATAGAAGAAGTATGGGACAAGCCTGAATTTCAGCATTTTATATCATCATTGAAGACATCGGCCGATGAAGAACTTCGCAGTGCGGCGTTCTTTTTTCAGGATAGGGATAACTTTTTGAATTGTAAGAATTGGCCGCTTATTACATATCGCTATGTAAGTTTAATCAATGCCAGCTATTTTAGATCTCACCATGCGGAGTTTTCAAAGGAGTACATAGATTCATTTGGCTCTAAGTTCAATTTGGACATGAGCCACAATGGTTTGATTCAGCCTAGGCTCATTAAACTGCTTGGGCAAATATGTGCTCTACATACAAAGCCAAATGAAAAGGTGCTGGAACTTGAATATCAGACAAATGGATTTGGATCAGACTATGCTCACCCTAGATTTATTTCAATGATGCTTAGACTGGGAGATTTGCTTGATATAGATAATAATAGGTTCAATACGGGAGCCGAACTAAGTTTTGGGGGCTTGCCGCCTACATCCATACCGCATAAAGAAAAGCATAATGCTACAACTCAGATTCTTATTACACCTGAAAAAATACGCTTTAAAAGTGATTGCCCAAATTCTGAGTCATACCTTGAAGCCAGACGCTTTGTTTCCTGGCTTGATAATGAGATAGACTTTTTGACGAAATATTGGGCTAAAATTGTCCCTAAAGATTTGGGAGGATATGCACCCAGTTTTGACTGCAAAGAATTGCTTATCAATGGCGTTGAAGATATAGATGATGTTGCAGGATTAAGATTTGAAATATCTCAGGATAAAGCATTTCAAATTATTGAAGGCTCAAATATTTACGAGGACAGGTTTATTTTTATACGAGAAGTTATTCAGAATGCAATTGACGCATCTAAAGTTCAGCTGTGGAGAGATTTAAGGTCAGGCGTCTACAATGTTTGGCTTGGCTCAAAAATTGATGACCGCTTGACAGAAATGCAGCCATATGAATTGGAAAAGAACATATATAATAGTTATCCTATAAAAGTGGACCTTTCCACTTTAAAAGATGGCAGGGTCAAAGTCGTAGTGACAGACCATGGCACAGGCATATCCGTAGAAACATTTAAGTGTATGTGCAATGTGGGAGTAAGCGCTACTGCCTCAAATATGAATGATGAAGAAAACCGCGGTATGCCAAACTGGCTGAAGCCCACTGCCGGATTTGGAATAGGACTTCAATCTATATTTTTGTTAACTGATCAGTTTGAAATAAATACAAGCACAGGTACTGAAACCCTTCATGCAGTCATGCATTCCAGAAAAAATGGAGGGTATTTGCAACTACAGAAAGCCACTGAGCAATTGCCGCGCGGTACAACAATGTGTATTATATTTTCTGTCCCAGAGAGAATTCAATATTCAATAGGTGGAGATACGAGCCGATATTTGGCGTATGATATGGATCCCATATGCAATTTAAACCGCATTGGAGAGATTCGTGCGCTTGAAGCTATTAAAAGTAGCTGCAAACATACATTGTTCCCATTAACGGTCACCTGTGGAGATAGACAATTTAGTTCAGATTCAATAATCGAACAGAACATGCCTTCTTCCAGTGATAACTGGGAACAGTACAGCAAATATCTTTACAAGTTTGACCAAACCTATGAGCGGGTTCAAATTTGGGATAAAGAAAGTTATACATATGCGGATTTTCAGTTTGTCAATCAAAGATATCATTCATTTGAATTTCTGTTTAAGGGCATAAGCGTAAGGAAAAACTTGCCTAATTTTGGCTACAAAGGAATTTCGCTTACAATTGATACATATGGCCTGGATACTAGGGATACAATTAGTTTAGACCGTAATAGCCTTACGCGCGATGGCTGTAAAAAAGTCGAGACAATTGGCACTAAAATTAAAAATGCTTTTGTACAAATAATAATTAATAGGATAGAAAAGGATACCGGTTTAGAAGAATACAGGCCAGGCCAAGAGTTTAATCCATTTGGTTTATGGCTGTTATGCCCCTATGAGCAGAGAAGGTCGATTCCGCCTGCCGCCTTTAGATACAGACAGTATTTGTATGATAAGACAACTGTAATGTACAGTGCTCCAAAAGGAAGTGAAAACGAAGGAACATTCTACGATGGTTTTGATAAGACAGTTGATGTAATTAACAATATTGCCGACCATTACTATGCCAATATAACCGCCTTCGATAAGCGTGATAGCCAAGAAATTTCCATAGACTATGAAAGAATTCTTAAGATACTAAACTCAGCTGATGCAGACATTAGCAATATATCAGGTGTTGTTACTGACGAATATTTTTATGAAGGATTGAAGGAGTATTGGTTAAGTAGCGCTCTGTTTGTAAAACACAACCAACCTCTAATTCTGTACCAATATGCTGATACTGTTTCTGATGATTACGTGGTTTTCTTGAAAGCTGGTGACGAAAATACAAAAAATGAAATCATAAAAGGACTTGGCAATGAAATTATTGGTATGCACTATTATAACATTGCCTTTGGGGTCAAAAAGGCAAAACGATATGCCATTCCGGCAATTAATGAGTTTAGCACACTTGCGGTCAGACAGGTACCACTTGGAGTGGCAAGACCGACGGGAGTGAGGGTAAACTACATTATTTCTCCTTTTTCAAGAGAAGATGAAGAGATGAGAAGTGAGTTGTCGGAAGATGCATTTGTAGAAATGGTAGCTTCTTCGGACTCATTTCAAAGCTTAGTCAAATATGTTATGGAGCATCCGGTTGTCGTCAAAGACCACAAAGACAAGGAACAAATAACAGAAGAGTATGAGAAATTAATTAGAGACTATTATAGAATTATGAGCGCTGAAAATATCGATGAGAGAAAACAATAGATTCTATGGCGTTTTGCAACAACACAAACATTGTAGGTTCAATACCTACTATTGAACTAACCGGATGCAAACACGGCGCCCCCGCTGTGTTTGCATCCGGGGGCGAAAATGCGGTGTGTGACCCGTTTGGCAGCCGCGTGAGATACAGGGAGCGGGGCAGGGGAGACGTCAAAATCGCCTCAAAAACAATTCTGGCCGAAAATCACAAAAAGCGGGCCGGTTTCAGCAAAGACCAAACCTTTTTAGGGTATTGATCGTCGCTGAAACCGGCCCGCTTGGGAGAGCGTTCGGTTCACATCCGAGAGGTCGAGAGTTCAAGCCTCTTCAGGTCCAATAATAAAGCCGGCAAGCTAAAAGCTTGCCGGCTTTATTATTTATTGCCCCTTTTCCCGCGGCGTTCATACATGGAGCGGCGGTGCAACATGCCTTGTTAGGTTGCTTTTACGGGCGGACGAATCAGCGCTTGTCAAAGTTTATGAGTCCGAATCTGAGAGCGTTCATTGACCGGCTGTCCTCAACGTCTATGCCAAAGTTGCTGTGCAGTTTTTTGAGCCTGTAGTTGAGCGTGCTGTGGTTGATATAAAGCTCGTTAGCCGCAGCGGTCACTCTGTTGCCGGAGGACAGATAGGCGCGCAGGGTGGCCAGATATTCGGTGCCAAAGGTCTGGTCGTAGTCCGATATCTGCACGAGCTTTTGCAGCAGAAAGACGTCCATGCCCAACTCAGCGTTTATCCGCTCAAAAAAGAGCCCGCAATAGTGCTCTCCAGCGTAGACGATATCGGTATCGGACTTCGCCATATCCAGGCAGGCGAGGGCCTGGCGGATGTAGAAATCCCTGTCGGAAAGGCTGTCAAAGCAGTCAGAGACGCCGCACTGGAGTTTATGCCGCTGGGCAAATGTTGAGAGTTCTTTTCGAACGGGGGAGGGGAGTGAGCGGCCGTCCGGCTTGAGCGAGTGCAGGAACATGAGTATGACGTTCTCGCGGATTATGTGCAGCGCATTGTGAAAGAAACGGCCCAAATCTCTCTCCGCATTTCTCAGCTGACGTATCTGACGAGACGGACTGAGAAAGGCGCAGAACACATAGCCGCAGCGCAGCTTTTCAGCTATCCCTGCGTCAGATGTGATGTCAAAGCCCGTGTTCGAGCTGAATACAGCTCCGGTGAGCCAAAGACTCTCATAACTGTGGCGCTGAGAGGAGGAGATCTCCGCGTTTATGAAAAAGGCGCAGAATTTTGAAAGCCTGACCGAGAGCGAGTGCAGCTCCTCGCGCGAGAGTGCGCCGTCACGGGTGTATACCACTATTATACCGAGTTGTACCCCGTCGCGGATTATGGGGCTCACGCAGCATCGACGGCCTTCAGGGTCCACGGAAAAATACTCGGAGCGCAGCCCCGCTTCGGTACCCGAACTGCTTGCAAAGGCGTTTTCAAAGCTGCCTGGCAACCGGGCGCGGGCATTTGACAGCAGTGGCTGAAGGTCAAGCGAGTAGAGCCCCAGCTCAAGGCCAAGTGCGTCTTCAAGCTCTGATATGATCTGCGTGAGCTGGCGTCCGCTGTGCAGGCCGTCAAGCAGCAGACTGTCAATGGAGGGCTTATCCAAGCTCGCTCACCTCCTCCAGACGGCTGACAAGGCGGTACAGCGTAGTCTCCAGCAGCAGTGCATCCATCTGAGCGCCGCTGCCGGGGTCCAGACCTAAAGTCTCTGCTATGCGCCCGATTCTGTACGCTACGGTGTTTTTGTGTACTCCCATGGCCTGGGCTGTCCTGAGACTGTCAAAGCCGTTTTTGCAATAGGCCTCGAGTGTGGAGATATATTCGGGGTGCTTTTTGGGAAACATGTCGATGAGCATGGAGATGTTTTTGAGGTAGCAGCGTGCCTCCTCACCGCAGCTTCGCACAAGGGCGAGACAGAGCGCCTCGGGGTAACAATCGGTGAAGCAAGAGACGCCCGGACCTCTGCCCATGACGCGCCTGACATCCGCACTTAACCTGGCCTGAAAGATGCCGGTCCCTACGGAGTCGAGCGAGTTAAAGAGGTCGGAGAACCCGATGCAGCAGGAGTATCTCTCGCTCAGCCGGACCATTACGAGCTGATTTGGAATTTCGCTGCTGAGCGGGTCAAGAGAGCTGAACAACAGGCGGATATCGCCCTCGGTATCTATGGCTGCGGTACAGCCGCGCCGACTATTGATGCGGCTTTTAACATAGTTGCGCGTCGCTTCGCCCATGCTGCCCGCGCGAATTACGGCAAACATATAGGGAGCGCGCCTCCGGTTCGAGAAGGCTGAGAACAGAGCCTCAGAAACGGGGTGCCCCAGGAGCAGACTTTCACCCGCTTCCTGCTCGGAGGCGGGGATATTTTTTGCCGTGATGGCTATGGTACGGCATATGAGGTCGTTAAGCTCCAGCACCTCGTCCATATAAGCATCCTCCACCACCGTGGCGATGTAGGCATAGAGCTTGTTGTCCACGAACACGGGGCCGAAGGCGGTTTTGTACTCGGCCACGCCGGCGGTATCGACTATGAGCGAAGCGCGGTTCGTCAGTATCTGCTCTTCAAGCGCCAGGAAATCGTGCGAGAGGACGTGCTCCTCGGAGAAGATGCCGAGCGTAGCCAGCTGCTCCCAGCCCTGAATATAGAAAGGCCTTGGAAAACTGTAGGCAAGAATGTTGAAGGAGATGTCGAAAGCTATCACTGGCAACCTTGTTTGCTGATAGACCCTCGCCAAGAGCTCGCCAATGCTTCCGCCCTCCAGGATATTGTCCAGGAGAAAGGTGCTGAGCGCTTCCAAATCAAGATGCCTCAAGTTCACGCATCCTTTCAACAGTGAGTTTGGTAGATTATAGCCCTTGCGGCAGAGACTGTCAACGGCATGAGAAAATTTTTGTGCAATCAGTTGAAAATGCATCGTCAAAACCACGGGCGGGCTAATGAACTTCGTCTGTGCTTGTGTTATTTTGTTTGTGCATAAACAAACAATGCTCCGGAGATGTTCAGATTATAAGAGGAGGAGACGCATGAACTTGGACATGTATAAGGCGCTGTGGGAGCCCATCGAGATCAACGGCGTGGTGATCAAAAACCGCATCAGCATGTCGCCAATGGGTACTTTTGCCTATGACCAAGATGGTACCGACAGCGAGCAGGGCCTGCGCTATTTTGAGGAGCGGGCCAAGGGAGGGATAGGCCTTCTGCACACCGGTTCAGCCTACATCAACACCCGTTTGGCCCAGGGCAGCCCCAGTATACATGTGGACAACATCCACTGCATACCCAAGGCGACAGTGCTTGTAGAGCGCGCGCACAGGTGGGGTGCAAAGTTCTTCCTGCAGCTCAGCCCGGGTACAGGCCGAAACAGCAAGCTCGACCTCGGCAACCCTGAGCCGCCCGTATCCGCCTCTGCGGTCCCGGCGCATTTTGACCATAATGTCATATGCCGCGCGATGACCCGAGATGAGATAAAGGGCGCTATGAACGACTTCAAAGTGGCCGCCGAGTTTGCCAAAAGAGCGGGATTCGACGGCGTCCAGATCCACGCGCATGCCGGTTATCTCATAGATCAGTTTTTGTCTGAAGCGTGGAATAAGCGCGATGATGAATACGGCGGAAGCTTTGAAAACCGCTGCCGTTTTGCGCTTGAGGCCGTGGATGCCATCAGAAGCGTGGTAGGACCGAAGTACCCGATAACCTTCCGTATTTCTCTCGACCACCGCTTTGCCGGAGGCAGGACCCTGGAGGAGAGCATGAAGATCCTCGACGTGCTCGATAAGTCCGGCATAGACGCCTTCGACGTGGACGCGGGCAGCTACGACACCGAGGATTATATCTTCCCCAGCCGCTACAATGGCGACGCCTGCATGGCCTATGTCTGCAAAGAGGCCCGCAAGCACCTGAGCAAGCCTATCATCAACGCCGGCAACCACTCGATGGAGAGCGCCGCGCAGCTGCTGCTCAGCGGGGACGCAGACATGGTCCAGTTCGGCCGCCAGTCCATAGCCGACCCACAGTTTGCAAACAAGCTCAAGCTCGGCAGGCGTGAGGAGATAAGGCCGTGTATCATCTGCAATGAGGAGTGCATAGGCCGCATTTTCGGGCGCCGCACTCAGCTCTCCTGCACCGTGAACCCCGCCGCGGGCTTTGAAGAGAGCATGGAGGTCACCAAGCTCGAAAAGCCGCAGAAGGTCGTCGCTATCGGCGCCGGACCCGGCGGCATGGAGGCCGCCCGCTGCGCCGCAGAGCGCGGCTGCTCCGTCACCCTCTACGACAAGGGCTCCGAGCTGGGCGGTACCTTCAAGGTCATAGCTACCGGAGACTTTAAGCACCGCATCCGCGAGCTCATCGCCTGGTATGAGCTGCAGATCAAAAAGCTCGGCGTCAAGGTCGTGCTCAACACTGAGATAACGGGCAGCGAGCCCGAGCTGGCCGAGGCCGATGCCATCTTTGTCGCAACCGGTTCTCTGCCGCTCATCCCGCCCATCCCCGGTATGGACGACCCGAAGGTCATTGACGTCTATGACGTGCACAAGAACGGCCTGCCGGAGGGCAAGAACGTCGTCATCTGCGGCGGCGGCCTTTCCGCCTGCGACACCGCCCTCGAGTACGCGCCCGAGGGCAGGAACATCACCATCGTGGAGATGCGCTCCAAGAGCGGCGCCGACGTCATGTATATAAACGCCATCAGCATAAACCGCCTGCTCAAGCAGTACGGCGTGACCTGCCTGACCGACACCCGCGTGGTAGGAGTGAATGATGAGGGCGTGCAGGTGGAGACGCAGGACGGCATCCGCGTCCTGCCTGCGGACGTGGTCGTAGGCGCATTCGGGCGCAAGCGCAATATGGGCCTCGCGGACGCCGTGCTCCACGCCTATCCGACAAAGACCACCATCATAGGCGACTGCATGGAGCCGGCCAAGGCCGGTAACGCCATACGCGAGGGCTTCTATGCGGCAATGTCGCTGCAGGACTTTTGAAGGGGCGGTGGACCGGTATGCTGAATAAATTCGGTTTTGAATATCTGTTTTCCTATTACGCGAACATCGGCGACTTCTATAGGATGCCCAAATCCCCCTTCGGACTCAGGCAGATTGGATACATCACAGACGGCCGTGTCTGGGGCGACAAGGTCAACGGCGAGCTCGCCCCCGGGGGCGGCGACTGGTGCGTCGTCAGAACGGACGGCGTCTCCATGCCGGATGTCCGCACCATGATACGCACGGACGACGGCGCGGAGATCTATATGCACTACACGGGCAAGATGGACACCGGCAAAGGCGGGTTTGAGAACTACTGCAAGGGCATTTTCCCCGACATAAACTACATCTACACTTCCGTTGAATTCGAGACCGAGGCTGAAAACTACCTCTGGCTCAACCGCTGCCAGTGCTTCGGCGTGGGCATCGTAGACAGGACCAAGACGCCGCTTATGGTGCAGTACGACGTCTACGCCCTCACCGGGCCGAAGATAGACTGAGGGGCGGGGTGCGAAATGGACCTGAAACTAAAAGACAAGGTAGTGGTCATCACCGCCGGAACGGGAGGCTGCGGCAGGGCTCTTGTGAGGGCTTTCGCTGAGGAGGGCTGCCGCATTGCGGTGAGTTCGACCTCGCAGGCGAAGCTCGACGCCTTCATTCCCGAGCTGGGCCTTGAGCCTGGGCGCATCATGACCGGAGTTGTGGACATGCGCGAAGAGGCCGAGGTGAAGGGCTTCATCGAGGCCGCATACAACCGCTATGGACGCATCGACGCGCTGGTCGTTAACCAGGGCTACGAGGGCAAGCGCGGTCTGCTCGAGGACGCCGACATGGAAAACTGGATGCAAGTGTTCTCCGTGAACACCTTCGGCGTGCTCTACGCGCTCAAGTATACGGCCCCCATCATGAAGCGGCAGCACAGCGGCGCAATAGTCATCAACTGCTCCCACGGCGCTTATCTTGGTTCGCCCGGACTGAGCCAGTATTCCGCCTCCAAGCACGCGACCTACGGTCTTGCCAAGTCGGCAACGCTGGAGCTCGCGCCCTACGGAGTGCATGTGAACTGCATTTGCCCCGGCGGCATAGACACCCCCATGATTCAGCGCATAGAGGAAATGCAGATGCCTCAGCTTGCTGGCCACGAAGAGCGCATGGCGGCCATGACTGCCGGTACTCCGGACAAGCGCTATTGCCGACCCGAGGAAGTGGCGTTCATGGCGCTGTATCTCGCCTCGGAGCTTTCCGCACATGTTAACGGTTCTGGCATACGCCTAGACGGCGGAATGGACGCCAGAGACTGATGAAAACAGGGGAGGAGAGAAAATGTTTGACTTACATGGTCAGGTAGCGGCCGTGACGGGCGCTTCCGCGGGCCTGGGCAGACAATTTGCCATGGCCCTGGCCAGGCAGGGCGCGAATCTCGTGCTCATGAGCCGCCGAAAGGAGAAGCAGGACGCTGTCGCCGAAGAGATCATACGGCAGACGGGCGTTGAGGTCCTTTCCCTCTGCTGTGACGTGACGATACCCTCAGATGTGGAAAACGCCGTAAATGCAGCGATTGAACGCTTTGGACATGTGGATATACTAGTAAATAACGCCGGACGAGGTTACCCCAGCCCGCTCGAGAACTATCCTCTTGAGGGCTGGCGAACGGTGACGGCCGTAGACCTCGACGCTGTCATGATGTGTACGAGGGACTTTGGCAGGCACATGCTTGAGCGCGGCTATGGGCGCATAATAAACATATCATCCGTCATGGGCGCCGGTGGGCTGCAGGAGATACATGTTGCTGCCTACCACGCCTGCAAGGGTGCGGTGATAAACTTCACCAGGGCCGCTGCGGCGGAATGGGCTGAGCGGGGCGTCACCGTAAACTGCATCCTGCCGGGTTTCTTTGAGTCCGAATCCAATTCGCCTGAGCGCATGGAACAGATGGGCGGCTGGATAAGGAGCCATACCCCTATGAGAAGGCCGGGCGCACCCGGCGAACTTGACTCTACTCTGCTCTTCCTGGCGGCGCCTGAGTCCTCATATGTCACTGGCATCTCGGTGCCGTGTGACGGCGGATGGACCTGCGTCTGAGAAATGATTTAGAAAAGGTGTATTGATATGAGTAAAGATCTCAGCTCCTCGGGTTCCGGAAAAAATAAGATAATACATACCATAGTCATCCTTGCGCTGTTCTTCCTGTTCCGCTACATCCCGCCGTTCGGCTCTGTGACCGAGGTCGGCATGGCGGTCCTGGGCATCTTCCTCGGCTGCATTTACGCATGGACCGTGGGAGAAGTCTTTTGGCCCAGCGTGCTCGGCATAGTCCTCATAGGCTTCGTCGGAGAAAACACCGTCACGGGCGTGCTTTCGGCCACTTTCGGAGACGCCACGCTCCACATGGTGTTCATCGCCCTGGCTTTCTGCTTTGCCGTTGAAAGAAGCGGACTCATAGAGCTCATCGCCAAATATGTGCTCTCCCGGAAGTTTGCCAAGCGGGGTCCCTGGTCCATGGCCCTGGGTTTCTGGATAGCCACCGCCGTGACCTGCGCCGTGACCTGCGCCACCACTGGCATCATCATCCTGGCCTGGGAGATGTTCTACGAGGTAGTACGCAGGGCCAAACTGGAGAAAAAGACCCCCTACACCGCGGTTGTCATCATTGGCATACTGGTATCCGCCTACCTTGGCGGCATAGTGATGCCGTACAACGCCTTTACGCAGATCTGCTTCGGTATGCTGTGCGCGGCAGCGCCCGGCGTCGAGGTCGGTTCCGTACCCTACATCCTGCTGACCGTTCTGCTGAGCGTCGTGGTCATCGCTGCCATGTACTTTGTCAGCAAGTACCTGCTCCGGATAAAGGTCGACTATGTGATACCCGACGACCTTATCTCCAAGGACGAGCTCAAGGTCACACGCAAGCACAAGATTATGGCGTTCTTCACGCTGCTCTTCTGCGTGGCTTTCATCCTGCCCAGTTTCCTGCCCGCCGAGCTCACCATCACCAAGCTGCTGTCTAACCTCGGCTTCACCGGCACTTTTGCGGTTATCCTCGTCATCCTCTCGCTCATAGGCGACGGCGAGGGCGGCAAGATGTTCGACTTCGGCCTCTGCCTAAAGAGCGGAATACCCTACGGTATGGTAGTCCTTGTTGCTGCGGCGCTGCAGGTCTCCAGCAAGCTGACGGACGCCTCCACCGGCATCCCCGACATGCTCTCCACTCTGCTCATGCCCATAACGACACTCAGCAGCCCGTTCGTCAGTATGGCCATCGTCATGGTGATCGGCCTGGCTCTGACGAATGTCATAAACAACATCGTCTCCATCACGATCATGGTCCCTATCGGCATGACGCTGCTGCAAAACATAGAGTACAGCCCGCAGGTCATGGTCACGCTGTTCAGCCTTGAACTCATTCAGGGCCTCATCACCCCCTCGAGCTCCATGGCCGGCGCTATGCTGCATGGTAACGACGAGTGGATCTCCTCGAAGAGCGTATATAAGTACGGCCTCATCCTAGAGGGCGTCGTGGCGCTCTGCATAGCGGTAGTCGGTATCCCCATAGGCCCCGCTATCTTCTCTCTCTTCTCCTGAGAGAGCTGCAAGCCTGACCAATAAAGTGAATTGTCAAACTAAGTGCAACAGGAATTGAGCTCGAAGTCCCATAATTCCT
>ENA-OYZN01000633-OYZN01000633.1-human-gut-metagenome-genome-assembly--contig:-NODE-633-length-14276-cov-5.543422_pt1 | contig 14276 bp, 4 predicted proteins | sample MGYA00243294_ERZ653483 | MGnify/ENA primary metagenome ERZ653483 (study PRJEB26926, sample SAMN06165155) | human gut metagenome | biome: ENVO:00009003; feature: ENVO:2100002; material: ENVO:00002003... | reverse complement strand
CACCGTTAGAGCCGTCTTTACCGTCTGTGCCGTTCTTTCCGTTTTCTCCGGCAGCACCCTGCAGCTCGGTAAGCGCTACAAGGTCGCGCCAATCGGTTTCATCGCTGTATTTCCACTGGATCGCCGTGCCGTTGTTCCGCACCTCCGGCAGTGCGGTGTCGTTTTTTTCCGTTTTGCCGCATCCGGCAGCAAATACAATGCAAAGCACGGTGCAAAGTGCAATGGTGATGCAACAGATTCGTTTCTTCATTTCTCATTACCTCCGTTTTCGTATATGTCGATTCAGTCAAGAGCGGTTATGGTAACAGAGCCTCTGAATGAAAGCAGATAGGTTTTGTAATCACCTTGCTCCAGCGAAAATTTGAGTTCAACATCGTTTTTCGCGCCGGTAAGGTCATATATTCTGTTGAAGCAGAGAGAATTTGATCCCCTGCTGTCTTGTTCTATCAGTGTAATATATCTGCAATAGTCATCATCGTAACCGTCAGTCATCCGAACGGAATGCTTTCCGCTATTATCATTTGTCATCGCATTAACCATGCCGCTTACACACACATTGTAGGTATATCCTTTTTTCAGCCTGAGAGTTGTTTCGGTGCACGATATAAGCCCGCCGCGGTTATGCATTTCCCGATAGTACAGGGGGACTGCACCGCCTGAAAGATGGGTTGACGGTACATACCCCGTGCCGTAAAAATACCCGGAGCTTCCGCCGTTCTGACCGGGGTCGCCCTTGTCGCCTTTGTCACCCTTATCTCCCTTGTCTCCCTTTTCGCCGGGGTCACCTTTGTCGCCTTTTTCGCCGTCAACACCGTTTGTGCCGTCAATGCCGTCTGTTCCGACAGCCTTTACGCCGGTGTCGATTTCTCCTATCCACCAGTTGCCGTTCTCACCGATAAAAGGTGTTTTTCCGTCCTCGCCGTCGGAACCGTTTTGCCCGTTTGTGCCGTCCTTACCGGCGGTGCCGTCTTTTCCGTCGATTCCGTCTTTTCCGTTTATACCATCCTTGCCGTCAGCGCCGTCTCTGCCATCCGCACCTTTTAATGCGGTAAGGTCATACAGGTTCAGCCATATTTCATCGCCGACATAGCGCCATTGCAGGGTGTTTTCGTTTACGCGAAATTCCGGTGTCTTTCCGTCAGTGCCGTCTGCGCCTTTCTGCCCAGTAGGGCCTGTGATATCGGCGATCGCCACAAGGTTCTGCCACTCGCCGCCCTCGTAACGCCACTGTATGTGGGTTTCGGCTCGTTGCACCTCTATGTTTTTGGCGTTAATGCCGTCTTTTCCGTTGATACCGTCTTTGCCGTCGGCTCCGTCTTTACCGTCAACGCCGTTAATGCCGTCTTTTCCGTTTATACCGTTTATTCCGTTCTTACCGTCGGCACCGTTAGAGCCGTCTTTACCGTCTGTGCCGTTCTTTCCGTTTTCTCCGGCAGCGCCCCGCAGCTCGGCAAGCGCCACAAGGTCGCGCCAATCGGTTTCATCGCTGTATTTCCACTGGATGGCAGTGCCGTTATTGCGCACCTCCGGCAGTGCGGCGGCGTTGGTCTTTGCCGCTTTGCTCCATCTCCATCCTATGGCAAGCACGCTGCAAAGCACCAAAAGAGCGGCGCAAAGCACCGAAAGTGTACCTGTGAGTAGTTTTTTCCCTGTTTTCATCTTCTTTCCTCCGTTCGGAATTGTTATTACGGCGGAGTTTTGCACCGCTGCCCGCGCCGTAAATGAGCGGCGGCTGACCGGCTTATGCTTGGTTTGCTTTGTACTTATCCACAAACAGGGCGACGCCCTGCTTTAAGACCTCCATCTGGGATTTCAGGTAATATTCGTCCTCAAACATTGCGTAGTGTACGCAGGCGCGGACGAATATGAAGATCAGCGGCGTGATAGTCGTATAGGGGATGCCTATCTTCGGTTCAAGCAGCTTTGCGTATTCGGTATAGCGCTCGTTCACGCCCTCGAAAAACTTCTTGCCGTATTCAATATATTTCGGATGGGTGTAGATCTGATACATCAACCGGTACTTTTTGCCATGTTTTTTTGCCGTCCAATACGGAACCTCTTTCACAAACCGGACAACATCCTTGGGGTCGGTGGGCGCCATCTCCATAAAGTCGTCCTCGACCTTTTCCATGCAGTATGCCGTTGATTCGATGATCAGTTCATCAAGGTTTTTAAAATACGAATAAAGATTTGCCTTTGTGCATCCGCACGCGTCGGCCAACGCTTTGATCCCCGTGCCCGTCAGCCCGTTTTCAGCATAACATTCAAAGCACTTTTCCATCATTTCGCGTTTGCGCTCATTGTGCTGTTGCTCGGTTGTTTTCATGTTGCTTCGCTCCTTTATAAGTACCGACCGTTCGGTTACGATTAGTATAACATAGAATTGTGACGAATTCAAGAACTGTTCGAGAAAAGATGTAAAAAAAGCGGGACAGCCGCAAATCAATTGACTGTCCCGCCGTCCGTTATTTCACGGAGCGCTTTTTCTTTTTGCTTACGACCGTAGTTCCGGTCACAATGCCGCCGCTGATGAAGAGCAAAGCGATCCAAAGAGCCAGATTACTTGTGTCTCCGGTCTTGGGAGAGTTGGCCTCTTCTGCCAGCTTTTTGATCTTCTCAGCAAGCGCGTCAACCTTGCCCAGAGCGTCCTTGCCGAGCATAGCTTTCTCGTTCTCGGTAAGCCCTTCAAGGAGCTTCTTTACGCGGTCAAGCTCGCTCTTGTCGCTGAGTTTTGCGTCGTCTGCCGAGGGGAGCTTGCCGATCTCCTCAGCCGCCTTTTCGGCATTGCCGATAGCCGCAAGCGCCGCTTTCACGGTTTCGAGCCTTGTTTCAAGGTCTTCTTGCTCTTTGTCGGTATAGTTGCCGTCAAAGTCACGCAGAGCACCTTCCAGAGCTTTTTCCGCTGTCTCAAGGGCTTCCTTGTCTTCAAGCTTCACATTGTCCTTGGTGATACCGTCAACCGCCTTGATCTCATCGGCCTCGGCAGCGTCCTTCGCCGCAGCAATGCGGTCAAGGAGCGCACGAGCTGTGCCCTTCAGAGCTTCAAGAGCGGCTCTCTCTGATTCCGTCAGGTTGTCGCCGTCAAGCAGCGTGTCAATGTCGGAGATCAGCTTCTCAATGTCCGCCTTGTCGGCGCTCGTCACCTTGTCGATATCGTAAGCGGTCACAGCGTCGGTCAGGCGTGTGATTTCGTCTGCAACATCTGCAATACGCTTATTCAGATCCTTGCATTTTGCAGCCGCCTCGGTCAGCTTGTTCCACTCATCGTCGGTGGATTCGCCGTCGTCAAACGCCTCGGCGATGTCGAGGATTTGTCTTTCGACAGCGGATATCGTCTCTGCGTCGCTCGATTTCACGTTTTCGTCCGTAATCGCCGCAATAGCATCGGTAATGGACGAGATCGGCTTCATATAAACCGTATACTCGGTCATATTGCCCGCCTTATCCTCTGCGCGGATAACATAGGTAGCATCCTTGTCGCCGACAAGAGTGAATACATCTTCGACGGTCTCACCGTTCAGCGTGACCGATGCAAGGTTTTCGTCGTCGATCGCGACCTTCTTAGTCACATAATAGGTCTTGCCGTTCTCGATGCCGACGATTTCGGGTGCGGCGGTATCAAAGGTCGCACCGTCCGAGCCGATAAAGGTGACATTTCCGGCATTGTCTTCAATGCGGACATAGATAATGAATTTATCCATATCCTTTGCCTCAATGTCGAAGTCGCTGTTATCTGTCCAATCGGTGATTGCACGAACCTCATTGTCAGTAAGCACCTTATCGGACTTGAAGTACAGCACAGACTTCACACCGGAGGCGTCGTCCTCTGCCGTCAGCTTGACATTGACATCGTCCTTAAAGAACAGACCGAAGGTAATCTTGTTGATAAACTTCTGGAACGCCGTGCGTTCGTTCAGCTTAACCTCACCGGTCGGCGCGGTCTTGTCGATCTTGTAGTTCTCGGTAACTGCCGCAGAAATAACTCCGGTTCCGGTGTTCTTCACGAAGAAGGTAAGCTTGCCGTTACCGGTTTCATCCGACGCCGTAAGGGAATCTGCCCACTCGCCGTTTGCCGTATCGGTCAGGCCGAGCTTGTAGCCCGCTTTTGCCGTGATAACAAAGTCTTTATTGATCCAGTCGTTGGAATTTACCTCATACTCGCTGCCGTCAGCAGAATATTCCACTATGCTCGCCGTAATGCCGGTCGGCTGCGTGAGCGTGTAGTTGCCGACGGTCACACTGTCGCCGGAAAGCGTAAATGCGGTGAAGCTGATAGCAATGTTTTTACCGATCTTCACACTGTCAAAGGTCGGAACACCGTTCACGAGCGTCAGCACATCGCCGTCGACCACACCGACAAGCGCAGGTGTGCCGTCGATCTCGGCGGTGTTTTTGCCGTCATACTGCTTATCCTTGACCTTGAGGTCCGCGATCGTCAGCTCCTTGGCAGAAATACTTGCCGTGGTGCTTGCAGGCTGAGCCGCCAGCACATAGTTTGCAGCATCGTCTCCCGAAAGGGCAAACTCATAGAATGCGACCGTCTTGCCGTTGCCGACATTCTTGTCGTCATAGGCAGCCTTACCGGTGACGATATCAACCTTGTCGCCGTTGATCAGTCCGTCGAATGTGCCCTTTTCCGTAATCTTGGCATCGGGGCTGCCGTCATAGATCTTGGAGGTCTCGACTGCCGTATCCACGATCTTGATTTCCTTGACCGTGATATCCGCAGTTACGGCCTCGGGCTGAGCGGTCAACTTGTAGTTTGCTGCAGCATCACCTTCAAGCGCAAAGCCGGTGAACGTTACCGCCTTGCCCTTGCCGACATTCTTATTGTCGTAGGCAGCTTTACCGGCTGCCACCTTGAGGTTTTCGCCGTCGTAGTTGACGGACGGTGCACCTGCGTTCGTGATCTTCGCATCGGTCGTGCCGTCGTAGATCCTGCTCGCCTCAACCGCCGCGCCGTTGATTGTGATCTCCTTGACAGTGATGTCAGCTGCGGTGTCCGCAGGTTGGGAAGCAAGAGTATAGTTGCCTGCCGCATCGCCTGCCAGAGCAAATCCGGTAAAGGCTACCGTTTTGCCCGTGCCGACATTTTTGTTGTCGTAGGCTGCCGAACCGGTTACGATCGTAAGGTTTTCGCCGTCGTAGTTGTCGGACAGCGTTCCTGCATTTGTGATCTTTGCTTCGACCGTGCCGTCATAAACCTTGGAGCCTTCCACGGTCGCACCGTTAATCGTGATCTCCTTGGCAGTAATGTCGGCGGTTGTGTCTGCCGGCTGTGTGATCAGCTTGTAGTTGCCTGCCGCCGAGCCGGAAAGCTCAAATCCGGTAAAGGATACCGCCTTATCGGTACCGACATTCTTGTTGTCGTAGGCTGCCTTTCCGATTACGATTGCGAGGTTATCTCCGTCATAGTTTACCGACAGTGTTCCTGCATTTGTAATGGTCGCATTCGTCGTACCGTCATAGGTCTTATCAGCAACCTTGACATCAGAGATCGTAACCTCTTTCGGCTGAATCTCAAATTCCATTGTCGAGGAAGCTGACTTGAAGGTATCCGTCTCGGCTGTGGTGATACGGATCGTATACTTTCCGACATTCTTCGGTGCTTCGGCGGTATATGCCGTATCGTCCTCATCCGTTCTCTTGTACTCAAAAGTCCGGGCTCCGTCGGAATCGGTATCAAAGGTCGGCATGCCGATCGCTTTTCCGTCGTAGATCTTTTCGTCGCTTTCCTTATGGCCAATGGACGGAGTCTTCTTTTCGACGGTCAGCTTCAAAACAACATCTGCAGGAGCATCATTGCCGGAGTTGTCCGCATAATTTTCACCCATCGGCTTGATTGTCAGGCGGATAGTATATTCGCCTGCTGCCAATGTGCGAAGATAGCTGTTTTTCAGCATAAGCATGCCGTTGGCAAGTAAGGCATAGTCTGAGCCAGCACCGATTTCCTCTGTACCGTTATAAACCTTAGCAACGAAGTTACCGTTCAGATTCAGCTTGTAAACCACATCGGAATCGGTAGTCTTTGTAAAGGTCTGTGCCCCGGTGACCGCCTCGGCATCGGTGTAAACCACCATGCCGTCGGTGTTGACAACGGTGATGTTGTCGCTCATGTCCGTCACACGGACATAGACGAACGTCTTTTGGTTCGGCTCAATGCTGAAATATGCCTTAAATGCATCATTGAGATCAAGCTCAGTCCAAGAGCCTGTAATGGCGTCCTTATCGGCAAATGCGGTTTCGGACAGGAGGTATTCAACCTTTTTAATTCCGCTGCCGAAATCGTGAGCCTTCACTTCCAACGTCTGCGTCTGCTTGAAGAACAGCCCGAAGGTGATTCGGTTCAGGAATTCCTTGAAGCTGTTTCCGCGAATGCTGACCTCTACCTCGGGTGCGGTAATATCCGCAACGCCCTCGACGGTAATGACGAGGTCTTCGCTTACATCGCGGACAACGAAGGAAGCGCTGTCCGCATCAGACATCAGCTCGTCGAGTTTATTACCGTTCACAAGTACCTTAAAGTCCTCGGTCTTGGAATAGCCGTTGTTGAACTGCACGATAAAGCTAAAGCTGTTACCATGTCTGACAGTGAGCCCGTCTGAATGGAATATTGTATAGCCTGCGCCTGTAGGAAGCGTGACATTGTAAATCTTAAAGAGTCCGAACCGGAAGCTGACCGTGTTGCCCGCAACGTCGGTCGCCGTGATCAAATGCGTCTCGTTGTCCGGCTCCATGGTATATTTCCCGTTTACAAGCGTGATCTCCTCATCGTCCATCCACACGGTGAAGTCGTTTTCATCGGTAACGGTGAACTCCAGCGAGCCGTAGTGATTATTCTCCGGATCAATACCGGAAATGACCGGCGCTTCGGTATCGACAGCCTCCACATAGCCGCAGCCGCAGAGCTTTTCGTGAGTGGAGGTTTTCCATATGCAGGTATGGGTGTGGTCTACGACCTGTACAGGTCCTGCGATACCGACTCTGCCGTCAATAACCTCATCGACATTCATATCCTTAAGAGCCTTACCCTCTGCAAGACAGTCGATAAGATGCTGTCCGTTAACGGTGATATTTATGAATTTACCACCACTGAGGGTGAAATCAACATTATTTTCAGCCCCGACCTCGGCATATGAGCCGCCGGAAACGATAAGCTTACTGCCCGCCTCGGCGGTGAGCTTTTTGTCAAATGTGCCGCTGATAATTTCAAGCGTTCCGCCCGACTTCACATTGACAATATTGCCGTAAGCGCCGCCTGCGGATTTAAGGCTTCCGCCGTTGTTGACGGTAACCGTTCCGCTGACGATACACTCATCCGCCTCAGCGTTGCCGCTGACCGAAAGCTCACCATTTATCTCACAGGAATTAAGTTTCATGCTGCTGCCGCCCTTTGGCGATACAGCACCCATAAAAATACAGTCTCTGAAATCTCCGCTGCCAACGCAGTTGATCGCACCTGTAAAGTAGGTGTTTGATGCAGTCAGCTGTGCAGTCTTGGCTACAGTGACCCCTCCGCTGACAGTGCCGCCGGAAACGTTCACCTTCGCGGACTTTTTCACCTTAAGTCCACCGACGATATTGCCGTTGAGATCGATGCTGAAATCACCGGTGTCAACATCAACCGTGCCCTTCACATTGGCAAGCAGCCTCAGTGTGCAGTCCTTATTTTCGTCGGTCTGCGCCGCAGCCAGTGCCTCTGCAAAAGTCACATATCCGGTCGTTTTGCCGTCCTTAACAATAGCCGCCGCAAGGTCGCAGCCGCACTGGGAGCACTTGTTATACTCGTCATAGCCCGGGTGCTCGCACACTGCCATAGTGATTGTAAAAGTATTTGAATAGAGCACATAGCCGTTGTATTCCAGCTTAATACGGTACTGTCCCGAATCCGCCGTAGTGAACTCCCACAGGTTAATGGCATCCACGAAAATCCTCGTAGGCTTGACCGTGTTTGTATACACGACCGTTCCGTCTGTCTTTTCACCCGTAACGGTGATGTCGCCCTTGGGCGGATAACCGCCGCTGTATTCAACCGCAAAAGAAGCCCACTTTTCGTAATTCGGCGTAGTGAGATAGTAGACCTTGTTGCGAGGCTGGCTATGGAAGATCAGCGGAGCGGACACGACGGTGACGCCTTTGATCCAATAGGTTGTGCCCCTTCCCGAGATGTATTGACTCTCTACATCCTTCTCGCTCGCATACTCGCCGCTGCTCAGCATGAATGCACAGCCGTCGGCGAGGTAGGTCAGCGGAGATACGGAATCGCTGCCTTCCTTGCTTGCGACACAGTTAAACTTACCGCCCTTGATCGTCAGGCTGTCGGGACCATCAGCCGAAACCTTTGAAAGGTCGGTATAGTCGCCGCGCTCAATCGTCAGGTGACTGCCGGAACGAACTTCAAAAATCTCGCCCCATCTGCTGCTCTTGATTTTTCCATCGCCGACCGTATCGGTAACGGTCAGGTTACAGCCGCCGGTCACCGAGAGTCCCTGTAGTGATTCCGCTCCGTCTCCTATGGTCAGCGCTTTCCCTGCAAGATCGAGCGTGTAGGTACCGGTTTTAAGGTAAATATAGTAGTTAGAAATCAGTGAGCCGACATTCTCCCTACACAGCGTAATATCCTGCAGGAGCTTTACCGTGCTGCCGTCGTTCTGCTCGGCATAGCGGATAGCGCTTTCAAATGTTTCAAACAATTTTGTTGTTCCGTTTGCTTCAACAGAGAGGAAAAACTCCATTCCGCAGTCGGGGCAGATGCCGTCACTACCGATATCTGCATGATCGCAGGCAACGATGGTGGCATCTTTCAGCTCCGTTACCTTTGCCTGCTCAAGAGTCAGACCTTCAAAGCGGTAGCCCCTGGCGAGCAGATCGGCACAGGTAAGTCCTTCGATATCGACGATCTTTACCTCGCCGTAATGTCCGCCGTAAAGCGCAGTTTCTCTTGTGTATGACCAATTCACATCAAGTTTGGAAATGATAAGCGATTCAAAGGAACCGGCGTTGACCGTCAGTGTGCCGCGCTTATGTTCCAGCTTTTGGAAGGAGCATTCGCCGTCGATCGTCAGCTGACCTCCGTCCACCATGACATCCGCATTCATACCACCATTGCCTACGAACGTGATATCGCCCGCGACATAGAATAGGGCAGCCACGGGATTCGGGTCAACACTCGGAGGATTAGAAATTGTGTAGCCGTTCAGATCAAATGTCCATTTTTTGCTTGTACTGCCATACGTCCCGACTCCGGCCTTTTTTTCAACATTTCCGTAAAGCTTCAGGTAGAATCGGTCGAATCTATTCTCATCCGCTTTACGCATTGTCTCATCCAAGCCGCCGCCTGATACAAACTCTTCCTCGTTATTATCATTGCTGCATTTGATCAATACGGCAGCCTGATATCCGCAGTATGCGCATACGCCGGTCTCCTCGTCAAAGGAGTGCTCCTTGTGCACATAGACCTCAACCGTCGAAATATTGCCGGCCTTGTCGTGCACCTCAAATGTGATCCACCGTTCGGTGCGATCGGTATCCGAAGCAGCCACAAGAAAAGGACTGCTCCATATCTTATCCTTTTCTCCGTCTATCGTTCTATATGCTGTGTCAAAATTATCGTCGATAAAATTGATTTGTGTGTCGCCGCAGACTTCCGCCCGCTGACCGTTTGAATATCTTTTACTTTGACCGTCAGCGTCTACTTCGATTACAGGCGGCGTTGTATCTATTACAAAGCCGTCGGTAGAAATATATTCTTCATTTCCTGCAAAATCATTAAGTCTTGCATAAACTACATAACGGCTGTCATCGGAAATGTCAATTTCACCTTTGTATTCCGTAAAGGCTGAGTTCTTAACTGTCTCCAAACTCAGCTCGGTATTGCTGATAAGGTATTCAATCTTTACCGCATGCTTTGTTTCATCATATCCTGCCTGACTGTAGCTGTCGTCACTAGCAGTGATTTCCACCGTAACCTTTTCCTTATAAAACAAACCGAAGGTTATCGCATGGATAAAGCTTTCCCACCATGTACGCTCTTTAATTTCAATTCTACCTGTAGGCTTATTAGTGTCCTTTGCATAATTGCCGTACTCAGCGTGGCAGACAGAGCAGATCGCCTTTTCGAAATAGCTTGCCTCGCGGTCGTTTTTGCCGCTGTCATGAGGGCAGGCGTAATCGCACTCTGCGCACTTGCCGTCAACAAAGGTGTCGTGAGTATGGGGCTTGACCGTGCAGGCTTCGCCATAGCTGAAGCCCACGGTGAGCACCCCGTCGGTTCCCCTTCCCGACCAGAGGTCTTCATCCGTGACGTCAATATACCGGCCGCCTTCTTCAAACAGCATGCTGCCGTCGGCGAAAATAGCCTTCACCGCCGCATAATCACGTACCTGATCATCAGGAGCATTCGGGTCGCCCTCGTAGATGTAGGAGTAGGAAATTCCGTCATTCAGCGCGGCCTCCGTGATCTTCAGGACAGGCTGTGCCGCCGAGGTCTTACGCTCCACGGAGAGCTCGCCGTTGAAGGTACCGCTGAGCACCGTAAGGCTGCCGTCCAGCAGGAGGGCCGCATGGGTATGGCCCCCCTGGTCACCCCGTCCGCTGGTCAGCTTCACCTTCTCCAGTGTCACCGCACCGCCGTCAATTTTCAGGGCATTGGCGGTGTCAAGCTCGACTTTCCCAGAGTTATCGCTGAACGTATTGGTCAGTGCGCCGTTCTTGACGGTGATATCCGCTGTGCCCTTCACGGTGAGCAGCTGGTTGGTGATCGTTCCGCTGATGGTCTTGCCGCCGAGATCCAGGGTAAACTTGCCGGACCCGGCAATGATACCGTCTTCCGCCTCGCCCAGGGTCACATCGCACAGCAGTCTCAGGGTGGAGCCGCTGTCGGTCATGGCCGCCGCCCACGCGTCAGCGAAGGACTCGTAATTTTTCGCCGTGCCGTCCGCCCGGGTCAGTACGGCGGTGTAGATCTGCCGATGGCAGACATCCTGGCACTTGCCGTCTTCGCCAATGGTGGTGTGGTGGCAGGGCATGCCGCAATCCTGGCACTGAGTCTCGCCCTCAATGTTCACGATGAACCAGTGGCTGTGTTCGGCGATATAATATGTCTTGGTCAGGCTCGTCTTGCCGCCGGCGTACTCCGGCATCTCCCACTCCCTGTCGAAGTAGGCGTAACCGTCCGCCAGCAGAGCCTCCACGAAGCCGCCGTCCTTCCGCTCGATCTTGTCGAACTGGCCGCCGGACAGCCTGGTGTTTGTTGTTTTATTAATGGTCAGTGTGCCGATCTTGACACGCTGCCAATAGGCCGTGTCCTCGATGGCCAGCGTGCTGTCGATCTCACCGCTGCCAAGGGTAACGGTGCCGATCTTACCCTGGCCCTTCAGAGTCAGGGTCCCGTCCTGCACAGCAAAGTCGATCTGGCCCACGGATCTGCCGCGCAGCTCAATGGTGCAGGAGCTGCCCGGCGTCACGGTCCCCGTGATGTCCTGCAGCAGAGTAACGGTATTGCCGTTTCCGAAATCGCTGTTCTGCAAGGACTCCACATAGCGCACAGCGCCGTCCTTGTCGGTGATCTTGCCGGCGTACAGCTTGCCGCAGTAGTTGCAGTAGCCCTTGACTTCATTCACGGCGCTGTGTCCGCATTTCACCACCTCAAGGTCTGCAAAATATGTTTTCGCGTCGAAGCTCATGCCATAGGGCACCAGTGCGCCGGCCTTACCGGAGGCTGTACCCTTGTTGTCCTGGAAGGCATAGCCTGCCTCCAGCATGTCGGTGATGGCCACCGTGCCGGTGCCATTAAAGCTGATGGAGTCAAATTCGCCGCCGGAGAGCTTCACATTTTTCAGACTCTCGGTATCGGTGGCGGGCAGGACCAGTTTTTTGAAAAAGCCGCTCTGAATGGTCACGGCAGCATCGGTGCTGGTGACTCGGACAGCCTTAATACTGCCGCAGTCCTCCCCCACCGTTACGGCACCGTCCGCCGCCTCCACGGTGATCTCATTCATATCGCCGTTTTCTACGGTGAAGACGGCTTGAGCCCCGCTCACGACGATCTTGCCGGTACCGAACATAACGTTGCTGTTCAGATCCAGCCTGATGTTGTTCGATTGCACATACAGATTCATCTCACCCAGATCATACCTGGGTTTAAGCAGCGTAACGGTGACCTGATCGCTCCGATTGGGCTGGAGGGCATCCCACGCCTGGGTGAAGGAGGTATAGAACACCGGGCTCGCGCCCTCAGCGCTTATCTCCGCCTCCAGCTGGATGCTGCAGACCTCGCACCTTCCCATGGCGGTGTCCACCCGGTCATGCTTGCACAGGGCGCCGCAGGTGGTGCACTTGCCGTCTTTATAGGTGTGCTCGTGGTCGGCAACGACCTTGACGTTTTCCAGCGTCAGCACATCAGCGCTGACCAGACTGCCGTCCTTGCTGTAAAACGCGCAGCTGTCGCCCAGCAAAGAGCCCATCGTCAGCTTTTGATATTCGCTGAAGGGCGCCTGGGGATCGGTGGAAATATACTCGAACTCACCGCCGGTGAGGTCGATCTTACCGCTGGTGACAAAAAGTCTCAGTGCAGAAAAGCTGCCGCCGCTGATATTCAGCGTACCGCCGTTTACTCCCCAAGATGCGGTTTCCGAGCCGTGGCTGCCGCCAGTGATGTTCACCGTGCCGGTGCCCAGATCCAGCTTCTGCACCGAACCGCCGGAGATGTCGGCAGTGGCGTTATCGTCCCATCGCAGAGAAAGTACAAGACTTTCCACCGTGCCGCCTGTGATATGCACTGTGACGGCAAAGTCCTCCGCTCTCAGCTCCTCCACCGTGCCGCTGTTCAGTGTCAGCGCACCGCAGTACATAGTGAGCAGTCCGATGCTGCCGCTGCCGGTCACGGTCAGTGTGCCGGCCTTGTCCTTGACTATCTCGCCCTCTTCATCAAAGCTGACGGAGCCGACATCGACACAGTTAATGCTCTTCCCGTTCAGATCCAGGGTGACATTACCCGTGATAGACGGCATGTCCGCCGGATCCTCATAGGGTAGCACATCGATGTCCGACTGCAGCTTGATGGTGCTGCCGTCGTGCTGATTGGCGTATGCAACCGCATCCTTGTAGACATTAAAGGCGACCTCGCCGCCAGATGTAATGACGGTCGCCGCGCCTCCGTCCGCAGCAAATACCGACAGCGGCACCATGGAAAATACCATGATGACCGTCAGCAGCACGGAAAGTATCCGCTTTTCCAGTGTCATGTTTGTGTTCATCTCGTTACTCCTTTACACGCATCTTGCAATCGCCGCAGAGAGGATCTGCGGGGAAACAGGCTTTTTATGAAAATACGCACAGCCGAGCCTGTAGGACTGCGCGCCGAATCCGTTATCATTCGAAAACCACAGCACCGGGACGTTTTTGCAGACGCTTTTGGCGGCGATCACGCCCTCCATGCCGTCTGCGCCGTCCATCGCTATCACGATGCAGTCCGGCGGGCTTTCTCCGAGTCCTGTGATAAAGCTGTCATAATCCAGATAGCCTGTTATCTGCATTTTACGGTAACGTAGGTCCGGCAAGGCGGTGACAGAGCACATAAACTCATCTCTGTCCGTTTTTGTTCCGTATAGAATCAACCTCATATGGCACCTCCTTCACAGGCATACTTACACATAGATATCATAACTGATGTCGGGAATTTCCGCAATCGGTTTGGCGCAAGCGGTCAAAAAAGGACTCAAGCGGTAATCATTTAGGGATTGACTCTTTGTTTTTTCACAATCATGTGGTATAATGAATGCAGTTTAGTAGTACCCGACCGTATAGCATAAAGAGGAGTTTTGGTTTTGAGGATCGCAATCGTTGACGATGACATACGGATGTATGAATGTCTGCAAACATATTTCGGTGAACTGCTCGGTTCGTCTGCCGAGCTTACATATTTCAAAAGCGGAGAGGATTTTCTGCGAGCTTGGCAGCCTGACGCTTTTGAGCTGATCGTGCTGGATATTTTTATGGACAAGCTTACAGGCATGGATGTGGCGAGGGAAATACGCAAAACGGACAGCGATGTCCGTATCGCATTCGGCACCACAAGCAATGAGTTTGCTAGCGAGAGCTACGAGGTAAATGCCTGCTACTATCTGCACAAGCCGTTTGACCGGGAGCGTGTCAAAGCAATGCTTGACCGCATCGATCTTGCCCAGGTCGAAAAGGAACGAACAATACAACTGCCTGACGGCAAAAGCGTCGTACTGCGCGATATCATTTATGCAGACTACGCCGCACCTGTCTCT
>ENA-OYZN01000613-OYZN01000613.1-human-gut-metagenome-genome-assembly--contig:-NODE-613-length-14522-cov-4.567706_pt1 | contig 14522 bp, 10 predicted proteins | sample MGYA00243294_ERZ653483 | MGnify/ENA primary metagenome ERZ653483 (study PRJEB26926, sample SAMN06165155) | human gut metagenome | biome: ENVO:00009003; feature: ENVO:2100002; material: ENVO:00002003... | reverse complement strand
TTCACACACGAGATAATCCGCGCCGTTACCATACTCGTCGTGTTCTGCCCCTGCGCGCTGGTCCTCGCCACGCCGACGGCCATCATGGCCGCCATCGGCAACGCGACGAAGCACGGCTTCCTCGTCCGCGAGGGGGACGCGCTCGAGCGCCTGGCCAAGGTCGGCACAGTCGCATTCGACAAGACCGGGACGCTGACCTGCGGCAGCCCGGAAGTCGTCGCGGCGCAGAGCGCGCCCGGCGGCCCCGGGGACTCGGAGCTCTACCGGCTCGCGGCCTCGGCGGAGCAGCTTTCGGAGCATCCGCTCGGCAAGGCCGTCGTGAGCTGCTACCGCCGCTCCGGGCTCGGGCAGACGGATGAGGCCACCGGCTTTGTGATGATACCTGGCCGGGGCGTGGCGGCGGACGTAGGCGGCAGGCGCGTGCTCGCCGGGAACACAGAGCTGCTGCGTGAGCACGGCCTGGAGTTTGAGCCGCCTGAGGAAGCGCTCCGGCACATAAGTCAGGGCTGCACCGCGATATATGTCGCGGTGGACGGCAAGTATGCGGGATACATAGCGCTTGCGGATACGCTCCGCGAGGACAGTGCGGAGATGGTGTCCCGGCTCTCGTCCCTGGGCCTGCGCCCTGTCCTGCTGACCGGCGACCACGAGAACGCGGCCGAGACCATTGCGGCCCAGCTGGGCATAGGCGAGGTCCGGTCAAGCTGCCTGCCCGAGGACAAGCTCCGCTTCATCGAGGAGCGGCAGGCTTCGGGCGAGCCGGTCTGCATGATGGGCGACGGCATAAACGACGCGCCCGCGCTCAAGATGGCCCGGGTCGGCATAGCGATGGGCGGCGTCGGCAGCGACATAGCCGTGGACGCCGCGGACATCGCCCTCGTGGACGACGAGGTCCGGGAGCTGCCCCACCTCATAGCGCTTTCGCGGCGGATGATGACCACCATAAAGCTCAACATGAGCTTTTCCATGGCCCTGAACTTCCTGGCCATAACCCTGGCGATAATCGGGACCCTCGGCCCCGTGGTCGGCGCCCTGGTACACAACGCGGGCTCCGTCCTGGTCATAGCAAACTCGGCGCTGCTGCTCAAGTGGAAGCTGCGCTGACGCCCAACTCCCGGCCCAAAGACCTGGGCCGGGAGCTTTTTTTTGCGCCCTGCCGGGCTTTTTCTCCGGCTCGGGCCGTGGTATAATGTAAATAATAGCATTGAAAGGAGTGAGCCGTATGCCCATACTCGGCGCTATACTTACCCCGCACCCACCGGTGCTCCTGCCGGAGGTGGGACGGGGCCGGGAACGTGAGATCTCAGCCACCTGGGATGCGATGTGCGAGGCCGCGGAGGAGGTCGCGCGCTGGGCTCCGGAGGCACTGGTCGTGGCCTCGCCGCACACGGTCATGTACAGCGACTATTTCCACATCGCGCCCGGCAGGGGCGCCGCCGGGGACATGTCCAGCTTCGGCGCGCCGCAGCTGCGCATAGAGGCCGAGTACGACGCCGGGCTCCGCGCCGCCATAGTGGAAAAGGCGCAGGCCGCAGGTCTGGACGCAGGGACGCTGGGCCAGCGCGAGCCCGCGCTCGATCACGGCGTCCTCATCCCGCTCTATTTCCTGCGCAGGGCGGGAGTGGACTGCCCCATTGTGAGGATGGGCCTCTCCGGCTTTTCTCCGCTCGCGCACTACAGGCTCGGCCGCTGCGTGGCGGAGGCGGCGGACATGCTCGGCCGCCGCGTCGTATTCGTGGCCAGCGGCGACCTATCGCACAAGCTCAAGCCCGACGGCCCCTACGGCTTTGCGCCAGAGGGTCCGGTTTTTGACGAGGCGGTGACCCGGGCCATGGCCTCCGGAGACTTCCTGCGCTTTCTCACGCTGGAGCCCTCGCTCTGCGAGCGGGCGGCGGAGTGCGGACTGCGCTCTTTCCAGATGATGTCCGGCGCGCTGGACGGCCTGGCCGTCCGGCCGCGGCTGCTGAGCCATGAGGGGACCTTCGGCGTGGGCTATGCCGTGGCCCTCTTCCCGGTCACGGGGCGGGATGAAGGCCGCCGCTTCGCCGGGGCCTGCGAGGAGGCGCTGCGCGAGCGCCTGGAGGAGCGCCGCGCAAATGAGGACGCCTGGGTGCGCCTTGCCCGGCTCGCGCTGGAGACCTATGTACGCACGGGCAGCCGTCTGAAGCACCTGCCTGACGACCTGCCCAACGAGCTCACGCATCTGGCGGCGGGCGCCTTCGTCTCGCTGCACACCGGGGGCAGGCTGCGCGGCTGCATCGGCACCATCGCGCCTACGGCGGAAAACCTCGCGCAGGAGATAGTCCAAAACGCCGTCTCCGCCGGCACACGCGACCCCCGCTTCCCCGCTGTGCGCCCCGACGAGCTCGAGGGTCTGGAATACAGCGTGGACGTTCTGGGCAAGCCCGAGCCTGTGGACTCGCCCGCTCAGCTGGACCCAAGGCGCTACGGCGTCATCGTCAGCTGCGGCGGGCGGCGCGGCCTGCTGCTGCCCGACCTCGACGGCGTGGACAGCGTTGAGGAACAGCTGGCCATTGCGCGCCAGAAGGGCGGCATCCGCGCAGACGAGCCATATAAGATAGAGAGATTCAAGGTGGTGCGTCATCTGTGAGCCTCAAATGCGATATCTGCTTCCACCACTGCGAGCTGGACGAGGGCAGGACCGGGCTCTGCCGCGCGCGGGCCAACCGCGGCGGGCAAATAGTCCCGCTCAACTACGGCCGGCTCACGTCCCTCGCCCTCGACCCCATAGAGAAAAAGCCGCTGCGCCGCTTCCACCCCGGCGGACTGGCACTGTCGCTGGGCAGCTTCGGCTGCAACCTGCGCTGTCCCTTCTGTCAGAACGCCGAGATCTCCATGGCGGGCGCAGAGTTCCCGGCCAGAGACTATTCGCCCGAGGCGCTGGTGCAGCTCGCGCTCGCCCTGCGCCCGCGCGGGAACCTGGGCCTCGCCTATACCTATAACGAGCCGCTCGTGGGCTACGAGTTCGTGCGCGACTGCGCCGCGCTGGTACGCGAGGCGGGCATGTTCAACGTGCTGGTGACGAACGGCACGATAGAAGAGGCCCCCTGGCGCGCGCTGCTCCCGCTCATCGACGCCGTGAACATCGACCTCAAGGGCTTCACCGAGGCCTGGTACCGCAGGCTCGGCGGCGACCTTGAAACGGTCAAGCGCTCGATAGCCCTGGCGGCGGAGGCCTGCCACCTGGAGGTGACGACGCTCGTCGTCCCAGGCTGCAACGATGGCGAGGACGAGCTTCGCGCGCTGTCCGGCTGGCTGGCCTCGCTCAGCCCGGACATTCCGCTCCACATCTCGCGCTTCTTCCCGCGACACCGCATGAACGACCTGCCGCCCACCCCCGTGGACACCGTCTACCGCCTGGCCGCAGTTGCCCGCGAGCGCCTGCGGTATGTGTATGCCGGCAACTGCTGAGGCCCAGCGCGTACCGCATATCCTCCGTCCTTTTCGCCAACCACGGCTCCATACGGCGTATCGTGTAAATTAATCGGACGATAATGACCGATTTCCTGTGGCTTTTCAGCGGTTGTAGCTGTATACTTGGAGCGGTCGGGAGACAAGAATATGGTTTTTAAAGCATTTTGTTCCACTCCCGAGCACAACGGGTCCTCTCAGCATGATACCGCCGAAAAGCCCGGCGCCGGCTGCACAGCCGTTTGAGCCGTGAGGCTCGGCAGTACCGCAGATAAAGAGAAGCCGCCATCCATGGCAGCAGTGAAGGACCCTCCGATCACTGGTAGATGAAAGGATGATTCATCATGGCACGAAAGAATACGGACCCCATCGATACCAAGAGTGCAGAAGTCAAAGAGACCGCGGCGCCGGCGCCGGAAAAGGAAGCCCCCGCCAAGGAAAAGGCCCAGTCCGCCACCAGGAAGTCCGCCTCCACCGCCAAGAAGGCCGCGGACAAGCCCGCCGCCGCCAAAAAGGCTGCGGATAAGGCCGAGACCGCCGAGAAGAAGCCCGCTTCCACCGCCAAAAAAACCTCTACAGCCAAAAAGCCCGCTTCCACCGCTAAGAAAACCACCTCCGGCACGAAAAAGGCCGCCTCAAAAAAGACCGCTCCCGTCGTGGAAAACGTCGCCCCCATCGTTGAGGAGACTGCACCGGTCGTCGAGGAAACCGCGCCGGTCGTTGAGGAAAGCGTCGCCCCCATCGTTGAGGAGACCGCGCCCGTCGTCGAGGAGACCGCGCCCGTCGTTGAGGAGACCGCGCCCGTCGTTGAGGAGACTGCGCCCGTCGTTGAGGAGACTGCGCCCGTCGTCGAGGAAACCGCTCCCGTCGTTGAGGAGACTGCGCCAGTGTTTGACATTTCCACCCTGCCGCGCAGGAGCGTGGCGTTCATCGGCTCCGAGTGCCACCCCTTCGTCAAGACCGGCGGTCTGGGCGACGTCATGTACGCCCTGCCCCGCGAGCTCGCAAGGCTCAATTGCGACGTCCGCGTCATTCTCCCCCGCTACGCATGCATCCCGCAGGAGTACCAGGACAAGATGGTCTACCGCGGCGAGTTCTACATGGACCTCGGCAACACCGGCCGCAGCTACTACGTCGGCATCATGGAGTATATAAACGACGGCGTCGTATACGACTTCATCGACAACCAGGAGTTCTTCTCCTCCGGCAATCCCTACCTGAACCTCGTGGACGACATCCCGAAGTACTGCTTCTTCAGCAAGGCCGCGCTGGCCGCGCTCAACTACATGAACTGGATACCCGACATCGTCCACTGCCACGACTGGCAGGCGGCGCTCGTGCCTGTGTATCTGCGCACGCTGTTCAAGGACTCGCCCGTCGGCCGCGCGAAGTCCATTCTCACCATCCACAACCTGCGCTTCCAGGGCGTTTACAACATCCCCACCATCAAGTACTGGTCCGGCCTGCCCGACTCCGTGTTCAACATGGGCGCGCTGCAGCAGGACTATGTCGAGGCCAACATGCTCAAGGGCGGCCTCGCTTACGCCGACCGTATAACTACCGTCAGCGGGACCTATGCCTATGAGATACAGACCCCGGAATACGGCGAGCGGCTTGAGGACCACCTGCGTTATCACAACTGGAAGCTCCGCGGCATCGTGAACGGCATCGACTACGAGATGTGGAACCCGGAGACCGACCCCGCCTTGGCCGAGAACTACGGCCTCGGCAACGTGCTCGAGCACAAGATGGCAAACAAGCGCGCGCTCCAGCGCGAGCTCGGCCTGGAAGAGGACGAGAGCAAGTTCGTCATCGGCCTCATCTCCCGCCTGACGAATCAGAAGGGCCTCGACCTCGTGAGCAGCATCATCCCGCAGGTGCTAGACGGCAACACCCAGGTCATCGTGCTCGGCACCGGAGACAAGCAGTATGAGGATACCTTCCGCTATTACGAGGGCGCCTATCACGGCACGTTCAGCGCATGCATCCAGTATGACGAGGCGCGCGCGCACCGCATCTATGCCGGTTCCGACGCGCTTCTGGTGCCGTCCCGCTTCGAGCCCTGCGGACTGACTCAGCTCAACGCCATGCACTACGGCACTCTGCCCATCGTGCGCGAGACCGGCGGCCTGAAGGACACCGTGGAGCCCTACAACAACTTCACCGGCGACGGCAACGGCTTCACCTTTGACCGCTACGACGCGGGCCTGCTGCTCGACGCCATCAACCGCGCCAAGACCGTGTACTTCACCAACCGCTATCACTGGGACGAGGTCGTCCAGCGCGACATGGCCAAGGACGTATCCTGGACCAACTCCGCCTGGCAGTACAGGAACCTCTATCTTGAGCTCACCCAGTGGTAAGAAAACAGAACAAAAATACGACATCCGGCAGGGTCATCCCCTGCCGGATGTTTTTATTTGCCGTTATTACACAAACAACTCGTTGTATGAAACGGCCAGTATCGCCTCGAGTGCTTTCAATTTGTCAGGATATATGTGCCGCTGTCCCACCTACATCTTTGCGTATGCGCTTTTTGTGACGTCGCAGCCTCTAACCTGCATTTGAGCAGATAACTGCTCCTGCGACATATTCCGTTTTTCTAATATTAAGTGCAATACTAATTGGCTGAGGGTGCTTGACCGCGACAATAGTCGAAAGTGTACTTGCGGTTGGTGAATAGAATGTAGCATCATTGATAAGGTGGTGCTCAATTTGCTAACTGGGGCTTTTATGATGCTGCTGTCGAGCGCATTTTTGATGCTCAGGCTGGGGCCGTCATCCGGTTCGTTCCCCAGGCCGCTATCGGCCGCCGAGGAGCGCAAATATGTGGACCTCTGGCTCGAGGGCGATGTCGAGGCGCGCAATGTGCTCATCGAACACAACCTGCGTCTCGTCGCGCACATCATCAAAAAATACTACACCCAGGCCGACGACGCCGACGATCTCATATCCATCGGCACCATCGGACTCATCAAGGGCATAAACACCTACCGCCCCGAAAAAGGCGTCCGTCTGGCCACCTACGCCTCGCGCTGCTGCGAAAACGAGATACTGATGCACTTCCGGGCGCAGAGGAAGTCCGCGGGGGATGTGTCGCTTTCGGAGTCCATCGATGTCGATGGGGACGGAAACACGCTCTCGCTCATGGACATCATCTCACAGGAGGACGACATGGCCGAACGCATAGGCGACTGCGAGACCTGTATGCGCCTGCGCGAATATGTGGACAGCGTCCTCACGGAGCGCGAGGCCGAGATCGTAAAGCTACGCTACGGCCTGCGGGGCGACAGACCCCTCACCCAGCGCGAGACCGCCTCCCGCTGCGGCATCTCCCGCAGCTATGTATCGCGACGCCGTTAATGTAAACGAAGCCCGGAAAGCCTTGAAAATACAGGCTTGTCCGGGCTTCGGGCATATTAGAGTAGCACCGCTATTATTGTAAACAGTAAAAAATTTAGGAAGATAAGCGGCTATTTATCAATGCTATATACTTATACTTTATTGTGAGACACTAATTTGAGGTCTATGTCGTTCTAGAAAACAAATGAGTTCCGGCGGGGTTATTGCATACTGACTTAACTCGCTTAGGCGATTTTCTGATAGATTGATATGTACATTGTTCAATTTTTCTGAAAAATACCCTCCAGAACTGTTTAGATCTTTTAATTTCATTATGACAGAAACCAAGAAGTCTAGTTGATTCTTTCCTCTCAAAACCAGGTGAGGATTACTCTCTAAATATAACTCCTTTTCGAGTGCTAATAGTAGTTTAGTGTCCGCGTTCAATTGTAATATTAATTTATTGATTTGCTCATCATGTCTTGCTGCTTTAACCACTTGTCCAATCTCGATGTGTGCTAAATGCGAGGTCCTTACCTTACTGAATTGACATTTTATTTCTGGAGCATACTGATGCTGATATTTGACAACGGCATTAAATTGGATAATGATTTGATTGAATTCTCTTAGACGCAATCGATAATCCGTTAAACACTTATTATAATCTGAATCCACAGGATTCAACCCGAATTCAGATTGCAGAATTTGACTAAAAACAGATTCTTGCGCGTAAAGATTTTCAATGGAATAACAAGGGGTTTCAAAAAGATCATTGTTCGTATTTGCCAGTGATTCATCGTAATCTCGATCGATGAAAAACATTGTGCAAACATTAGTATATAAAGAATCCGATTGGATTTTCTGCATCACTTTAAGAACTTCTTTTTTCTTCCCTGCAACTTGAGTGATGATATTGGATCCCCAATATCGAGCTACTCGTGCATTGTAATATTTTCCATCCTCACCCTCGTAAAAACAAAACGCATGTGTTTCAAAATGTTCATGAGCTTCAGTAAATTTTTTAAATAGTACTTCGGATATACCACGCTTCTCACGCATTTGATCCAAAGTCATTTCTTTATCTTCAGACATCAGGATCCCCCATTACTGTTTAGCCATGTATGCACGTATTTCTCGGGCATCCATATCAAACTCATTTTCGAAAATAAAGGGAGAATGAGTCACTGTAAGCAAAAATTTACAATTTTGACTGCGCATGATGTCAGGCAAGAGCATTTGCTGCCACTTGATTGAGAGAGAGAGTTCCGGTTCGTCGATAATCACAAGGCTGTCTTCATCGCTTTCAAGATACAATTTAGAGAACAGCGAAACAATTTGTTTTTCACCAGAGGATAACTGTGTGAGCTTGACAGGTTCGTGATCTGCATCAGCATCATTTATATAGATTTTTAAGGTTAGATTACTGGGGTTGTATCTAAAATGCTTGTCATTTAAATATTTATTGCATGTATTGACAAATCCGTTAATCCTATCGTCATAGTGCTTTTGTTGATCATAACTTGCGATAAGCTTGTGGAGCAGATTTAACAGATGCAGATAATTATACCCGTAGATTTTCTGAGTTTTAATAAGTTTTATAATATTTTGTTTTGTTGTTGAATCGATTTTGTCTCCCAATCTATCAAGAACAATTTTTACTATTTCCAAATCAATTGTATTATAGCCGTGTTCAATATTGTCACCTTCTATATATTGTTCCAGAAGGTGACCTGTCATTTTATTGAATCCTTCCACCGCAAGATTTCGAATTTGATTCAAAATGGTATCGATATACTTCTGGACATCGGACATACCAAAGCGAATCAACATTTCAGAATCGTTGATTTCTTCATTCCTGATATTCAAATTGCTAAAGTCATTCTCGATTCTGCGGTAGGTGGGGAGATAAATGATTCGTTCAGCAAGATTCTCGTTAAGAGCTTTGTTTAAAGCTTGAACCTTTTTCTCATCTCCTTTAATGTATTTATGTTTGGAGAGACTATTGTGTGATTCCAACATGCTGATAAGTCGTTTGCGTGCAATAGACATAGGAATTCCTTGCATAGCAGCGTAACGTCGAATCATAAACTCGAACTCCTCAGCTGATAATGCATCCAAATCATTTGGGGAAATTCTAAATTCTGAAAGCAAAAATTCAAAATAGTCTTCGTCGTAGATTACTCTGCGACCATTTCGTCTTTGATTATAGGTAATAATATCTGCTTTGTTGATAATTATAGGAGAAACAGAGTTTCTAAAAGAAATCTCAATACTTTGAAAAGAAATAGTTTCAAGCTGAACATATTTCTTTTTCAAAACATAATAAAGACAATTAAGAATGGTCGTTTTACCTAAACCATTTTCACCGATGAAGATGTTAACTTCTTTGTCAAATGGCAGCTCAACATCATAGCGATCAAACAACCCCAAAATTTTAAATGATTTCAAATTTGTTGAATTCATATTGTTTACCACCCAAGAATCAATGTATCTATTCATTATATGCACCTCAGTTAAAAATATTAGTCGGTTAATTTATATGCCCAATGCCCATTGTTTCGCCATATTTTTAGTTTATCTTCTGCGACCAATCCGGCAAGTAGTCGATTTGCCGTTGCTGCTGATACCACACACAGTTCCCGCACATCGGCGTTCATTATATAGTCGTGAGTCTTTAAATACTCCTGAATCTTGTTCCAGCGGAGGGTTGCCTTATCTATCTTCCCATCGCTCATTTTATCACTCGTACAAATCGCATCCATGAGTGATGCTTTGGTCGTTTGAACCATTAATGGCTTCATAACGCTCCTGCTGTCGGACATGGATTTTATTTCGAAAACAGCATACGCAACAGGTATCAGACATAGCCGTGTCGAAACGTGTAAATTATTGGTTTGATTATATCATATACCCTTCATTTTATCAATCTATCAAACACGCGCTGGACACTCAATTAAAAATCTCTGAGTGCTTTGCCCTGTATGAGCGTATTGAGTTCGAACCCGTAAGTAGCAACCATCAAACTGATTTCGAGTCAGACGACATACAAGCGATTATCTCGACATGATATGATTCCTTTATCTTATGGTAAAGGAGTCTTTTTATGGTCAGCGGTCATTTGACAGCAAAGAGGAATCGCTGGTATGCGGTGCTCAATCTCAGGCATCCCGACGGAAGGAGGTACTCCAAATGGATATCCACCGGCCTAACAATAGCGGGAAACAAACGAAAGGCGGATGAACGGCTGCAGGAGTTGAGGAGGCAATATTCGTTAGGTGGGGATATCCATTCGTCGGGAATATTGTTTACCGGATATATGTCAGGCTGGCTTAAAACCATATGGCCCGTTGTTGCAGCTACTACATATCATTCATATCAAAAACTCACCAATGAAATATGTGCGTACTTTGAACCACTGAATCTGCATTTGAGCGAAGTTACTCACAGCCAGATACAGGACTATTACTCCTGGCTTTTCAATCGCGGCTTGTCTTCCAACTCCGTGCTCCACTATCATGCTATACTGCACAAAGCCTTCTCGGATGCGGTAAAGGCGGGCTATATCACCTCAAGCCCAATGCTTTGCGTAACACGTCCCAGGAAAAACGTTTTTGTCCCTTCGCCCTATAATGAAACGGAGCTTAAAGAGCTCTTTGACTGCATTAGCGGGCATCCTTTGGAACTGCTTATTAAACTTACGGCTACATACGGCTTGCGCCGAAGCGAAGTTTTGGGGCTGCGGTGGAAGGCCTTCAACTTTGAAAAAAACACTCTGAGCATATTTCACACCGTTTACGAGGAAAAAGGCAAAAAAGGTGGGATAACAGTAATAGGCAACGACATTGCAAAAAGCAAGTCCAGTTTTCGTACTCTCCCTCTGAATGAACCGATCAAGATTCTGCTTTTAGATTGCCGGTTCAAAAAGTATGGAGGCAATCTCCCATCTCAGGATAGCTATCTGTTCACAGGCGGTAATGGACAGATTATGAAGCCGTCTCATTTGACGGCTTCTTTTTCTGCGCTGCTTAAGAAACAAGGTCTGCGCCATATTCGTTTTCATGACCTCCGACATGCCAGCGCCGGGGTTTTGATTGCAAATCGAGTACCGCTTATTGAGGTGCAGCAATGGCTCGGCCACAGCACGATACGCATAACCGCGGACTTATACAGCCACCTTGACTACGATATCAAGCTCCGCAGCGCTTCTATTATGAAAGAGAGGCTATTTGACAATGAACAAGTACACGATTAACGCTCTACTGCTTTCCTGTGAGTCCCAGATATTATCCAAAGCCGAGAAATGCTTGCAAAGGAATACTTCCATCAGCGTGAAATGCTTTCCCGATGAGCAAGGATATTGCTTTGAGGGATTTATTATGGAACGAGGAAATCGGATTTGGATGCCATATGTTGTTTTAAACAGTCATTGTGAGGTGCTCGACCTATATTGCCAATGCCAAGCCAAAACATTATGTGTGCATAAGACGATTCTTTTGCTCGCGACAAAAACCATGCTTGAAACAGGATGTGGAGATTATAAGACTGCCACCAAACTGCGTATAGCAGAACACCTTGCCAAAGCGCTGAATCTTCATTGAAAGTATCAGAGGTCATGCACCCTGCATGGCTTCTTTTGTTATTATCGCGGACAGGCAAAAACAGCGTATGCGGCACATAAGATTTCATCGGAGGGTTGCCTGTGAAACAGAAACTGCCAGTTGTGAAGTGCCTGTACGCAAAAGGCTCCGAAAAGACGCTCTCGGATTTGCTGGAGGAATCTTTTAGAATCTACCTTGTCCACATACTTGCCGCCCCAGAAAGGCCCGTTGTACAATGTCGGCGATGAATGGCCGCTTATCTCAGGAGGTATGATATGTACTCAGAGATAAGCAATCCCATGGACTACCATGTGGCTTTATACATCAGACTATCAAAGGAGGATGAAAACGAAGGGCCATCCCAGAGCGTCCAGAACCAGGAATCTCTGCTGCGGGAGTTTGTGCAGCAGCACCGGCTGAACGTCTACAATACCTACATAGACGACGGCTGGAGCGGCACCAGCTTTGACCGGCCCGGTTTTCAGCGGATGATTGGCGACATTGAAACAAAAAAGGTCAATATGGTCATCACCAAAGACCTTTCCCGTTTGGGCCGTGATTACATCATGACCGGCCATTATATGGAGCGGTACTTCCCGGAGCACCGGGTGCGGTACATCTCTTTGCTGGACGGTATTGATACCGGCGTGGACTCTACAGCCAACGACATCACCCCATTCCGTGCCATCATGAATGACATGTACGCCAAGGACATCTCCAAGAAGATCAAGAGCGTCAAGCGGGATAAGCAGCGGAAGGGGCAGTTCATCGGCGGCAAGCCCATGTACGGCTACAAGATGCACCCCACCGAGAAAAACAAGATCGTCATCGACGAGGAAGCGGCGCCGGTAGTGCGGCGGATTTTTGCCCTGGCGCTCTCCGGCATGAGCTGCCGGCAGATAGCCTCCTCCCTCAACTCGGATAACGTCCTCTCCCCTGCCGCCTATGCCAAGCTGCCGGTGTCAAAGCCGGGCCCCTACACCGGGCTCTGGAGCAGCGAGCGTATCTCAGAAATGCTGCAAAACGAGACCTACATCGGTAATATGGTGCAGGGACGCATGGTGAAGATCAGCTACAAATCCAAGAAATGTTTGAGACAATCACCGGAAAACTGGGTGGTGGTGGAGGGAACCCATGAGCCGATCATTGATCCGGAGACCTTTCAGAAGGTGCAGCTGCTGGTCAGCAGCCGCAAGCACACCCGCAGCCGGACCTATGACTTTCTCTTAAAGGGGCTGATTTTCTGCCACGAGTGCGGCTACCCCATGGCGGTGCTCAACCGCAAGAATGCCGCCGGTGAAGATCGCCTGTTCTTTGTTTGCCGAACCTACCAGCGTTTTACCAAAGCGGGCGTCTGCACTTGTCATTCCATCAAGGAAGAAACAGTAAATGAAGCGGTGCTTGCCAAGGTGCGGGAGGTCTGCCAGGCCTATCTGAATCCTGACCGGCTGCGCCCAATTGCCAAAGAAGCGGTGGAGAACGCCAGCAAGGCGGCCAGCTGTGAAGCGGAGATGCAAGCGCTGCAATCCAAAATCACTGCTCTGACTACCAATCTGGATCAGATGTACATGGACCGGCTGAATGGGCTGCTCTCCGAAGAGGACTTTCAGCGCATCTATCAGAAGGTCAAGATGGACCGCACGGTTCTGGAAGACCGGTTGAAGAGCCTTCAGGAACAGGCAAAGCAGCCGGTGAACACCGAGGAAAAAGCCGCGGCACTGGTGAAACAGTTTCTGGACTCGGGACTGAGCAGCCGGGAACTCCTGGTCAGCCTCATCGAACGGGTGGAGCTGACCGAGGAAAAAGATATCATTATAAAATTCCGCTTCCGTGAGCTGGAGGCGGTTTCTTAAAGGGCATCGTTTACAATAGGCGTGTCGCTATGTATCGCGCATCGAGAAGAAGGCGCTGGAGAAGCTGCGGGCGGCTTTGGGGGAGGATGTCTGAGCGTTGACGCGGGCTTGGGAGTTTGTGTATAATATTGTCATCTTCTACAGGGGGGTGACGGCTTGGATATTCACGAACTCAACAGCTCCGTTTTTGGCCACTCCTCTTTCCGCGAGGGCCAGATGTTTCTCATCTCCTCCATACTCGAGGGGCGCGACTGCCTGGGGATCATGCCCACCGGCGGCGGAAAGTCGCTCTGTTACCAGATCCCCGCCATGACCCTGCCGGGGCTCGCCCTCGTCGTATCCCCTCTCATCTCGCTCATGAACGACCAGGTCGCCGCCCTTCGCGGCTCCGGCGTCCCCGCCGCCGCCTACAACAGCTCCCTCTCGACCGAGGAGCGGCGGCACGTCCGCTCCGGACTTCGTGAGGGCAGACTCAAGCTCCTCTACGTCTCCCCGGAGCGGCTCGAATCCCCCGCCTTTCTTGAACTCCTCGACGGCCTGCACATTCCCCTCGTCGCCGTCGATGAGGCGCACTGTATCTCTCAGTGGGGCCAGGATTTCAGGCCCAGCTACCTCGGCATCCCGGACTTTATCGCCGGGCTGCCCAAGCGCCCCGTCGTTGCGGCCTTCACCGCAACCGCCACGGCCGAGGTCCGCAGCGATATCATACGCCTTCTCGGCCTCCAGAGGCCCAAGGTCCTCGTCACCGGCTTCGACAGGCCCAATCTCTTCTTCGACGTGTTCCGGCCCGCAAAAAAGTCCGCCGAACTGCTCCGCCTCGTCCGTGAGCGCAGAGGCCGCCCGGGCATCGTCTACTGCTCCACTCGCGCGACCGTCGAGCGCGTCTGCTCCAATCTACAAAACTCCGGCGTCAACGCCGTCATGTATCACGCCGGTATGCCCGACGCAGAGCGCAAGTCAAATCAGGCCCTCTTCCAGCACGACCGCGCCTCCGTCATGGTCGCCACCAACGCCTTCGGCATGGGAATCGACAAGTCAAACGTCGGCTACGTCATTCACTACAACATGCCTCTAAGTCTCGAGGCCTACTACCAAGAGGCCGGGCGCGCCGGCAGGGACGGCAGCCCGGCGGACTGCATCCTGCTCTACTCCGCCGCAGATATCGTCACCGCCCGCCGCCTCATCGAGCACGACGACGGACAGAACGCGGAGCTGGGCGAGGAAGAGCGCGAGGCTGTCCGGCGCCTCATCGAGCACGACGACGGACAGAACGCGGAGCTGGGCGAGGAAGAGCGCG
>ENA-OYZN01000607-OYZN01000607.1-human-gut-metagenome-genome-assembly--contig:-NODE-607-length-14638-cov-5.906466_pt1 | contig 14638 bp, 8 predicted proteins | sample MGYA00243294_ERZ653483 | MGnify/ENA primary metagenome ERZ653483 (study PRJEB26926, sample SAMN06165155) | human gut metagenome | biome: ENVO:00009003; feature: ENVO:2100002; material: ENVO:00002003... | reverse complement strand
TCAACCAGGCGGGCGGGGACCGGCAGATTCTCGCCAAGCAGCTGGGCATTTCCCCGCACCAGCTGTCCTATGTGACCCACTCCGGCGAGGGCGAGGGGCTGCTGTTCTACGGCTCCACGATTCTGCCCTTTGTGGATCACTTCCCGAAAAACACCGAACTGTATCGCATTATGACGACCAAACCCCAGGAAATGAAGGAGGCTGATGGACGATGAAACCCGAAATTCTGCATAACGACCACATGATGTTTCTGGACCGGGCGCTGGAAACCCAGCGCACCGCGCTCCTGACGGCGATGGCGGACGCCGTTTCCGAGTGCCGCACGGCGGCGGATCAGGCCGCTGAACTGACCGAGACCGGCGAGACCGGCCTGCTGCGGCTGGTGGAGATTCTGTGCGCCGCCAAGGTCCAGCGCGGGCAGGCCGGTGAGACTGTGCTGGAGGGCACCGAGGTCCAGATTTTGGCCGACGTAGTGGCCCAGCTCTACGCCTGCCTGACCGAGTGCCGCTTCGTGGGTCCGCTGGGGCTGGCGGCCTATGCGGAGCTTTCCAGCATGGCGGCCTCCCTCATGCTGGGGGAATGGTTTGATTAAGGAACCGCGCCTGCGCTTCACGGAGGAAGAACGGGCGGACCCGGCGCTGGAAAAGCCCATCCGCAAGGCGGAAAAGGCCGCCGCCAAAGCGGATAAGGCGCAGGCAAAAATCCCGAAAAAGCAGGTCAAACGGGCCGAGGTGGACCCCAAGACCGGCAAGGTCACGACCAAGCTGGTGCTGGAGGATAAGCCCCGGCCGCCCTCCAAACTGTCCCATACGGTGCGGGACGCGCCGGGCAACGCGGTGGCGGGCAAGCTCCACCAGGAGATCCGCAAGACCGAGGACGGTAACGTGGGCGTGGAAAGCGCCCACAAGTCTGAGGAAGCCGTAGAGACCGGCGTGCATCTGGCGAGGGAGGGCTACCGCAGCCACAAACTGAAACCTTACCGCAAGGCCGCCCAGGCCGAGCGGAAGCTGGAAAAGGCCAACATCGAGGCGCTGTTCCAGAAGTCTGTCTATGAAAACCCTGCGGCAGCCAGCAACCCGCTGTCCCGCTGGCAGCAGAAACAGCAGATCAAGAAGCAGTACGCCGCCGCCAAACGGGCCGCACAGTCCGGCGGGAGCGCCGCCGGTGCCGCCCAAAAGACCGGCAAAGCGGCCAAGACGGTCAAGGAGAAAGCCCAGCAGGCCGGGGCCTATGTGATGCGCCATAAAAAGGGCTTTGGCATCGCCCTGGGCCTATTTTTAATCGTCTGCTTGCTGCTCAACACCATGTCCTCCTGCTCCATGATGGCGCAGAGCATCGGTTCGATGATCTCCGGCACCACCTACCCATCGGATGACCCGGAGCTGGTGGCGGTGGAGGCCAACTACGCCGCCAAGGAGGCCGCGCTGCAAGCCGAGATCGACAACATCGAGAGCAGCCACCCCGGCTATGACGAGTACCGCTATGACCTGGATATGATCGGCCACGACCCCCACGAGCTGGCGGCCTACCTGTCCGCTGTGCTGCAAGGCTACACGCGGGCAAGCGCCCAGGCGGAGCTGGAACGCATTTTCGCGGCCCAATACCAGCTGACGCTGACCGAGGAAGTGGAGGTGCGCTACCGCACCGAGACCCGGACAGACAGCGAGGGCAACGAGTATGACGTGGAAGTGCCCTACAACTACTACATCTTAAATGTGACCCTCACCAGCAAGCCCATCTCCTCCGTGGCGTTGGAGCTGCTGACGCCGGATCAGCTGGAAATGTACCAGGTGTACCGGCAGACGCTGGGCAACAAGCCCCTGATCTTCGGCGGCGGGTCCGCCGACACCAGCGATTCCGAGAGTTTGGCCGGTGTGGAGTTTGTCAACGGCACCCGGCCCGGCAATCAGGCGGTGGTGGACATCGCCAAAAGCCAGGTGGGCAACGTGGGCGGCCAGCCCTATTGGAGCTGGTACGGCTTTAATTCCCGCGTGGAGTGGTGCGCTTGCTTCGTGTCCTGGTGTTACGGCCAGATGGGCCTTTCCGAGCCGCGCTTTGCCGCCTGCCAGTCCCAGGGCATCCCCTGGTTCCAGTCGCACGGACAATGGGGCGGGCGGGATTACGCCAACATCGCCCCAGGCGACGCTATCTTCTTCGATTGGGACTTGGATGGCAGCGCCGACCATGTGGGCATCGTAGTGGGCACCGACGGCAGCCGGGTTTACACCGTAGAGGGTAATTCCGGCGACGCCTGCAAAATCAAGAGTTATTCCCTGACCTACGAGTGCATCAAGGGCTACGGCTTGATGAACTGGTGACAAATTTTTATGAAGAATAGGAGTGATTTGACTATGGCTAAAAACAAAATCGAGCGCATCGACCAGGAGATCGCCAAAACCCGCGAGAAGATCGCGGAACAGCAGGAAAAGCTGAAAGACCTGGAAGCGCAGAAAACCGAGGCGGAGAACCTGGAGATCGTCCAGATGGTCCGCGCCCTGCGTATGACCCCGGCCCAGCTGTCCGCCATGCTGTCTGGCGGCATGGTGCCCGGCCGGGCGGTGGGTTCTGCCAATCCCGAACAGGAGGAAATGACCCATGAAGAATAAAAAGATTTTCAGAACCTTTGCCGCCCTTTGCACCTGCCTGATGCTGATGGGCGGCTTCTCTGTGACCGCCTTTGCCCAGGGCACTGACCCTGCGCCCACGGCCACACCGGCGGCGGACGCCACCAACGACAGCAACGTGGTGGTGGAGGAAACCGAGGACAGCCCCGCCCTGACCCCGGAGGGCAACGCCGCCCTGGTGGATGACTTTGGCGGCAACAAGCAGCTCATCACCGTCACCACCAAGGCGGGTAACTATTTTTACATCCTCATTGACCGCGCCAACGAGGACAAGGAGACCGCCGTCCACTTCTTGAACCAGGTGGACGAGGCTGACCTGGAGGCGCTGATGGAGGACGGCGAGACGGCGGAGGAAACGCCCGCTGTCTGCAACTGCACGGAAAAGTGCGCCGCCGGTGCGGTGAATACGGCCTGCCCGGTGTGCGCCGTGAATATGGCAGAGTGTACGGGCCAGGAGCCGGAACCCACCCCTGACCCGGAAACAGAGCCGGAGCCGGAACAGGAACCGGCAGGGCTGAACCCGGCGATGCTGCTGGTGGTGCTGGCTGTGCTGGGCGGCATCGGTGCGCTGGTCTACTTCAAATTCATCAAGCAGAAGCCCAAGACCAAGGGCAGCGACAACCTGGATGATTACGACTACGGCGAGGACGATACCGAACAGGAGGATGCGGACCCCTGGGAGACCGAGGAATCCGACGAGCCGGAGGACGCCGGCGGGGGCGGCGATGAGGAAAGCGAGAACCCGGCCAAATGACCCGGTTCACCGACAGCCCTTATGAACCCATGATGACGCGCAGGCCGGAGGGCGGGAAGGCAGGTTCCCGTCCTCCCTCTTTATCTCCCGGCCACCCCTGTTATGGCTGCGGAAATTACCGTGACGGTCAGCCCTGCGTGGGATTCTGCCACCGGCAGCTGACCGCATGGCTGCGGGAAAGGAGGATGAAAAACCATGAAGCTGGTGATCGCTGAGAAACCGTCCGTTGCCCAAAGTCTGGCCGCCGTGATTGGGGCCACCGCCCGCAAGGACGGCTATCTGGAGGGCGGCGGCTGGCGGGTCAGCTGGTGTGTGGGCCATCTGGCTGGTCTGGCCGACGCCGACGCTTATAACCCGGACTACGCCAAGTGGCGCTATGACGATCTGCCCATTCTGCCGGAACCCTGGCAGATGGTGGTGAGCAAGGACAAGAAGAAACAGTTTGATGTGCTGAAGCAGCTGATGAACGCCCCGGATGTGACCGAAGTGGTAAACGCCTGCGACGCCGGACGCGAGGGGGAGCTGATCTTCCGCAGCGTCTATGAGCTGGCGGGCTGCCAGAAGCCCATGAAGCGGCTCTGGATTTCCTCAATGGAGGATTCCGCCATCCGGGAGGGCTTTGCAAACCTGCGCCCCGGTGCAGACTATGACGGCCTGCGGGATGCGGCCCTCTGCCGCGCCAAAGCGGACTGGCTGGTGGGTATCAATGCCACCCGGCTGTTTTCCGTGCTGTACCACCGGACCCTCAACATCGGACGTGTCATGTCCCCGACGCTGGCCCTCATTGTCCAGCGAGAAGCCGAGATCGACACCTTCAAGCCGGTGCCATTCTACACGGTCACACTGGAGCTGCCCGGTTTCACCGTTTCCGGGGAGCGCATGGCAGACAAGGCTGCCGCCCAACAGCTGAAAACGGCCTGCCAAGGTGCGGCTGCCACAGTGAAAAAAGTGGGGCGCAAAAACAAATCCGAGAAGCCGCCCGCCCTCTATGACCTGACCACCCTCCAACGGGACGCCAACCGGCTGCTGGGGTTCACCGCCCAGCAAACCCTGGACTACCTGCAAAATTTGTATGAAAAGAAGCTCTGTACCTACCCTCGGACGGACAGCCGCTATCTGACTTCGGATATGGCGGCGAGTCTACCGGAGCTGGTCCAGCTCACTGCCGGGGCGATGCCCTTTTCCAATGGCATGGAGATTGCCTGCAATGCCGCCCAGATTGTCAACGACAAGAAAGTGACCGACCATCATGCAGTGATCCCTACCCGCAACCTCCAGGGCGCGGACCTGTCCGGCCTGCCGGTGGGCGAAAAGGCGGTGCTGGAGTTGGTGGCTCTGCGCCTGCTGTGCGCCGTGGCCCAGCCCTATACCTTTGCGGAAACCGCCGTTGTTGTCGAGTGCGCCGGAGCGGAGTTTACTGCCAAAGGCCGCACAGTGAAAAATTACGGCTGGCGGGCGCTGGACGCTGCCTATCGCGCAGGGCTGAAGAATGTGGAGCAGGACAAAGAACCCGAGGACAAGGCTCTGCCTGAGCTGTCTGAAGGTCAGACGCTGCCCCTTTCTGGTGCTACCGTCAAGGAGGGCAAGACCACCCCGCCCAAGCACTTCACCGAAGATACGCTACTCTCCGCAATGGAGACTGCCGGGAAGGACGATATGCCGGAGGATGCCGAGCGCAAGGGCCTGGGGACCCCGGCCACCCGCGCCGGGATTCTGGAAAAGCTGGTTTCCACCGGCTTTTTGGAGCGCAAAAAGAGCAAGAAAACCGTGCAGCTCATGCCATCCCATGACGCGGTATCCCTTATCACCGTGTTGCCGGAGCAGCTGCAATCGCCCCTTCTGACTGCTGAGTGGGAGTACCGGCTGGGTGAGATCGAGCGTGGCGAGCTGGCCCCGGAGGATTTCATGGCTGGGATTAGTGCCATGCTCAAAGAACTTGTGGGAACCTATCAAGCTATCAAGGGAACGGAGTATTTGTTCAGCCCTTCCCACGAAGTGGTGGGCAAATGCCCCCGCTGTGGCGGAGAGGTTGCAGAAATGCAAAAAGGCTTCTTCTGTCAGACAGAATCTTGCAAATTTGCAATTTGGAAAAACAACAAGTGGTGGGAGATGAAGCACAAGCAACCTACCAAAGCCATCGTAACGGCACTGCTCAAAGATGGCCGCGCTCATGTGAGGGGCTTGTACTCCGAGAAAACCGGCAAGACCTACGATGCCACTGTGGTGTTGGCGGATGATGGGCAGTACGCCAACTTCAAGCTGGAGTTTGACCAGCAGAAAGGTGGCAAACGATGAAGCTCTCACGCTATGAACAGGAAACCATCATCCTCTACAACCAGGCCGAAGCCACCGCCGAGGTCTATACCCATGACCCCCGGCTGCTGGAGAAGCTGCGGCGACTGGCAGAGAAATACCCGGACCAGATTGTGAAAAAGGACCGCCAGACCTTTCTCGTTCCCAAACGCTGTGTGTCCGTCCGGGAACCTTACAGCGCCGAGCGCCGTAAGGCAGCCAGTGAACTGGCCAAGGCTGCCGGATACAGGCCGCCCACCCCCAAGAAAGGCAATGAGTAAGCATGGCTGAAAGTGTCTTTGAGGCTGTCAAGCAGTCCATCACCGTCCGAGAAGCAGCGCAGATGTACGGAATCGAGGTCAACCGGAGCGGCATGGCCTGTTGTCCCTTCCACGATGACAAAAATCCCAGCATGAAGCTGAACGAGGAATATTTTTATTGCTTTGGCTGCGGAGCCACCGGCGATGTGATTGACTTCACAGCGAGGCTCTACAATCTGTCCCCCAAAGAGGCCGCCGAGAAGCTGGCCCAGGATTTTGGCCTGGCTTATGATAGTCAGGCCCCTCCCCGGAGGCGCTATGTTCGGCAGAAAACCGAGGCACAGATATTCAAGGAGGACCGAGACCATGCCTTTCGTGTCCTGGCCGACTACTTTCATTTGCTCCGCAAGTGGGAAACGGACTACACACCCAAAACACCGGAGGAAAATCCACATCCCCGATTCATGGAGGCAATCCAGAAAAAGGACTATGTGGGCTATCTGCTGGATTTTTTTCTGGAGAACAGCCCGGAGGAGCAAAAGCTGTGGATTGCCGAACATCAATCAGAAATAGCCAAATTGGAAAGGAGAGTGAAATTCATGGCTGATAAGACCACCAATCGAGAACGGTTACAAGAGATCACAGCGGGCATTGAACAGGGTATCAAGGAACTGTTTGAGAGCGAGAAGTATATGCGCTATCTGTCCGTCATGTCCAAGTTCCACCGCTACTCCGTCAACAACACCATGCTCATCTATATGCAGCGCCCGGACGCCACCCTGGTGGCCGGGTTCAACAAGTGGAAAAATCAGTTTGAGCGCCATGTGAAAAAGGGTGAGCATGGTATCACCATCATTGCCCCCACGCCCTACAAAAAGAAGATCGAGGAAATGAAGCGCGACCCGGATACTCATGCACCCATCCTGGACGCGGATGGCAAGGCGGTCATGGAGGAAAAAGAAATTGAAATCCCCATGTTCCGTCCGGTGAAGGTGTTCGATGTGAGCCAGACGGACGGAAAGCCCCTGCCAGAGCTGGCCTCCAGCCTGTCCGGGACGGTGCCGCACTATGAGGCTTTCATGGAAGCTCTGCGCCGCTCGGCTCCGGTTCCCATCGAGTTTGAGCCGATGGCCGAGAACATGGACGGCTATTTCTCCTCTGACCAGCAGCGGATCGCCATCCGGGAAGGCATGAGCGAGGTGCAGACTGTTTCCGCCGCTGTCCATGAGACCGCGCACAGTAAGCTCCACGACCCCAAAAAGTACGAAGCGGAGCCGACCTGGAAGATCGTGATGGTGAGCGAGGGCGGCACCAAGCATGACTTCCGTCTGGACTTCGCCACCGAAGCAGAGGCGGAACAGGCCGCCGCCGAGGAAGGCTGGCGCTATGTGGACGAGAATCGGTTTGAGTGGCGGTTGGAAGTGGAGGAAGATCTGACGGCGGTGAAACAGGCCGCCAAGAACCGCAACACCGAGGAAGTGGAGGCCGAGAGCATTTCTTATGCGGTTTGCCAGTATTTCGGCATCCAGACCGGCGAGAACAGTTTTGGCTACATCGCTTCCTGGTCGAAGGACAAGGAGCTGAAGGAGCTGCGGGCCAGTCTGGAGACCATCAACAAGACTTCCTGCGAGCTGATTAACGACATCGAGCGCAACTACAAGGAAATCTGCAAGGAGCGCGGCATTGACCTGACTGCCGCCACGGAACCGCAGCAGGACTCTATCGAGCAGCTGGCAGCAGACATCGACCAGTTCACTTTCGATTATGACCCTTATGAGTATCGGAACAATGCAGATAGCCGTGAGGACGCACTGCACGAACTGACTGCCACACTCCGAAGCGGAGATGCCAGCGGTGTACGCGAATGGCTCCAGAATATCGTGAACGAGGATGAACCGGATGAAACCACCCAAAAAGCTGCCGAGCTTATGGGACGCTTGGATCAGCTGGTGCCGATGACTGAACCGGAACAGCTGACCGAGCCGGAAAATACCGAAAGTGTCCAGCCCAGCGCCGAGTACCGGGAGGCCCTGTTGGTGCTGGATGATACCAGCTACCTTCATGTTCAGCCCTGCGACACCGGCTGGGACTACACGCTCTACGATGTGGCAACCATGAAGCAGATGGACGGCGGCCAGTTGGACGGGCCGGATATGGGCCGTTCCACAGCGGTTAGCCATATCTGCGAGGACCTGGGGATGGGCGGCAAGTCCATCAAGTATGCGCCGCTGTCCATGATCGAGACTTTGCAGGAGGCGGCTTACCACCAGATGCAGGAACAGGTCAGCCAGCAGACCACAGAAGCTGCCGCCACCCAGCTGCCGGATGCCCAGGAGCAGGCGTTGGACGAGTATCCCATGCCGGACCCGGCACTGACTCAGGATGATCTGGAGAAATGCGGCTACCTGGACGGTGACCTTCTGCCCCTCTCCAAAGAGCGAGCCTATGAGCTGATGGAGCGAGACCTGACCGTTTATATCGTCCAGGAGGGTGAAAACCCGGAAATGGCCTTTGACACTGCCGACCTGGACGCCCATGACGGTATCTTTGCTGTGTCCCGCGAGGAATGGGAGCAAAGCCCGGACTTTCACGAAAAAGTTTTGGAACGACAGGATCGGCAGTTGGAACGGGAACAGGCGTTTCTTTCCCATGAGGGAAATTGTTTTGCTATTTATCAGGTGAGCAAGGATGACCCGCAGAATGTGCGTTTTATGAATCTGGATTGGCTGCAATCGCACAATCTGTCCGTAGAGCGGAGTAACTATGACCTTATCTATACCGCCCCTCTGGACGGTTCCGGCAGCACTATGGAGCAGCTGGAAAGGCTGTATGAGCAGTTCAATCTGCAAAAGCCGGTGGATTTTCACAGCCCGTCTATGAGCGTCAGTGACATCGTTGCCATCAAGCAGAATGGTCAGGTATCCTGTCATTACTGCGACAGTGTTGGTTTCACCCAGGTGCAAGGTTTCTTGCCGGAAAATTCGCTGAGAAATGCGGAAATGACGGTGGAAGATGATTACGGCATGATCGACGGTATCATCAATAACGGCCCAAAGGAGCCGACAGTGGCCCAGCTGGAACAACAGGCCCGCAGTGGTCAGCCCATTTCTCTTATGGACTTGGCAGCAGCCGTCCATCGAGAGGAACGGGAAAAGAAAAAGTCCGTAATGGAGCAGCTGAAAAGCCAGCCCAAGACGGAACACAAAAAGACAGCGCAAAAAAAGAGCGCGGAAAGGGAGCTTTGATATGAACAACTTTACCTTTGAAGAAATCAACCTGATGTGCATTTACAATTTCGGGGATGGGACCCGCCAGGAGCTGATCGAGGCTCTCACCGAGATGCGCGGCTACCTGGGCGCAGATGAAACGGAGCTTTTGGAGCTTACCGACTCTGCCCTTAAAAAGCTGTCCGCTATGACCGATGAAGCATTTGCCGAGCTGGAACTGTACCCGGATTTTGACAGTGAGGACAATACCTATGATGAGTAACCTGGAATATTATTCTGCGATGGCCAGCTATACCGCCACCCATGTGACAGATAGCTGGCAGGAATGGACGGCATTTCTCACCACCGCCGCCCGTCTGTATAAATACCCCTTCCATGAGCAGCTTATGATCTTCGCCCAGCGCCCGGACGCAACGGCCTGTGCGGAATATGACCTCTGGAATGACACCATGCGCCGGTATGTGCGGCGCGGCTCCAAGGGCATTGCCCTTGTGGACAATTCCCGCGAAAAACCCCGGCTTCGGTATGTGTTTGATATTTCCGACACCGGCCTGCGGAAAAATTCCCGCCACCCCTTCCTGTGGGAGCTTCGCCCGGAGCATGAAGCGGAGGTGACGGCGGCTCTGGAACAGCGGTTCGGAGTACAGCCGGAACACAACCTTGCGGACCAACTTGAAACCATTGCCGCACAGCTTGTCAGCGAGTATTGGGTGGAACATAAGCAGGACATCCTCGACATCGTTGACGGGAGTTTTCTGGAAGGATATGATGAATTTAACATCGGAGTGCAGTTCAGAAATGCCGCAACGGTCAGCATTACCTATTCCCTCCTGTCCCGATGTGGATTGGAGCCGGAAGGCTACTTCGACCATGAGGACTTTTTAAGTATCTTCGATTTCAACACCCCGGAGGCGGTGGCCGCCCTGGGAACGGCGGTCAGCCAGAGCAACCAGCAGGTGCTGCGGCAGATCGGCATTACTATCCAAAACTATGAACGAGCCAAATTCGCGGAAAGGAGCGTCACACATGGAGAACAACCTGACTTACACGAGGAACGGAGATTACCTGATCCCCAACCTGAAGCTGGAGGAAACGAAACCCCTGGGCCGGTACGGGAGGATGCGCCGGGATTATCTGAAAGAGCATCGGCCGGTTCTGTTCAACGCCATGATGGTGAACGGGAAACTGTACCCGCACCTGAACGAGATCGAGCAGACCATGAACCGGCGGCTGGAGCAGATGATGCCGGAGCTGATGCAGGCAGCGGGCGTGACGGAGGAACTGAAAGCCCGCGATCCGATGACCTGGGTGGGGCTGATGAACAACTGCAAAGCCCAGGCGGAGGAAATCCTTCTGACGGAACTTATATACAGCTAACCCTGTTCCCCTCGGAACAGGAACAAATACGGCGGATTGATGAAGGGCCAGGCGTTTTCGCGTCTGGCCCTTCTGCTGTCCCGGAGCCGGAACCGGCCCCGCCAGCACCGGCGGTCCCTCGCCGGGCGCTTACCCAGGCCGACATTGATGCTGCCATCCAGGAGTGGAACGGCAATATCGAGAGCAAACACGCGGTTGTCCGCTATATGAAGGACCATGCCCGTGAAAAAGATACCGCCGCCTGGCTGCGGCAGGAATACGGCGATGCGCTGCCTGCCTTTCCCGTCACAGCGGACGGCGCGGCGGGCGATGTGCCGTGGCCCAAAGTACAGCGCCGGATTGCCCAGCTCATCAAGGAGGACCGCTTCTATACCCAGGAAGAACAGGACCGCTTTGACAATGTGGACCCTGTTGCCATCCGGGAGGCCCTGGCCGAGCGCGGGATCGTGAACGGTCAGGTTGCAGAGCCGGAAAAGCTGGACAATGACCCTTTCATCCGCCAGGTGATGCGGGATGTGGATGCTGTCGCAACCGAGGAACACGCCGAGGCGGAGCCTTCTGCCACTGTCCGGGAGATTTACGAGAAGTATCTGCCCATTGTGCGGGAAAAGGTATTGGCTGATAAGCCATATCGCAACGCCTGCCACAATTCGGACCGGGAAAATGCCATGATTGAGGGCGCAGAGGCGGTGAAGCGGGCGGTCCTCTCCATCCAGGACACTGCTTTCCTGCGGCTTTACTATGACCTGATCAGCTTTCACAATAATCTCCATCAGACGGTGTTGGAAGAAACCTATGCTGCCCTGACGGAGCCGCCTGTGCCGGACTTATCCGGCCAGCCCGTCACCCGCGAGGGAGACACCATCACCATCGGGAACGGGGAGCCGACCCATGAGATCGACATTACCGTTTCCGATGAAGAATACGAGGCCATTCAGCAGGCTATCCCGGAGGAAAAGGTCTATGACCCTGCCGCGCCGGTCTACTATGAAGGCGATACGGTCTATCTGGAAAATCAGGAATACCAGATTACGGAGCTGCGGGAGGATACGGTACAGCTTCTTCCTTCCGGCATGGCTTACCCCATCTTCCGGGCCGAGAGCCGGGAACGGTTTGAGCAGCTTCTGAAAAATGACCTGAGAAACGGCCCCATTACCGAGTTCCTTTCCGCCGACCCGGAGAAAGCGGACCAGGACCTGCGGGAAGTGCTGACTTCCGGCCTGTTTACCTGGCAGGACAAGGAGTACATTTCCCGCTGGCTGCGGGATGGCGAGGGCAACACCAAAATCGCCAAACGCCTTTCCGAGCTATATTCCGGGCGCGTGGAGACGATGGACCTTGTGACCGGGGATATAGCGGACTACCGCACCTTTACCACCAGCGTTGAGGTGGAGATCCTGGACCATGAGGAACGAAAACTTGCAACGCTGGCATACCGCTGGGAGGAACTTGCACCGCTTCTGCGGGGGCTGTATGTAAAGGAGCAGGACGGCTTCTTCCAGGACCCGGAAGGCTTCGCAGACCGGCACACCCCTCCCCTGGAAGGGACCCCGTCCTACCAGGTGGGCGACCATGTGACGCTCCCCGCGCCCGACCACCCCATCACCGGCACGATTGATGCCATTGAAGAAACAACGGTCCGCATTTACACCGGGCCTTATGCCTGGAGCTATGATGTCATCAGCCGGGAACAGTTTGAAATCTGGCTGCGCCAGGATGAGCGAAACGCCGGACTGTTCACGCAGGAGGAAAAAGAAACCCCTGCGCCGGAAATTACTTCCGAGCCGGTAACGGTCTATCCGGGGGACAAAAACGGACTTCCCTATGATGTGGTGGTGGAGCGGCTGCACATAGACGAGCCGGAACCCACACCGCCGGAACCGGCTCCATCTGCGGAGCAGGCTGACCATCAGGAAAACACGGACCAGCCCCGCCGAACCGGGCAGAACTTCCGCATCACGGACGATCACCTGGGGGAAGGCGGACCGAGGCTCAAATATCAAGCCAATATCACCGCCATCCGGCTGTTGAAAGAACTTGAGGCGGCGGGGCAGCAGGCTACCCCGGAACAGCAGGAAGTGCTGTCCCGCTATGTGGGCTGGGGCGGCGTGCCGGAGGCTTTCGACCCGTCCAAAACTGCCTGGGCCAAGGAGTATGCCGAGCTGAAGGAGCTTTTGACCCCGGAGGAATACGAGGCGGCCAGGGCCTCCACCCTGAACGCCCACTACACCAGCCCTATGGTGATCCGCGCCATTTATGAGGCCGTGGAGCAGATGGGCTTTCACAGCGGCAACATTCTGGAACCGTCCTGCGGCGTGGGCAACTTCTTCGGGATGCTCCCGGATAGCATGAGCGAAAGCAAGCTGTACGGCGTGGAGCTGGACAGCATCACCGGGCACATCGCCCGCCAGCTCTACCCCAATGCCCGCATCGAGGTCAACGGCTTTGAGAAAACGCAGTACCCGGATGGCGTCTTTGACCTTGCCATCGGAAATGTGCCGTTTGGCAACTACCGGGTGAGTGACCGGCCCTATGACCGGCACAACCTGCTGATCCACGATTACTTTTTTGCCAAGACCATCGACAAGGTGCGGGCAGGCGGCATCATCGCTTTTATCACCTCCAACGGCATCAGCGGCGGCACGATGGATAAAAAGGACGCGCACGCCAGGGAGTATATGGCCCGGCGCTGCGACCTGCTGGGTGCGGTCCGCCTGCCGAACACCACCTTCCGGGCCAATGCCGGGACAGATATTGCGATGGACATTGTTTTCCTGCAAAAGCGGGAGGTCCCCCGGATGCAGGGCGAGCCGCTGCCGGAATGGGTGGAGACAGACCTGTTACGCACAAACACTTATACGGATAAGGACGGGCGGGAACGGCACGACCATGTGACCATGAACCGCTACTTCCGTACCCACCCGGAAATGGTGCTGGGCGACCTGGATATTGTGACCGGGCCGTTTGGCCCCCAGCTCGTCTGCAATCCGAGGGAAGGCGCAGACCTGGAACAGCAGCTCCGTGAGGCGATGCAGCATATCCAGGGGCGCTATACTGAAGCCGAGCTGCCGGAGCTGGGCGAAGGCGAGGACATCGACACCTCCCTCCCGGCAGACCCGGATGTGAAAAACTATTCTTACACGGTGGTCGATGGCGCGGTGTACTACCGGGAAAACAGCCGCATGGTGCGCCCTGACTTAAACGCCACCGCCGAAGCCCGCATCAAGGGGCTGGTGGAGCTGCGGGACTGTGTGCAGCGGCTCATCGACCTGGAAATGAACGCCGCTATGCCGGATGCCGCTATCCGGGAACAGATGGCGGAGCTGAACTTGCTCTATGATGCCTTTTCTGCCAAGTACGGCCTTATCAATGACCGGGCGAACCGGCTGGCCTTTGCCGATGACAGCAGCTACTACCTGCTCTGTGCGCTGGAAGTGCTGGACGAGGATGGCAGGTTGGAACGCAAGGCGGATATGTTCACCAAGCGGACCATTAAGCCCCATGAGGCGGTGGCCTCTGTGGACACCGCCGCTGAAGCCCTGGCAGTCTCCATTTCGGAAAAAGCCTGTGTGGATATGGGCTATATGGCTTCGCTCACCGGCAGGACCGGGGACGAGCTGGCCGAGGAACTGCGGGGCGTAATCTTCCAGGTGCCGGGGATTACGGAGCCAGACGGCTCACCCCATTATGTGACCGCCGATGAATACCTGTCCGGCAATGTCCGGCAGAAGCTGCGCCAGGCACAGCGGGCGGCGGAGCGCGATCCGGCGTTTTCCGTCAATGTGGAGGCGCTTACCGCCGCCCAGCCCAAGGACCTGGATGCCTCAGAGATTGAGGTGCGGCTGGGTGCGACCTGGATTGACAAGGAATACATCCAGCAGTTTATGTACGAGACTTTCAAGACCCCGCCCTATCTGCGGGATGTGATCGAGGTGAAGTATGTCCCTTACACCGCTGAATGGCAGGTGACGGGGAAAAACTCTGTGGGCTACAACAATGTGGCCGCCTACACCACTTACGGGACCAACCGGGCCAACGCCTATAAAATCCTGGAGGACAGCCTGAACCTGCGGGATGTCCGTATCTACGACACCATAGAGGATG
>ENA-OYZN01000595-OYZN01000595.1-human-gut-metagenome-genome-assembly--contig:-NODE-595-length-14964-cov-5.045275_pt1 | contig 14964 bp, 10 predicted proteins | sample MGYA00243294_ERZ653483 | MGnify/ENA primary metagenome ERZ653483 (study PRJEB26926, sample SAMN06165155) | human gut metagenome | biome: ENVO:00009003; feature: ENVO:2100002; material: ENVO:00002003... | reverse complement strand
CGGCGTTGTCCTTGTAGATGGCTTTGAGCTGGGACTGCGCCTGCAGCACCAGGCAAGCGGAAATCTCGCGGCTTCGGATGGTGGCTACTAGCTTTTCCAGCCGGGGAATCTGGCCGATGTTGGCGCACTCGTCGATCATGTGCCGTGCATGGACGGGCAGCCTGCCGCCGTACACGTCGTCTGCCTTGTCGCTAAGGAGATTGAATAGTTGGCTTTGCAGCATGGCGATGACGAAGTTGAAGGTGGTGTCCGTGTCGCTCATAATGAGGAACAGCGCCGTTTTCTGGTCGTCTAAGGTATCCAGCTCCAGTTCATCGTCCGACATGACTATAAAAAGTGCAGCTAGCCGGTTTCAGAACTGCCTGGTTGTTTTATTTCTCTTGATACTTCAGAGCCGCCTTTATCATTTTGAGTAAAAGCTCTTGTTTTGGCAGTAGAGACTCTCTCCATAGCATCTCAATTTCATGGATTTTACTGATCTCATTTTCACCCAATTCATCCCGCAACAAATCGTCGAGGGAAACATGGAGCGCTTTGCGAATGTCGATGAACACTGGTAGGCTGTGGGTCTTTGCATCATCCTCAATTTGCCGGAGATAAGTTGCATTGATATTACACCATTCTGACAGTCTATCCGCCAGCAAACCATGAGACTTTCACACCTCATGGATGCATGTTTCTAATTAGCTTTGTTCCATAGTCTACACTTATTTGCTAGCATATATCTTTATTTGATCTTAATGCATTTGGGCGATCTCTTATTATTTGATAACGCCCCCCATGGTATAATATGAACGCTCATGTATACCACAGGCCGAGATTATAGGAGAAGATACTCATGGAGAAGTTGCAGCAGACGAGGCCAGGTGCCGAGGCCGACGCGGATAGTATGCTCCTTGCCGGAAAGCTGAAAATCTTTTTTGGCTATGCGGCGGGTGTGGGCAAGACCTATGCCATGCTGGAGGCGGCCCATCAGGCGCAAAAAGAGGGCATAGATGTTGTAGTGGGCTATGTAGAGCCTCATGCCAGACCAGATACATTGGCGCTGCTGGATGGGCTGGAGATCTTGCCCTGCAAAAGTATTGACTATCACGGAATCAAGCTGAAAGAGTTTGATCTGGACCGAGCGCTGCAAAGAAAACCACAGCTCATTCTGGTAGACGAATTGGCCCATAATAATGCCAAAGGATGCCGGCACACCAAACGGTATCAGGATGTGGAAGAACTGCTCCAGGCTGGGATCAACGTCTATACCACGGTGAATGTGCAGCATCTGGAGTCGCTCAACGATTTGGTGTCCTCCATCACAGGCATTGCGGTCAATGAGCGAATCCCGGATCATGTATTTGACCGGGCCAATCAGGTTGAACTGGTGGATATTGAACCGGATGAGCTTGTAAAACGCCTTCAGACGGGAAAAGTGTACCGGGAACGGCAGGCGGAGCAAGCGCTCCAGCATTTTTTCACCGCAGAGAATCTGGCCGCCCTGCGTGAGATCGCTATGCGGCGTACTGCGGATCAGCTGAACCGCACGGCGGTGCAGGAGGGCAAGGGAAAGACCGCTAAAGCCGGGGAGCATATTTTGATCTGCCTTTCGTCTGCGCCTTCCAATGCGAAAGTGATCCGAACCGCTGCACGAATGGCGGAAGCCTTTCACAGTGGTTTCACTGCGCTGTTTGTACAAACACCGGAAACAAACGAATTATCCGGCGAAAACCTCAAGCGCCTGCGTAGCAATCTGCGTCTCGCGGAGCAGCTGGGTGCGCAGATTTCTACGGTCTATGGAACGGACCCCGCCATGCAGATTGCGGAATATGCTCGCGTCAGCGGCGTAACAAAAATCGTAATGGGTCGCGTCAATCATAAGCAAAACCCCATTACGGGAAAAAAGAGCCTGGCTGACCGCCTGATTGAATTGACGGATCTGGATGTATACATCATTCCGGATCACCAGCCGCTGTATAAAAAGCCGCTTGGAAAACCTCGTATTCCCAGGGCGCGCTTTACATGGAGAGATACAGGCATCACGCTGACCTCTTTGCTGCTTTCCTCCATCGCGGGATTTGGCTTTTATCATGCCGGATTCAGTGAATCAAACATTATTACGGTTTACATTTTGGGTGTTTTGATCACTGCGGTTTGGACAAACGGTCACTTATATGGCGCAATCGATTCTTTCCTCAGCGTCGCCGCTTTCAATTTTCTTTTTACAGAGCCGCGTTTTACCTTTCAGACCGATGGTCCCAGCTACCCTGTAACATTTCTGATCATGCTTTTCTCCAGTTTTATTGCGAGCTCTCTGGCCAGCCGCGTAAAGGCGCAGGCTCGTTTAGCGGCACAAAAGAGCTATTATACGGAACTGCTTTTGGGAAGCAGTCAAAAGCTGCAAAAAGGGCGTACCGAATGGGATTGCCTTCGGTTGACTGCGGAACAGTTAAATCGGCTTTTTGACCGCCCCGTGCTCTATGCCCTGAGCGAAACGGAAAAGGAATTGGCATTTCGAGTAGAGCCAACTGACAAGCAGCATATTTTATCCGAATTGGGTTCCGAAGAAATCGGAGTGGCCAAATGGGTGCAAAGAAACAACAAGCACGCAGGCGCAACCACGAATACACTGCCAGACGCAAAATGGCTTTTTCTCTCCGTCAGAGGAACTCAAGGCGTTATGGGAATCGTAGGCATTCCCATTGTGGGTTATTCCGTCCCGGACGCCTTTGAAAAAAACCTTATGATTGCCCTGTTAAGTGAGTGCGGGCTCAGCCAGGAACGAATCCGGCTTCAGGAGGAACGAAATCAGGCGGCGCTTCAAGCACAGAAAGAGCGGTTGCAAGCCAGCTTGCTGCGCGCGGTTTCCCATGATTTGCACACGCCGCTCACAAACATCAGCAGCAGTATCGATAAACTAATGCAAGAAGCGCTTTTACCGGATCCGGCAGCCAGAAAAAAGCTGTACACGGCAATTTATGACGATACAAACTGGCTGATGAACATGACGGAAAACCTGCTGGTAGCCACCCATCTGGAAACAGACAGGGAATCCTTCAAAATGCGTCCGGAACGGATCGAAGATCTTTTCCGGCGCGCAGTCGCACAGCTGGACCGCAGAGCCGCGGAGCATCATATATCCGTCCATTTGGAGGACGCCGCGCTCATGGCTACCATGAACGCAAGGCTGATTGAGCGGGTTATCATCAACATCATGAACAACGCCATACAGTACACGCCAAAAGGATCGCATATTGAGCTGCGCGGCACGAAAAAAGGGAATGCCGTGGAAATAAGGGTCACGGATGATGGCCCCGGCATTTCGGATGACGCAAAGCGTCACCTGTTTGATTTGTTCTACACCGCCGGGCAGGAAAAAGCGGATTGTCAAAGGGGACTGGGCCTTGGACTCAATCTGTGTCAATCCATTGTCGCCATGCACGGGGGCAAAATTGACGTGTTGGATCATGTGCCGAACGGAACCGCATTCCGGTTTGTGCTCCCCCTGGTTTCTCCGGAGGCGGGGAGATAACGCGCAAAAAGAGAGAATGGAGAAATATTTATCTCCTGTTAATACCGCGCTGTTTTCCTTAATCCCCGCTTATTGCGGATTGCGATATGCTATGCACGCAAAACAGATGGAAGCTGTTTTGCGTGCATGTTAATTGCGAAAGGAGAACGATTTTATGGCAGGGTATATGCTGCTTCGCTTGGTTATGGTCGGCGTCGTCATTGGGATGTTTGCGCTGGCGATGATGGCTGGAAAAATGGTGAATGCGGCATGGTATCATCTATCTCAACGGAGGGAGAGCCGGGTATGATGGATTGCTTTATGGCAGGGATTCTGCTGGTGGGTTTTGGCCTTGTCCGGCTGCTGGTGAACTGGTGCCAGCGGCAAGTCGATTCTCAGGAATGATGGAAAGCAGGAGTTGATCAGGATGTTTTTGCTCGGAATGATTGTCTTGCTGCTGGGCGGATATCTGCTATACGCCCTGGTGCATCCGGAGAGGTTTTAACGTCGAGGACACAGCATAGGAGGAATTTCGTATGTTACAGCTGGTGCTGACATTGATCATTTATTTGATCCTTGTCATTCCGGTGGGACGGTATCTTTATCATATCGCCGCAGGAAAACACACCTTTGCCGACCCCGCATTTGATCGGGTAGACGGGGCGATTTATAAATTGGGCGGGGTCGATCCGCACAAGGGGATGAACTGGAAACAGTACGCCGCGGCTTTGATCGGCACCAACGCGGTGATGATCGCCATCGGCTACTTCATTCTCCGCATCCAGAGCATTCCGCTTTTGAATTCCAACGGGATTGAGGGAATGGAACCCACCCTGGCCTTCAATACCATCATCAGTTTTATGACCAACACCAATCTGCAGCACTACTCCGGAGAAAGCGGGTTGAGCTATCTTTCTCAGATGCTGGTCATCATCTTTATGATGTTTGTATCGGCGGCCAGCGGTTATGCCGCCTGTGTGGCGTTTATCCGCGGCTTGGCCGGAAAAACGAAGGACAATGTGGGCAACTTTTTTGCCGATCTGGTCCGTATCACGACCCGTGTGCTGCTGCCCTTTTCGCTGGCAGGCGGGCTGCTGCTGGTATGGCAGGGGGTGCCCCAGAACTTTTCGGGGAATGTGGTGGTGCAAACCCTGGAGGGTACCTACCAGGTCCTGGCTATGGGCCCTGTGGCGGCGCTTGAAATCATCAAGCACCTGGGCACCAATGGCGGCGGATTTTTCGGCGCCAATTCCGCCACGCCTATGGAGAATCCCACCATCCTGTCCAACCTGATCGAGCTGTATTCCATGATGCTGCTGCCAGGCGCCTGCGTCATTGCCTTTGGGAAAATGGTAGGTGACGGTCGCCGTCAGCATCAGACGAACAAGGCCTCGGAAAACGCCCTGACCGTTCATCGGGAAGGAATCATGGACCGGCTGCTGGGCAAAGAAGGCCGAAGCATCTTTTTGGCCATGGGAATTTTGTTTCTGGTTGGCCTAAGCCTTTGCTACTGGGCGGAACAGCAGGGCAATCCGGCGCTGGCCGAGATCGGTCTCAGCCAGGCCGCGGGCAGCATGGAAGGCAAGGAGGTCCGCTTCGGCATCGCCCAGTCCGCGCTGTTTACCACGGTAACTACATCCTTCACCACCGGTACGGTCAATAACATGCATGACACATTGACGCCTTTGGGCGGCATGGTGCCGCTTATGCACATGATGCTCAACTGCGTCTTTGGCGGCAAGGGCGTGGGTCTGATGAACATGATTCTTTACGCTATTCTGGCGGTGTTCATCTGCGGGCTGATGGTAGGGCGTACCCCCGAATATCTGGGCAAGAAGGTTGAGGGACGCGAGATGAAGCTGACCGCATTGGCTATCATCATCCATCCGCTGCTGATTCTGGCCTTTTCCGCCCTGGCGGTGGCGACGGCCGCTGGTCGGGCCGGCGTTACCAATCCCGGCTTTCACGGCCTTAGCCAGGTGCTGTATGAATACGCCTCCGCTGCCGCGAATAACGGCTCCGGATTTGAAGGGCTGGCGGACAATACTTACTTCTGGAACATTACCACCGGTATTGTCATGTTCCTGGGACGGTATTTGCCCATCGTCATTCAACTGGCCATTGCGGGCTCGCTAATGAAGAAGAACTACGTAAACGAGTCTGCCGGCACGCTGCGGACCAGCAACGTGAGTTTTGCGGTAATCCTTGTGTTTGTGGTGTATATTTTTGCCGCGCTGACATTCTTCCCGGCGCTGGCGCTGGGCCCCATTGCCGAGCATCTTACTCTTTGGGGCTAAGGAGGATTTTCGTGCTATGAGTAAGAAACAAAACAAAAAGCTGCTGACCCCGGAGATCCTGAAACAGGCGCTCATTGGTTCCGTAAAAAAGCTGGACCCACGCTATATGCTCAAGAATCCGGTCATGTTCGTGGTGGAAACCGGCTTCCTGATTACGCTGCTGTTGACGATTGTGCCGGGGCTGTTTGGCGAGGGCGATACCGGACTGCGCACTTACAACCTGATTGTTTCCATCATTCTGCTGGTGACGGTGCTGTTTGCCAACTTCGCAGAGTCTGTGGCGGAGGGCCGGGGCAAGGCCCAGGCCGCCAGCCTGAAGAAAACCCAGAAGGACACCGAGGCCCATCTGCTGAATCAGGACGGCAGCGAAACCATCGTGTCTTCCAGCGAGCTGAAAAAGGGCGATGTTGTGATGGTGTCGGCCGGCGAGGTGATTCCCGGTGACGGCGAGGTGATCGAAGGCATTGCGTCGGTGGATGAATCGGCCATCACCGGTGAATCCGCTCCCGTGGTTCGGGAGAGCGGCGGCGACTTCTGCTCCGTGACCGGCGGCACCACCGTGGTGTCTGACTGGTTGAAAATCCGCATCACCTCTGATCCCGGCAACAGCTTTCTGGATCGGATGATCGCGCTGGTGGAAGGCGCCTCCCGCAAAAAAACGCCCAACGAAATCGCATTGAGCACGCTTCTGGTTTCCCTGACCATCATTTTCCTGATCGTGATTGTCACCCTGTATCCCATCGGCATGTATTGCGGGGTTCAACTGCCGCTGTCCACCCTGATTGCCCTGATGGTTTGTCTGATCCCCACCACCATCGGCGGCCTGCTCTCCGCCATCGGCATTGCCGGTATGGACCGTGTGACCCGCTTCAATGTGATCGCCATGTCCGGCAAGGCGGTCGAGGCCTGCGGCGATGTAGACACCATGATTCTGGACAAGACCGGCACCATTACCTTTGGCAACCGCCTGGCCGCTGATTTCTTCCCCGTAGAAGGGGCAAACCGCAGCGATCTGATTCGCTGCGCGGCGCTGACCAGCCTTCGCGACGAAACCCCCGAGGGCAAATCCACGCTGGAGCTGGCTCGCCGTTTGGGAGCCGACATTGAGGAAACCCCTGGCTCCTCCTACATGGAGTTTACAGCCCAAACCCGCATGAGCGGCGTGGATCTCCCTGATGGCACCAAGGTTCGCAAAGGCGCTGCGGACGCGATTGAGCAGTACGTTGCGTCTCAGGGCGGAAAGGTTCCTGCCGATCTGCATGTCCATGTGGAAAAGGTTTCTTCGTTGGGCGGCACTCCTCTGGTCGTATGCCAAAACAATCAGGTGCTCGGCGTGATTTACCTGAAAGACACCGTAAAGCCCGGCATGACAGAGCGTTTTGAACGTCTGCGCGCGATCGGTATCAAGACCATCATGTGTACCGGCGATAACCCCCTGACCGCAGCCACTATCGCCAAAGAGGCCGGGGTGGACGGCTTCATAGCCGAGTGCAAGCCGGAGGACAAGATCAGCGTCATCAAAAAAGAGCAGGCGGAGGGAAAGATCGTCGCCATGACCGGCGACGGCACCAATGACGCGCCCGCCCTCGCCCAGGCAAACGTGGGCCTTGCCATGAACTCCGGCACCACCGCGGCCAAGGAGGCCGCCAATATGGTGGATCTGGACTCCGATCCCACCAAGATCCTGGAGGTGGTGGAAATCGGCAAGCAGCTGCTCATCACCCGCGGCTCGCTTACCACCTTCTCCATTGCAAACGATATCGCAAAGTATTTTGCGATTATTCCCGCCATGTTTATGGCGGCCATCCCTCAGCTGGGTATTTTGAATATCATGCACCTGAGCACACAGAACAGCGCGATCCTGTCCGCATTGATCTTTAATGCGATCATCATTCCCTGCCTGATTCCTCTGGCCATGAAGGGCGTCAAGTACCGCCCCATGTCTTCTGGAAAAATGCTGGCCCGGAATATGATGATCTACGGTCTGGGCGGCGTCGTCACCCCTTTCATCGGAATCAAAATCATTGATATGCTCATTACGCCCGTACTGACAGCAATGGGCATCTGAGGAGGTTCCTTACTATGAACGAAACAGCAAACAAGAACGCATTCTTTCACGGTCTGCGTCAATCTTTGGTGGTAGCATTAATATTGTTGCTGCTCTGTGGTTTTGTATTTCCTGTATTGCTCAACGGTATTTCCGCAGTGATTTTCCCCAGGCAAGCCAATGGCAGCCTGGTCTATGCAGATGGCCAGGCTGTGGGGGCAGCAAATGTAGGACAGGATTTCACTGAGCCCTATTTCATGAAGGGACGCCCTTCGGCTTACAACTATAATACCTATTATGAAGATGAAGAGGGCAACCAATACTGCAACGACGGCAGCGCGTTTGCCGGGCTCGGTTCCGGCTCCAACAACTATGCGCCTTCCAATCCTGCGCTGACCGAGCGGGTCGAGGCTGACATCGAGGCATTTCTGGAGGCGAACCCGGATGTGAAGCGGGAGGATATTCCTGCCGATCTGATGACGGCTTCCGGTTCCGGACTGGACCCGCACATTACGCCTACGTCTGCCCGCATTCAGATTCCTGCTTTGGCGGCGGCCTCCGGCCTGAGCGAGGAGGAACTGGAGCGGATTGTAGAGGACAACACGGAAGGCAAGCTGCTGGGTGTTTTCGGCGAAGAAACCGTCAACGTTCTCGGCGTAAACCTGGACATTGCCAAGGCAATGGGGGTTGTGGAGGAAGCAACCAAATAAGTGTCATACTAACTAAATGTGCGATTCAAAAGGTCACCGGTCCGCCTGTATATTTTCATGCGGGCCGGTGACCTTTTATCTGTTCTTAATCCCATATGAGCAATCTTTTTCCCGGTTTTAGTTTCTACGCGCTATGAATAAGCAGATGAACATGTTGGCCCTGAACGATCGATCGGCTGAGCCAGATGCGAGGGAAGAAGATATCGTCTGCGACGACAGTGGCTATTAGGGAGTCGGAAACAGGAAGATACTGTTGGGAATAAAGCAAGCGCATAACCAAGTATAGCATCAAATTCTCAAGGACAAATTGCATGAATCAAAGCACGATCTTAACTCTCTGTTGAATCAGACGTAAGATCGTGTTATTTCGTCGACGTCTCTTAGCTTCTAGTAAGCAAAGGGTTTTTTAGACGTGGCATCATCCCTCCCGCTGGATAATAAATACCGCCTTCCTACCTTCCATCTCTAGCTCCAATAGTCCTTCCTTGCAAAGCAATAGAAGATCCTGCTGTGCTGTTTCCGTCGCCGTCCTGAACTTCTTCCAGGCGTCCACCATAACCTACGCTATCTTGCCTTCCAGCAGCCACCGTGCCCCTTTCAGTTGACGTTCGTTGAGTTATCCTGCTTGAAGGGCATTCATGCGTTTCTCTGTCAGTATGTGACCGAGCAACTGCTCCTTCATCCTGCCCACGCTCCGCGATAGCATGGCAGAAAAACAATCAATGAAGAAGGTCATATCGTTGCTGGACGTTTCAACCTGACACATGGCTTTGTAGTACCGGCCGCGTTCTTCTGCAATCAGTGCCGAAATGGAGAAGTACCGGAAGAAATCAAATTCTCCATACGCAGCAGCATCATATAACTCAGCGCACATGCCGTGCGGCCATTGCCGTCTGTGAAGGGATGCACATAGCCGAAGTAGAAGCGAGCAATGCATGCCTTGAGCAGCGGGTGGAGTTCGTTGCCTGTGATAAAGACGATCCACTCATCGACCAGGGCCGGAACCTACTCCGCATCCGGCGGCGTATAGTTGATTCCTTCACGGCCGGTCACATAGACAGGAATGGTTCTGAATCTTTCCAACGTTTCATCGGAAGCGCCGCGGGTGACAATGCGTGCGGTCTCGATGAGGGTTTGTGCTGTAATGGGATCTTCCAAATGTTCAAGCACATACAGCAACGACTGATAGTTGTTCTTGACCATCTGCTCGGATTTGTTGGCCGGGCTTTTGTTGTGCTGGATGATTCGGGCGGCCTCTGCTTTTGATGTAAAGGCACTTTCAATCACGCTGGACCAAACCGCTTCATCAATAGTTGCTTCTTCCATGGTCTGCTCTGACAGCTCGTCAAATACAAAGCTCCGCCTAGCGATGGCGGCTATCGCGTCGCATTATGCTTCAATGGTCTTGTTGAGGACGAACCAAAAAGGAATTCCATTCTGTGCCTTGAGGGCAAAGAGGTAGCGCTCTTCTTTCGCGTTTCCTCCATCACAGGCCAAAATTAACTGATAGGTATGGACACGGGAAGCCGGTAGGCGATTTCCTCGCGGGACAAATACCGATCCATGAACTGCTGAATAAGCTGCTCCACACCATCATCTCATTGCTAGTATTCTGCTATTTAACTACTAGCGTACGCCTAATCCGGGCAAAATGCAATGGCTACAGATTGCTGTTTTCTCGCAATGCAAGATTCAGCGCCAAGAAAACGCACTGTTTTCCTTCTAACATTGGTGGCCGCTGTTTTTTTGTCCCCCACCAAAATTAGAAAATCTAACATTCATCTAACAGGGCACAGAGAAAGGCAGAGTGTTTTTCAAGGAAATGAGAACACTTGAAACTGTTAGAAATCCAGTAAAATAAGGCACTCCAGGGTAAGCAAAGGCAAGCAAATGCGAACGCTATTTGCTTTTCCTAAGCGGAATGCAGTGAGTTCGAGTCTCGTCAGGGGGCGTCACAACAACCGCTGTAAGCCGTTTTTCGCTGGTTTACAGCAGTTTTTGTTTCCTGCAAAAAGCGTATAGATAATGGAAAATTTCTATGCACCGTTGTTGTATGCTTGCTAATTGGATTTGAACGGTTTATACGCGCTTGCTAAGAAAAATTGCGTCCTTCCTAATTCGATTTTTGGGACTCATTTGCTGCCGGGTGTTAGTGAGAGTAGCGCCGCCAGAGTATTTGCCAGTTCCGGCAACTTGCGAAGCTGTTCCACCAGGCTCTCCAAATCCAATGCGGCAGGTGCCGGTTCCTTTTCTTCCTCTGGGGGACGGCCCGAATGCAAGACGGGATTTGCGTAAAATGCGCTCTCAAACTTCTGGACATTGATTTTGCAGTTCTCGTCCAGAATATGAGCACACACGCTGGTAATCACGTCATTCTCTGTGTGTCCCGTATCGCCCTGAGTGGCCTTCAGGCGCTGTGGTGGGCTTCAGCTTGTAGGTTGTGCTGGAATGGTGGAGAGGATGAAAGACGACTCTGGGCAATCCAGCGTTCTCCCACAGCTTTTCTAATTCCTTCAGGATAATACGATCCTCACAAGGCCGACCATTGGACAACGCCACCACTAAATCATCATCTTGATACACGTCACCGAGAACCCCCCCGAAGTTCATCCGGGGAGACTTTCCATTATAGCAAAATGTAAGCCAGGGTCTTAGGAAGCCACACCTTGCGATGCTGGAATCGGTCTTTGGCTTTTTCAAGATGATTCTAGTGCTGGTATCAGGAAATAAGGGCGTTAATACATGGTAGATGTCCTTTTGCCCCAACATCTCGATGGCCCGCTTTGAGGCCCGCGTCAGTTCCTTGTCGATGTAGACATAGGCGTTATCAGCAGCAATCTCTTCATCGGAGATGTGGACGTTGCTCCAGGCCTGCCCTAGAATCTCGCCCATACGCGATAAGCAGGCAAAAGAAAGGTTCATAGCCAAATAGAGCTTGTTGTCCGTGCACTGATCTAGGGCGGTGCGAATCATTCCCGCATCCTTCCAGCAAGTTGATGCCGCCCCACACGCCCAGACCGCCGCCGAGCGCGATCACCAGCGTCTGCAGCACGTCAATCGTGGAACTGAAAAATGTCATGGCATTCCTCCTTTGTTTTTCACATAAAGAAAAGCCGCTCCGGTATGGGCGGCTCAATGCGTCCCACCTCACGGGCAGGGCGCGCGGATGCTGTGGGCTTTACTTAGGGGCCGGATGGTTTCGCCTCCTTTCACAAAATGAAAAGACGCCCTACGCTATGGAGGGGGCGTCTTGATGGGTAGCTGTATTATAGGTTTGTAAACGCCTTTTGCGATCTTAAAGAAGCAACGGTCGATAGTATGCCGGGATGCTTACACGGTGACAAAAGTTAAGTTTCTTGTTACTTCTGAGGCAGATATTTTTTGTTCACACCTCTGCCAACCGAAACAATCAACTTTTCATCGCACATTTGCTTTGCAAGTGTGTATGCTCTTGTTTTTTTGACACCAAGCAGATCCATAATTTCTATCTCTGTTATCTGACCGTTATGGGAAATAAAATCAAGAATTTGTTTCTTTTGAGGCGTTAAGTATGTGTAATTATGCGTGGGGGCAGTAACGCTCATATTCGGCAAAATCATTTTGAAGGTGTTATGTGTCACCTCAATGCGTGGCTGCACAGAGCAGTTCTCGTACAATTTATAAATTCTTCGTATTCCGGTTCCATAGGCTTCAATGAGCTTGACACGATGGAATACTTCGGCAAGATTTTTGTTTCTCGGTTGCGAAATACCGCTGCGAATATCATCCGCCGTTAAACCGGGCAGAAGTCCTCCGATGGAAATGAACTCCATTTGCTTGTCGTTAATATTGATAATGATGCTGCCGCTAAAGCTATAATCACGATGGACAACCGAATTTAGCAGGGCTTCACGCAGAGCGGCTTGGGGATAATCGGATTTTTCTATGCGTTCAAGTCCCTTAAAGTCCGAAGATGTACGGTTGTTAAGCAGAATATAGTGAAAGGTTTCATCAATTTGCTTGAATATCGAGCCCTTGAATTCCTGGTTGTCCTTGAAGGTTGTGTTCTGATCATCGCCGAACACGGCAACCTTAATTGTATGCTGGCATTGATCGGACATAAGCAATGCCAGGTTCGTAAACAATCCATCATTCTTATGAATCATACCGAGAGTCAGGTATTTTTCTTCTGAAAATGCAACACCATAACGTTGAAACGCTGCTGCAGCAGAAGTGAAAGTCAGATTCTGCTCAAGCGAACGCATGGATTCATAGTCGTCTCCGTCGCTCGCCTTAATCATTTGACGGATCTGCTCGCTTGATGCCTGTACGCTTGAAGTTCCTTGTCTTACATAAACACCGCTTGGCTTCAGTCCCTTCGAGCGCAGATAATAGGGTTTGTTCGTTCCTTCGATTATTGTGATACGAACCACTTTATTATCTTGAATGGTATATTTCACGAACATCGTCACATCCGGGAGAATGGCGTCACGAATTCCGTTTGTGATGCGGGTGTATTCGTCATCAACATTATTGAGTCCGACAGCATTTCCGTCGTTATCAATGCCGATATACAAAATGCCACCGTCGGTGTTCGCAAACGCAATGACCTCTTTATATATTTCTTCGGTGAATCCGGATTTGAATTCGATATTTTCAGTTTCGTAATTCATATCGGCCTTCCTCCAAATAAATGATCGTTTTTACAACTATTATTATACCCACTTTTATCACATTATCAACAAGAGAAAATGAAAATTCAGTGAATATTCATTTTATCGGAACTAGCCATGTAAACTTTAAGTTGACTGCTATTCGCAAATAGGCAAAGAGCGACAGCTGCGCTCTGGCTGCCGCTCTTCAATATCGTACAGGATCATCCGCTTCGGTCGTTTCATAGGTCACGAAGGTGTCGCCCGGCTTAACCGTCAGGCGGGTAGACAAAAACGCCTCGATGTTAAAGGCGTTTTTGGGGTCCGCATCAGCGGTGTATGGGTAATTGGGGTGCCTGGTAATATCGTACTTGTCCGACAGGAACGGCCGCACACCGCGCAGCTGGAGGATGCATTTGTTGCCGCTCATCGTGGCAAGCTCGTCCACGGCCATGAGCTCCTTGCCCAGCTTTTGATAGTTGAGCGAGTGGGATACCTCGCGGCCCCGGCTTTCGCCGGTATTGTAGGTGTCGATGGTTTCACGCCCCAGCGTCTCTGCCAGCTCTTTGAGTGTGGTACGCTCCTTGCCGCCCAGGAACAGCATGCTGTCGCAGTTGCCCACGATGGTGTCGGCGTTGTCCTTGTAGATGGCTTTGAGCTGGGACTGCGCCTGCAGCACCAGGCAGGCGGAGATCTCGCGGCTTCGGATGGTGGCAATGAGCTTTTCCAGTCGGGGAATCTGCCCGATGTTGGCGCACTCGTCGATCAGGCACCGCACATGGACGGGCAGCCTGCCGCCGTACACATCATCGGCTTTCTCACACAGGAGGTTGAACAGCTGGGTATAGCACATGGAGATCAGGAAGTTGAACGAATCGTCCGTGTCGCTCATGATGAGAAACAGCGCGGTCTTTCGATCGCCCAGCGTGTCCAGCTCCAGCTCGTCATATGCCGTCAGCTCCCGTAGCTCCTGGATGTCGAATACCGCCAGCCGCGCGCCGCAGGAAATCAAAATGCTTTTTGCGGTTTTGCCGGAAACAAATTGTCAAGGACTTTTTAATCAGATTCTAAAACATATAAAAAATTTCCAGAAGTATGATTGAGCTCCTGACCCTTTGGAGGGTGATTGACTTGCGTCTGCTGAATGGTTCGTCGCAGAAATCCGCCACAGACTCTATCCCCCCATACACAAATTTACTGGAAGTAGAGTCAGTCATAAAAAAATAAAAAGAAAATGAATCTATAAGCAAGCAAAAGGGGATGTCGTCGCCTCACTGCGATGAGACGTTCAAGTATAGTGCGGTACGGATAACCGGGCAACGGCTGGTACCCAAGGAGGTTGCCCGAGATCTGAGTGACTGCATAAATACCCTGCGCAATTAGTTAAAAAGCGCAGTGATACACTGCCTAGTGAGGTCAGCAGTTATAATCGGAACCACAGCTTATCCAAGAATTAGATAGGAGATTCGTACCCCGCGCAAGCAGCTTGAAGAAAAATAGGATTTCATCGACATTCTGAAAAATCCATCACCATCCTGGGACATAGCCTACCCTATTGTTCACAGGGACAGACAACTAAAATCTTGAAAAGTCATATGTCCTGTGCTACTGTTATTTTGCGTAGGGTCAACCATGGAACTTTCTGTATCCGGTATGGAACGGGATTATCCTTACAAAGTGCGACTATAAGGAATCAATAGCTTGCAGCTATCAGTCTATGGAGGAAATACAGCATGAGCCTAAGCGCACACATCAGCGAAAAAGCCGCCCTGATCTGGGCGAT
>ENA-OYZN01000590-OYZN01000590.1-human-gut-metagenome-genome-assembly--contig:-NODE-590-length-15086-cov-4.650256_pt1 | contig 15086 bp, 10 predicted proteins | sample MGYA00243294_ERZ653483 | MGnify/ENA primary metagenome ERZ653483 (study PRJEB26926, sample SAMN06165155) | human gut metagenome | biome: ENVO:00009003; feature: ENVO:2100002; material: ENVO:00002003... | reverse complement strand
GGGCTCGGAGATGTGTATAAGAGACAGGGGACACATCGACCTCATCATCACCAAGTCCCTCTCCCGCTTTGCCAGAAACACGGTGGATTGTCTGGATACGGTGCGGCTCCTGAAAGCAAACGGCATTGGGGTGTACTTCGAGAAGGAAAACATCAACACCCTCACGGAATCCAGCGAATTTCTCATCACCCTGTTCAGCGGCTTCGCCCAGGCGGAATCCGAGTCTCTCAGCAAGAATGTCGCATGGGGAAAGCAGAAGAGCGCGGAGGCGGGAAAGGTCACCTTCCAGTACAAAAAGATGCTGGGATACCGGAAGGGGGCGGACGGACAGCCGGAGATCGTACCGGAGGAAGCGGAGATCATCCGCCGCATTTACCACAGGTATCTGGACGGCTGCACCCTGGGACAGATCAAGCGGGAGCTGGAGAAGGACGGTGTTCCCACCGCACAGGGTGTAGAGCGCTGGTCTCCCTCCATCATCCACAATATCCTGACCAATGAAAAGTACATTGGAGACGCCCTGCTGCAGAAAACCTATGTGACGGACTGCATCAACAAAAAGGTCAAAAAGAACCGTGGTGAACGCACGATGTACTATGTGGAGAACAGCCATCCGGCCATTGTCTCAAGGGATCTGTTCAATCAGGTGCAGCAGGAGATGACGCGCCGGTCCAGCAAACGGAAGGTGCTGCAAAAGAGCGGAAAAACGGAACTTGGGAAATACTCCGGCAAATACGCTCTGACAGAATTGTTGGTGTGCGGCGAGTGTGGCTCCCCCTACAAGCGGGTCACATGGGCCAGAAATGGGAAAAAGCGCATCGTGTGGCGCTGTGTCTCCCGGCTGGAGTTCGGTACAAAATACTGCCAGCACTCTCCGACACTGGATGAAGGCAAGCTGCACAGCGCCATCCTCGCGGCCATGAACGAGTACGCCGCCATCCGGCAGGAGGTCTGCCCCGATGTGCTGGCCATGGCGGAGGAAGCCAGGCAGGCGTTATCTCAGGCCGGTGCACGGCTGCTGCAGCTGAAGAAGCGTATGGATGCGGTGAGCCGGGAGCAAAGCGATGTGCTGGATCGGCTGCTCGTCAACATGGCCGATACCGAGCTGAATGCCAGGATGAAAGCGCTGACGGATGAGAAGGAATCCCTTAAGGCGCAGATCGCAGACGCGCAGCAGGCAGAGGTCGATCTGGAGGAACAGGCTGCCAGACGCCGGCAGATGTGGGACAGTATCATGGAATGCGCCGCGGGCTACACGGAATTTGACAATGAGCTCGTCCGGCAGGTCATCCAAAAGATCACGGTGGAGGATGCGGAAACCATCTACATCCACTTCCGAGGCTCGGATGTGGTGCTGGAACAGGAAGTAGAATGAATAGAAAAGGGAGAAAGGAAATGGCCATTTTTATAACCGGTGATACGCACGGTGATTTCAGCAGGCTCCTGCCTGCAGCATTCTATGAGCAACGTGACCTGACCAAAGAGGATTACCTCATCATCTGTGGAGACTTCGGCGGTGTCTGGGATGGCGGCGATGCGGAGCAGCAGTGGCTGGACTGGCTGGAGACCAGGTCCTTTACCACGCTGTTCGTCAGCGGAAACCATGAAAACTATGATCTGCTCCGCAACTATCCAATCAGCCAATGGCACGGCGGCTTGGTACAGGCCATACGCCCCAGCGTCCTGCATCTGATGCGGGGCCAGCTTTATAACATCTGCGGAAAGCGGATATTTACCATGGGCGGCGCCAGCAGCCACGATATCCGGGACGGCATTCTGGAACCGGATAATCCGGACTATGAGCGAAAGCTGCGGCAGCTCAACGCCGCAGGCGCTCTCTACCGAGTCAATCACCGCTCCTGGTGGAAAGAGGAACTGCCCGGCGAGGACGAATACCGGACCGCAAGAGAAGCACTGGACAAAACAGGTTGGGACTTGGACTACATCATCACCCACTGCTGCCCCAGTAGCATTTAGGACACATTCAGCGGCGGGTTGTTCCAACGGGATGCCCTGACAGACTTTCTCGATGAGGTTCGAGAGCGATGCCGATTCCAATACTGGTTTTTCGGACACTACCACGAAAACATGGTGGTAGAGAAAGAGTTCGTAATGCTCTATAATCAGATTATCCGACTGAAATGATGAGTGGAGGCGCACTGGCGATTGGCTAATGTGTCTCCACTTTCTATTTAAGTAAGTTTTTCACAAGCTCAGGCATAAATCTTTGTCCGGGTTCACGAATAGCTTTCCCGACTACGTTATGCCATTGTGTTGACGCAGGCTACGCCCAAGACAAAAAACAGGAGGAAACAAACATGACGATTGATAGCGCAAAGGATCTTCAAATGAAAGGCTCGTAAAATTGGTCTATTGGAATTGACGTTTTATGTATTTTCACGTATACTTAATTTACAGATTCACGCGCACATTTACAGATCATTCATCCGTCATCACAAGATGCTGGGGGTTCGAATTGCAAAACGGAAAATCGAGCCTCAAAAGCCCGCAAACCCTTGCGACACAAGACTTTGCTCCTGCATCTTTTCTGTCAACACCCGACAAAGCGGAGCAGGCATTTTGCCTGCTCCGCTTTTTATCTTTTTTACGCTGCGGCTATCATTTTGCCGCGGCTTTTTTCTTCGGTTTTGACCTTCTTTTGCTGATGCTGCCTATTGTTATTATCATTATAAGCACGACGACCGCGGCGCCGATGATTATGACCCTCGTCATATCGGCCGGACTCTCGACGGAGAACAGTTCGAAGTTTGCGCTGCTCACGTCAAAGCAGAGGTAATTGCCGAGAACATCGTATTCCTTTTCCTGCCATGGACCGCCGTTCTCCCTGACATAGAGCGAGATGGTGGAGGTGGCGCGTTCCTTTTCCGGGGCGAGATAGCGGACCCTGTAACCCGCGGCCTCGTCCGCGCTCCCGGTGACGGTGACGCTCAGTTCTTCAATAGTCTTTGAGCCTCTTGAGAGGGCGGGCGCATCCTCGGGGACCTCACCGCTGGAGAGAAGGTCTGCCTCCACGCTTGCGCCGGGCTTGAAACTGCCTTCCACGAGAACCAGGGCCTGGACTCCGCCGTCCCCCCTGCCCTCGGCGCTGGCGACGGAGGTGTCCAGTGGGGTGTACACGGCCTCCAGGGTCCGGCTGAAGGTCAGCTTGCTGAGGTCGAACTCGGGCCAGGAGCCGGTATATCCCTCTTTTTCCGGAACGGCGGGGATCTCCGACTGGTCTATGCTGTCTCCATATTCAAAGCGTATGGTCTTGATGACCTTGCCGTCCGCCGTGAATACGAGCTTGAGGTCCAGGAATTCCGCGGGTACATCCTCCAGAGCCTTGAGCGAGGCGAAGGGTACGCGTTCTGCCCCGCCGGTGTAGCTGATGCCGTCTATGCCGTGCAGGGTCTCGCTGACAAAGACGTTGCCCAGGGCCTCGCCGCCCTCAGATAGGGCTCCGGCGATGCCGCCGATGCACTCGTCCCCGGCGTCTATCTCGACCAGGCTGCGGCAGTCGTAAAGCTTCATCGCAAGGCCTGCGATCCCGCCTATCCAATCGTCGCCGGAGAGACCGCACATGGCCCAGCAGTCGCGGATGGTCGAGGCGCTGCTGCCCGCGATGCCGCCGACATAATCGCCGCTCTCACTGGCTACGGAGCCGTAGTTCTGGCAGTTCTGGGTGACGCCCAGGTCCATGAGCCCGACGACTCCGCCTGCGCGGTTGTTCTTGGCGAGCACTCTGCCGTTATTCTCGCAGCTGCGAAGTATGCAGCGGCTGTTGAAGGCGCGAGAGATGGTGCTTGAACCGGTGAGGTCGCTCTCCGGGTCAAAGTCGAACTCGATAGCCATTGCGCCCGTGATGCCGCCGACGTTCACGTCGCCGTAGACGGGGCCTGTGTTGCCGCAGAGGGCGACGTTCCCGTCCGTGGCTGAGCCGTCCTGCTCTGAGACGTCTGTAAAAACGTCACCTATACTGGGGGACGCGGCGGCCTTTATCGCCTCTACCAGCATGAGCATGACGACGGAAAACTGGTCGTTCACCTTTCTCAGGTCTCCGACGAGGACAGTGGCGGAATTGCCGACTTCGGTGTTCAGCGCGGTGAGCGCGTCGGAGATATTCTTCATGTTGCCGCAGAGCGAATCGACCCTCTGACTGTATTCGCTGCCCAGGCCCTGGAACTGGACGTCCGGCAGGCCGTTGAGGTAGTTGAGGACCTCGCGCACGCCGGCAACGGCGTTGGTGATGCTGTTTGAAGCGGCGCGCAGGCTGTCCATTGCATAGCCGAGGTGCTTATTCAGGTTCACCGCGGCCTCCGCCACATAGGGCGCGGTTATGTTGGCGATGGAATTGGCCGCTCCTATCACGTCCGTCACGGCACCGCCTGCCGCGCCGAGGTCACCCGAGAGCCTGTCCAGCGCGTCAAGTACCGGCTGCACGTCGGCGGGGTCCTGGCTGTTGAGCAGTTTGTTGAGCGCCTCCATGAGCACGTCCGTATCCGCCTGAGCCTGATCCATGGCGCCGCCCAGCCGGTCTCCTGCGGCGCCGATGGTGTCGGCCGCTCCGGAGACGGAATCCCAGTCGCTCCCGCGCTGGAAAACGGCGTCCACATATGCCATGCCGGAACCCGGGAGGGTGAAGGCAAACTGCGTACCCAGGTCGTCCAGGCGCTGGAGCTGTACGGGGGCGCCGGTCTCGTCCGTGACGGAGAGCGAGGCCAGCTCGTAGCCCTCGTTCGCCGCGACGGAGAGGACGTATACCCCGCCGGAGCCCGGCGCCGCAGAGACCATGCCGCCTGCGCTCGTGTTTATGCAGACAGCGCTGTCCGGCAGCTGCGCGAAATAGTCCTCCGCCGGGGCAAAAGCCACGCGCACGACGGTGCTTCTTGCCCTGGCGTTCACCGGGTCGTTCACCGGGTCGCCGGAGAGGGTGGGCATGGTAAAGACGACGGTTTTAGACACGTCGTCGAAGATGTAGTTGACGGCGCTGCCGTCCGCATCCACGACCTCTATGCGGCCTATCACATAGCCCGGGTCCGGGAAGAGCTCCACGGTGACCTCTCCGCCGGCGGGCGGGTTCGAAGTGCTGGCGCGGGCGGAACCTCCCGTGCCGGTGGTGACAGTGAGGAGACGGTGGTCCGTCTCGTCATATGTGCCGCCCTGCATCTGACCGATGATGTTCAGGTCTTTGTTGGCCTCGCCCAACCAGCCCATGGCATCGGAGATGTGACTGCCGGCCGTCTCCACGTCGCCGAGGATATACGGCGCACTGTCCGAGACGTAGTCTATGCGGCTGAGTATGTCGTTGAGGGAGGCTACGGTGTTGTCCACAAAGTCCACCGTCTCGCCCGCGATGTACGCGAGATCGTCCGAGGCGCTGCCCATGTAGCCGGAGACGGTGTTGAGCCGGCCAGTGATGGCAGAGGAGGAGTCCCCGGCGTTCAGGAGGGCTGCGTCCAAAAGGTCATGCAGCTTGGTGAGCTCGACGGAGAGATTTTCCGCGGAAGCTGCGGAGAGGTCAAGCGTCAGATAGGGCTCCATCTGGCCGACTATGCCGCCGACCTCCTTGCGGCCCAGGATGCTGCCGCTGTTCGTGCAGCTCTCGACATAGCCGGACTGGCGTCCGACGATGCCGCCGATGTTGTAGCCCATGTGTTCATAGCCTACGGCGCCGGTGTTCATGCAGGCGCTGACGACGCCGGATGAGAAGCCCGCGATTCCGCCGGTATCGGTGTAGTCGTTTATGAGCTCGGTCGTGGAGTCTATCTCCGTGAGGCTGAGCCCGCTGACGTCCGGCGCGACCTCCTGGGCGGTGGTATTGACAGAGGAGGAGTTGACGCAGCGAACGATGCTGCCGAGGTTCTGCCCGGCGACGCCGCCGGTATAGTGCTGTCCGGTCACCGTGCCGGAGACGCGGCAGTTTTCGATAACGCCGTCCTTCTCGTTCGCGCCGACGAGCCCGCCCGTAGAGGTGAGGGCCTCAACATCGCCGGTAAAGGAGCAGTCGGATATGGTGCCGGAGTTGTTGCCGGCAAGGCCGCCTGCATATTGCGCGGAGCCGCCGGGACGGACCTCGCCGGAGAGGTTCAGCTCGCGCACCACGGCCCCGTGCTGGATGTAGCGGAAGAAGCCCGTGTGGGAGCGGTTCGCCGTCAGGCTGAGACCGGAGATCGTGTGGCCCCCGCCCTCGAATACGCCGGCGAACGTGGGTATCGAAGAGAAACCGGAGCCGGTGAGGTCCAGGTCCGTCTGCAGGTAGACGGTGACGCCCTTGGAATAGCTGTCCACGGCGCAGGCCTCCGCAAGCGCCAGCAGGTCCTCCAGACTGTTTATGTAGTAGCTGACGCCGGCCGGCTCCTGGGCGTCGTCCGCCAGCACGGAGATCGAGATGGTCAGCAGCCCGAGCACCAGCAGCAGGCACAGTATCAATGCGACAAGCCTTTTAAATATCATCGCCTTTTTCCTCCCCAGTCTCGCTCTCGTCGCCGTCCCCGGCAAGTTCCTCGGAGGGCGGCAGTTCCGGTCTTGTTTCGTCAACCTCTATGGTGCCGGACTCGACCATGGCGTGCAGGCTGCCCTGGAACACGCCGCGCACGTCCGCGTCGATAAATCCGGATATCTGGCCGCGGACTCGTCCATGCAATCTTATCGTGCTGCCCTCGACATGGGTTATTTCCGGTCCCTTTATGGCAAAGGCGGTTTTTTCTATGAGCAGGTCGCCCAAGAGCAATATCTGGGGCAGCACGCCCATTACGAGGAAGATGGAGATTATTGTGCCGCGTCCGAGACAGGTGCCTATGGACGATATCGTGTTGTCCGAGGTCATCCGGCCGATTATGAGCCCCGCCGAGGCCAGCATCGCACCGGAGGTGATGATGGTCGGGAAGGCCTGGTTCAGAGTTTCGACCATGGCTTCCTTTATCGGCATGGATTTCTTGAGATCAAAGTAGCGGCTCGAGATGACGATGGCGTAGTCTATGTTCGCGCCCATCTGTATGGCGCTGACGATTAGGTAGGAGATGAAGAACAGGTTCGAGCTCGTGAGGTAAGGCACGGAGAAATTTATCCAGACACTGCTCTGGATGACGATTATGAGCAGTATGGGCAGGCCGACGGACTTGAAAGTGAAGAGCAGCACCGCCACGACGAAGAGCGCGGAGAGGATGCTGATGAGCAGGTTGTCCGTCGAGAAGGAGGAGCGCAGGTCACAGGCGTTGACGCTCTCGCCTACGAGGACGCAATCGTCATAGAACACCTTTGCCTGGGCGCGCAGGGTCTCGAGGAAGTCGAAGGTCTCGTCCGCCTCCTCGGGCAGGTCCAGGTAGATGACGAAGCGCGACCAGTTTTCGCCCTCGAGCTGGGCGCGGCCGAAGTCCAGCTCCGCGCACATCTCGTCCAGCATCTCGCTCATGTCGCGCTCGAGCGAGACGTAGCCCTCATCCTTTTGCTGCTTGAGGTAGGTTATCATGTCCAGGAGCGGTACGGCGTAGTCGTCTATTGAGGAGACGATCTGGCCGTAGTCCTTTTCGTTGACGGCGTAGGCGGCGTAGAGGAGGCGGGCGGCCTCGATATCCTGGTCCGTGAGCTCGGCGAACTGGCGGGGCTTGAGTGCGGAGGTGACGGTATAGCCGTCCATGGCCTCGATATTCGCCAGGCCCATGCAGCTTTCCACCTCCGGCAGGGCGGCGATGGCTTTCAGGAGCCGCGCCTCTTTCTCGTAGTCGCCGGAGGGGACGAGCATGGCGACAAGGTTGTCCGTTCCGAAGGTGGAGGCGACCATCTTGTCGGCTATTTTACTCTCGTTCTGCTTAACCGTATCGAGCGTGCTGTAACCGTAGACATAGGGGCAGCGGTTCGAAAATACGAAAGCCGCCGCCGCGACTATCAGAAAGAGCGGCGGGATTATATACCGCGTTTTGACGGTCAGCTTGCCCCAGAGCGTGATCTTGGGGACAAAGCTCTTGTGGTGGGTCTTGTCTATGGCCTTGGAGAAGAGGACCAGCAGCCCGGGCATGAGCAGGAACACCGAGAGCATGCTCATGACTATGGCCTTTATGAGCACGATGCCCATGTCGTAGCCGAGCCGGAAGTGCATTAGCGTCAGCGCGGCGAGGCCGGAGATCGTCGTGAGGCTGGAGGCACTTATCTCAGGTATAGCCTTGGAGAGGGCGGCGACGGCCGCGTCCCTGGCCTCCAGGTGCTCGCGCTCTTCCGTATAGCGGTGGCAGAGGATGATGGCGTAGTCTATGGCGAGCGCCAGCTGCAAGACGACGGCGATGGAGTCTGTGACATAGGAGATAGTCCCAAACCAGTAGTTCGTACCCATGTTGAGGAGCGCCGCCGCCCCAAAGGTGATGAGCAGCACCGGTATTTCCATATAGGTGTTGGAGGTGAAGAGCAGCACCGCCACTATGATGAAGATGGCGATGCCGAGCACGACGACCATCTCGGACTTTATGGTCTGCTCAAGCGGGTTTCCCACCTCGGAGCTTATGTAGCAGTCGTAGCCGGAGAGGAGAGACTTTATCTCGTCCATGGAGGCTTCGCTGACGGCGGAGGTCGTATCCCCGTCGAAGGTGACGGCAAAGAGGGCGGATGCGTTTTTATAGTGGTCCTCCGTGGCGTCGAACTCCACGGAGTGGACTCCGTCCACGGCCTCGAGCCGGGGCAGCAGCTTTTCCGCAGCCTCGTAGGTGATGCTGGAGACCATGACGTTCGCCGTGGCAAAGGTGGTGAATTCGGACTCCATGATGTCCAGGCCGCGCCTTGTCTCCGTGTCTTTGGCGAGGTAGCTCGTGATATCGTCATTCACGTTGACCCAATTGCGGGAAAAAACGCAAAAAACGGCCAAGACGGCAAAGAACAGAAAGAACAAGGTCTTTCTGTCCACGATCACCGCCGCGACCTTTTGCATGAACGAGCCTCCGCTCCGCTTTTCCATACTCCAACTCCTCGCAAAGCGCACGACGCAGCTTAATCCAACATCTTGTATTTTACCATCCGGGACGCCCGGCGTCAACGCGCACATCTAGTAAACTTCAGCATAACGCGGGAGCATTAGAGGATAATTAAATTTTTGACTTTACTCTGATTTAACAAACGGCGGCTTTTTCATTTTACATGCGCCGAATATTCTCCATGATGCAGGGCGAAAAGCCCGCGCGACAATACATATAAGGAGAATTTGAAAAGATGAAAAAGACTCTCGCCATAGCACTGGCGCTCGTTCTCTGCCTGGGCCTTCTGGCGGCCTGCGGCGAGCCCGCTTCCGACCCCACCGACGCTCCCGTATCCGACGCCCCGCAGAGCGAGGCCCCCTCGAACGAGCCCATCGAGCTTTCCGGCACTGTTGTCGTGAACGGCTCCACCTCCATGGGCGACGTGATAAACGCCCTGACCGAGGGTTTCAACGAGATAAACCCCGACGTGCAGATCAGCTACACCGGTTCCGGCTCCAGCGCGGGCATCGAGGGTGTCCTGGCGGGCAGCTGTGACCTGGGCCTCTCCAGCCGTGAGCTCTCCGAGGACGAGCTGGGCGAAGGCGCTGTTGCGAACGTCATCGCCAAGGACGGCGTAGCCGTCGTCGTGAACCCCGAGAACCCCGTGACCGAGCTGACCAGCGAGCAGATAGCCAAGATCTTCACCGGCGAGATCACCAACTGGTCCGAGCTGGGCGGCAATGACGCCGAGATCGCCGTGTTCGGCCGCGACGCCGCCTCCGGCACCCGCAGCGCCTTTGAGGAGATCCTCGGCATCGAGGACAAGTGCGCCTACCTGAACGAGTACAGCACCACCGGCGACGTCATCGGCAATGTCGCCTCCAACCCGAACGCCATAGGCTACGCATCCCTCTCCGCGGTGAACGAGACCGTCACCGCCGTAGCGGTCGACGGTGTGGCTCCCAGCGAGGCCACCGTTGCGGACGGCAGCTTCCCCATCCAGCGCCCCTTCGTTATCGTCACCGTCGAGGGCACTGAGCTCTCCGCCGAGGCCAAGGCCTTCCTCGACTACGCCATGAGCGCCGAGGTCGCAGAGATCATCGCCGCCGCCGGCGCCGTCTCCGCCAACGCCTAAGACCCGGTCCCCCCAAGAACGGCAAAGGCCCCCACAATACTGGGGGCCTGTTGCCCTGTAATAAGGGGTGCATCTGACAGGCGCTCAACTGGGCCTGAACCTCTGTCAGATCCACCCCTGGAAGGAATAGAGGTAAGTGCATTGAATGAAGTCGTTACACCGAAGGGAGGAAGCGGCAAAGTGAAAACGGCGTCCCGAAGGGGAAAGGCGGATAAAGCCGCCGCCGCGCCCGATTGCGCCAAGGCCGCAGAGCGCATAGAGGGAAAAAGCGGCGCGAAAGATGTGATGGAGTTCGTCATGAAGGCGACCTTTCTCATCTGCGGACTGGTAGCCGTCGCCTTTGTCCTTGTGATCTCGATCTATCTCATCGTCTCCGGGATCCCGGCGATACGCGAGGTGGGGCTCTTTGAGTTCCTCGGCGGCACGAACTGGGACCCGGCAAACAAGAGCGGAAACCCGGCCTACGGCATCCTGCCCATGATCCTCACGAGCGTCTACGGTACGGCGGGGGCCATTGTAATAGGCGTGCCGATAGGTTTCCTAATGGCCGTGTTCCTCTCCAAAGTCGCAAACCGGAAGCTCGCCGCCGTCATACGCGAGGTCGTGGACCTGCTTGCGGGGATACCCAGTGTCGTCTACGGCCTGGTCGGCATGATGGTGCTGCTGCCCGCCATACGCGAGTTCTTCGGTCTGCCCGCGGGCGACAGCCTGCTGGCCGCCATAGTAGTCCTGGCCATCATGATCCTGCCTTCCATCATCTCCGTCTCAGAGACGGCGCTCAACGCCGTGCCGCGCGAATATGAGGAGGCCTCCCTGGCCCTCGGCGCGACGGAGCTCGAGACCTATTTCCGAGTCTCCGCTCCGGCGGCAAAGAGCGGCATCGCCGCTGCGGTCGTGCTTGGCGTTGGACGAGCCATAGGCGAGGCCATGGCCATACTTATGGTCGCGGGCAACGTTGCAAATATGCCGAGCCTGCTCACCAGCGTCAAGTTCCTCACCACAGCGATAGCCGGCGAGATGGGCTATGCCGACGGGCTGCACCGTCAGGCGCTCTTCTCCATCGGCCTTGTGCTCTTCCTCTTCATCATGCTCATAAACGCGGCGCTCAATCTGTTCCTCAAGCGCAGTAAGGAGGACAAAGCGTGAAAGAATCGATAACAAAGGGCCTCAGCCCGCGCAGAAAGGCATATGACCTCACCATGCGTGTGCTGCTCTACACCTCGGCCGTCCTCATCTGCGCGCTGCTGGTTTTTCTCATCGGCTACATACTCTACCGCGGCATACCGCATCTGAGCTGGCAGTTCCTCACGAGCGAGGAGAGCGTCATAAAAGATGTTGAGGGTATCCTGCCTGCGATACTCAACACCGTTTACGTCATCATAGCGACGCTCATCTTCATCCTGCCCCTGGGCGTGGGCAGCGCCATCTACCTGACGGAATACGCCACGAACAAGCGGCTCGTCTCGGCCATCGAGTTTGCCACGGAGACGCTCTCCGGCATGCCGAGCATTATCTTCGCGCTCGTCGGCGTGATCGTGTTCTGCGAGCTCTTCGGCCTGGGCGTCAGCCTCATAGCGGGCGCGCTCTCGCTCGTTATGATGACCCTGCCGACAGTCATAAGGACGACACAGGAGTCGCTCAAGACCGTGCCGCAGAGCTACCGAGAAGGCAGCCTGGCCCTGGGCAGCGGCAAGTGGCACATGATTCGCACCGTGGTCCTGCCCTCCTCCGTGGACGGCATCGTCACGGGCTGCATTCTGGCCGTGGGCCGCATCGTCGGCGAGAGCGCCGTTCTGATGTTCACGGCGGGCATGGGTACGCGCCTGGCCAAGTACGGCGACACCGTCGGAGAGTTTTTCAAGAACCTGTTCGACAGTTCCGGCGCGACGCTCACCGTCGCCCTCTACAACTACGCAAAGGAGCGCGCCGACTTCGATTCGGCCTTTGCCGTGGCCGTCGTGCTGCTTGTCATCGCCTTTGCCATCAACATAGCCGCGAAGCTCGCGGGCAAGAAGCTCAAAAAACGCTGAGAGCGGGAGATAATAAATGAGTGAAAAGACGATAATCGAGGCGAGGAACCTCGAACTATACTACGGCGACAACCACGCGCTCAAGTCGGTGTCGCTCGAAATACCGGAAAACCGCATAACAGCCCTCATCGGGCCATCCGGCTGCGGCAAGAGCACCTTCCTCAAGACGCTCAACCGCATGAACGACTTGGTTCCGGGCGTGCGCATCGAGGGCGAGGTGCTCTATAACGGCGAGAACATATATGGAAAAGACGTGGACGTAACGCGCCTGCGCAAACAGATAGGAATGGTGTTCCAGAAGGCGAACCCCTTCCCCATGAGCATCTATGACAACATCGCCTACGGACCGCGCACCCACGGCATCAGGAACCGCGCGAAGCTCGACGACATCGTGGAGCGCTCGCTGCGCGACGCGGCCATATGGGACGAGGTGAAGGACAGGCTGAATAAAAGTGCCCTGGGCCTCTCCGGCGGCCAGCAGCAGAGGCTCTGCATAGCGCGCGCCCTGGCCGTGGAGCCGGACGTGCTGCTCATGGACGAGAGCACCAGCGCCCTGGACCCCATCTCCACCTCGAAGATAGAGGAGCTTGCTATGGAGCTCAAAAGCCGCTATACTGTGGTCATGGTGACGCACAATATGCAGCAGGCTGTGCGAGTATCGGACATGACGGCCTTCTTCCTGCTGGGCGAGCTGGTGGAGTTCGGCGAGACCGAGAGGCTCTTCTCGCACCCGCGGGATAAGCGGACCGAGGACTATATAACGGGGAGGTTCGGCTGATATGAGGCAGAGATTCGACGGGCAGCTCGCCGCCCTGAACCGCGAGCTCATAAGCATGGGGGCGCTCTGCGAGGAGGCCATAGCCGTCACAGCGCGCTCGGTGCTGGATGCGGACAGGAACCTGCTCACGAGGGTAAGCGCCCTCGAGGAAGAGATTGACCAGAAGGAGCGCGAGATTGAGCGCGTCTGCCTGAGGCTCCTCTTGCAGCAGCAGCCCGTGGCGGGCGACCTGCGGCAGATCTCCGCAGCGCTCAAGATGATAACGGACATGGAGCGCATAGGCGACCAGGCCTTGGATATAGCCGAGACAGCGGGCTTCATGGGTGAGCTGGACGAGGCCGACGCGGAGCTCTTCAAGCGCTTGGCGCAGACCGTTGTTGCAATGGTGACGGACAGCGTGGACGCCTACGTCAGCCGGGACCCTGCTGCCGCGAGGGCGGTGGCGAGGCGCGACGACGAGGCAGACGCCGTGTTCAAGGCGATAAAGAGCGCCATGATCGAGCGGCTCTCCAGGCGGCCGGGGGACGGCGAATATGCGCTGGATCTTCTCATGATCGCAAAATACCTCGAGCGCATAGGCGACCACGCCACAAACATTGCAGAGTGGGTGGAGTTCGCGGCCACGGGCTACTATAAAGGCCGGGAGGTCTTGTGATGATATACTGTGTAGAGGACGACGCGAGCATAAGAGACATCGAGGTATATGCGCTGCGCTCGACGGGCTTTGAAGCCGAGGGCGTGGAGAGCGGCCCCGCGCTCTTTGCCGCGCTCAAAAGAGTTCCGGCGGAGCTCATCATCCTGGACGTCATGCTCCCGGGCGAGGACGGGCTGGATATACTCAAAAAGCTCCGCCTCGGCGCCGCCACGCGGAACGTCCCCGTCATCATGGCGACGGCGCGCGGCGAGGAATACGACAAGATAACAGGTCTCGACTCCGGCGCGGACGACTATTTGGTGAAGCCCTTCGGGATGATGGAGATGGTAAGCCGCGTCCGTGCGGTCCTGCGCCGGGCGAATCCCGAGCGCGTGAAGGCGCCGCTCTCTCTGGGCGGGGTGACGCTGGACCCGGTGAGCCACAGGGTAACAGTGGGCGGCGAGGAGATCTCTCTGACGCTGAAGGAGTTCGAGCTGCTGCACACGCTGATGTCGAGCCCCGGCGTGGTGTTCACGCGGGACCGGCTGCTCAGCGAGATCTGGGGAACTGACTACGACGGCGAGACCAGGACCGTGGACGTCCACGTCCGAACGCTGCGGCAGAAGCTGGGCGAGGCCGGCAGCATTATCGGAACGGTGCGCGGCGTGGGCTACAGGACGGAGGCGTGAGAGATGACGAAACGCATATTCCGCTCCGTTATCCTGACGGCGCTGGCTGTGTTTGTGGCCTGCCTTGCCCTTGTCGTGGGTGCGCTGTACAGCTATTTTTCCGCGCGGCAGGAGAGCCAGCTGACCACGGAGGCGCGGCTGGCGGCTGCGGGAGTGGAGGCCCAGGGCCTCGACTACCTCGAGAGCTTGGGCCGGCGTGACGGGCTGCGCCTGACTTGGATAGCCGCAGACGGTTCCGTGCTCTACGACTCGAACGCTGACGCGGCAGGGATGGAGAACCACGCGGAGCGCGAAGAGGTCAAGGAGGCGCTGGAGACGGGCAGCGGCGAAGGCAGCCGCGTTTCCGCCACGCTCAGCGAAAAGACCGTCTACGTAGCGCTGCGCCTTTCGGACGGGACGGTCCTGCGCGCCGCGGCCTCTCACTACACTGTGCCGACTCTGCTCTTCGGCATATTGCAGCCGCTGCTGGTCATAATCATACTTGCGATAGCGCTCTCAGCCTTTTTGGCTTCGCGGCTGTCGAAGCGCATCGTGGGACCGCTCAACGCCATAGACCTGGACCATCCTCTTGAAAACGAGACATACGACGAGCTCTCGCCCCTGCTGACCCGCGTGGAGCGGCAGCAGCGGCAGATACGCTCCCAGCTGGACGAGCTTAACAGGCGGCGGCGCGAATTCGAAGCCGTCACGGGCAGCATGTCGGAGGGGCTCATCCTTCTGGACGCGGAGAGCCGGGTGCTGAGCATCAATCCCGCTGCGCGTCGGATCTTCGGCGCAGGTGAGGACTGCGTCGGACAGGACATCCTGACCGTGGACCGCAGCCCGGAGCTGCGCGCGCTGCTGGAGCGGGCTCGCGGCGGCGAGCGGGCCGAGGCCGGCAT
>ENA-OYZN01000588-OYZN01000588.1-human-gut-metagenome-genome-assembly--contig:-NODE-588-length-15100-cov-5.739714_pt1 | contig 15100 bp, 12 predicted proteins | sample MGYA00243294_ERZ653483 | MGnify/ENA primary metagenome ERZ653483 (study PRJEB26926, sample SAMN06165155) | human gut metagenome | biome: ENVO:00009003; feature: ENVO:2100002; material: ENVO:00002003... | reverse complement strand
ACGAGATAGGCTCCGGTCTCGTGGGCTCGGAGATGTGTATAAGAGACAGGTCGATCAGCATGATGCAGGCGATTGCGGCCGACCCCTTCGCGCCTGTCCAGCCGGAGCGCGAACCGCAGCAGGTGCGCCTGCCGTATTTCGTGCTGCAGACCGACGCGTTCGGCAATCTGGTCGCCATCGGCTCAAGCGATTACGATCTGACCGACCGGACGTTTCTGCGGATGGTTGCCGCCGCGGCGCAGGCCTCACGGGACGCCATCGGCGAGATCCCGGAATACAGCCTGCGCTACTGCCGCGTGACCGGCAGCGTGATCTTTGCGGACATTTCCAGTGAGCAGCAGACGCTGCGCACGCTTTTGAAGACCGGCGCGCTGCTCGTCGCGCTCGGCCTGCTTGCCTTTTTCGGCCTTGCGGTGCTGCTGGCGCGCAGTGCGGTCCGGCCAGTGGAGGAAGCGTGGCGGCAGCAGAAGCAGTTTGTCGCCGACGCGTCACACGAGCTGAAAACGCCGCTGACCGTCATTCTGACAAACACGGAGCTGCTGCAAAGCCCGGATTATGACACGGCGCAGAAGCAGACCTTCCTTTCCGGCATCGACGCCATGGCGAAGCAGATGCGCGCGCTGGTCGAGCGGCTGCTGGAGCTGGCGCGGGCCGAGAATGAACAGGCGTCGCGTGCATTCACGCCATGCGATCTCAGTCAGATCACTGAGAGCAGCGCGCTGCTGTTCGAGGCCGCGCTGTTTGAACGCGGTCTGACATTGCAGACGGAATTGGAGCCGGACATCACCGTCAGCGGCGATGAACGCCAGCTCAGCCAGCTCGTGGAGATCTATCTCGACAACGCCCGGAAGTACGCCTCCGGCGGCACGGTCGCCGTCCGGCTGTTCCGGTGCGGGAAGAACCGCTGCCGCCTGTCCGTCTCAAACGAGGGCGAGGCGCTTTCCCCGCAGGCGCTGCGGCAGATCTTCGACCGCTTTTCCCGCGCAGACGCCGCGCGGACGCGCGACGGCAGCTTCGGCCTCGGCCTTTCCATCGCGCAGGCCATCGCGCAGGCGCACGGCGGCAGCGTCTGGGCAGAGAGCGACGGCGGCGTCAACACCTTCTTTGCCGAGCTGCCGGTGCTGTCCGGGCATGAAAAGCGCCAAGAGACGGCAAAAAAGGGTATATGATTTTATGCAGAGCGCCGGTACGCCTCCGGTTGCAAAACGGCGAAAAAGGTGATATATTAGAAATGATATAAATTAGAAGGTGGTACAGCTATGAACACACAGCATTTGCAGTATATCATCGAGATCGAACGCACCCGGTCGATCTCGCAGGCGGCGGAGAACCTGTTTATCGGCCAGCCAAATCTCAGCCGCATCCTGCACGATGTGGAGCAGATGCTGGGCTTCCGCATTTTTGAGCGCTCCACGCGCGGCGTCCGGCCCACGACGCGCGGCACGATCTTTCTGCAGCACGCAAAGTCCATTCTGCGCGAGACGGAGGCCATTGAGGCCCTCGGTCCCAAGCGGGCCGTGGCGAACCGGCTGCGCGTGTGCATCCCGCGCTCGGCGGCCATGCTGGATCTGACGGCGCAGTATCTGGCCGGACTGCCGCAGGCAGAGCCGGTCGACGCGGTCATCCGCGAATGCCACGCGCGCACGGCGCTCGAAACGCTTGCAAGCGGCGAGACGGAGATCGGCGTGATCCGCTTCCGCTCGGAATACCGCGATTATTTTGACGAGCAGACCAGCGCCCGCGGCCTGAGCTTCGAGCTTTTGAGCAAATACCACTACCTCGTCACCATGAACCAGTCACATCCGCTTGCCGGGCGCAGCTCCGTTCTGCGCACGGAGCTTGACGGGCTGCCGGAGATCGTTCACGGGGACGTGTTCCGCGTACAGGGCAAGCCGGAGGAGCCGGTGCGGCGGAAGATCTACTGCGTCGACCGTCTGGCGCAGATGACGCTCCTCGAAACAATTCCGAATTCCTATATGCTGGCCCCCGCCATCCCGGAGCACTGCATCCAGCGCTGGAATCTTGTCCAGCTCCCGTGCAGCGACAACCAGAGTTTGTATCTCAACGCGCTGGTATATCATAAGCAATATGCAATGAGCGAGATCGAGGCCGGATTCGTGCAGTTTGTGCGGGAACATAAGGCATTTGTCTGATACTTCCCACAGGAACGGAATTGAACCAACATATCAAAAAGAATATATCTTTGCATAAAAAAGCATTGGTGCTTCCAGCATAATACCGATATAATTTTATCGCAATAACCGATAAAATTATATCGGTATATTTTGTTCGATTCAAATCTGAAATTGGGGGTTTTTGTGTATGAGCAAGATCACTGTTATCGGCGCGGGAAGCGTCGGCTCCACGATTGCGAACGACCTGATGATCCAGGGCATTTCATCCGAGATCGTCCTGATCGACGTCAATAAGCAGAAGGCCTTTGGCGAGGCCATGGATATCTATCAGGGCGCGCCGTTCTGTTCTCCGACGATCGTCCGCTCCGGCGACTATGACGCGGCCTCCGGCTCCGACATTGTCATTATTACCTCGGGTCTTCCCCGCAAGGCCGGACAGAGCCGACTGGAGCTGGCGCAGGCCAACGTCAACATCATCAAGGACATTGCCCCGCAGATCACAGCTGCCGCGCCGGACGCCATCTATATTATCGTATCGAACCCGGTCGACGTGCTGACGTATGTGTTCCACAAAATTTCCGGCGTTCCCGAGAGCCACATCATCGGCTCCGGCACCATCCTCGACACCAGCCGCCTGCAGTCGACGCTTGCAAAGCGCTTCTGCATCAGCCCGAAGAATGTCCACGCGCACGTCTACGGCGAGCACGGCGATTCCTCCTTCGTGCCCTGGAGCCTTGTGCACATCGCGAACAACCATATTGATTCCTATAAGGAGCATTCCCCCGACTGTGACCGCATCAAGTGGAACCAGGATTACGAGGAGATCGAGCAGTTCGTCAAGACCTCCGGCGCGCAGGTCATCAAGAACAAGGGCGCAACGTTCTATGCCGTCGCCATGTCGGTCTGCCACCTGTGCAAGTGCGTGCAGAGCACGGCCGGAACGGCTGTGACCGTCTCTACCATGATGCACGGCGAATACGGCGTGTCCGATGTCTGCCTGTCCACGCTCGCGCTGGTCGACAATCAGGGCGTGCGCGGCAAGATCCTCAACCAGCTGACCGACGGCGAGATCGACAAGCTCCGCGCCAGCGCGGAAAAGCTGAAGGAAGTCATCCGTCAGGTCGAGATTTGAGAAAAGAAGGAGAGCAAACGATGGAATATCGCGTCGAACACGATTCCATGGGCGAAGTTCGCGTCCCGGCGGACAAATACTGGGGCGCACAGACCGAGCGCAGCCACAACAACTTCCCCATCGGCGTCGGCATTGAGACGATGCCCGCCGAGATCGTCCATGCCTTCGGCATTCTCAAAAAGGCTGCTGCGCGCGCCAACCGCGCCCTGCGTCCTGAGAAAATGACCGAAGAAAAGCTTGCCGCCATTGAACAGGCGGCGGACGAGGTCATTTCCGGCCAGCTTCTGGACAATTTCCCGCTCGTCGTCTGGCAGACCGGCTCCGGCACACAGTCGAACATGAACAGCAACGAGGTCATTGCCAACCGCGGCAATGAAATTGCGGGCAAAAAGCTGCTGCACCCGAACGACGATATCAATATGTCCCAGTCGTCCAACGACACATTCCCGACGGCCATGCACATCGCGGCGGTCTGCGCGCTTGAGGACAAGGTCATCCCCGCCATCGACACGCTGGTAACAACGTTCCGCCGTCTGGAGGCGGAAAACGAGGGCGTCGTCAAATCCGGTCGGACGCATCTGCAGGACGCCACCCCCATCTCCTTCCCGCAGGAGATCTCCGGCTGGAGATCGAGCCTGGAACGGGATCGGGAGCTGCTGCTTCTGGCTGTGAAGCCGCTCAAAGAGCTGGCGCTCGGCGGCACCGCCGTCGGCACGGGCCTCAACACGCCAAAGGGCTTTGATACAGCGGTCGCCGCTGAAATTGCGAAGCTGACGGGCAAGGACTTCAAAACGGCAGAGAACAAATTCCATGCGCTGACCAGCAAGGACGAGATCGTCTTCGCGCACGGCGCACTCAAGGCGCTGGCCGCCGATATGATGAAAATCGCGAACGACGTGCGCTGGCTGGCCTCCGGCCCGCGGGACGGCCTCGGCGAGATCTTCATCCCCGAAAACGAGCCTGGCTCGTCCATCATGCCCGGCAAGGTCAACCCTACCCAGTGCGAAGCCGTTACGATGGTCGCCGTGCAGGTCATGGGCAACGATGTGGCCGTGTCCATGGCCGCGTCGCAGGGCAATTTCGAGCTGAACGTGTTCATGCCGGTCTGCATCTATAATTTCCTGCAGTCGGCACGTCTGCTGGCCGAGTCCATCGTGTCGTTCAACGACCGCTGCGCCTGCGGCATCCGCGCCAACCGCGAGAAGATGGAGCACAATCTGCACAACTCCCTCATGCTCGTCACGGCGCTGAACCCGTACATCGGCTATGAAAACGCAGCCAAGACGGCAAAGAAAGCCTATAAAGAAAACATCTCCCTCAAGGAAGCCTGCGTGAGCCTCGGCTTTTTGACGGCGGAGCGCTTCGACGAGGTGTTCCACCCGGAGAACATGATCTGACGGGAGGACACGCAATGAATTACAGCTATTTCCCCGGCTGCACGCTCAGGACAAAGGGCGCGCAGCTGGACAGAGCCGGACGGCGCGCAGCGGAGAAGCTCGGCTTTTCGCTGTGCGAGATCCCGGAGTGGCAGTGCTGCGGCGCGGTGTATCCGCAGGCAAACGATGAAATTGCCACACGGCTTTCCTCCGTCCGGGCGCTCATGGCCGCGCGTGACGCGGGTCAGCCGCTGGTGTCCCTCTGTTCTGCCTGTCATCACGTTTTGAAGCGCGTGAACGGCGATATGCAGCACAATGAGGACATCCGCGTCAAGGTCAACAATTACTTAAAGCCGGAAACGCCCTACGAGGGTGAGACAAAGGTTCTGCACTATCTCGAAGTCCTGCGCGACGAGATCGGCTGGGATGCAGTCAAGGCGGCTGTCGTAAAGCCGCTTACAGGCAGAAAGATCGGCGCGTATTACGGATGTATGCTCCTGCGGCCCAGCCGCGAGATGCAGTTTGACGATCCGGAGAACCCGAAAATGCTCGAGGACTTCATCCGGGCCATCGGCGCGGAGCCTGTGATTTACGCGCAGCGCAACGAATGCTGCGGCGGCTATATGGCGGTCGAGAACAGGTCCTACTCCGCAAAGCAGGCACAGAAGATCATGGACAACGCAAAGGCGCAGGGTGCGGAGCTTCTGATCACGGCCTGTCCCCTGTGCAGCTACAATCTGCTGCACAACACGGACGGCGCGCTGCCTGTCGTTTATTTCACGGAGCTTCTGGCCGAAGCGCTTGGCTGCGGGGAGGAGGACGCATGAACAACCAGAACATGATCGAAACCGTCACCCGCATTTCCGGCGTAAACCCCAGAAAGTGTATGCGCTGCGGCAAATGCTCGGCGAGCTGTCCGGCGTATGACGAGATGGAATACCATCCGCATCAGTTTGTCTCCATGGTCGAAAACGGCCGGATCGAGGAGCTGCTTTCCTCGAAGGGCATCTACACCTGTCTGAGCTGCTTTGCCTGCGTCGAGCGCTGTCCCCGAAACGTGGAGCCGGCGAAGCTCATCGAGGCTGTGCGCAATGCCGTGCAGCGCCAGCAGGGCATGGATCACCTGAAGCCTGAACGCATCCCGGAGATTCTTGACGAGGAGCTGCCGCAGCAGGCGATTGCCGCGGCGTTCCGCAAATATAAAAAGTAAGGAGGGAACGCAATGCAGAGAATCGGCGTATTCGTATGCTGGTGCGGCAGCAACATTGCCGCGACCGTCGACGTGGAACGCGTCTCGCAGGCTCTTTCAAAGGAACCCGGCGTTGTTTTCTCCACAAATTATCAGTATATGTGTTCCCAGACCGGGCAGCAGATGATTCAGGAGAAAATCCATGAATACGGTCTGACCGGCGTGGTCATCTGTTCCTGTTCGCCCAGAATGCACGAACAGACGTTCCGCAAGACCTGCGAAAAGGCGGGGCTGAACCCCTATATGGTCGAGATTGCGAACATCCGTGAGCAGTGCTCCTGGATCCACAAGGACAAGGAAGCCGGCACGGAAAAGGCCATCATTCTGGGCCGCGCCGCCATCGCCAAGGTACATCTGAACGCGCCGCTGACCGCGGGCAGCAGCCCGGTCACCAAGCGCGCGCTCGTCATCGGCGGCGGCATCGCGGGCATCCAGACGGCGCTGGACATTGCCGAGGCTGGCTTTGAGGTCGATATCGTCGAAAAGCAGCCGACCATCGGCGGCAAGATGACCCAGATCGACAAGACGTTCCCGACGCTCGACTGCGCGGCGTGTATCCTGACGCCGAAAATGGTCGACTGCGCGCAGAACGAAAAGATCCATATCTATTCCTATTCCGAGGTCGAATCCGTCGGCGGCTTCGTCGGCAATTTCCATGTAAAGATCCGCCGCAAGGCGCGCTTTGTGAAGGAGGACGTCTGCACCGGCTGCGGACTGTGTACGGAAAAGTGTCCGCAGAAGAAGGTCCCGAACGAGTTTAACCTCGGCATGGACAATCGCCGCGCGATCTATATCCCGTTTGCGCAGGCCGTGCCGAAGGTCGCGACCATCGATCCCAACTACTGCAATATGCTCAAAAACGGCAAGTGCGGCGTGTGCGCGAAGGTCTGCTCCGCTGGAGCGATCGACTACAAGCAGACCGACACGTTCATTGAGCAGGAATACGGCGCCATCGTCGCCGCGACGGGCTTCAACCCCATCGATCTTTCCAAATTCGACGAATTTGCCTACAGCCAGAGCCCGGACGTCGTTTCCAGCCTCGAGTTTGAGCGCTTGATGAACGCTGCCGGTCCCACGAGCGGCACGCTCCTGCGCCCGTCCGACGGGACGCACCCGAAGACCATTGTCTTTGTGCAGTGCGTCGGCTCCCGCTGCGACGGTGCGGAGAAGGGCAAGCCCTACTGCTCCAAGATCTGCTGTATGTACACGGCGAAGCATGCCATGCTCTGCCGCGAAAAATACCCGGATACGGATGTGTATGTGTTCTACATCGACGTGCGCACTCCCGGCAAGAACTTTGACGAGTTCTACCGCAGAGCCGTCGAGCAGTACGGCGTGCATTACATCAAGGGCATGGTCGGCAAGGTCACGCCCGAAAACGGCAAGCTGAAGGTGCAGGCATCCGATCTGCTGGACAACCGGCAGCTGCATATCGACGCTGACATGGTCGTGCTGGCTGCCGCCATCGAGCCGGATAAGTCCGCGCGGCCGCTGGCCACGATGCTGACCGCCTCCATGGACACGAACGACTTCTTCACCGAGGCCCACCCGAAGCTCCGCCCGGTCGAAAGCCCGACGGCAGGCGTGTTCCTGTCCGGTATGTGCCAGGGGCCGAAGGATATCCCGGAGACGGTCGCACAGGCGTCCGCCGCTGCGGCAAAGGTTATCGGCCTTCTGTGCAAGGACTCGCTGACGTGCAACCCGTGCGTGGCGCAGCCGGACGAGATGATGTGCAACGGCTGCTCCAACTGCGAAAAGGTCTGCCCGTATGGCGCGATCACGTACATTGACAAGGAATTCAGAGGCCCGAACCGCACGACGCTCGTGCGGCGCGTCGCGCAGGTCAACCCGGCAGTCTGTCAGGGCTGCGGCGCGTGCACCGTCGCGTGTATGTCCGGCGCGATGGATCTCAAGGGCTTCTCCAACCGGCAAATCATTGCGGAGGTGGATGCGATATGCAGGTAAACGGCTCCTGGACGCCCACGATCGTGGCGTTCTGCTGCAACTGGTGCTCCTACGCGGGCGCCGATCTTTCCGGCACGAACCGGCTGAGCTACCCGGCCAATGTGAAGATCATCCGCATTCCGTGCTCCTGCCGGTTAAACCCGATGTTTATTCTCCGCGCGTTCCAGCGCGGGGCCGACGGCGTGATCCTCTGCGGCTGCCATCCCGGCGACTGCCACTACACGACCGGCAACTATTATGCCCGGCGGCGCATGACGCTCCTGTTCTCCATGCTGGACTTCCTCGGCATCGAGCGTGAGCGCACGCGCGTGGAATGGGTCTCGGCAGCGGAGGGCGCGAAGTTCGCCAAAACCATGAACGAATTCGCCGAGACGATCACGAAGCTCGGCGAGAACCGCAGACTGGAGGATCTGAGATGCAAAGAGTAAAGGAAAAAGCGATCCAGCTGCTGCAAGATCAGATTGTTGACCGCGTCATCGGCTGGCGCGCGGGCGAATTCTTCTATGATCTGACACCGTCTGTATTCACGAGCGTGGAAGATATCGAGAAAAATTTCGTCTGGAGCGTCTTCTCCGGCGCGAATCTGTCCAAATATCTCATCGCGGAATCCCGCAAGGGCGGCAAGGCCGCCGCGTTCCTGAAGCCCTGCGACAGCTATTCGTTCGTCCAGCTTTTAAAGGAGCACCGCATCCTGCGCGAGACGGTCTACGCCGTCGGCGTACAGTGCGGCGGGATGTGCGACATGGAGGCCATCAAGGAGCAGGGCCTTGCCGGTGTCACGGCAGTGACGGAGGATGGCGAAGCTCTTTGCGTTTCCACGATCTACGGCGAGGAAACGATCAAAAAGGCCGATGCGCTGCTGCTCAAGTGCAAGACCTGCAAGAGTAAAAAGATCGTCTGCTATGACGAGCTGCTTGGCGAGCAGGGCGAGGAAAACGTGGACTGCGGCCGGTTCGACGAGGTTCAAAAGCTCGAAGCCATGACAGCCGAGGAGCGCTACGCGTTCTGGCGCGGCGAGCTGTCGCGCTGCATCCGCTGCAACGCCTGTCGCAACGTCTGTCCCGCCTGCTCGTGCGAAAAGTGCGTGTTCGACAACCACGATTCCGGCTTTGAGAACAAGGCCATTGCCGATTCGTTCGAGGAGAACATGTTCCATATCATCCGGGCCTTCCACGTCGTCTCTCGCTGCACCGACTGCGGCGAATGCTCCCGCGTCTGTCCGCAGCATATCCCGCTGCATTTGCTCAACCGCAAGTTCATCAAGGACATCAACGAGCTTTACGGCGACTATCAGGCCGGAGCCGATTTTGACTCCCGCCCGCCGCTCATGGATTTCCGCAAGGACGACTGTGAGCCGTCCGTCGTCTATGAAAGAGGAGGTGCGCAATGAAACAGCTTCCCCTCTCTAAGCTTCAAAGCCTGTTTGCCGCCGTGTCGGCCGGGCAGAAGCTCTATATCCCGGCGGACGACGCCGCCGGTCAGGCCAGCTTCACCGTCTGGCAGGAGGGTATGACGCTTACAAAAAAGCTCAACACCGTCCGCTCGGCCAAGGATCTGTTCTTCCCGCAGGTGGAAAACCTCGTCGGCTTCCGCGTGACAGGCAGGCAGCTCGATCTGGTCGAAACGCGCGACCCGGCGGAGCCGTTCGTCCTGTTCGGCGTGCGCGCGTGCGACGCAAGAAGCTTTGAAATTCTCGACCGCGTCTTCCTTTCCGAACCGCAGGACACCTATTACGCCGCCCGCCGCGCACACGGCACCGTCGTGACGCTGGCCTGCACCCGCCCCGAGGAAACGTGCTTCTGTCCGGCCTTCGGCATCGATCCTGCGGCCCCGCAGGGCGATATCAGCTGCTGGATCGAGGGCGAAACGCTCTTCTGGCAGGCCAACACGGAAAAGGGCGCGGCGCTGACCGCGAACCTTCCCATGCTGGAGGATACGGACGGTGCGGCAGTCGCGGCCCAGCAGGAAAAAACGCGTGCGCTTCTCAAAAAGCTCCCGCTGGCCGGGCTCGATCTGTCCGCCGTGGGCGCAGGCAAAACGAAAGCGCTCTTCGACCGCCCGGAATGGAAGCAGCTGTCCGAAAGCTGCCTCGGCTGCGGCACGTGCACCTTCGTCTGCCCGACGTGCCAGTGCTATGATATCAAGGAATTCGACTCCGGCAGGCTCGTCCGCCGCTTCCGCTGCTGGGACAGCTGTATGTACTCGGATTTCACGAAGATGTCCGCCGGTCAGCCGCGCCCGACGCAGCTCGAGCGCTTCCGGCAGCGCTTCATGCACAAGCTGGTCTATTTCCCGGATAATAACGACGGGTGCTTCGGCTGCGTCGGCTGCGGACGGTGTCTTGCAAAGTGCCCCATCCATATGAACATCGTCAAAGTCATCAAAACACTTGGGGAGGAACACGCATGAGAAACGATCCGCTGATCCCCAATATCGCCGTCGTCACGGATATCCGCGTCGACACGCCGGACGTCAAGACGTTCCGCGTCGTCGGCCTTGACGGCAAAAAGCCCTTCGTCCATATCCCCGGCCAGTGCGCCATGCTCTCCGTGCCGGGCGTCGGCGAGGCGCTGTTCTCCATCACGTCCAGTCCCACGCTGGAGGAATATGTGGAGTTTTCCATTAAAAAATGCGGCTGCGTGACCGAATGGCTCCACGCCATGGAGCCCGGTCAGCAGATCACCGTCCGCGGGCCCTACGGCAACGGCTTCCCGGTCGACACCGCGTTCGCGGGCAAGGATCTGCTGTTCATCGCGGGCGGCATCGGTCTGGCCCCGCTGCATTCGGTCATCAACTACTGCCGCCACTACCGTGACCGCTACGGCAAGATCGACATCGTCTACGGCTCCCGCTCGAAGGACGATCTGGTCGACTATCCGGAGATCGAAAACGTCTGGTGCAGGGAGGACGGCATCAACGTCCATCTGACCATCGACCGCGAGCAGCCGGACTGGGACGGCCACGTCGGCTTCGTGCCGAACTACGTCAAGGAGCTCGGCTTCACGACCGACAAGACCGTCGTGATGTGCGGCCCCCCCATCATGATCAAGTTTACGCTTGCTGGCCTGATGGAGCTCGGCTTTGCCCGCGAGCAGGTCTATACCACGATGGAGCTCAAGATGAAATGCGGCCTCGGCAAATGCGGCCGCTGCAACATCGGCGACAAATACGTCTGCAAGGACGGCCCGGTGTTCCGCTTCGACCAGCTCGACGAGCTGCCGAATGAGTATTAAAGGAGAACAGGTATGGAAAATATGGTGACGGTTTTCCTGTTCGGCAAGAAATATGAGGTGCCGGACAGTCTGACCATCATGGAAGCGATGGAATATTCCGGCTATCAGCTCGTGCGCGGCTGCGGCTGCCGCAACGGCTTCTGCGGTGCGTGCGCGACGATCTACCGCATCGCGGGTGACCGCGAACTGAAGGCCTGTCTGGCCTGCTCGACGCGCGTGGAGAACAATATGTATGTCGCGACGCTTCCGTTCTTCCCACTGGTCAAGGAAGTCTACGACATGGAAAAGCTGAAGCCCACACAGACGGTCATGATGCAGCTGTACCCCGAGATCTACGCCTGCGTCGGCTGCAACGCCTGCACAAAGGCGTGCACGCAGGGTCTGAACGTCATGCAGTACATTGCCTATGCCCAGCGCGGCGAATTTGACAAGTGCGCCGAGGAATCCTTCGACTGCGTCATGTGCGGCGTGTGCTCGTCGCGCTGTCCGGCAGGCATCTCCCACCCGCAGGTCGCGATGCTGGCCCGCCGTCTGAACGGCAAGTACATTGCCCCGCACTGTGAGCATCTGGACGCGCGCGTGCAGGAGGTCAAGGACGGCAAATTCGAAGCGCTCATCGAAAGCCTCATGGAAAAGCCGCTGGACGCGATCAAAGAGCTGTATAACCACCGCGAGATTGAAAAGTAAGGAGGACGCATATCATGTATCAGGACTCTAACATGCTGGCCTCCATCCGCAAGGTGGAAGCGGCCCGCGAAGAAAACGCGAAGCTGGACCCCCGCCGCATGACGGCGGAGGAAAAGGACACGCTGCTGAAAAAATTCCATCCCGACTACCGCGCCGAGCAGTTCACCGAACTGCGCTTCGGCCCCAACAAGGGTCAAAAGGTTCCGCTGGAACTGGCGGAGCTGCTGGAGGGCGAATCGCGTATCCTGCACGAGACATTTGATCTGACGAAGCCCGACTATGAGACGGACGTTCTCATCATCGGCGGCGGCGGCGCAGGCTGCTCCGCAGCCATTGAGGCCGATAATGCGGGCGCGAAGGTCATGGTCGTCACGAAGCTCCGCATGGGCGACGCGAACACCATGATGGCCGAGGGCGGCATTCAGGCTGCCGACAAGCCGAACGATTCCCCTGCCCAGCACTTCCTCGACGCCTACGGCGGCGGTCATTTTGCCGCGCAGAAGGATCTTCTGTATAAACTCGTCATGGACGCGCCGGAGGCTATTCAGTGGCTGTCCGGGCTCGGTGTGGAGTTTGACAAGGCGCCCGACGGCACCATGATCACCACCCACGGCGGCGGTACGTCCCGCAAGCGTATGCACGCAGCCAAGGACTATTCCGGCGCCGAGATCATGCGCACGCTGCGCGACGAAGTCCTCAACCGCGGCATTCCCGTCGTTGACTTTACCTCCGCCGTCGAACTCATCAAGGATGAAAACGGCCATTGCGCAGGCGCGGTGCTTTTGAACATGGAGACGAAGGAACTGCTGGTTGCGAAGGCGAAAACCGTCATTCTTGCCACCGGCGGCGCAGGACGGCTCCACTATCAGGGCTTCCCCACCTCGAACCACTACGGCGCGACCGCCGACGGCCTTGTGCTCGGCTACCGCGCGGGCGCGAAGCTCCTGTACCCCGACACGCTGCAGTACCATCCCACGGGCGCGGCCTATCCTGCGCAGATCTACGGCGCGCTGGTCACGGAAAAGGTGCGCTCTGTCGGCGCAATGCTTGTGAACGCGGACGGCGAGGTCTTCATGAACCCGCTCGAAACGCGCGACGTGGCCGCGGCCTCCATCATCCGCGAGTGCACCGAGCGCGGCAAGGGCGTCAAGACTCCCGCCGGGCAGGCCGTCTGGCTCGACACGCCGATGATCGAGCTGAAAAACGGCGCGGGCACGATTGAAAAGCGCATCCCGGCCATGATGCGGATGTTTGCAAAGCACGGCATCGATATCCGCAAGGAGCCGATCCTGGTCTATCCGACGCTGCACTATCAGAACGGCGGTCTGCACATCACGGCAGACGGCCAGACGGATGTGGAAAACCTGTTTGCTGCTGGCGAGGTCGTGGGCGGCATCCACGGGCGCAACCGCCTGATGGGCAACAGCCTGCTCGACGTCATCGTTTTTGGCCGCAACGCGGGTCAGCACGCCGCCGAGAAGGCGAAGTCCGTATCCGTCGGCACGCTGACGCTGGACCACGTGGCCGCATTTGAGGCCGAAAAGCAGCAGGCCGGTGTAACGGATCACCGCCTTTCTCCGCAGCTGCTGCCGGACTACGCCAGAAAAATCCATCCCGCAGAAAAATAAGGAGAAATAGAGGAGAACAGAGATGAGTGCAACCATCAATGCCGCGAATTTTCTGATGCTTTCCGTATTCGGAATCGCGGCAGTCGGGTATCTGCTCGGGCGCATCACCATCAAGGGCATCAGCCTCGGCACGGCAGGCGTTTTCGTGATCGCGCTGATTTACGGCGCGTTCTCCGGAACGCACTTCAATTCCAAATTTGTCATTGAAGAGATCAACTACGCCTCGCAGGCGCTGAAGATCATCGAAAATCTGGGCCTTGTGTTCTTCGTGACCTCGGTCGGCTTTATCGCGGGCCCGAACTTCTTCAAGAACATGAAGCACAACTTCAAGTCCTATGTGCTGCTCGGCGTCGTGATCATTCTTTCCGGCGGCATTACGGCAGTTTTGTGTCTGCTCGTCGGCCGTGCGATTGAAGCCGGGCAGCCGGGCTACGACCCGAACCAGCTTACGGCTATGATCTCCGGCCTGCTCGCGGGCAGCCTGACCTCGACCCCGGCGTTCTCGGCCACCAAGGAGGCCGTTGCAGCCCAGTATCAGGACGCGGTCACGGTCGGCTACGGCATTGCGTATCTGTTCGGCGTCATCGGCGTTGTGCTGTTCGTGCAGCTGATGCCACGCGTCGTCCACGCGGATCTGGACGAGGAGCGCAGAAAAATTACACACGTAGAGACCGGCGATGTCGCTAAATTCAAGGGCAAGCTGCTGGAATTTGACGATTTCGGCTTCACACCCTTCGCCGTCGCCGCCGTGTTTGGCATTCTGCTTGGCTCGGTGAAGTTCTTCAACTTCTTCTCGCTCACCACAACGGGCGGCGCGCTGCTCGTCTCGCTGGTGTTCGGCCACTTCGGCCACATCGGCCGCGCCGATCTCATGCCGAGCAAGAAGGTGCTCGAAACGTTCCGGGAGCTTGGCCTCATGGTCTTCCTCATCGGCGCAGGCGTTTCCGGCGGCATGAGCTTCGTGCGGTATTTCAAGCCCATCTATTTCGTCTACGGCATTTTCATGACGCTTCTGCCGATGGTCGTGGGCTATATCGTGGCAAAGCACGTGCTGAAGATGAACCTGCTGAACATTCTCGGCTCCATCACCGGCGGCATGACCTCCACGCCGGCGCTGGGCACGCTCATCGCCGTGGCCGGCACGGACGACGTGGCCAGCGCCTACGCCGCCACCTACCCCATCGCGCTGGTGTGCGTGGTGCTCGCCTCGCAATTCCTGGCCATTTTGCTGTAACCCATGCACCCCGGGGAGGGATAAGGTATGTCGCCAAAGAGAGAGAGAGCCGCTGTGCCGGTGCCGCAACGGTTGATCCTGGGCTGTGTGCTCGCCTTCACCGGCGGCTTTCTGGATATCTATACATACCTGATCCGCGGCGGCGTGTTCGCGAACGCGCAAACCAGCAACCTGATTTTTCTGGGCCTGCGCCTGATGGAAGGCGACTGGCCGCAGGCCCTGAACTACTTCGCGCAGGTGGCGTCCTATGTGGTGGGCATCCTGGTGGCCGGCGTGGTCAAGCGCCGCATCGGTACGAAAGGCAACCTGCACTGGCGGCAAATCGTCATCTTCGCGGAATTCATCCTGGTGACCATCATTGGCTACATTCCCGCTTCCTTCCCGCCGGAGCCGGTGAACGTAATCGTGGCGTTCATCTGCTCGGTGCAGGTGCTGTCTCTTATACACATCTGACGCTGCCG